>Ga0335069_10014583_pt1 | contig 10999 bp, 8 predicted proteins | sample Lox_Sample_11_FD_206714 | JGI IMG/M metagenome (GOLD analysis project Ga0335069, IMG submission 206714) | Soil microbial communities from Loxahatchee National Wildlife Refuge, Florida, United States - Lox_Sample_1.1 | ecosystem: Environmental > Terrestrial > Soil > Wetlands | place: USA: Florida... | reverse complement strand
TACGATTTCGACCGCGCCACGCCGTTTACCCCGGAGGACCTGGAGAAGATCGAGAAGAAGATGTGGGAGATCCAGGCGCGGCACCTTCCCTACGAACGGGTCTACACGCGCAAAGAGGACGGCCTGCGCAAGTACGCGGATGCCTGGATGAAATGCGAGCTCATCGACGAGCGCGCCGATGCGGTGTTCTCGGAATATACGCTGGGACCGCATTTCATCGACTTCTGCCGCGGGCCGCACCTGCCCGACACTTCGAAGATCAAGGCTTTCAAGCTGCTGTCCATCGCCGGCGCGTACTGGAAGGGCGACGAGCACAACAAGCAGCTCCAGCGCATCTACGGCACGGCATTCTTCACGCGGCAGGAGCTGGAAGATTATCTGAACCGGCTGGAGGATGCCAAGCGGCGCGATCACCGCAAGCTGGGCAAGGAGCTCGAATTGTTCACGGTCAGTGAAGCGGTGGGCGCCGGATTGCCGATTCTGCTGCCCAAGGGCGCGACCGTGCGGCGGCTGCTGGAAGAGTACATTCTGGAGCGCGAGCGGGAGATGGGTTACCAGCACGTGTACACGCCCGATCTCGCCAAGGTGGAGTTGTACCAGCGCTCCGGCCACTGGGCGCACTACAAGGACAGCATGTTCCCGCCGATGGACCTGGAAACCGAGCAGATGGTCCTGCGGCCGATGAACTGCCCGCATCACATTCTGGTATATGAATCGAAGCAGCGCAGCTATCGCGATCTGCCGGTGAAGATCGCCGAGCTGGGCACGATGTACCGCTACGAACGCTCGGGCGCGCTGAGCGGGCTGAGCCGCGTGCGCTGCATGACGCTGAACGACGCGCACATCTTCTGCACGCCCGAACAGATCAAAGAGGAGTTCACGGGCGTGATGAAGCTGGTGGAGCAGGCCTACCGCGATCTCGGAATCACCAAGTATCGCTACCGCCTCTCGCTGCGCGACAAGGCGGACAAGGAGAAATACGTCGATAACGACGAGATGTGGGCGCTGGGCGAGCGCGTGCTGCGGGAAGCCATGGACGCGCTGGGCCTGTCGTACGTGGAGGCTCCGGGGGAAGCCGCGTTTTACGGGCCGAAGCTCGACATCCAGCTAGCCGACGTGATGGGCCACGAGGAAACGTATTCCACCATCCAGGTTGACTTCCACCTGCCGAACCAGTTTGCCCTGACCTACGTTGGCGCCGACGGGAAGGAACATCGCCCCGTGATGATTCATCGCGGGGTCATCAGCACCATGGAGCGCATGCTCTCGTATCTGATCGAACTGTACGCGGGCGCATTCCCGGTATGGCTGGCGCCGGTGCAGGCGACGGTTCTGCCGATCACGGACAAACAGCTCGAGTACGCGCGCGCAGTGGAAAAGCAGCTCGCGGCGGCCGGAATCCGGGCCACGGTGGATGAGCGCAGCGAGAAGGTCAACCTGAAAATCCGCGAAGCGCAGTTGCAGAAGGTCCCGTTTATGCTGGTGGTGGGGGGCCGGGAGGCCGAGGCCAACCAGGTGTCGGTACGCAACCGGAAACACGGCGACCAGGGCGTCCGGACGGTGCCGGAATTCATCGGCCAGATTCGCGCGCTGATCGATTCCAAAGCCTCGACGGAGTAGGATGCCCGCGGGCCGGCTTCACTCGTGATGCAGACCATCGAAGTCGGCGGCGATCTCGGGCAGCTCGATGCGGCGATCGAGGCGCTGCCCAACGCTCCCGCGGTCTTCCTGTTGTGGGCCGACGCGGGCGAGCCGTATCTCTCGAAGACCACGCTGCTGCGGCGGCGGCTGCTGCGCCTGCTGAGGGAGCGCGAGAAGCCGTCGCGGCTGCTCAACCTGCGCCACACCGTGAAGCGGATCGAGTACCGGCTGACGGCGTCGGGCCTGGAATCGGCGGTCGAGTTCTATGAACAGGCGCGGCGGCATTTTCCGGAGACTTATCTCGACCTGATGAAGCTGCGCATGCCGCCGTACGTCAAGCTGGTTCTGAACAACCAATTCCCGCGGACCCACATCACGACGCACCTGACGCGCACGGGCGGGCTGTACTTTGGACCGTTCCGCTCTCGCGCCTCGGCCGAGAAGTTCGAAGGGCAGTTCCTGGACCTGTTTCAGATCCGGCGCTGCCAGGAGGATCTCGTGCCTTCGCCGGAGCACCCGGGCTGCATTTACGGCGAGATGGCGATGTGCCTGCGGCCCTGCCAGGAGGTTGTGGGCGAGGCCGAATACAGGAACGAAGTGTCGCGGGTGATTCAGTTTCTTCAGACCGACGGCCGGTCGCTGCTCGAATCGGTGGCGCATTCCCGCGACCGCCTCAGCCAGGAGATGGAGTTCGAAGAGGCGGCACGCCAGCACAAGCGGTTCGAGAAGGTGCAGGAGGTGCTGCGGCTGCGCGACGAGCTGGCGGCGGATGTCGACCGCCTGCACGGCGTCGCAATCACGCGATCGCTTGCCGCTGACGCGGTGGAACTCCGGTTCGTGCGCGAAGGCGCCTGGTGCGCACCGGTGCGATTCAGCTTCGAGGTGCAGGAGGGCAAGCCGGTCTCGCTGGATCGCAGGCTTCGCGAGGTTTGCGCAGAGGTGGTAGCCCTGAAGCTGTCCGTTCGCGAGCGCCAGGAGTATCTGGCGCTCCTGGCGCGCTGGTATTACTCGACGTGGCGCGACGGGGAGTGGATCGGCATCGAAAGCTTCGACCAGATTCCGTATCGCAAGCTGGTGAATGCGGTGGGACGTGTGGTGCGGAGCGAAGCAAGCTTATAATGACCCTTATATGAAAGAGTGGGGCTTCGCACAGACCAATCCCAACGAGGAGTTGGCCCAGGTACATTATTTCTCGATGAAGAAGCATCAGCCCAACGGCGAGGTGGACTTTTTGATCATCGTGAAGGAATTCATCACGCCGAAGGAGCCGACGATGCACTTTTTTGCCCAGGCGGACAAGGAGACCAATCAGCACACGGCGCCGTACCGTCCTTGCGGGTGGGGCAAGACGATGCTGGAGGCGCTGAGCGAGTGTATCCGGGCCATCCACCGCTTCCCGTACGAGGGCACGGAGATCAGAGCGGCGAAGGCGTAGGACTCCTACTTTTTCTTGAACACCCGGGACTTGATATCCGGCCAGAATTCGCGAAAGCTGTTGGCCGAGACTTTGACTCCCATGCCGACGCTGCCCCACTGCACGATCTTCCAGGGCGTCTGCAAGTCGGGCGGATTCCAGCGGGTGGCGATAGCCCAGCTTCCGTAGACGCCGGCCGGCACCGAGTAGGCGAAGGTATGGCCGCCGCCGGGTTTGGGCACCCAGAAGGTGGCGATGAGCGAATACTTCAGGCGGTGAACGAAGCTGCCTTTGCCCAACCGGAAGTAGCGCGGATCTTCTTTGTGGATGGCCTGCACTCCGCCCTCGATCAGCTCGCTGAGCACGAACTGCCCGTATTGCGACGCGACGCGCTTGCCGAAGCCGGAATAGGTGCGGCCCCATTGAGTCGGAAAATTGCGGACGTGGTCGCTGATGGCGCCGGGCACGGTTTCGTAGAAGGCCTGCATCCCGACCAGTTTCTTGAGAAAGACCACCTCGCGGGTTTTCCAATCGGCGTCGCCCGCGGCCTTTTCCGTATCGTCGGCCGAAGCCGCCGCCGGCGTGGCCGGCGTAGCTGGGGCTGCCGGGTCGTCCTGGGCACGGCAAAAAACGCTCGCGACGAGAGCGAGCACGCACAGAGAAATTGACCGTTTCAGAGAGACTGATCCTTACGAGAGACTGGCGCACAGCCGGCTCCGATGGTTACGCGGTACCGGCCAAAGAGAACTCTCTTATTATGTAACAATCGCAGGTGGGTATGCGCGGCAGCGGCAGGCAAATGCTTTCGATCTGGCTGTTTATCGGCATTTTGTTGCTCGTCTACGGGACGATCATCATGGGCGTCGGGATGTGGGAGCTGTTCTCGCCTGCCGCGCATCCGACGGTCCTCGCGGAGCTGCACCCCAGCCTGTGGTGGGGCGCGCTGCTGCTGGTGTTGGGAGGCGTGTTCGTGGGCACCAACTCCCGCTGGTGATTCCGTGGCTATTGCGCGCCAATGAGCGTCGTGAAACTGGTTGCCTCGAGAGTGAGTTCGGCTTTGCCGCCATCCACCGGGATGGGGGCCGCCTCTTCCATTCCGCGCCCGGAGTCGGTCACCCAGACGCGGACCTGTCTGACGTCCGCGGGAAGGCCCGAGACGATTGCGGGACGTTTGCCGGTGTTGTTGACGATGTGCACCGTGTAGGCGCCTTCGGCGATGTTGCCTAAGGCGGCGCAGGTGATGCCCGGCTGGTCGCACTTGACCGGCAGGACAAACGAGCGCGGCGGCGTGGACGCGAACTGCCTGAGGTTCCAATAGCGCTGCGTGGGCCTCAGTGGGCCGTTGTCGCCGAAGATGCCGCCGCCGGCCAGCAGCGAGTAGTCGGCCGTCATCTGCCATTGCAGGATGGACTTGGGCTGGGCGATATTGAGGATGCGCGTGTACAGGTTGATTTCGTAGAAGGCGAACGAGGGCTCCAGAAAGATCTGCGGATACCGGTAGGCTGCGGCATCGGTGCTGCCTTCGGCGACCAGCAGCGGCACGTTCAGGGCACGCGCGGCATCGCGCCACTGGGCGAGGATTTCGTCCGTGCATCCGCGCCAGGAATGGAAATCCACGGCGCCGATGTACTTCACGGCTTCGGGGTCGCGCATGGCAGGTTGGATGAAATCGACGGGATTGGCGTCGGAGGTATCGCCGAGGGCGAGTTTGGTCGCCAGTCCACGAGAGGCGAAGTACGGGCCAAAGGTCTTGATCATCTCTGCGTGTTCGCGAGGGGTCTGCCGGACATTGATGCCGAGGTCCGACTCGTTGAACGTGAACATCGCCGGCTCGACGCCGTACTTCTCTTTCAGGTGAAGCAGGTAACCCGCGATGGACTCCTTGATGCGGCCCATCTTTTCGGGGTTGAGCGGATTTCCGCGGGGTCCGACCTGCGGCGGCGTGAATCCGGGAGGGACTGGATTCGGATTGGGCGGCGCGACGCTCCCGCGGCCGCCGAGCACGGCCCACTGCGGCGCGGACCACGCGCTGACTATGACCGGCATTCCCTTGCGCGTCAGGCCGCGGGCCATCTCCATGGCCTGCGCGACACGCGGGTTGATCTTTCCCGCGCGGGCGTCCGCCAGGGGATCGGCTTCCTCATTGGGATGCCAGAGCGCCCACGGCAGTTCAACACGTCCCCAGGCAAGGCGGAGGTTGTCCAGGTTGTATTGAATTACCTGTGGGTCGGTTCGGGCATTCTGGAGACGGAAGTTGCCGCCGAGCCCGTCGAACATCTGGCCGGGATGCGCGGGATCGACTGCGATGGTGACGGGGCTGGTGTCGGGTTCGCCCGTCACCTTCAGCGTGAAGCTCTTCTTCGCGGTCTGGCCCTCCTGCGCCTTGCCGGAGATGACGGCGAAGTAGACCTGGAGGTCGAAGTTGTTCTCGCGGCGATCGTCGCGGACGATGATCTCGGTAGGCTCTGCGAACGCGACCTCGAGCTGCCGGCGCGGCGAGACGAAACGGACGCCGGAGGCTTTGGCGCGCAGGTATTCATTCTGATCGTTCGGGCCGGGCGCCAGCGAGACCCGCTCCGGCACCGAAGGCTCCGCGCCGGTCAACTGGAGCGAGCCACCCGAATACTGCGATGCGGGGAGTTCGAGACAATAATACGCGCCGGCGATATCGGCAGCGATGGGGAATCCGTATTCGACGTCCACCCTGGCGGCGCCCGGACCGGTGTCCTCGACCGTTTCGGTGGCGGAGAATGCCCAGTTGACTCCCTGGGTTCGAAGAGGCCGGGGCGGCAACATCCGGATGGTGACCGTCTCAACCTTGCCTTTGCGGCTGTAGGTGTTGGTCTGGCGTTCCCTACCGGTGCGCGAGACCGCGGACCAATCGGGCTGGACCACGCACATGCTGGAGTTGAGCTCCATCAGGTGGCCGTCGATGCGGATTCCGGTGAGATTGCCCCAGGCCATGGTTTCGGGCTGGGCCGCGGCGGTGCAAGCCATGCCCGCCAGCAGAGAAAGGACAATCAAGGCACGCGACACTTCAAACTTCCTTTCTTGCGTTCAATTCGCGCAGCGCGAACGCGCAGGCGCCGACGGCGACCGCTTCGCTGGTTCCCAGGCGGGTGAGGCCCACGGCGGTGCGGCGCATGGGGTCGTATAGGACATGACGGCCGCCGGGGAGTTCCACTTTGCGGACTTCGCCGCATAGGAATTTTTCGCGTTCCGAGGGCTCTTCCAGGTTGAACACGAAAGGCGCCAGCCGGCGCAGCGGAGGGGTATAGCCTTCGTACGCGGCGTTCGCTGCGCGCACGAGGTGTGCGAGAAAGACAGGATGCGCGGCGGCGATTCCGCCGCCGATCACCGCCAAGCCGTCGATCAGAGTCAGGGCCTGGGCGAGAGCGTCTCCGGCGACTTCGCCCAGACGGCGGAACGCTTCGGCGGCGGCGTCGCGATTGCCGGGCGCGCGGCCGAGAGCGATATCGCAGATCACCCTCGGCTCGGGGGCGTCATCTCCGGCAATTCCGCAGGCAGCGGCGTAGGCGCGGCGAACGCCTCGAATGGACGCGCTCTCTTCGGCGTGCACGGCGGGATCGAGCTTGTTGCGCAGGAGCCAGGCTTCGCCGCCCGCGGAGTTGTCGCCGAGATACAGCTCGCCATTGCGCACGATGCCTCCGCCGAGGCCGGTGCCGAGCGTGAGCCCGAACAGGTTGCGGTAGCGTTTCGGGTTGCCGGCTTGCTCGAGGAGGCTGTTCACGTAGGGCAGGAGGCCCGCGATGGCTTCTCCGTAGACGAAGAGATCGCCGTCGTTATTGATGAAGACGGGAACGCCGAACCGGTCCTCGAGAATCGGCCCTAGGGGCACGGGGTCGCGGAAGGCCGGGAAGTTTTCCAGGCCCGCGATGATGCCCGCGGGGTAATCGGCGGGGCCGGGGAAGGCGAAGCTGATGGCCGCGGGGGGCTCGGGGAGGTGCTGCTTCAATTGCTCGAAGCCGCCGATGATGTTGCGCAGGCAGCGGTCACGGTCTTCGGGCTCGGTGGGACGAGAGGTTGGGCCCGCCAGCAATTGCCCGCCGCGAATGGCCGAGAACTTCAGGCCGGTGCGGCCGGCGTCCAGGGTCATGACGATTCGCGGGTCGTGAGCGAGGTTGATGTTCATCGTTCAGGAATTCAACGCATTGGACTACCTGTTTTAGCGCGATTCGCGCGCGACATCCATCATGCGCGCGAGAGCCGCCAGGGCGCGTGCCCGGGCGGCCGTGTGGCCGACAATCGGCGGCTGCGATTCCGGAGCCCAGCGGCGGATGTACTCGCCTTGAGGATCGAACTTGCCGGCCTGGAGAGCAGGGTTGAAGATGCGGAAGTAAGGCGCGGCATCGGCGCCGCAGCCGGCGACCCATTGCCACCCCATGGTGTTGTTGGCGAGGTCGGCGTCCACCAGCGTGTCCCAGAACCATGCGGCGCCTTCCTGCCACGGAATCAGCAGATGCTTCACCAGAAAGGATGCAGCCACCATGCGCACGCGGTTGTGCATCCAACCGGTGCGCCACAACTCGCGCATGCCGGCATCGACCAGTGGGTATCCGGTCTTGCCGCGGGTCCACGCCTTGAGATTCGCGGCGTTGAATTGCCAGGGGAACGCGCGGAATTCGGGCCGCAAAGGCTCCTTCGGTGTGTGCGGAAAATGGAACAGCAGGTGGTGGGCAAATTCGCGCCAGGCAATTTGCCGGAGAAACGGCTCGGACGCATCGGACTTTCGGCGCGCGGCGTGCCAGACCTGGCGCGCGCTGATTTCGCCGAAATGCAGATGGGGGGAGAGCCGCGACGTGCCGCGATGGTCCGGCCGATCGCGGTCGGCTGGATAGGCCGCGACTTTGGCCTCGAGAAAAGCGTTCAACTGCGCCGCTGCGGCCTTCTCCCCCGGCTGCCACGTTTCGCGCAAACCAGCCGCCCAATCGATTTCGGGCAGTAAATCGAGATCGGAGACCTGTAGCGTGGACGGCCAGCGGGCGGGCGGGGCGAGTTTGTCCGGTGCGGGCCCGGGCGACGGTGGTGCGGGCATGGCCTGGCACGCCCGCCAGAAGGCGGTGAACACCTGGAAGGGCTTTCCGCTGCTGTTCCGCAGGTTCCACGGTTCCCACAGCAGATTTCCCGGCAGGCTCTCGGCGGCCAGTCCCGATTCATTGAGGCGACGCTTGATCTCCGCATCGCGCGCGATCACGGCGGGCTCATACCGCCGGTTCCAGTAGATCGCTTCGGCTCCCGTCTCGGCCGCGAGCGATCGAATGGCTTCTTCGGTTGGTCCACGGCGCAGAATGAGTGTGGATCCGCGTTTCGCAAGCTCTTCCTCGAGCGCGATGAGCGAGTAATGCAGCCACCATCGCGATGCGGCTCCGGGCGCCCACGGCGCCTCTTCCTCCGGCGCCCAGACGAACACGGGAATTACGGCCGGATGCGATGAAAGAGCTTTGTGCAGCGCGTCGTTGTCGGCCAGGCGGAGATCCAGCCGAAACCAGACCAGCGCCGGTTTGGCGCTCAAGCCTGTCCTCGCGGTGCTGGCCTGGCGGGCAGACAACAATCGGCAGGGCACTGGTCGGGGCCCGGACCCAGAGCCCCGAGCGCGCGCCTCTCGTGACCCGCGGTGCGCTCCAGAATCAGCTCGCGCAGCGCGCGGATGAATGCCGGATGGACACCGACCGTACCGGCGCGAACCAGGTTCACGCCCAAATCGCGGCACAATGCGGCGGCTTCGGTATCCAGATCGTAGACCACTTCCATGTGATCGGAGAGAAAGCCGATGGGCGCGACAACGAGGTCGGACGAGCGCAGGCGGCGGATGTAATCGCAGATATCGGGCTCGAGCCAGGGCTGGTTGGGCGGACCGCTCCGGCTCTGATAGACCAGGTCGGCGGGGGGACGGCCGAGGGCTTCACACACCAGGTCGCGGGCCTCCTGGAGCTGCGCCACGTACGGGCTGGACTGCGCCATGGAGACCGGGATGCTGTGGGCCGTGAACACCAGCCTGGCCAGCGAGCGGCGTTCCGCCGGCAACTGCTCCAGCGCTGTCCGGACGCGATCCGTCATCGCCTCGATGAACCCGGGATGATTGTAGAATGATCGCAGCTTGTGAATCTCGGGGGCGCCCTCGCCGATCGACGCACGCGCCCTCTCGAGATCCTCGAGATATTGCCGGCAGCCGGAATACGAGCCGAAGGCCGATGTGGCCAGGGCCAGGGCGCGCCGAATGCCGTCACCACGCATCTGGCGCAACGTATCCGCCAGCATCGGGTGCCAGTTGCGATTGCCCCAATAGATTGGCAACGACGGTCCGTGCGCCTTCAGTTCCGTATCCAGCGCGGCGAGGAGGGCGCGGCACTGATCGTTGATCGGGCTCCTGCCGCCGAAGTGGTAGTAATGTTCGGCCACCTGGAGCATGCGTTCCCGCGGCACGTTCCTGCCATGCAACACGTTCTCCAGGAACGGCATCACCTCCTCCGGTTTTTCGGGGCCGCCGAAGGAGACGATCAACAGCGCTTCGTATGTCATGTGCGGAACATTCCATTATCCCCGAAGAGGCCTGAATCGCGGTCTCACGTCAAAGCCGTAACCAGAAATCGTGGGCGGACCGTCATGATAGAAGGAGATTGCTTCGCCGCCGGCAAGGAGGGAGTTCCTGCTCGTCATGAAACCGTTCTGGTGTCTGGCCCCGGTGTTGTTTCTGGATGTTGTGTCGGGCTTCGGCCAGGCGCCGCCGAGCCGCGGCGCCCCCCGAACCCTGACGGATTTGAGCACTGCCGTGGAGAGCGTGGCCAAGTCCGCGAGCCCTTCGGTAGTGCAGATCACAGTTCGGGCTCTCGCCCCGCTCGAAGACGACGAAACCCGTACCGGGTTTCTTGCCAACCAGCAGGCGACGGGTTCTGGGGTGATCCTCGATCCCGAGGGGTACATCATCACAAACAACCACGTCGTCGATAACGCGCTGAAAATCGATATCAGCGTGGCTGCTCCTAACCAACCCGATGGCGACGATCATCAACACTACGTTGGGAAGATTGTCGGGGTGGATCGCGACAGCGATCTCGCCCTGATCAAGATCGACGCCAAGAATCTCCCCACCCTTCCATTCTGCGATTCCGGCCAGCTCAAACAGGGGCAGTTGGTCATCGCTGTCGGAAGCCCGCTCGGACTCGAGAATACTTTGACAGTCGGCTACGTCAGCGCGCCGGTTCGTCACCTGCGTGCGGACCAGCCAATGTTCTACGTTCAGACCGATGCGGCGATCAACCCTGGCAATAGCGGCGGACCCCTGCTCGATACGTCGGGGCAGATTGTGGGAATCAACACCCTGATCCTCACGCAATCGGGCGGCAGCGAGGGCATCGGGTTCGCAATTCCGGCGAGCGTGGTGCAGCGGGTGTACAAGGAACTTCGCGCCAACGGGCGGGTGCGACGCGGCGTGATCGGGGTAGTGCCGCAGGATCTTACGCCGACGCTGGCTTCCGCGCTGGGCCTGCAGCATCACTCCGGCGCGATCCTTTCAGACATCGTCCCGCACGGCGCCGCGGAGGCCGCCGGACTCGCGCCTGGCGATATCGTGCTCTCCGTCGATGGCAAGCCCATCAAGGCAGCGCGCCAGTTGACGGCGGCAGTGTTTCAGCACACATCCGGCGACCAGGTCACGCTGGAGATCGAGCGCGGCGGCCAACGCATGCAGAAGACCGTGGCGGTGCTGGAAGCTCCCAACTCGCCCGGCGGACTGAACGAGCTGGCCCATCGCAATCCGCACCTGGTGCGCCAGATCGGCATACTGGCGCTCACCCTGGACGAGCACGTGACCGACATCATGACGGATTTGCGGCGGCTTTCGGGGGTGGTGGTGGCCGCAGTCCCGCTGGAGTTCGCGGCGCTCAATCCGGGGCTGGTGACCGGGGACGCGATCTACGAAGTGAA
>Ga0335069_10014582_pt1 | contig 11000 bp, 7 predicted proteins | sample Lox_Sample_11_FD_206714 | JGI IMG/M metagenome (GOLD analysis project Ga0335069, IMG submission 206714) | Soil microbial communities from Loxahatchee National Wildlife Refuge, Florida, United States - Lox_Sample_1.1 | ecosystem: Environmental > Terrestrial > Soil > Wetlands | place: USA: Florida... | reverse complement strand
GTAGGTTTGCGAGCGGAATCGCATGCCGTGCTGGCTTGCCCATTCATGGATTGGGGTGAGATATCGCTCGTTGGCCAATTCGGTCAGCGTTTGGGCCCAATCGTGGCGAATTGCTCGCGTCGTTGGACCTTGATCCTCCACAAGCGCCATCAGATGCGGCTTCAAATCGTAGCTGCGCCGACGCTGGAATTCCTCCAGAAAATCGCTGGTCCAGTCCGATTCATAGACTTCCAAGCTGTCGCTAAACACGGCGTATGGTGGAGTTTCTGAGAAGGCTTTCATCAGCCGGTCGCCGACGGCCTTGAGATGTGTCTCGATCGCATTGCGATCATAGTGGTCGAGAACGTACCCTTCCGCACCGAAGGCAGCGCGCTTGACCTTCTGCTTGGTGCGGCTCGCGATGAAGAACGATCCACGGTAGGACGCGACGATCTTTTCACCCTCGCTCAACTGGGGCTCGCCTGATGTATGGTCCACCCGTAGGTGGCCAGCGGAGAGCGTGACCGGAATGTGGGGCCCTCCGAATGGCCAGCCGCTGCCCAAGGTTAGATCCATTCGCAGGCCAAGCTCCTGCGCGCGTTGAGCGGTGAAACGCAGGTCGTCGATAAACTCGTCGCTGAGGTAGGGGAAATTGCCGTCGAGTTCGAGCGGGTAAACAGTCTGCACCTCGAATCCGCCGATTCCAGCAGCTTTCATCGCGAGCATCTCGCGTTCCAGCTCTGGCTTTTGCACTGCTGGCCCAAACCACCACCAGCGCATCATGATTTTGGCGTCGTCTGGCGGGTTTACAAACGCGCGCTGGAGCTCCGCGACGCTCGCGGCTTGCGCCATCGCCGAGACACTCGAACAAAGAGCCAGAAGCAAAAATCGCACTGCGACCATGGTATGACATGCGATCCTGAGTGAGGATGCTTTACGAAGCCATCTTCTTTGACTTCGACGGCGTATTGGCCGATAGCGAGCCGATCCACTTTGCATGCTGGCAGGAGATTCTAGCGCCATTCGGCGTGCCGCTCGATTGGGATACTTACGCCCGGCACGGTATCGGGGCGTCGGACCGCATGCTCGTTAGACTGCTGTGCTCGCGAGTCGATCCGCCTGTCGATCACGAGCTGGTCTATGCCGAATATCCGCGCAAGCGCGACTTGTTCCGGTCGCGCATGCTGGAATTGCAGCCGTTCAGTGCAGAACTTCGCCGTCTACTTCCGCAGTTGCACGAGTATCCCAAAGCTGTGGTGACATCGAGCGGTCAGCCGGAGGTGGAGCCCGTGCTGATTCGGGCAGGCTTGCGCGAGTACTTTACGGCGGCGGTGTTCGGCGGGGACGTGACCAAGCACAAACCGGAACCGGATCCTTATTTGTTGGCGATCGAGCGGTTGGGTGTGCGGTCGGGACTGGCGATCGAAGACTCGGACGCAGGAGAGCAGAGCGCGCGAGCGGCGGGATTGGAAGTGCTGCGAGTTCGAACGCCGGCCGAAGTGCCTGAGTTGTTGCGGGAGAAGTTGGCGAACTTTTGACAGCGCAGGTCGGGGACCTGCGCCACTGCCCATTAGTGTGGCGTGCGGGGATGTTCGGATAGCTTGCCAAGTAATTCATAGATGGAAATTAGCCCGGTGTTCAACATGCGCTCGCCGGTTCCGACTTCGGTCGGCACAACGGTCGAGTCCGCTCCATAGCCGCCACGCACCGCAGCCGCGATAGTCGGGAAATATGCGTAGTAGCCGTTGGTATAACCGAGCAGAAATGAGTTGGGCAGCGGGCTCTTGGCACGCAACTGCATCTGGAATTCGACAAACGGCTCGCCCGGCATCCCGACAAACGCCAGATCCTGATTCAACAGTACTGTTGTGACTGGCAGCTCCATGTTCTCGCGCAGAAGCCGCGTCGCGCGTCCGCCTTCGATGTGATAGCGATCCTTCAGCACCGCGCGCAGCTTATCGAGATCCCAACGATTCGAAGCTGGCACGTTCACGGTCTTCGTCTGGATTCGCGGATTTTCCGGAACACGAGTCGTCACCGTCCGTGCGATTCGCACTGCTTCAGCGCCGAGCGTCCGGCCCGTTCGCTTCATGACGCCGACGGCGTCTTCGATGAGAGGTGTCTTGTCGTAATAAGGATTGATATCGCCCGGCGCGCCTTGCAGGAAGAACGCCATGCCGCCAATCTCCTGTTCGACATAGCGCCGCATTTCCGACGGATAGTCAGCAGAGTAATCTAGATTCTCCGGCCCGAGCACCACTGGATGACAGGCATAGTTCACCAGCACGGCCAGCGGCGTTCCATCGGTTCGATCCACGCGGATCACACCGACCGTCGGGTCCACTGGAAACGTCGTCGAGATCTTGGTCTCGTTCCGCCAGAACATTTCAACCGAGCCATCGGTGCGCAGATAACGTCGATTGAATCCAAGGAACACCTGGCCCCAGCCATTGCCGAGTTTCGCCGCAGTCATCGATTGCACCGCTGTCTGAATCGCGGCGGCGACGCGAGGTACGGCATGTTCGGCAGCGGCAGGCGCTTCCGAATAGGTCGGGCCGGAATGCGTGTGTGAGGCGTGGAAGACAACTTCATCGACTGAGCCGCGCACTGCCTTCCGGATCTCGTCCATCACCGGCGGATCGAAGGGAAAACAAAGATCGAGCGTCACAAATGCGATGGTTCGGGTACCGTCGGAAAGGGCCAGAACGCGCGCTTGGAGCGCATCGAGCGTGCCTTTCGAGTAGCGCGTGTTGTAGCCGGCCATCGGTAGGCCGGTTGGAGGATCGAGATCGGCTTTGGCCACTCCGGCGCGAAATTCACCAGCGTTTAGCCCGGCTGCGATCAGCAATGCCAACGGGAAAATGCGCATCAGTACCTCGGATCCGGCAGATCTTTCAGCAAGCCGCGAAGTTGGAATATCTTGACCACCGCCCGGTCGATCAAAAGTTCGCCGGTACCGACTTCAACCGTCGTATTGTAGTCGGCTCCGTAGCCGCCCTCCACAGAAGCCAGGATGGTCGGAAGGTATCCGGCCCAAACAGTGCCTACCGACGATGAGTAGCCGAGCAACATCGTATCCGTGCATTCGGTCTTCTCACGAAATGTGATCTGGTGCTCGACGAAGGGCTCGCCCGGGATCGCGGCAAAGCAGAACGAATTGCCAAATGCGCCGGCGGTCCAGCCAATCGGAATTTTATCGGTCGGGGTCCATCGGTTCTTCACCGCGGTGATTTCTGTCGCCGTGCGCAGTGGGCCACTGACCGGATGCGACTTGCCCAGCGCCGACATCACAGCCTTTCCCAACTCCTGCCCCATTTCCTCCACCGCCTGAAATCCCTGTCCAGTCACCGGCTCTTTATCGCGATACGGATTAATATCGCCCGCGCCGCCTTGCACAAACAACGCCGTCGCGCCGGGAACCTGCGACTCGATGTAGTGCTTCATCGCGCCCGGATAATCGGCCGAATACAGCAGATTGTCCGGCCCGAGAACCGACGGATGGCAGGCATAGTTCACTAAAATCGCACGCCGCTGACCATTCGCATCTTTCACAGCGAGCACGTTCACAGCCGGGTCCAGTGGATGAGACGGCAGTTTCTCCTCGTTTCGCCACCACATAGTCGCGCGGCCATCCACCACCTTCCGGCGATTGAAGCCGAGATACACATGACCGGTCGACATTTCCAGCGTCGCCGGGAACATCGCGGCTTTCGCCTTACCGATCGCCTCCACCATCTTGTCTTCGGCCTCGGCATACCAGGGCGAGCGCAGCTCCCAGGTCAGCGGACCGGAGTGGGTATGCGAAACGCTGATGATCGTATTCTTGATACCGAACTTCTGCCGCGCCAAGTCGCCAACGCGCGTCGAGACGAACGACCTCAAGTCGCAAGTGACCAGAGCCAGGCTATTGTCGCCCGAATCGATCACAAGCACGGTCGCATACAGCGGATCGTGCGTTCCGGTAGATTTGCCTTTGCGCGCCGCATATCCGCCCATCTCGTGGCCAATCGGTGGCGTGATATCGAGGCGAGAAATGCCCGCGCGGTACTCGGCTCCATAGGCGAACGAGAACGCGAGAAAGAATAGCGCGATGCGCATCCGGTTGGAAGTATACTGCGAAGATGCAATTCGCGACAAGCGCCAGGATTGCGGTCCTTAGCCTGTCTTCTACACTGTTATTCGCGCAAACATCGCGTCCGAGCTTTCCAAATCGCGTGCCGCCGAAGCGTTCCTCGCAGATCCAAAACGGATTCGGCATCAACTCCGATCTTCCGCGCGAGCCTTATCTCCCGTGGGATCAGTGGTGGTGGACGCGGATGTTCGACGCCGGCGTGAGTTGGATTCGCATCGGCCAATACGAGAACAGCTCCGATCCCACAAGCTGGGATTGGGTGGAGCAGAAGCGAGGCGTCTACGCAGTCGCGCCCGAAGTGGACGACTATGTCGATTCGCTCGTCGAAAACGGCGTTAAGGTGCAAGTGCAGTTGATGTACGGCAATCCCATGTACACGTCGCAATCGGGCGTCAAACCCGATCAGATCACGCCTGAGCCGGGCAGCTTTCACAACGACGACCGCAGCATTAACTCGGTCTTTTGGCCGCCGAAAACGCCTGACCAGATCGCGGCATTCAATCGCTACGTGAAGTGGATGGTGAATCATTTTCGCGGCCGCATCAAATACTACGCGCTCTGGAACGAGCAGGACATCGGATACTGGAATCCGTGGGGCAATCCCGAAGAATACGGCCGATTGCTTGCCGCATTTATCCCCGCCGTTCATGAGACCGATCCGCAAGCGAAGGTAATTTACGGCGGTCAGGCCGATCCGACCAGCGACTGGGCCAAACGCGCGCTCGATGAATGCAAGTGCGCCGCCGGAATCGATATCTTCGCCTATCATACGTATCCTGGGTACGGGCAGAATCTGAATCCGGAGTCGATGGATTCGGGCGCGTACGGAGCCGAGTCGCCGACCAAGCTGCGAGATCTTGTGCGCAACTATCCCGGCATTCGAAAGGACATTGAATTTTGGGATGACGAGTTCAATTCCATTCCATCGTGGCGCGGCTCGGATGAAAGCGTGCAGTCGAAGTACATTCCGCGCGGGCTGGTTTACAACCTGGCGGCCGGCGTGAAAACATTCGTCTGGCTGCTGACCGCGGGCGTGGACGGCAATGAGTACGACGACTTCGGATTCATCCATGGCCGCAGGAATCTGCCGGACGATTTTACGCCGCGCCCGGTTTATTTCGCGCTGCAAAATACGAACGCACTGTTTTCCGATACACAGATTGACCCGAAAATTATCATTGACGCCTCGGATGTGCCGGCGCTACGGCGTCAGGGCCGGGCGCCTTTCCTTCGTTACGGGTTCCGCAATAAGAACGGAAAGTCGATCATTGCTTATTGGATCGCCGCGCACAGCAATCCCGGCGGAGCGTTCCCGCCGCTAACGGTCAACCTGCGCCTGCGCAACAGCGGTATCCAGAATCCGGTGCTGATTGACGTTGTCTCGGGCGAAGTCACGGCTCTCGATTGGAAACGCGGGACCACCGATGTGCTCGAGTCGCTCCCAGTCCGTGACAGCATCCTGGCCATCGCCGATGCGAGCTACTTCGATTGGCCGGTGTTACCGGAAGCACCGAGCAGTCTGAAGGTTATGCCGCAAGCTTCGGGAGTCGATTTGCGCTGGGTTTTGCACGGGAATGCGACGTCGGTCAAGCTAGAGCGCCGGGTTGGGAATACGGGCAAGTGGGAGACGATTTTGAACGGTGTAGCGCCAGGCAAGTATTTCGATGAGAGCGCACCTCGTGGAAACGTCCTCTGTTATCGCGTGCGAGTACTGAGCGACGCGGGAGAGTCAGCTTATTCAAATATCGCGCGCGTGACGCGCTAACCTAGATTCCAAGCATCTGACGAAGCCTCGCCGCATTCTTTGGCGCATAGGCGGCTTGATCATTGTCGAAATAGATGTAAGACGCCGCCAGGTTCCATTTCTCGATTGTCTTGGCCCATCCACGCAAGGTCGCATCGCTGTAGCTCCCCTGATATTTGCCTTCAGGGCCGTGCAGACGGATGTAAGTGAAGTCTGCGGTGACCTCGATCGGCGATGGATAACCTTGCAGTTCGAAAACACACAGCGCGGCGTTATGTTTCGCTAATAAATCGTAAATGCTTTTCGTGTGCCAGGTCGGATTGCGGAATTCGAAGGCGTATCTCCGGCGGCGGGGAAGAATTTTGAGGAAGGCTCCTAACCGTTCCCCGTTTACAGCCCACAGAGGGGGAAGCTGGAACACAACTGGCCCGAGCTTCCTGCCTAACCCATGGAGGCGATCAAAGAAATTCTCGACTCCTGGCTCCGCGTTACGGAGCTTGATCATATGTGTCAAGAACCGGCTGCCTTTCGCGGCGAAACAGAATCCTGGCGGTGTGTTCTTCTTCCATTGGGTGGCCGCGTCCGGAGGTGGAAGACGATAGAATGTTGTGTTCAGTTCGACGGTGTCGAAATGCTGGCTGTAGAACTGCAGGAATTGAGCCTGCCGCAGTCCTTCGGGATAGAACAGCCCCCGCCAATGCTGGTAGTGCCAGCCCGAAGTCCCGACGAAGATTGTGCTTGAATTCTGGCGATTCGTAAAGCTGTCCAGACCGAGTATAATTGATCGAGATCAGCGCGACATCTTATCGAATTCCAGTGAAAGGCCGTTTAGCAATCGCCTATGTGGAACTCCATAGTCCCGCGACATAGCGCGCATTCGACAGCCTTGTTGTTGCTGATTTCTGGCCTGAGCCCGTCGCAGAATCCCCCGCAAAACCCGCCGCCCGCCGAGACCACCGCGACCACAGACAAGAACGCTCCGGAGTTAAGCTCGCACGACTCACCGACCACCTTTAGTTCGAAGGTGAACCTGGTGATGGTTCCGGTAGTGATTCGCGATCGCGCGGGAAAGCCGATTGGAACACTCCACCAGGAGGATTTCGCGCTATTCGACAAAGGCAAGCCGCAAGTGATCTCAAGGTTCTCGGTTGAAAGCGCGGCCCGAGCCGCGGTCCGGTTCGCAACGCCGGCCGACGATAGCGCGGGGGAAAAGCCAGCAAGTCCGGCGTCGGTTCAAGCTCCTGCACATTTCGTCGCCTATGTGTTCGACGACGTTCACACCAATTTCGGCGACCTCGCGCTAGCGCGTGACGCGGCTCAAAAGCAAATTACGGAGACGCTGCAGCCTTCGGATCGAGTCGCGATTTTCGACACGTCGGGTGTAACGACGCTGGATTTCACCGATGATCGCGATGCTATCCAAAGTACTCTCCTGCGCTTGAGACCCCGGCCCAAGGTGGCAACGGCGCACGATTGCCCGGATGTCTCCTTCTACATGGCGGACCAGATCGAGAACATGAACAATCCCGCGGCGCTGGACGCCGCCACGCTCGATGCAATGTCCTGCCTGGGGATTCCGCAGGAACAGCGCAACGTCGCCGAGCAAATTGCGAGAAGCAGCGCGGCTCAAGCCTTAAACCTGGGCGACTACGACACACGCCTGGCACTCAACTCACTGAAAGCCGTGATCCGGCGGATGTCGGCGATGCCCGGACAGCGCACTCTCGTGCTTGCTTCGAGCGGCTTTCACTTGTTACTCGACCATCGAGTGGAGGAAACGGAAGTAATGGATGCGGCCATCCGTGCCAACGTCACCATTAACACATTGGATGCGCGCGGTCTTTATACCCCTCCTGAAGCGGATGCGAGCCTTCCGGGAAAAACCTACCAAGCTCAAATGGTGATCTCGCAATATAAACGGGACAGCGCGTTCCAGGAAGGCCAGGTACTGGGTGAACTCGCCGATGCCACAGGTGGCACGTGGTTTCACAATCGCAACGACCTGAAGGAAGGATTCCGGCTGCTGGCGGCCTCGCCGGAGTTTACGTATGTCCTAGGTTTCTCCCCGCAAAACTTAAAATACGACGGCGCTTATCATGCGTTGAAGGTGACCCTGAAGAATTCTTCAGGTCTCCAATTGCAGGCGCGTCGCGGCTACTATGCGCCCAAGCATCGCGCCGATCCTGAGGAGCAGGCGAAAGAAGAAATCCGGGAGGCTCTCTTTTCCCGCGAAGAGATGAAGGACATTCCGGTCCATATGCAGACGCAGTTTTTCAAACCATCCGACATCACTGCGAAGCTATCGGTACTCACTCACGTGGATCTCAAATCAATCCGGTTTCGAAAGGCCGACGGCCGTAATCGAAACACCCTGACCGTGGTGGCCGGGATTTTCGATCGAAATGGAATTCTTATTAACGCGATTCAGAAAAAGATTGAAATGTTTTTGAAGGACGAGACGTTTGAGGCACGTACCGCCGCTGGTCTCACCATCAAGACAACGTTCGACGTAACGCCGGGCACGTACGTGATCCGGCTGATTGCAAGGGATACGGAAGGGCAAATGATGACGGCGCAGAATGGCGCCGTTCAGATTCCATAACTAGGGTTTGTTTGGCTGGGGGAATCATGAATCTCAGATCGATCAAGAGCGCGCAATTTTCAGCGGTAGCCATCCTCTTTTCTCTGACGCCGGGCTCGCTGTTGGCGCAACAAAATCCGCAGGCTCCGGTGGATTCCGGCACGACTATCCGAACGGAAACCAAAGTCGTTCTGGTGGACGCGATCGTTACCGACAAAAAGGGTGGCTACCTCCGTGACCTTACTGTGAAGGACTTCAAGGTCTGGGAAGACAACAAGGAGCAAGCCATTACGAGCTTCTCCTTTGAGGCCGATCCTGCCTCGCCTTCCAACTCGCAGCCACGCTACATCGTCCTGTTCTTCGACAACTCCACGATGGATGTTGGCTCGCAGGCACGCGCCCGCGAGGCGGCCGGAAAGTTCATCGAGAGCAATGCCGGTCCGAATCGGCTCATGTCGATCGTCAATTTCGGTGGATCCCTTCAGATCGCACAAAACTTCACCAGCGACGCGGAGCGGCTCAAGGGCGTGGTGAAGGGGATCAAGTTCTCATCTGTGTCGCCGAATGACGCTGGCTCAGTAAGGTTGGGCCACGCCGCCGCGGATTTTGGCATTCGCGACGTGATTCTCGCGATCCGGAGCTTGGCGAAGAATTTGGGGTCCGTACCAGGACGCAAGAGCATGATCCTGTTCACCGGCGGATTCCCCGTCACTCCGGACATTCTGCCGGAAGTGACCGCGGCGATCAGCGCCTGCAACAAATCGAACGTGGCGGTTTATCCGATCGACGTTCGCGGACTCGTGACACCGAATCTGGGCGTGCCGCCCACTCCCGGTCGCGGTCCGGTCGGCATGCTTCCTCCCGGCGCGATCTTCCGGAACGCCTCATTCATGGAGGGCATGGCATTTGCGCCGCAGGTGCGGGCGCCGGGCAATCCTGGAACCCCCGCGACTCCGAGTCCAGGACGGCCGGCTCCGTCTACTCCGACGAACCCGAATCCGACCCCGCCCGGAAGAAGCCCCAGCACGCCCACGAATCCGACAAATCCGTCGAACCCTTCGAACCCGGGTTTTGGGCGGCCCGGCAGTCCGGGCGGAACTGTTGTGAATCCCAATACCGGGATGCCTTACAACAATCCGTTCAATCAACCTCGCAATCTGATCCCAAGGTTTCCGGAAAGCTCGGCGACTAATCAAAACATCATGTACATGCTGGCGGAGGGCACAGGCGGATTCGTAATCGTTAACACAAACGATTTGCTTGGGGGTCTTGAAAAAATCGGCAAGGAGCTCAACGAGTTTTATCTGCTGGGCTACACGCCACCCGAGTCTGAAGAAGGAAGCTGCCATGTTCTGCGAGTGAAAGTAGACCATGGAGCGGCCGTTCGCGCTCGCACAGGCTATTGCAGCGCGAAGCCGAAGGACCTTCTCGCTGAGACGCCGATCGAAAAGGTGCTTGAAACTCGGGCGGCGGCGCCGCAGGCCGGAAATGTCGCCGCAACGATGCAGGCACCCTACTTCTATACTTCCGACAACGTGGCGCGTGTGAACGTAGCGATGGAAATCTCGCCGCAATCGCTGAAGTTCGATAAAGAAAAAGGCAAGTTTCACTCGGTGATCAACATCCTCGGTGTGGCGAACCGTCCCGATGGTTCGGTCGGCGCGCGCTTCAGCGACTCCGTCAAGTTCGACTTCGATGACAAAAAGCAAGTCGAAGCCTTCAACGAACATCCGTTGCACTACGAGAATCAATTCGACATTGCTTCGGGAGTCTACACGTTGAAGCTGGTTTTCAGCTCCGGCGGTAATAATTTTGGCAAGGTCGAGACTCCGTTGAAAGTTGACCCTTACGAAACGAAGCAGTTCATGATGAGTCCTGTGGCATTCAGCACGAGAGTGCGGAATATTTCCCACATGGATGTAAGCATGGACGTCGCGTTGATTGAAGACCGGACACCGTTAGTCTCGCGAGGCTTGCAGATCATTCCGTCCGGAACGAATAAGTTCAAGAACACCGATAAAGCGGCAATGTATCTCGAGGTTTACGATCCTGAGATGATCAATCTCGATCCTGCGAAGCCGTTGGCCGTTGCCGTGCAGATTCGGGTCCTCGATGGCAAAACGGGCGAGCAGAAATCGGACACCGGATTGTTTCGCGTCGCAATTCCTGACAAAGGCGGCAGTCCAACAATTCCGCTTGGTTTACAAGTGCCCGTCGAATCCCTGACTCCTGGGAACTATCGCCTTGAAATCAGCGCGCTCGATAGCGCCGGCGGAAACGTCAAGCGGCTGACCGATTTTGTAATCGAATAGATCTCAGAGCTCAACTACGTACACTTGCGTCACGCCGGTCCGATCGCTGGCGAATGCGATCCTATTTTCTTCGAACGACCACGAAGGATGCGGATGTGTCCACTGCGGCCCATACACTGTGTCCGTCGCGTTCTCCATCCAACTGAGGTTCTTGCGCGCGTCGGCGAAATCTCCGGCGAGCGCGTAGCAGGACTTGCGCCACTGCGTGCCTTGGTTACTTGATTCGCTGAGGCACACTTGACGGCGGACGCC
>Ga0335069_10014581_pt1 | contig 11000 bp, 8 predicted proteins | sample Lox_Sample_11_FD_206714 | JGI IMG/M metagenome (GOLD analysis project Ga0335069, IMG submission 206714) | Soil microbial communities from Loxahatchee National Wildlife Refuge, Florida, United States - Lox_Sample_1.1 | ecosystem: Environmental > Terrestrial > Soil > Wetlands | place: USA: Florida... | reverse complement strand
TTCGACCATTTCTGCTTCATGAGAAACTCCTTCGACATTGATGGTATGCGTGGAAAACGTGTTTGTTAGGTCCTTTTGAACGAGGACCAAAGCAACTTTATGATATATTACGATATATTATGTTTCAATAAGATATAACAATATTCGTCATTATTTAGCATTAGTTAACGCCTTGAAATCCCTTGGATTTTAAGTATTTTTTTAAAAATGCCCAAAATGCCATAAAAAAGGCCGCATTTTGAGAATTCTTGAAATCCACTATTTTGGTCCAAAACCTCGATATTCTAAGGCTCGTTCCGGGATAAGGTGATGCTCAGGTTTGAATCGGTACAATGATCAAAGTCGCCAAAGACATTCTGAACTAGGTGGTACATGGCCTTGCGCTTTAGGGAATTCGTCGAGTTTTTCCTCTTCCTGACCCTGACTTTTGGACTCTATGCCTTGGCCACCATCACCCTCCCCATCTTTAGGGACCCCCATGGGCTTTTGGCCATGAGCGACCTTTCGGACACCACCCAGAGCGGGTTTGTGCTGGAACTGGTGTATTTATCGGCGGTTGGATGCGTGCTTTTGGGCGTGTTGCTCTTGAATTGGATTTCCCAGTTCAACATCGGAATGATGGCGAATTTGTGGGCCACGGTCTTCATTTTCCTGTGGATTGACTGCTTGGCCGCCCTGTCGTTGTGGTCAAAATCTTACCGCTTTTTGACCGCCCTAGGGGTCGGTCTCCTCTTCATCTACCTTTTTTTTTATATCCTCCATTTCCTGGGTTGGCCCCAGGAACAGCCGGATGTGAATTCGGGGATAAAGCGAAAAATCGTGAATGGCTGGTTATGGTTTTGGATGGGTTTTTATTTCGGCCTCTCTTGCTTCCTGGTTTATAAGACTTTCGAATATCCCGGGTTTCGTTGGCCTATCGCGGCAGCCGCCCTCGCCGTTTGTTTCCTCCATTACCTTCTTTACCTATTCCTGAAACAATCGGAAGGAAAGGATGTCACCGGTATTTCAAAAACCGGAAGGTTCTTTTTTGGGCTATGGTTGTTGGGCCTAGTCGTGGTTTGGATTGGACAGCAATGGCTTCTTTGACCGGAAAAATTTTTTCCCGTAACTATCCTTGGCCTTTTTTCACGGTATTTTTTGTTGCCAACACCCTCTTGTCTTATGTTCCACTCGATTATTCCCTGAAAGGCTGGATTTTCGTCCTGGGACTCCTGCTCCCCTTTATCCTTGTCATCCAAGGTCCTGTTAATGCCGGAGAAACTTCTTTAACGGAGAAGGCGGATGCTTTCGCCGTTCCGAAGCCCCTTTGGGTCATCGCCATCCTGGCGGGGATTTATTTAAGGTTTTTCAAGCTCACCACCTTCCATTTGTGGCCGACCGGGGACGAGAGTCTCCACGGGTTCCTTGCGATCCCATTGGCCCGGGAATGGAACTGGCAGTTTTTCTATACCGTCGGTGAGCACCCCCCCCTTTTGATCTGGATATTGAGCTGGTTTTACCGGTTCTTCGAGTCGTCCTTTTTTAATTTGTGGTTTTTCCCGGCGGTTTTTTCCTGCTTGGCCGTACCGGTGGGCTACCTAGCGGCCCGGTGTTTTTTCCCCAAACCTGTCTCCCAAATCTTCGCCTTGTTCCTGTTCCTCAGTTTTTGGCCCCTTTACTTCGGGCGCTTTTGCCACCAGGGCATTTTTCTACCTTTTTGGGAACTCTCCTGCCTTTGGGTACTCGGCATTTATTGGAGCGTCTCAAACCCCCGGTCCAAAAGCTTTTTGATTTTCCTGCTCGGAATCTGGACTGGCCTTGGTTCCCTGACATTTACCTCGTGGGCCGTCGTCCTACTTCTTATTTGTATGACGGTCTTGATTGATTGCTGGCGGCGGGAAAAGCCACGAGTATTCGATTTTTTCTCTTATTCCTTGGGCCTCTTATCGGGCCTCCTCCCCTTTTTGTGGGCGGCCATTCGCGAGGGCTATGGTCATCACTTGCTCGACTCCTCGGCGGCCAGCCATTGGTTCACGGGCGAACACGAGGTCTTGACCTATCTCGACTATGTGACCTGCCTTTTTTGGGGAAATTTCAAGGCGGATACCTCCTATGGGCCCTCCTGGGGGGGGATGTTGAATCCAATTTTAGGGTCTTTCTTTTTTCTGGGCCTCGGGGAACTTATCCGGCATTGGCGGGAGGCCATGGCCAAATGGTTGATTTCGGGTTTTCTCATCGCCCTTTCCCCCGCTTTTTTCGCCGCCGATTACGTTGAACTCAACCGGGTCATCCAAGTCCTGCCGTTCCTTCTTTTTATCGGGGTCCTCGGTTTCTATCGGCTGGCGGGGAACTTGGATGGGCTCAAAAAAGCGGGATTGGTCTTATTGCTTTTGGCTTCCCTGGCCTTGGACTTGAATCATTTGTTGAAACCGCACCTGAGGGGTTCCGCGCTGGACGCGGAGTGGATCAAGGATTCGCCGGATGAAAATTTCAGGGCTTATGAAGTGTTGAAAAAAACCTCTGACCAAGAGGGGCCTGGGTTGATCTATACCGACTTCCTTCTTTTGAGCCATGGACATTCCCTCAACGTCACCACCTACCCCTTCAACGCCGCCTTGAATCCCAAATTCGACGATCAAAAAGCTCATTGGGCGGCGGTGGTTGTCAATGTCCACTACCAGCCGAAGCTATCGGAAAGATTTCCCGGATCGAAATGGGCGGGAGTGTCTTCAGCCCCCTCCGAGGAGGGGGGGATGGCGGTGGGGATCATCCCAATCACGCCCGAAAACCGGGAACAGCTCGCCCGCTGGACCAAAGTACACCGGTACTTTCACGGCTTAGGCCTCCAAGCCGAGAACATCCTGAACAATAAAATCAAATATCGGTCAGCCTTGAGCCGTTTGCCGGAAGGTTATCCTCTTGTCAAGGGTGATCCTTTCCTGGAATCCTGCTTCGGGGAATGGCTGGCCCAGTACCACTATGCGGCCGATTACCATCAAAATATCCAGGCCCTCGAAAGGGCTGTCGCCAAGGGTTATCCGAACGCCTACCTTTATTTCAAATTGGGGAATTTTCTTTTCGCGGACCGCGATTGGGAAGGCGCCAGGAAAGCCTATGCGATGGCGGTCCGCTCCAAGCCTAATTACACAGGGGCCGGTGATATGTTGAATCTGATGGAAAAGGGAGGAACTCCCAAGCCGTGAATCCCTCTTTGGAGATCCCGTTATGTGGATAATCCCATTCATCATCTTATTGTTGCTGGTATTGGCCAAATGCTGGCGTTATTACGTGGAAAGTTCGGATGACCTTGGGCGAGTGAAATTGTTGGAACCCTGGTACTGGTTCGTTTTCCTGAACCTGATCCTTACGCTTATCACCAGCAATTACGATTATCAGTTCGTGACTCTCGGGCTTATCATTCAATTGGCCTTGAGCGTGTGGTTTGCCATCTCCATTGGATGGATTATCCAAGCCTGCCCCCATAAAACCGGTACCCTCAGGGAAAGCTGGTTCGTGAAGGGCAAATCTTTCAAATATTGCTTCCGTTGCGGTGCCCGCCTCCCGAAGGAGGCCCACGCCCACCTTATCAAGGACAATTCCTGGCAGGATTTTCTTTTCCACATCCCACCCCACCTGTTCGAGTACATCGTTTTTTGGGTGGCACAATCCACGATGGCGCTGATCGTTTTGTTCCTAACCCTGAAGTTTCTGAAGAATCCGGAGATTCAACATCAAGCGGCAATAATCGCCGTGCTCTTGGTCGTCCTTGCGCCCCCCTTGATTTATTCCTTTGGGCGTTTCCGCCGCTACCTGCGTGAAACCAAGGGGCTCATCTGGTGGGAGGACATCGGGGGTTCCGTCTTGGTTTGGACACTGGTGTTAGGCGGTGTCTGGCTTTTAGTCCGTTTTTTGTAAGCCCTTAAGTTTTGAAATCTTGTTCAATAGGGCCAAGATTTCTCAACCTTAAGGCCCAGGTGTTATTACCCTGAATTTACCCGTTTTCTTGAGGATGTATTGACCGTCGATCAGGGTTTCATCCCCCTCCTTGACAAGGTCTCTTCCGGCCAGTATATTCACTGAACTCGCAGTTCATTTTTTTAGGAGCATTCAAATGGCTTTCGGAACCGCAATCACCCTAGTGCTTTTAGTACTGGTACTCGTATTGCGTCCGGAGGCGGTTCGCTCCTAAAGACGGCTACCAAGCCGCGGGGCCCGCTTCCAACGGGCTACCGCGGCTTTTTTGTTTTAAGGCCAAAGTAGTCCCACCGAAGCGGCAAATTCCCCCAATACGGCGTGAATCGGCTTTTTTAAAGTGTTTCCGGGGCCTTTTACCCTGAATTCACCTCGAAAAAGCCCATGATTATTGTAAAATCTTGGTCTTTCGCCTTTTTCCGGCGGGACCTTTTTCAAGGGAGACGACGATGGCTAAGCCGAAACTAAAGACTGGGGCTCAAATGGTGGTGGACGTCCTCCTGAGCGAGGGCGTGGACATCGCTTGGGGCGTGACGGGCGGGGCCATCCTGCCGGTTTACGACGCCCTATACCTCAACCGGGACAAGATCCGCCTGATCGACACGCGCCACGAGCAAGGCGCGGTCCACATGGCCGAGGGCTACGCCAAATCCACCGGCAAGGTCGGCGTTTGCGTGGTTACGTCCGGTCCCGGGGCCACCAATATCGTCACCGGCCTGGCCGACGCCTACATGGACTCGGTCCCCTTGGTCGCCATCACGGGCCAAGTGCCGACCTCCCTTATCGGCACCGACGGCTTCCAGGAAGCGGACGTGGTCGGTATCACCCGCTCCTGCACCAAGCACAATTACCTGGTCAAGAGCATCCAGGAACTGCCGCAAATCATGCGGGACGCCTTTTTCATCGCCCGCTCGGGCCGTCCCGGGCCGGTCCTGGTCGACATCCCCAAGGATATCGCCGCGGCCTCGGCTGAAGTGGAGATCCCGGGAAAGTCCTCCATCCCCCTGTCCAAGTTCGTGCCGACGCCGGACATGAATGAGATCGACAAGATGGGCGAGCTCCTGAAACAAGCCAAGCGGCCGCTCATCTACGCAGGTGGCGGTGTCATCAACGCCGGCGCCGCGGAGGACCTCTACAAATTCGCCCGCAAGACCAATATCCCCGTCACCCTGACCCTGATGGGCCTGGGCTCCTACCCGGCCAGCGACCGGCAATTCATCGATATGCTCGGCATGCACGGTTCCTACCGGGCCAACATGGCCCTGACCCATTGCGACCTGCTGATCGCCATCGGCAGCCGTTTTGACGACCGGGTTACGGGCAAGTTGAGTGAGTTTTCCCCCCACTCAAAAAAAATCCACATCGACGTGGACCCGACCTCCATCGGCAAAAACGTGCGGGTGGACGCCCATGTCTTGGGGGATATGCGCTTCATCCTCAAGGAATTGACCAAGCGCGCCGGGTCCAAGGATTACGACGCCTGGTACGACGAATTGGACGGATGGAACCATAAGCATCCCTTGGGTTACAAGCAGGACCCCAAGGGAAAAACCCTGCCCCAGTTCGCCATTGATGAGATCTTCCGCATCACCAAGGGCGACGCTTACGTCGCCACCGAGGTCGGACAGCACCAAATGTGGGCGGCCCAGTATTACCGTTTCAACAAGCCCCGCCGGTGGATTACTTCGGGAGGCTTGGGCACCATGGGTTTCGGCTTTCCCGCCGCCATTGGCGTGGCCTTCGCTCACCCGAACGCCACGGTGGTCGACATCGCCGGGGACGGCAGTTTCCAGATGACCCTGCAGGAATTGGCCATCGTCAAGCAATATGACCTGAACGTGAAGACCATCGTCATCAACAACAAGTTCATGGGCATGGTCAAGCAATGGCAAGACCTGTTCTTCGATAAGCGCTACGCCGCCACCTCGATCCCGGCCCAGCCGGATTTCGTGAAGCTGGCCGACGCCTACGGTATCAAAGGCCTTCGCGCCGAAACGCCCAAGGAAACCAAGGAAGTCCTGGAAGAGGCCTTGACCAAGAAAGGGCCTTATCTGGTCGATGTGGCGGTGGACGAGGAAGAACACGTCTATCCCATGGTCCCGGCCGGTGGAGCGGTGAAGGACATCGTCCTCTCCAAGGAACACGACCGGCAAAAGGCGATGGAAGAGCGCGCCAAGGGCCCCAAGAAAACCACTCAAATTCACCTTTAACGGCAGCTGACGGTTGGCAGCCGGCGGCTGACAACCCAACAAAAGAAAGGCTAAACATATGCGACATACGATCTCAGTGATGGTCAAGAACCAATCGGGCGTCCTGTCCCGCGTTTCTAACCTGTTCTCGGCCCGTGGCTACAACATTGACAGCCTGGTGGTCGGCATTACCGACGACCCGAAAGTCTCCCGCATGACCATCGTCGTCAAGGGCGACGACCGGGTGATTGACCAGGTGGAAAAACAGCTCAACAAGCTCGTGGATGTCATCAAGGTCGTCGACCTGACGAAGGATGATTTCATCGGCCGCGACCTGGCCCTTATCAAGGTGAAGGCGGAAGCCCACAACCGCAGCCAGGTCATGGAAATCGCACAGTGTTTCGACGGCAAGATCGTGGATGTGGCCTTGAAGAGCTTCATCATCGAGGTGACGGGCAAGGAGAGCAAGATCAACGCCATGGTCGAGCTTTTGAAAAACTACGGCATCCTGGAAATGGTCCGTACCGGCGAAGTAGCGATCTCCCGGGGCAAGAAGGTCGCTGAAGAAGCGGAAACCAAGGTCAAGATGAAGGCCGGCAAAGCCGGGCAGTCGAATCTCTGACGGCAGTCGACGGTTCACAGTCGACAGTTGACAGGAAAACCAAAACGCCCAAAAGGCGAAAAATCTAAGGAGAAGGAAATGCCGAAAATCTATTACGAGCAGGATGCCGATCTCAACGTTCTGAAGGGGAAGACCATCGCCGTATTGGGCTACGGCAACCAGGGCCGCAACCAGGCCTTGAACCTGAAGGATTCGGGGCTCAAGGTGATCATCGGCGCCCGTTCCGAGAAGACCAAGGCCCAAGCCAAGGCGGACGGTTTCGAGGCCTACGATTCCAAGGAAGCGGCGGCCAAGGCCGACATCATCCAAATCCTCATCCAGGACGACCTGCAGGGCGCCCTCTACCGCAACGATGTCCTGCCGGGCCTGAAGGCGGGCAAGGCCCTTATGTTCTCCCATGGGTTCAACATCCATTTCGGCCAGATTGTTCCGCCGGCCGACGTGGACGTGTACATGATCGCCCCCAAGGGCCCGGGCCACCTGGTTCGCACGACCTACGTGGACGGCAAGGGCGTGCCGGCGCTCGTCGCCATCCACCAGAACGCCACGGGCAACGCCTTGAAGATCGCCCTGGCCTACGGCAAGGCCATCGGCGCCACCCGCGCCGGGGTGCTGGAAACAACCTTCAAGGAAGAGACCGAGACCGACCTCTTCGGCGAGCAGGTAGTCCTTTGCGGCGGCCTGTCAGAGCTCATCCGGGCCGGGTTCGACACCCTGGTTTCTGCCGGTTACCAGCCGGAAGTGGCCTACTTCGAGTGCCTGCACGAGGTGAAGCTGATCGTGGACCTGATCTACGAGAAGGGCATCACGGGAATGCGCGACGCCATCTCGACGACCGCCAAATATGGGGACATGACCCGGGGCCGCCGGATCATCACCGGCCAGACCCGCCAGGAAATGGCGCGGATCTTGAGCGAGATCCAAACCGGGATGTTCGCCAAGGAATTCGTGCTGGAAAACCAGGCCAACCGGCCCGTTTATAACTCGATCTTCAAGATGGATTCGGAGCACTTGGTCGAGAAGGTGGGCAAACAGGTGCGCAGCATGTTCAGTTGGATGAAAAAATAACCAGCATTTACCACGGAGGAAACAGAGTACACAGAGTAAGGCTGAAACGGAAAATCTTTTCTCTGTGACCTCTGTGGTGAAGATGAAGAGGTTTTATGAAGTTGCCTTTTATGCCGGAAACCTGGAGCATGTTCCTTCCCGTGTTTTTCGCGGGAGCGGGCCTTTTATTGGCCGGCGGGCATTGGGACAATCCGGTTTTGGGTTTCCTGGGCGCCGTGGTCCTTGTTGTGGCGGCCCTCATCCTGAATTTTTTCAGGGATTTCGAGAGGCAGCCCCGGGGGGAAGTAGGGCCCAAGGAAGTCATCAGCCCGGCGGACGGCAGGATCGTGGTTTTGAAGACGGCGACCGAGAAGTTTTACCTAAAGAAGCCCGCGGTCCATATCGCGATTTTCATGAACCCCTTGAACAACCACGTCCAGCGGGCGCCCTTCGACGGCAAGGTGGTGAAGAAGGTTTACCACCCGGGTGAGTTCCTGGCGGCCTACGATGACAAGGCGGACCTGGTCAACGAACAGGCCCACTTGGTGGTGGACCTGAAGACCAGCGGTAAAAAGCCCAAACCCGCCGGGCGCATTGTGTTCAAGCAGATCGCGGGTTTCCTCTGCCGCAGGGTGAGGACCACCCCGGAGGAAGGGGAGATGATCCACAGGGGCGAGCGCATCGGACGCATTTTATTGGGGTCAAGGGTGGACCTGTTCCTGCCCAAGGGGTTCAAGCCCCGGGTCAAGATGGGGGACCAGGTGAGGGCAGGGGTGACTGTATTAGGGGAGCTATAAAGGCAGTTCGAAGTGTGAAGTTCGTGGCTCGAAGTTTCGGCGTATTTTTGTTCGGCCTGGCCGAACAAAAACTTGACTCACTTCAAACCACGGACCGCGGACTTCGAACTTAAGATACGAGTGAAAAAGCATGGTGACGATTAAATCAAGAACCCATATGGACGGCACGGATAAGCCCGCCTCCTCGCGCCTGCGCAAGTCCATCTACCTGCTCCCGAACCTCTTCACGGCCGGAAACATGGTCCTGGGCATCCTGGCCATCGCCTACGCCATCAACGACTCCCTGACCTTGTCATTGGCGGCCGAAACCAAGTCGATTCCCTTTGTTTTCCCGGCGGAGCTCATCATCATCGCCACCTTCGCCGATTTCTTCGACGGCATGGTGGCCCGGGCCACCGGCACCACCAGCAAGTTCGGCATGGAATTCGACAGCTTGTCCGACTTGGTGAGCTTCGGCATGGCGCCCGCCATCCTCATCTACCTCTCGGTCCTGCGTTACCTGAACGTCTGGGGCATTTCCATCACGGTCTTCTACATCGTTTGCGCGGCCATCCGCCTGGCCCGTTTCAACGTGCAGGCCCAAGTGGAGGAAAAGAGCCATTTCATGGGCCTGCCCAGCCCCGCCGCGGCGGGCATCCTGGCCAGCTACATCCTGCTCTCCCGGTGGGAAGGCTGGTACGGCAAAGGCATCGTGCTCAACAAGGTCATGGGGTGGTACGAGGAAAACTTGAACTATATCGAGCTTTACGGGATCCCGGTTTTAACCGTCATCATCGGCCTGGTCATGGTTTCCACCATTCCCTATCCAAGCTTGAAGAAGATGAAGCTGGAGTCCGTCAAGCCCTGGACGCTGGCCTTGATCGGCATGGCGATCTTCTGGCTGATCCGGGCCGCCGAATTCACCGCTTTCGCCCTTTTATTCTTTTACCTTTTGTGGGGGCTCCTTATTCAGCCCCTCCTCAAGCTTTTAGCCAAAAGAGGGGCCGACAAAACCAAGGCGCATAAACCCAGCGTACACCAGACGATTCACCCATAATCCATGAGGATAAAAAAATGAAAAACACAACGAGCAAAAAAATCGAAAAAGCCGAGCGAGTCTATATTTTCGACACCACCCTGCGCGACGGGGAGCAGGCGCCCGGCGCCAGCCTGAACACCGAGGAAAAGATGAAGGTGGCCATCCAGTTGGAAAAACTGGGCGTGGACATCATCGAGGCCGGGTTTCCCGCGGCCTCGCCGGGAGACTTTGAGGCGGTCAACCTGATCGCCAAAACCCTCAAGAAAACCGTCATCGCTGGTTTGTCCCGGGCCATGCGAAAGGATATCGACGCCTGCGCCAAGGCCTTGAAACCGGCCAAGCGCAAGCGCATCCATACCTTCATTTCCTCCTCCGACATCCACCTCAAGCACCTGTTCCGCAAGAGCCGGGAAGAGGCCCTGGCGGCGGTCGTGGAGGCGGTCAAGTACGCGCGGCGCTTCACTGACGACGTGGAATTCTCGGCCCAGGACGCGTCCCGGTCCGAGCTGGACTTCCTGTGCCAGATGATCGAAGCGGCCATCAAGAGCGGGGCCACGACGGTCAACGTGCCCGACACCGTGGGTTACGCCATCCCCACGGAGTACGGCCATATGGTCGGAACCCTCAAAAACCGGGTGCCCAACATCAATAAGGCCGTCATTTCGGTCCATTGCCACAACGACCTGGGGTTGGCGGTGGCCAACTCCCTCTCGGCCATCCGAAGCGGGGCCCGGCAGGTGGAATGTACCATCAACGGCATTGGGGAGCGGGCGGGCAACGCCAGCCTGGAGGAGATCATCATGGTCCTGAAGACCCGGCACGACCTCTATCCCTATAACACCGGCGTCAAGACCGAGGAAATCTACAAGACCAGCCGCCTGGTTTCCACCCTGACGGGCTTCATGATCCAGCCCAACAAGGCCATCGTGGGCAACAACGCCTTCGCCCATGAGAGCGGCATCCACCAGGACGGCATGCTGAAGTACCGCCAGAACTACGAAATCATGACGCCGGAATCCATCGGCGTCCCCGAAAGCCGGTTGGTTCTCGGCAAGCACTCGGGCCGCCACGCCTTCAAGACGCGGCTGGAAAACCTCGGTTACAACCTCCCGCCCGAGGCCATCGACACCCTCTTCGCCAAGTTCAAGGACCTGGCGGACAAGAAAAAGAGCGTCTATGACGAGGATATTGAGGCCCTCATCGAGGAGAAAATCGCCTCGACCCAGGAGATCTATCACCTGACCTACCTGCATACCTCGGCGGGCACCACGACGCTCCCCACGGCCACCCTGAAGCTCAAAAAGGGGGAAGTGGAAAGCCATGAGGCCGCCACGGGGGATGGGCCGGTGGACGCGGTTTTCAACGCCATTGACCGG
>Ga0335069_10014580_pt1 | contig 11001 bp, 7 predicted proteins | sample Lox_Sample_11_FD_206714 | JGI IMG/M metagenome (GOLD analysis project Ga0335069, IMG submission 206714) | Soil microbial communities from Loxahatchee National Wildlife Refuge, Florida, United States - Lox_Sample_1.1 | ecosystem: Environmental > Terrestrial > Soil > Wetlands | place: USA: Florida... | reverse complement strand
CTTGCTCAACTCCTCCACGTCCTGGGGCGTGACGGTCCAGCGGGCGTGCGGGTTCCGCTGCCACGTGCCGATCCCGCTGCACGGTGCATCCACCAGCACGCCGTCGAACTTGGTCCGGGTGGGCAGCCGCGCGCTCCCGTCCCACGGTGCCGTGCGGTAATTGAAGACCTGCGCCCGAGCCGCGCGCCGCTTGAGCTTCTGCAAACGCCACGCGGCCGAATCGCTCGCCCAGATCAGCCCCTTGTTTCCCATCAGCCCCGAGAGATGCAGCGTCTTTCCCCCCTCCCCGGCGCACGCGTCCCACCAGGTTTCGCCGGGTTGCGGAGCGCAGATCAGGCTCACCGCCTGGGAACTGATGTCCTGTAGCTCGAACTCGCCGGCGTGAAACTCCGGGGTGAGGAACAGGTCCTGGCGCCCCCGGTACTCGAGGGTATCGCCAAGCGCGCCTTCTCCGTGCTGCCGGCAATCGCCCAATTTCGCGGCCAGTCCCCTGCCCTGCCCGCGCCGCGCGCGCAGCCAAAGCGTCGGCGGAAGCTGCAGCGTCCGCACCCACTCCGGTGTGACCTCCATCACTCCCGCGACCCACTTCGGCAGCGTGCGCGCCAGCAAATCGTCGTCCGCGAAGCTGTTCGGCTGCGCGGCGTAACGCTCGGCAAGCTGCGCGGCTTGTTCCACCTGCATGCGGGTGGGCTTCGAAGCGGGCAGCCAACCGCGCCAGCGGTAGAACGAGAACACCGCCATGCTGACGGCGGTGCGCTGCGCGGGCGTGATGTTGCGTTCCTCCTTCAGCACTTCCCGCAGGACGCCGTCTGCGGGGTGCTCGCGATCCGCCGCGCGGACGACATGCTCCGCCAGGCCCAGCGTGAAGGCGTTCACGGGCAGCCTAAGGCGCAGCCATTAAGTTCAAACCACAGATGGACACAGATAGACACAGATATGAATGGCCGGAATCGCATTGTTGGAGAGCGGGACTGCCTTCACCGGAAAGCGAGTTGGGAGAGGCGCCAGCCAGGCTGAAGTTTGGTGCAGTGCATCTGTGTCTATCTGTGTCCATCTGTGGTTTCCTTCTGCACGGGTCAGGCTAAACCCGCGCTCCGCCTCTACGCCCCGCCCAGCAATTGCCGCAATACGTACGGCAAAATCCCGCCGTGCCGGTAGTAGTCTATCTCGATGGGCGTATCAATCCGGCAGGTCACAGGCACCGAGTCAACCTGGCCGTTCGCGCGAGTGATGCGCAGGGTAAGGTCCTGCTGCGGCTTCAAGCCCGTGCTCAGCCCGAGCACGTCATAAGTCTCCGTGCCGTCCAGCTTGAGGCTTTGGGCGTTCGTGCCTTCCTTGAACTGCAGCGGCAAGACGCCCATGCCCACCAGGTTGGACCGGTGAATGCGCTCAAAGCTCTGCGCCACCACAGCCCGCACTCCTAGCAGCGCCGTGCCCTTGGCCGCCCAGTCGCGCGAACTGCCGGTGCCGTATTCCTGGCCGGCGACGATCACCAGTGGCGTGCCCGACTGGCGGTAAGCCATCGCGGCGTCGTAGATCGGCATCACGGCTCCGGAAGCGGCCCCGCCTCCGTTGGCCGCGAAGCATTTGGTCACCCCACCCTCGGTCCCGGGCACCATCAGGTTCTTGATCCGCACATTGGCAAAAGTGCCGCGGGTCATGACCCGGTCGTTGCCGCGCCGCGATCCATAGCTGTTGAAGTCCTCCGGCCCCACACCCCTCTCGGTCAGGAACTTGCCGGCCGGCGACGTCTTCTTGATGCTGCCCGCCGGGGAAATATGGTCCGTCGTGACGCTGTCGCCAAAGACGCCCAGCGCGCGAGCGCCCTTGATCTCGGCCACCTCGCCCGGGCGCAAGCTGAACCCCGCGAAGAAAGGCGGCTCCTGGATGTAGGTGCTCTTCGCGTCCCACTCATACACGTTGCCCGTCGCGGCGGGGATTTCGTTCCACTTCGGGTTCTGCTGGGCAAAGTCGCGGTATAGCTCACGGAAGACCTCCGGTTTCAATGCCGCGCGCATTTGGTCCCGCACCTCCTTCAGGCTCGGCCAGATGTCGCGCAGAAAGACGTCCCGCCCGTCCTTTCCCCGGCCAATCGGCTCGTGCGCCAGGTCAATGTCCACTCGCCCGGCCAGCGCAAAGGCCACCACCAAAGGCGGCGACATGAGGAAGTTGGCTTTGACGTTCTGGTGAATGCGTGCCTCGAAATTGCGGTTGCCCGAGAGCACCGACGCCGCCACCACGTCATTCGCCGTAATGGCATCCTCGACCGGCCCCGGCAGCGGCCCAGAATTGCCAATGCACGTGGTGCAGCCGTAGCCCACCAGGTTGAAACCCAGCTCGTCCAGGTAGTGCTGCAGCCCCGTCTTGTTCAGGTAATCACTGACCACCCGCGAGCCCGGGGCCAGGGAGGCCTTGACCAGCGGCCCGAGCCGCAGGCCCCGCTCGACAGCCTTCTTCGCCAGCAACCCCGCCGCCAGCATGACCGAAGGATTGCTGGTGTTGGTGCAGCTCGTGATGGCGGCGATGACGACGCTGCCGTGGTGTATATGCCCGTCCGGCGCGGTGGCGGGCGCCGTGAACGAGTCGGGCGTCGGCCGGTTATTGGCCATCTCCAGCTCCGTCAGTAGATTCGTATTCCGTGCCATGGCGGCCTGCCGGGAGACTGGTTCCTGGCTGCCGCCGCCGGAGCCCGGGGCGCGGCTGGATGCCACCGCAAAGGTCTTGCTCAAATCACCGCTCGGCTTGCCGAAGCCGTTCTCGTTGAGCGGCTTCGCAAACGTCGCCGCAAACTCCTTCTTGAGGTTGGGCAATTCGATCCTGTCTTGTGGCCGCTTTGGACCCGCAAGGCTGGGCACAACCGTCCCCAAGTCCAGCTCCAGCTCGGTCGAATAAGTGATCTCGCCCTTCTTCGGCATGCCGAACAGGCCCTGCGCCCGGTAGTAAGCCTCGTAGGCGCTGCAATGCTCTTCGCTCCGGCCCGTGGCACGCAAATACTCGACGCATTCGCTGTCTATCGGGAAGAGTCCCATAGTGGCGCCATACTCGGGCGCCATGTTGGCGATAGTAGCCCGGTCCACGACCGGCAGCGCCGCCGCGCCCGGCCCGAAGTATTCCACGAACTTCCCCACGACCTTGGCCTTGCGCAGCATCTGTGTGACCGTCAGCGCCAGGTCCGTCGCCGTCACCCCTTCGCGCAATGCGCCGGTCAGGTGCACGCCGACCACGTCCGGCGTGAGGAAATACACCGGCTGCCCCAGCATGCCGGCCTCGGCCTCGATGCCGCCGACCCCCCAGCCCACGATGCCCAGGCCGTTGATCATGGTCGTGTGCGAATCCGTGCCCACCAGCGTGTCGGGGTAAAAGACGCCCTGCGCGTTGGACAGCACACCCTTAGCGAGGTACTCCAGGTTGACCTGGTGGACGATGCCGATGCCGGGCGGCACCACCTTGAAGGTCTCAAAAGCCTGCATCCCCCACTTGAGCAACTGGTAACGCTCGCGGTTCCGGTGGAATTCCATGTCCAGGTTCCGCGCCATCGCGTCCGGCGTGCCGTAGTAATCCACCTGTACCGAGTGGTCCACGACGAGGTCCACCGGCACCAGCGGCTCGATCAGCTTGGGGTTCTTGCCCAGCCGGGCCACCGCCGAGCGCATCGCGGCAAGGTCAACCAGCAGCGGCACGCCCGTGAAATCCTGCAGCACAATGCGCGCGACCACGAACGGGATTTCCTCCGTCCGCGGCGCATTGGGCCGCCAGTTCGCCAGCGCCCGCACGTTCTGCTCGGAGACGCGCCTGCCGTCGCAGTTGCGCAGCAACGACTCGAGCACCAGGCGCACGGACACCGGCAGCTTCGAGACCCGCCCCACGCCCTTCTTCTCCAGCTCCGGCAGGGAATACAACGTTCCCTGGCGCCCGTTTCCGCGGTCGAACTGCCGCCGCGCGCCAAATAAATCCTGCGTGTCGCTCATAAAATCCTACTCAACGATAGCTCAGAAAACATAGCTCAGGGCGAACATATTCAGGTTCAGCCCCGGGTTGCTCTTCGCGAGTCCCGCATTGGACATGTGCTGAAACCGGTAGCCCAGGCGCCAATGGGACGTAAGATCGAAGTTCAGGCCGATAAAGCTGGTAAATTGCAGGTTCTGGCCAAAGTTCACGCCCCCGAACTCATACTGGCTGATGTAAGTCGGGCCGGCGCCGCCCTCCAACCAAAGAGGGAAATGGCTGCGCCCCAATCCCAGTGCCGGCGCGACGGTGCTCGTAAAGCTGTCGTGCCCCTCGCCCCCAAGCCAGCCCGCAGACAGCGTCACGCGTGTTTGCAGGTACCAGCCTGACTCCGTCTCCCATTTCCAGGGCAGGTTCCAGTCCGCAAAGCCCTCTGTCTGGGACAGGGCGGAACTCTCGGTGCCGGCGACTTCAACGCCCCCGCGGACGCCGATCGATTCTGGAAACAGGCTCTGCGCGGCCCCAGTCGCTGCTGAGGCCCCCAGCGCAAGGGCCAGTAACGCGCCCAGGCTAAAGAACTTACGTGACATTTTCTTCATGGAACACATGGCCCGGCACATTGCCACAGCGCCTTGACTCTCGCAAGCCTGCCACTGAACCGAAGGCCAGGCGGCACTTGGCCGTTCAGGCGCACTGACCTGCGGGATACTGCCATACAGGCGTCTAGTTGCTTCCGGGAGCGCCTGAAAGTCGCGGGGCCGCCGCACTGCCTCATTTCAGGACAATCGCCCGTCCGCGGCACCGCCCCACCCGGTCTGCATCTCCCTGACCCCTCCCTATCCTCCCCGTTACCTCACCGTAGAACCTCTGCAAAGTTTGCAGAGGTTCTACGGTGAGGTAACGGGGAGGATAGGGAGGGGTCAGGGAGATGCAGACTGGCACAGGCCCATTCCCCCTGAATAGGCCCCTGCGTCACCCCAAGCATCTCGGCTTAGAACGTGACAGAGCACAGCCGCTGCCGTCTAATGCACTACCATGAGAACGTTATTCCGGTTCATCTGGAGGCTGTTTAAACTGGCGGTCTTCGCCCTGGGGGTATTGGCTGTGCTCGCCCTGCTCTGGCTGGTGATAGTCGGCGGGCTTGGGCCCGGCCTTCACCGGGTGGCGAATAAATCGGTGCTGGTCTTCGACCTCAATACCCGGATAACCGACCGGCCGGCGAACGAAGCCGGGACGCTCCTGGCCCGGTTGGCGGGCGACACCACCGCTACGCTCCAATTGCGCGCCGCCACGGCGGCGTTGCGCGAGGCCGCCCGGGACAACCGCATCTCGGCGCTTTACCTGTACGGCAACCTGGACGCCACAGGCTACAGCTCCGGCTACGGCGCGCTCAAAGAGGTGCGGGACGCGATCCAGGCTTTCCATAAGAGCGGCAAGCCGGTCATTGCCTACATCGGCGAGGCCGATAACCGCGATTACTACCTGATGTCGGCCGCGGACCAGATCCTGCTCAACCCGGGGGGAATCCTCGCCTTCCGCGGCCTGGTGGCCGGAGGCGCCTTCTTCAAGGGCGCGGGCGACAAGTACGGTGTGGAGTGCACGGCCATCCGGCGGGGCAAGTACAAGTCGGCGGTGGAGCCGTTCACCCGCGAAAACCTCAGCCCGGAGAACCGCGAGCAGCTCCAGGCGCTGGTGAATTCCATCTGGGGTGAAATGCTCAACGCCGTGGCCATGTCGCGGAAGATCGCGCTCGACCAACTCCAGGCGCTGGTGGACAAGGAAGGGGTGATGGAACCGCCGTCCGCCATGGCCCACGGGCTGGCCACCGAACTGGCCTACGAGAGCGACGCCGTGGATGAGCTGCGCAAAATCACTGGCTCCCGAGCCAAGGACAAGTCGTTCCCGCAGGTGACGGTGGCGGACTACGCGCCCCAGGCCCTCGCTGCCGCGGCGAAACGGCAGCATGGCAAGGACAAGATCGCCGTGGTCTATGCCGAGGGCCTGATCATGAATGGGCAGGACAACGAGAACGCCCAGGGGTTCGTCTTCGGCGATTCCTTCGCGCGGATGCTCCGGAAGGTGCGGGAACGCCAAGACGTGAAGGCCGTGGTGCTGCGGGTCAACAGCCCCGGAGGCACCAGCCCTGCCTGTGAGGCGATTCTGGACGAGATGCAGCGTTTAAGCACCAACCGGCCGGTCATTGTCTCCATGGGAACCGTGGCCGCCAGCGGCGGGTATGAGATCTCCATGGCTGCCCGGCGCATCCTGGCCGAACCCAGCACCATCACCGGCTCCATCGGCGTCTTCGGGCTGATGCTCGACGTTAAAAAGCTGGCCAATGATCATGGCGTTACCTTTGACTCCGTCCAAACAGGGGCATTGGCAAGCATCGGCACAATCACGCGGCCCATGACGCCAGAGGAGAAGGACGTTATTCAGGAGCTGGTGGACCGCGACTACGAGGATTTCCTGCGCGTCGTCGCCCGCAACCGCAACCTCACGACCAACCGCGTGGATGAGATCGCCCAGGGCCACGTTTGGTCGGGAGCCGACGCGTTGAAACTGGGGCTGGTGGACGAATTCGGCGGGCTGGAGCAGGCGATCACGATCGCTGCCCGGGACGCCAAGCTGGGGACGAATTACTCGATCATCGAGTTCCCGGAGAAGAAGGGTCTCCTCGAGGAGGTCCAAGAGGTCATCTCCGGCGGCAAGCCACCGCTGGCTGCCCAGGACGTGGGCGGACGCATCGCCGCGAAGATGGCGGAGAGCTGGCGCTGGCTTTCCAGCTTCAACGATCCGCGGGGCGTTTACGCCCGGCTGCCGTTCGATCTGGAGCTGAATTGAGCCCGGCCGCGCGCAGCGGCGCGACCTGCTTACTGTATCGCGAGCAGTTCGACCTCGAACACCAGGGTGCTGTTGGGCGGAATCTTCGGGCTGGGACTGTTCGGCCCGTAAGCCAGGTTGGGCGGAATCTCGAACTTGAACTTATCCCCTACCTTCATTAGCTGCAGTCCTTCGGTCCAACCGGGGATGACGCCATTGAGAGGAAAGCTGATCGGTTCGCCGCGCTCCACGGAGCTATCGAATACCGTGCCATCGAGCAGCGTGCCGTGGTAGTGGACCTTCACCGTGTCGGTCGGCTTCGGGGACGCCGTGCCGTCGCCGTGCTTGAGGACCTGGTATTTGAGCCCGCTCGCAGTGGTAGTCCAATCGCCCTTGGAGGCGTTGGTGGAGACCGCCACGGCAACCGGCGCTGCGGCCGTGGCCGGTGTCGTCGTGGCCGTGGTACTGGTGGGCTCGGCAGGTTTCTCGCAGCCGACGACGCAGAAGGCCGCGGCTATGGGGATTATGATACGCAGTTTCATTTTATTAAATCGGCCCCGCACCGTAGGGGAGGAAGCGGCTGGGGTCAAGCCTGCGGGGAACGGAAGCGCCGACGAGGGCGCAGTCTGGCACTGCCACCGAATAGTAGCGCAAGCCTCTGGCTTGAGGCCGTTCCGGCAAGCGTCCTGCTTGCCGCGTTTAAGCGCGTTGATCGCCAACCTGGAAGGTTGGCGGGACTAAAGCAAGCCAGAGGCTTGCTCCACTAAAGAATGGGTTCGCGCCCGGCAGGATCATTCGCGCAGCTACAATGTCTCCGGCTTGGCCAATAATTGAGCTATGCGGGCGAGTAGCCGCCCGGCCGCGCCGCCGTCCAGCACGCGATGGTCGAAGCTCAGCGTGAGGTTAGCTTCCATCACGGGCACGAACTGGCCTTTGGCTTCATCCCAGTTGGGCACGCGGCGGGCGGCGCCCATGCCCAGTACCAGGGTCTGCTCCGGCAGCGGAATGGGCGTGGCCCAGGTGAGCCCAAACGTGCCGAAATTGGTGACGGTGGCAATGGAGCCGCCGGTTGCATCCAGCGGCAGCTTGCGCTGACGCGCCAGTTCCACCAGCTCGTCGTAGCGCGGCACAAGGTCCTTGAGCGGCGTGCGCTCGGCCTTGCGGATGACGGGGACCAGCACACCTTCCTCCGCCTCGACGGCGAAGCCCACATCAATGGTGGATGGATGGACGATCTGGTTGCCGATAAGGCGGCCCGCCGGAGCGCTGTTTTCCGCCAGCGCGAGCGCCAGCGCGCGCAGTGCATAGAGCGCGGGGCCGGGCCTGGGCGTGCACGTCTTGCGGTGCTGCAGCAGCGCGTCGAAGCACACCGGCAATGCCACCGTGGCCAAGGGACGCGTCCAGCTCCGCCGCATGGCGTCGGCGACGGCGACGCGCATGGTGGAGGCCTGGCTGAGCTTATGCCGCTCGAGGTTGGCGATGAACTTCTCGAAGTCCTGAATAGTGACGCGTCCGGCGCCGCCGCTGCCGGGCAGGCCCGCCAGGTCGGCCGCGTGCAGGCCCAACTCCACCATGCGCGCCTTCATGCGGGGGGACATGTAGCTGGCGCCGGTGGCGTTGGCCGGCACCGGCAGTCCCCGCACCGTGGGCTGGACTTTCTTGTGCGACGCCTCGGCCGCGGACTTGCTGGTCATGCTGGTGCCGCCATTGCCCTCGTCTCCGTTCTTGGCCGGCGGCGGCGCGTCCAGGCCCAGGCGCGTTGCGTCTTCCTGGCTGGCTTCGAGATAGCCAAGCACCGCCCCGACTGCGTAGCTCTCACCCGGCTTGACCAGGAACTTCTCGACGCGCCCGGGGCAAGGTGAGGCCACGTTCATGGTGGCTTTGCTGGTCTCTACTTCAATGATGTCCTGATCCGTCCGGACCATGTCCCCGACCGGCACGAGCAGATTGACGACGGTGGCCTCAGCTATGGACTCGCCGAGCTGAGGCATGATGATCGGTATAGAGGGCATAGGCTTACGACCGTAACAAGCGGCGCGCGGCGGCGGCGATGCTGCGGGCGGTGGGCCGGTGCACAGCCCATAAATTGGGATGATACGGCACCGGCGTATCCTTGGCATTGAGGCGCTGCGGCGGCGCATCGAGCAGCGCAAAGCCCTCCGTGGCAACACGCGCAATGACTTCCGCCGTGACTCCGCCCCACGGCCAGGCTTCGCCCACGCAGAGCAAACGCCCCGTCCGCGCGACCGAGGCAATGACCGTGTCCGTGTCCAGCGGCTTCACCGAGCGCAGGTCCACCACCTCGATTTCTGTGCCTTCGGAGGCGAGTTCCTCGGCTACCGCCAGCGCCTCGTGCAACATGGCGCTGTAAGCCACGAGCGTCATGTCGCGCCCCGGCCGCGCGATACGCGCCTTGCCAGTCGGCATGGCCTCGTCGGGCAGGCGCTCGGCTTTGAGATGGTAGTAGAGGTATTTGTGCTCGCAGAAGATGACCGGGTCATCGATCGCCACGGCCTCCAGCAACATGCTGTAGGCGTCCTCCACCGTCGCCGGAGTCATGACCACCAGGCCGGGGTAATGCGCGTAGATCGCCTCCATGCTCTGGCTGTGGAACGGACCGCTGCCCGAGGTCCCGCCGCACGGCAGGCGCACGGTGATCGGACAAGGCACCCGCGTCCGCCAGTGCAGCGTCGCGGCTTGGTTGACGATCTGGTTAAAGCCGGGCGTGGAGAAGTCCGCGAACTGAATTTCAATGATGGGCCGCATCCCCTGTATGGCCGCGCCGACCGCCAGGCCGAGCATCGCGTCCTCGCTGATGGGCGAGTCTATGACGCGCCCGGGAAAGGTCTGCGCGAGGTTTTTCGTGGCCTTGAAGGCACCGCCGAAGGAACCGACGTCCTGCCCGTAGATGAACACGCGCGGGTCCTCCTGCAGGGCGCGGGCCTGGGCCTCGCGGATGGCGTCGAGATAGGTGATGCTCATTGGCCCGACGCCGGCTCGTAGCCTTCGCTCAGGTGCTTCGAGGCCAGGGCGCACCAGTCTTCCTTGTAGGGATCGGGCCCGGGCTCGCGCTGCACTTTGGCCACGCAGGTCTCGACCTGCTGCGCGGCCTCCTCGCGCCACGCGGCAAGGGCGCCGCCGTCGGCCCAGCCGTGCGCCAGCAGGTAAGCCTCCGCCACCTTCAGGCAGTCCCTGCCCAGGGGCGAGTTCTTGAGCGCAGGATCAACGTAGCTGGCGTCGTCATGCTCGCCGTGGCCGCAAAGGCGCAGGAGCCGCGCCACGATCATCTGCGGCCCGGCGCCGTCTCTCGCTCGCGAAACCGCCTCGCCCAGCACCTCCAGGCACGCGCCCAGGTCAGTGCCGTCCACGGCTTTGCCCTCGATCCCGTAACCGGCGACTTTGTCCACGAGCGACGCGCAGGCGAACTGCCGTTCGGTAGGCGTCGAGTAAGCGTAATGGTTGTCGGCCACGATTAGGACGAGGGGGAGCTTCTCGACCGCCGCCTGGTTCACCGCCTCGTGGAACGCTCCTGTGGAGGTCCCGCCGTCACCGATGCACGCGGCGCCCACGGTGCCCTTGATCCCCTTCATCCGGTTGGCAAAGAGCGCGCCGTTCACCACCGCGATCATCGCCCCGAGATGGCTGATCATGACGAGCAAGCCTTCCCTGGGCCGCCCGCGATGAACGTTGCCGTCGCGCGCGCGCATCGGGCCCAGCGGCGAGCCGAGATAGGTGCGCACGGCGTCCAGGACCGGCTCGCCGAAGGCCAAGCGCCCCGCCGTGTCGCGGATGAGCGGCGCGAAGATGTCGCCCTTCCGCAGGGCGAGCCCGACCGCGACGCTCAGGGCCTCCTGCCCGCGGCCCAGGAAAACGCCGCCATGGATCTTGCCCATGCGATACAGGCTGGCGAACTTCTCGTCCAGGATGCGCGCCAGCAGCATCAGGCGGTAGGCCTTCGTGTATAACCCGCGCAATGAGGCAATCTCGTCAACCGAATGATGGTTGAACAGAGTGTGGACCATAGGCGGATTGTAGCAGTTCAGATGTGTATATGACAACCCCGAGTTGGGCCTCGGGGCTGGGTTGGCGCCCGGCGTTCGCTCTGCCGAGCGGGTTAGTCCCTGCCGCGCAATTTCGCGAGCAGGCGCAGGAGTTCCAGGTAGAGCCAGACCAGCGTGACCAGCAAGGCCATGCCGCAGTACCATTCCATGTACCGAGGCGAGCCCCGGCCTA
>Ga0335069_10014579_pt1 | contig 11001 bp, 6 predicted proteins | sample Lox_Sample_11_FD_206714 | JGI IMG/M metagenome (GOLD analysis project Ga0335069, IMG submission 206714) | Soil microbial communities from Loxahatchee National Wildlife Refuge, Florida, United States - Lox_Sample_1.1 | ecosystem: Environmental > Terrestrial > Soil > Wetlands | place: USA: Florida... | reverse complement strand
GGCTCAAGGCCGTCCCGCCGCTCCGCGACCCGCCGAGGTCGAATCTTTGCCCTGCACCCGGAGCCGCTCCCCCGCGCGCCTTCCCCACCCGAGGGCGGCACCCGTCGGCCGCCCGACAGGTCGTGCGCCACGCTCCGGCCATCGACCTCGAGGATTCGACACACACACCAGTCGTGAGAGGTGAGGCTGCCCGCCGGGTTGCCTCAGCGCGGCCGCCACCCCAACTCACCTTCCAGCGGATGGGCGCGCAACGATCGGCAGGTCGGGGTCTGCACCCAGCACCTGCTCCAGAATGCGCTGCGCGTGTGAGCCGAGGCCCAACCGGTCCAGGGCCGCCCCCGCGGAACGGAGATGCCGGGCCAGCGCGCCGCGCAAGCTCTGGCGCAAGGCCTCGGCCCATGCGGTCACGACATGTGGCAGGAAGGGCCCGCGATAAAGCTCGACGAGCTGCTCCGCCTCCCGCAGGAGCGTGGCCCCATCGACGGTGTCGCGTTCGCACAATGCCGCCACCCGAGCCATCCGCCTGCGAATGGCACGGAGGTCGGTCCAGCAGGTGGCGGTGTCGAATGTGACGACGCCCTCGCGCTGGGTGATGGCGACGTGCGGCCCCAAGAGCTTGCGCAGGCGGTACAGCGTGGTCTCGAGCGAGTGGTGCGCTCGGTCGCCATCTGCGTTCGGCCAGAGCGCCTCCAGGAGCGTGCTGGCCGTGACCTCCCCGCCATGCGCCACCAGCAGCGCCAGCAGGTCAGGCACGCGGCCTCCCTCGGCGGAGGCCGCGAGCCGCAGATCGCCCACCCTGATCTCGTAGTCCCCCAGGACGCGAACGGACAAGGCCCACGGCCAGGCCGCGAGGTCCCGCGCCCACGCCGGAGGCGCCAGCCGGTTCGCCGTCACGTAGGCACGAACGCACTCTGGCTCGATGCCCTTCTCCAGTGCCGCTGCGCACAGGTCGGCCAGTTCCTCCCGCGTGAGGAAGCATGCCTCGCGGTAGCCGGTCTCGCGCGACTGCGCGAAGGCGTCTTGGAGGCGGGCCTCGAGGCTGGGACCGCCCTGACTCCGCTCCCGGGCGGCCAGGCCCATGAGAGCCACGTGCTCCACCAGGCGCGAGCCTCGCTGACGCGCCAGGGCGAGGGCGGTCTCGAGCGACGGGCCCTCGCCAGGGGGAGCACCACCGAGGCTTGCGGACGTGGCCTCCGCCGCCATGTCGGTGGCCCGAAACAGGTCATTGTGCATGCGTTCGGCGCACTGGCGTGCAGCCCGGCTCTCCTCGTAGGCGCGGCGTCGGTCGTGCCGGGCTACGGAGATCGCGCAGCGGGCCCGGTGGAACCAGACTCCCTCCATCGGGCGCGATGGGTCATATCGGGCGGCCAGGCTGGCCAAGGCCCCGTCCGCCAGGTCGAGGCGCCCGTCCACGGCGGCACCCCACGCCAGCTCGGCGGTGAGCACGAAGTCCCACAGCCGCGCTCCCGTGGAGGCGGACAACGCGAGGGCCTTCGCGGCGGTTTCGACGGAACCCGTGGCGTCGCCAGAGAAGAACTGGAACAGGGCCACGACGGAGTGCCAGATGACGGCCGAGGCCGGGTCGATCTCGGTGCTCTGGGGGGCGAACTCGTCGAGCACCACCCGGGCATGCGACAGGTTCCCGCTGTAGTTGACGTCGTAGTTCACCATGGCAACACCCGCCATCACACGGGCGCGGGAATCCGATACGCCCAGCGCCTCGCATCGGGTCAGCCATTCGAGGGTCTGCGAGCAACGCGGCTCATCGCTTGAGACCTCCCTAGGGCCAGGAGCCAGGTCGAGAGCCCACATGGCGCTCGCACAGACCCTCGCCGCGACGTCCGGCGAGGATGGGATGGGGTAGGTCGCCCGGAGGCGATCGAGCTGGTCGAGGCAGCTGTCCAGCGGCTCCAGCATGCTCGCGAACAGGAAGGACTCGACCAGGGCAGCCCAGGCAAGATACGCCCCCGTCGCCTCGCCCGAGGCCTCGAACGCGTCGAGTGCCGCACGGAGGTCGGCCTGCGAGGCGGCCGGATCGCCTCCGAACTTCGCAAGGCCGCGGAAGTAGTGCAGCCACGGCGATGCGGCCAGGACGTCCGGGGGCAGGAACGCCAGCCACTCCGCCAGCGCCCCGGCACGCCCCGCGTCGAGCAACCCAGGCCCGCAGCGGACCAGCAGGTTCGCCAGCTCTGGCCAGGCGCCGGCGTCTCGCAGGAACATCACCGCGCTGGCTTCGTCACCCGCCTCGGCCATGGCCGCGGCCGCAGCGCGGCGTAGGCTGGCCAAACGGTCCGATGGGAGCTGTTCGTAGGCTCGCCCTCGCAGGAACGATTGGAAGAGCGAGTGGTACTGGTATCTGGGACCAGGGCCGGCGAGGACCACGGTGAAGTAGCCGTCTCGCGCCAGCCCGGCCAGGACCGCACCTGCCCCGGCGATGCCGAGCCGCTCCTCGGCAACCCCGACGTCTATCCAGGGGAGCAGGGCCGTCTCGAGGAGCACCCGCTGCGCGCCGGCGTCCATTTGCTTGAACACCTCGCTGGCGAAGTACTCGAAGGTCTGCGGGCCCGCTGACAGCTGGCTCTGAGAGCCGTCCCACCCCTGCGCGGCGGCGAGCAGGAGGACCACGCCGGCCGCCCAGCCGTCGACAGCCCGGACGAGAGCGCTCGTGAACCCGGCGTCGGTCGTCCCGCGCAGCCGGGCCACGGCCTCGACCTCGGCGGGCGAGAGCCTCAGCTCCTCACCCCCGATGACCTCCAGAGCCTCCTTCGTCTGGAGCACAACCAGGGCCGGCGGCGGTCCCTGGCGGCCCAGCAGGATGGCGTTGATCCCCGAGGCAACCTCGGCCAGCCCTTCCTGCAGGAGCGCGAAGAGGGGAGCGGCAGCTGGGACCGCATGACAGTCATCGAAGACGAGAAGGAACGGCGGCGGCAGCGAATCGAAGAGACGACGGAAGAAGGTCCGGAAGAAGGCGTCCTGCCCGAGCGCGTATTCGGGGCCGAAGCGCGGTAGCCTGACCTTGGGCGCCGCCCGGCGCGCCGCCGCGGCGATCTCGTGGAGGAAGGTGGCGGGATCGGCGTCGGCCGGATCCAGCCTGAGCCAGAGACAGCTCAGCCGCCGCGCCTTCAGGTAGGTCGCGAGCAGCGTGGTCTTGCCAGAGCCGGGCGGCCCTTGGAGCCAGACGTTGGGTCGCGACCTTGCCTGATCCAGTCGCGAGAAGAGCCGATCCCGGTCGATCGCGTTGGCCGGGGCGGGAATAGCACTCTTGGTGTGGGCTCGCATTCGGTCCCCCTCCGAACACGCTCCGGAGCCAGTCTAGCTTTGTGGCCTTGCGAATCGATGTCCCCTTCGAGGGGCTGCGCGCCGGCCCGCAGAGAGCAGCGGTCGTGGCCTCGTGAATCCCGGCGAACCACTCCCTCCCCCATCGGCGTGACCACGCAGCCGCGAATGGCCCTTCACCCTGAGGTCGGCGGCGGTGACGTTTCCCGGGTCACGATGCTGGAGGTCAAGGGGGTGTCGGGCGGTGGAAGCTCGATTTGGTGCGAAGGGTGCGACGGCACCCGGACGGTGGCCCGCATGGGCGGGGATCGTCGCGTCGCTGATGGCGGGGCGGCCAGGAACGGGACGGGTGGGCGATGGTCGAAGCGCGCCGCGACCTCGTCGCCGGTCACTTCGCCCACCGGTGAGGCTCCGCGCACAAGGCCGGCGATTCCTGCGGCGACCGAGCCGCCAGGATCCGGCGCTCGCGATGGAGCAGCTCACCCTCGGGGTTTATCCCGAAGCCCCACGGCGTCTGGCTCGGATACCTCATCCCCGAGTCGCTTCCCCGCTCATCTTGAGACCCTCTAGCCTCGGAAGCTCGCGCGAATCGGCGGACGGGGGCCTCTTCTCCCGGATCTTCCGATCCGGCGCCATGCCAGCGATGGGCCCCTCTACTCCTCGGTCAGGGTGCGCAAGCCGACTGGGTCCAGGGTGTGGTTGTCACCGTCGAAGGAGGCCACGGCTGGGCGACCGAGGGTTCCAGCGCGAGGCCCGGGCGTCAACGCATCCTCCGCCGACGTTCCCGGGAGCGCCCGCGTCCGAGACCGCGGTACCTCCCGCCGCGCCGAGGTGGAAGCACGACGCGTGCCGCCACCGCCAGTCCGACCAGCAGGACGAGAAGCACCAAGACGGTTTCACCGCGCATTCCCGATCCAACGCCCGCTCTGCGCCGCGGTTGTGGTCGGCAGGCCCCTCCCGTCCTGGCCGCCCGAGTTCCCCAAGCGTTGCGCACGACGGGCTGAACGCGGCCAGCCCTTCCTCGAAGATGAGGGTCCTTCCCAGGAGCCACGGCCGCGGTGACCGCCGCAGCGTAACTTCCGCCTCGCCCGAGGGTTCAACAGGAGGTCCGCTCTGGGGAGAGAGGACACGGGCTGGGGCGCGCACACACCGGCGCCCGGGTCCGGTTCCTTTCGCAGCAGCACCCGCCGAAGGGGCATCGGCGGGAGGTCTCATCTGAACGCGCTCCGCGCTAGGCCACGACCCAAGACCTGGGTCCTGGAGGCAGGCCAACATCGCGCAAGTTCACGCGATTCCTACAGTGGCGACACGTGACGTAGAACCCCTCCCGGTCGTGCTCGAGGCCAAAGGCCCCGTCCTTGTCGTGGAGCGGCTTCCTGCACTTTGGACACCTCAGGCTGCTCGGTAGCCCGCTTCCTTCTCCGCGCCGATCGCTCACGGACCCATCCGTAGCGGGTAGGTCTGACAGCACGCGGACGCCAGGCCCGCGTCGACTGCGTCGGCGCCGCTCGGCCTCCTGCGATCGCGCCACCACCCTCCCCCACGACCCCGTCGGCCCCCCGAAGGACCTCAACTCGCCGGGCGGTAGCCTGGGACCCGGTCACCTTGCCCCTCCGCAGGGGCAAAGCGCTCCAGACGCTCTAGGTAGAAGAGCACGGCGGCGGCACGGCCGCTCGAGGCCAGCTCTCTGGGCACGCCGTCAAGCGCGGCACAGTGCGCGTCCAGGAAGGCGCTCGCGCCCTGCTCCGTTCGGAACAACCGCAACGCCTGAGTGCGAACGTGCTCAAGGGTTGCACTCATGCCAAGACTGTAGGCCGAGCGTGCACGCCGGGCGCGCCCATGGCCCGCCTGGGGCTGGCCGAGCGGGTCGGCATCTGGGCCCGCAGCGACCTCCCCTCTGGCCGGCCCTCACCGACCTCACCCTCGCCTCGAGCGCGAGCGCCCTCAAGGGACCATTGCTCTCCACTCGGGATCCCCTTCGCGCAACGGCGCGGTGATGGGACGGCCATTGCGATCGATCACCCCCCGAACGATCCGGATGCCGGAGCGAACCACCCAGACCGGCGCGGCGCCGGCGGTGATCTGGACTGGCGAGGTGCGGGGGCCGTCGCTCCCGCCAGCCCGGTGCCTACCCTCGCTTCAGCCACCCGAAGATGCCGCCGCCGCGGCGCTCTTCGGCGGTGGGCGCGTACTGGCCCTGCCGGTGGCGCGCCTCCTCGGCCAGCGCCTTGCGCAGCGCCTCGGGCGTGTCGCGGGTGGCGAGCCCCACCTCGGTCATCCCCTTCTCCGGGTCGTCGAAGCTGACCTTGAGCAGGCACTCCTCGTCGAGCCGGAAGTCGATGCGGCGCCCGGTGGCCACCGCGGGCAGACGGATGGAGCCGAGGAACTCGTCGTCCACGATCTGGTCCGACTCCCCCTGGTAGATGTCGATCTCGATGGGCTGCCCCGGCTCGCGGGGAGGAGGAAGGCGGAAGCTACGGGTGGAGGGGATGGTGGTGTTCTTGTCGAGGATCTTGCGGAAGCGGTTCTGCGGCGTGGCGATGCCGATGGGCATGGAGAGCACGTCCACCAGGGTCACCGAGTCGATCTGGTCCAGCGAGTCGCCGAGCAGAGCAGCGCCCAGCGCCACGCACTCGTCGGGATGGACGCCCTTGCGTGGCGGCTTTCCGAAGTGCTCCTGGATCTTCTGCTGCACCAGCGGCATGCGGCTCTGGCCGCCCACCAGGATGATCTCGTCGATATCCGCCGGCCGGATCTCCTTGGCCGCCAACACGTCGTCGCAGATGTGGAAGGTACGCTCCACCAGGTCCTGGGTGAGGCCGTCGAGCTGGGCGCGAGAGAGCGGCAGGCGCACGTCGAGGGGCTTGCCCTTCCTCTCCTCGATGTAGGGCAGGTCGATGACCACGTTGGGGATGAGGGAGAGGTCGATCTTCGCTGCCTCGGCCCCCTTCTTCACCCGCTGCATGGCGATGGGGGACTGGGCCAGGTCGACCTTGTGCTGGCGCCAGAAGGCCTCCAGCACGAAATCGATGATGCGGTTGTCGAAGTCCACCCCGCCCAGGAAGGTGTCGCCGCCGGTGGCCAGCACCTCGAAGACGTTGCCGGAGAGCTGCAGCACCGAGACGTCGAAGGTGCCACCACCCAGGTCGTAGACCAGCACCTTCTGGTCCAGGCCTCGCGAGAAGCCGTAGGCCAGCGCGGCCGCGGTCGGCTCGTTGACGATGCGCTTCACGTCGAACCCGGCCAGCTTGCCCGCCTCGCGCACCGCCTGGCGCTGGGCATCGGAGTAATAGGCCGGCACCGAGATGACGGCCGCGTCGATCCCCTTCTGCAGGAAGGCCTCGGCGATCTTCTTCACGTGCGCCAGCACCATGGCGCTGATCTGCGGCAGGGTACGGACCTCGCCGCCCAGGAGCACGGCCGCCTCCCCGTTCGGCCCCTCCACCACGTCGTAGGAGTAGTAGTTGCGGAGCTCCTGCACGACCTTGGAGTTCCACTTGCGTCCGATGAGCCGCTTGGCGCCGTAGATGGTGTTCTTGGGGTTGACGACCAGCTGGTCCTTGGCGACCGCGCCGACCAGGATGTCGCCCTTCTCGCCCAGGGCCACCACCGTGGGGAGGATCAGGCTGCCCCGGTCGGTCGGCACCACTCGCGGGATGCGGCTGCGCACGTGGGCGGCGCAGGCGTTGGTGGTGCCGAGGTCGATCCCCAGGATGGGCTTCTCGCGGTTCGGGGCCATGGCCCTCGATCCTTAGCACGGATCTGCCCGGTGTCTCAGTTCGCCCCCTCCTCGCCCTCGGCGTCCGACCCGCTCCCACCCGCCCCCGGGACGGAGCCGAACAGCGCCGGCACCAGCCGCGGATCCCGCAGGAGCGGCGGGGCGGGCGCCGCAGGGAGCTGGGGGCCGGAGGCGGCGCCGGGCTCGTCGAGCTGCCACCGATCGAGGAGCTCCGGTTCCCCCGGCAGCTCCTCCAGGAAGCGCGACGCCTTGAGCACGACCCGCTCGCGGTCCCGGGGCGCGGCCACCACCGGGTAGGTGAGGTAGAGCTCGTCCTTGGCCCGGGTACAGGCGACGTAGAAGAGCCGCCGCTCCTCCTCCTCGCCGGCCGGGTCCCGGAGCGCCTGCGCCGAGGGGAAGCGGCCGTCGGCCAGCCACACCACGAAGACCGCTCGCCATTCCAGCCCCTTGGCCTGGTGGACGCTGGAGAGCACCATCTTCTCGTCCGGCTCGCCGCCCTCGGCCACCGTCTCGGCCGAGAGCTCGGTCAGCAAAGCGATCTCGGCCAGGAAGGCCTCGGTGTCCTCGTACCCGCGGGCGTACTGGGCCAGCTGCTGCACGTCCTCGATGCGAGCGTCGGCGTTCAGGAACTCGGCCCGCAGGTACTCCTCGTACCCCTCCTCGAGCACCTTCTCGATGGCCTCGCCGGGCAGGTCGCAGGCGGGTGGCCGAGCCAGCGCGCGCAGGAGCTGGGCCAGGCGAGCGTAGCCGGGGCGCCCCTTCCCCGGCACGTGCGAGGCCACGTCGGGCGAGAGCAGCTCCTCGACCCTCCCTTGCCCACCCCGCCGCCGTGCCGAGAACGCGCTCCACACCGCCTCGGCGGTGGCGGTGCCCACTCCGGGTGTCACCTTGAGGCAGCGCTTCAGGGCCAGCTCGTCGCCGGGGTTCCGCGCGAAGCGGAGGTGGGCCAGCACGTCCTTCACGTGCGCGGCCTCGAAGAAGCGGACCCCGCTGCGCACCACGAAGGGGATGCCCCGCCGCGCCAGCTCGAACTGGATCTCCATGGAGTGGTGATGAGCCCGGTAGAGAACGGCGATCTCCGGCAGCGGGATGCCCTCGTCGCGCAGCTCCAGCACCCGCTGCGCCACGAAGGCCGCCTGCTGAACCACGTCGCGGCAAGGCACCAGCGCCGGCGACGCGCCGTCGCGGCGCACGCTCTCCAGCTCCTTCTCGAACTGGCGCACGTTGGCGGCGATGGAGGCGTTGGCCAGGGCCAGGATCTGGGGCGTCGACCGGTAGTTGAGGGTGAGGTCGAACCGGCTCGCGTCCGGGTACCGCTCCCCGAAGCCGAGGATGTTCTCGAAATGGGCGCCGCGGAAGGAGTAGATGCTCTGCGCGTCGTCGCCCACCACGCACAGGTTCCGGTGGTCGGCCACCAGGAGGTCCACCACGTCACCCTGCAGGCGATTGGTGTCCTGGTACTCGTCCACCAGCACGTGCTGGAAGCGCAGTCCCAGGGCCCGGCGCACCGGCTCCCGCTCGGCCAGGAGGACCTTCCAGTTGAGCAGGAGATCGTCGAAGTCCATGGCGTTGAGCTCGTGCTTCCGCTCGGCGTACCGCCGCGCCACCCGCAGGACTTCCTCGGTGAGGGGAAGGAACTGCGGCCGCCGATCGGCCAGCACCTCGGCGAGCGGCGTCTGGGTGTTCACCGCCATGGAGCACAGATCGATGAGCACGTCCGCCTTGGGGAAGCGGCGCGCCCCCACCGACAGCCCGCAGTCGGCGATGGCCGCGGTCATCACGTCGCGGGAGTCCTCGCGGTCCAGGATGGAGTAGCCGCGGGAGTAGCCCAGCTCCTCGGCGTGCTGGCGGAGGAGCTCGTGGGCAACGTGGTGGAAGGTCCCGCCGGTGATGCGCCGCGTGTCCACGCGGCACACCTCCTCGACACGCCGCAGCATCTCCCGCGCGGCCTTGTTGGTGAAGGTGAGGAGCAGCACCGACTCGGGCGGGACCCCGTCGGCGAGGAGCTTGGCCACCCTCCACGTCAAGGTCCGCGTCTTCCCCGACCCGGCGCCGGCGATGACCAGGATGGGCCCGCCCCTGGCCTCCACCACCGCGATCTGCTGGTCGTTGAGGAGCCCCTCGTAGTTCAGCGCCCGGGCGGGCGGGGGAGCCGGCTGGAGCTGGTATCGACGGGACATGCGTTCAGTCCCGGCACGGTAGCAGCCGGTATCGCCCCGGTCAAACCTGCGGCGACACGCCCGTAGCACCTCCCCCCCTCACGTCCCGGGAGGTGCTCGCCCCCACCCATGCTACGAACCGCACCATGGGCAGGATGGGACTCCGCCTCGTCGTGGCGCTCGGGCTGGTCCTGTGCATTCTCACCGGCTGGAAGACGGCGCTGGGGGTGTTGGGGCTCCTCCGTGCCCCGAACGCCCCGCTGCGAACCACCGTGGCCTCGGCGCCCGATCACCGCTGGGTGGTCCTCACCGATGCCGTCCTCGACTGCGCCACGCAGCAGGTCCGGCAGCGCACCGCCCTGGTCCTGGGCGACGACGCCACCGGGCAGCACCTCTTCGTCGCCCAGCTCGCCCGGCCCGACGCCTGCGCCAGCACCGCCCGCCTCGACGGCGCCTTCGTGGGCCGTTTCTCCCGCGACTTCCTCCGCGAGCGGCAGAAGCTCCCCCTCGACCCGGGCCCCGACCTGCGTGTCTTCTCGCAGTCGCAGGCGCCACGCTACCTTCGCCGATCGATCGGCTGGTGGATCACCTGGTTCGGCCTGAGCGTCCTCATCACCGTGCTGGGCGTGCGGGCGCTGTGGGCCCCCGAGGCCGTTCGCTCCGCCTGGACTCCCGCGGCGAAAAGTGGACTCGGCCCGCGCCGCGGCTAGCATCTCGCCCCGACGCCGCGCAGGACCGCCAGAGGACCGGCGCCCACCGTGGCCCATCCTGCCCCCGCCCGCCCGGGAACGGGCCGGCACCCGATCGACGGGTGCCGGCCCGGCTCTCCTCCCGGTGGCGATCGTCCGAACCCCTCGCACCGCTCGAGCCCGCTCACTCCCCGCCTTGCGCCGGCTCGGGCTCCGGAGGCGGCACCGCCGCCGGCCGCAGGCGCTGCGGGGTGGCCGGGGGCTCGGCCTCGGCCGGGGCAGCCGCAGGCTCCGCTGCTCCGGCGGCGGGCGCTCCGGCCGCCGGCTCCTTCCCAGACGCGGCGGGGGCCGCCTCCGGCTTCCGGGGCAGGGTCAGGGGCCGCTCCGCCCGGGCGGGCGGCGCCGGGACGGGCTCGCGCGCCGCCGACGTCGGGGAGGGGGCGGCCGTGGGCGCTGCGGCCGGCCGGACCGGCGCCGGGGCGGGCGCGGGAGCCGGGCTGGGCGGAGGAGCGGGAGCGGAGGCGGTCGGCCGCGCCACCGGCCCGTGCGACGCCACGCCGCCGCCGTGGCGCCCGGGGACGTGGAGCCGCCCGCTCAGCAGGAGCCAGCCCAGGACGCCGACAGCCACCAGCCCCACGGCCAAGGATGGGGCCAGCCAGCGCCAGCGGTGGCTCCACCGCAGCCGGTTCTCGAAGGCCCCGATGGCGTCCCCGCGGACGAGCCGCGAACGGGGCGCCGTCGGCGCCGTCGGCGCGGGGCCGGCCGGGGGCCGGTAGATCGCCGGACCGCCGCGGGGGGCGGCACGCGGCGCCGACCGGACCGCCTCGCCACCCGCGGGCGCAGCGGCCTCCTGCCCGGGCCGCTCGGCGGGCTGGCGCGCCGGGACCGAAGAACGGGTCGGGCCCGGGCCATCGACCGGAGGGACGCCCACCATGGTCTGGCCGGCGGCGCTGCTGGGGCGCGCCATGAAGACGTGCCGGCAACGCGCGCACTGGACCTCGGAGCCCTCCGAGGCGAGCAGCGCCTCGTCGAGCTCGTAGAGCGTCGAGCACCGCTCGCACCGGATGATCAACGGACGGCCCTCCGCCTCTCTCCCCCGGCGCGGAGCCTACCCCAGCGACGCTCGGGCCGCTACGGC
>Ga0335069_10014578_pt1 | contig 11002 bp, 7 predicted proteins | sample Lox_Sample_11_FD_206714 | JGI IMG/M metagenome (GOLD analysis project Ga0335069, IMG submission 206714) | Soil microbial communities from Loxahatchee National Wildlife Refuge, Florida, United States - Lox_Sample_1.1 | ecosystem: Environmental > Terrestrial > Soil > Wetlands | place: USA: Florida... | reverse complement strand
ATCGCAATGGCGCCTTATTTGCTGCGGTTTTTTAGGTAACGCCGATCCTTCACGACGGAAAGAGCCACGCCGAAACGCTCCACCTGGATGATCTGCCGCCCCTCGAAATGGCGCTGACAATTGCCCTGGGTAAAGGCGACGATGAAATCGGCCTCGTCCAGCTTCTTGGTGAATTCCATATAGTCCGGGAAAAAATAGGCCGCTGAAAGCCGGTGCCCGCACACCGCGACCTTGTAGACCTTGTTGATCGGTTTATCGCCATATTCGAGAGCGATATATTCCGCCAGATCCTTGGTCGCCTCCAACAGCGAGTTGCCCCAGTAATCGAGCTCGTAAGCGCCTTCCGCGCCCTTCACTCCGCCGGTGAGCAGGTTGTAATAGACGTATTCGTCAGGATGCAGCTGGCCCATCACCCAGACCTGAGCCACCATCACGGCGCAAACCGCGCCCGCGAACAATTTGCCGAGGCGGACATCGAAGCGCGCCAGCCAGCTCCATGGCAATTCCAGGCCAAGCGCCGCAAGCACGGCGAATGGCGGCACGACGAAAAGGAAATGCCGGATGCCGTTATAGGCGGTGGGCTGGTCGATGATGAAGAACAGCACCGGGAACACCGCCGCCAGCAGCACCAGCGCCACGCAGATGTGACGACGGTCGTGCATGCTGTGTCCGGCCAGCAGGGGCGGACCCGAGTGGATCCGCCGCGCCAGCCACAGCGCCGCCCCGACCAGGGCGAAGGCAAGGCCGGCCAGCACGATTTCCGGCATGTTGACCAGGAGATAGTCGGGCAGATAATCGCGCGGCAGCCGGCTCGCCTTCACCCACTCGCCCGCCACCAGCGTGTCGAGATTGATCGGATAGGTGGAGAAGTCGTGCAGCGCCTTGAGCGGGTTCAAAGGCCGCATCACCCCCCACGGCCAGAACACCGCCATGACCGCATAGGCGACGAACAGGCTGGGAACCAGCCGCACGGCCATGCCGATGCCATGCCGGCGCACGGCCGTCCAATCGTGGCTGGCCCGCCATTCGCTGACCAGGATCAGGCCCAGACCCACCGCCATGTAGGGCGCCACCAGCAATGCGCCCACGCGAATCCCGAGCGCCAGCCCCAGCGCCAGCCCCAGCTTGATCACCAGCCGGCGCGGCAGAGCGGGCATGCACATGACGGCGCGGCACAGGTAGTAGAGCACCCACACCATGGCGGCGGCGAAGGGCGCGTCTTTCGGATTGTTGAAGGAGTGACCGTAATAGGCCGGCGTAAGCAGCAGCAGCAGCAACGACATCAGCCCGACCCGGTGCCCGCCGACGAGCAGGCCGAGACGCCAGGCGCCGGCCAGTCCGAGCACGCCGATCAATCCGCCGAGCAGATGGCGCGTCTCATATTCGCCGAGCGGCGAGACCAGGTTGAGAAGGGCGGCGACGAGGTCGAACAATCCGCCATAGCGGTAGAGATCGATATAGTCGAAGGCGGAACGATCGGAAAAAAACGAGGTGTAGAACGCCAGCAACTTGATGCCGTAGACATTCTGCACCTCCTCATCGTTGGTGATGCCGTAATCCTGATAGGTGAGCAGCACCATGACCGCCACCGCCAGCAGCGCCAGACGCGCCAGATCGTCATAGACCAATCCCCAGCGGCGATCGGACTTGCTGCTCATTCCACCTGCTCGGGCGCGGCAGGCTGCGACAAATAGGCCAGGCGCTTCATCTCGCGCCGTCCGCGGGTGACGTTATCGAGAACGAAACCGGCCACCAGGCTGAGAAAGGCGAGGAGCATGATTCCGGTCGCGAGAATCGCGGTCGGCAGCCGCGGCACCAATCCGGTGCGGCCATACTCGATCAGCACGGGCGTGCCGAGGGCGAGGCTGGCGGCGGCCAGAAGCAGGAAGAGCAGCGAGAAGAACGCCATGGGCCGTTCCAGCCGGAACAGCTGAACGATCATCCAGGAGATGCGGACGCCGTCGCGATAGGTGCGCAATTTGCTGACCGTGCCCGCCAGCCGAACGCCATAGGGCGTTTCGACCTCGGCCACCGGCAAGCGCAGGCTGAGGGCGTGTACCGCCAGTTCGGTCTCGGTTTCGAAACCCGCCGAAATGGCCGGAAAGCTTTTGACGAAACGGCGTGAAAAGACGCGATAGCCCGACAACATGTCGTCGAAACGGTCGCCGAAGATCCAGGCCACCGTTCCGGTCAACAGGCGGTTGCCGAAATGATGCCCGGCGCGAAAGGCCTTGGCGCTGCCGGTATTGAGGCGGCTGCCGACCACCATGTCGAGGCGCTCGGACAGCAGCTTGCCGACCATGCGCGGCGCGCTGGCGGCGTCGTAGGTGCCGTCGCCGTCGACCATGACATAGACGTCGGCGTCGATGTCGGAAAACATGCGGCGTACGACATTGCCCTTGCCCTGCAGCGGCTCGGACCGCACCAAAGCGCCGGCGGAGCGCGCTACGCCGATGGTGTCGTCGGTCGAATTATTGTCGTAGACATAGATGTCGGCATCGGGCAGCGCGGCGCGAAAATCGCGCACGACCTTGCCGATTGCCTTCTCCTCGTTGAAGCAGGGTATCAGGACGGCGAGTTTCATTAATTCTCACTTGGACTTTGCGACGCGGCAGGATGCCGACAGCGGCCCGTCACGTCAATTTATCATTCCATAATGAGCGATTGCGGCAAGAATATGAAGCCCAACATCTTGTAGGTGGCGCCGGCCTTGCCTACCGGATATCTTGCCGCTCCCGATTCCCCTTCCTATAATGACCCCATGTCAGACCTATTCCAGCAACTCGCTCCCAAGTCCACCGGCTATTCGGCCAAGGATATCGAAGTCCTCGAAGGCCTCGAGCCGGTAAGACGGCGTCCCGGCATGTATATCGGCGGCACCGACGACAAGGCCCTGCATCACCTGGTGGCGGAGGTGCTCGACAACGCCATGGACGAGGCGGTGGCCGGCCACGCCAGCTGGATCGAACTCGAATTGAAGGCCGACGGCACGGCCGTGATACGCGACAATGGCCGCGGTATTCCCGTCGATCCGCATCCGAAATTTCCGGACAAATCGGCACTCGAGGTCATTCTCACGACGCTGCATTCGGGCGGCAAGTTCGGTGGCGACGCCTATAAGGTTTCGGGTGGGTTGCACGGCGTCGGCGTTTCGGTGGTGAACGCCCTGTCCGACCGGCTGACCGTCGAGGTGGCGCGCGACCGCCAGCTCTTCACCCAAAGCTACAGCCGCGGCATTCCGCTGGGTCCGCTGCAGCTGGTCGGTCCGGTGCAGAACCGGCGCGGCACTACGGTGATGTTTCATCCCGACGCCGAAATCTTCGGCCCGCGTGCGCAGTTGCGTCCGGCGCCACTATATCGCATGGCGCGGTCCAAAGCCTATCTGTTCCGCGGCGTCGAAATCCGCTGGAGCTGCGATCCCGCTTTGGTCAAAGAGGGCGACCCCACCCCCCAGCAAGATATTCTGAAATTTCCCAATGGCTTGAAGGATTTCCTTGATGCCATGATTGAAGGGAAGGAATTGTTCGGCGGCCAGGTTTTCAATGGCACCGCCGCCTTTCCCGACGACCAGGGCTCGGTGGAATGGGCGGTGGCGTGGCCCGAGGACGAGGAAGGCTTCTGCAACAGCTATTGCAACACCATTCCCACCCCCGAAGGCGGCACCCATGAGGCCGGCCTGCGCAACGCGCTGCTGCGCGGACTGCGGCAATATGGCGAGATGGTGAGCAATCGCCGTGCCGCCAATATTTCGGCGGAAGATTTGGCCGCCGGCGCCAGCCTGTTGCTGTCGGTCTTCATCCGCGAGCCGCAATTCCAGGGACAGACCAAGGAAAAGCTGGCCACCGCCGAGGCGACGCGGCTGGTCGAAAATGCGGTCAAGGATCATTTCGATCACTGGCTCTCGGCCGATCCCGTTGCCGCCAAGGCCTTGCTCGATCGCATGGTCGAGCGCGCCGAGGAGCGCGCGCGCCGGCGCCAGGCCAAGGAATTGTCGCGCAAGACCGCGACCAAGCGGCTGCGCCTGCCGGGCAAGCTGGCGGATTGTTCGCGCAGCGTAGCGCAGGGCTCGGAGCTGTTTCTGGTCGAGGGCGATTCCGCCGGCGGCTCAGCCAAGCAGGGACGCAACCGCGAGACCCAGGCGGTGCTGCCCCTGCGCGGCAAGATCCTCAACGTCGCCTCGGCCTCGATCGACAAGATGCGCGCCAATCAGGAAATCCGCGACCTGATCGAGGCTTTGGGGTGCGGTATCCGCGATTCCTACGACGACGACAAGCTCAGATACGAGAAGGTCATCATCATGACCGACGCCGACGTCGACGGCGCGCATATCGCCTCGCTGCTGATGACCTTCTTCTATCAGGAGATGAGCGGCCTGATCGAGAACGGCCATCTCTACCTCGCCTGCCCGCCGCTCTATCGCATCACCCATGGCCAGACCAGCGTCTATGCCCGCGACGACGCGCACAAAGACGCGCTGCTCGCCGCGCAATTCGCCGGCAAAAAGGTCGAGATCAGCCGCTTCAAGGGCTTGGGCGAAATGCCGCCGCATCAGCTGAAAGAGACCACCATGGATCCGAAAAGCCGGCAATTGCTGCGTGTGGTGGTGCCGCATGGCCCCACCGAGGAGGATCACGAAGAGGCCAAGGAAACGGCGCGGCTGGTCGACAATCTGATGGGCAAGCGGCCGGAACTGCGCTTCCAGTTCATTCAGGAACACGCCCGCTTCATCGAGGATCTCGACGTTTGACCGGAATGCCCCACTATATTTCATTCAAGATAATATGAATGGATTTACAATCCTGAATTCAACCCAGAATAAAGGACTGTTTTAGCACCTAAACTTTACATTGAATCCGTATTCTTGTAGGTTTTTCTTAAATAAACCTATTGCGGGTACGGTATTGATCTTTATTTCGTCAATCAGACCCCGATTTTCGCTGGGAACCGTCCTGCTCGGCTGCGTGTTATCCGCGCCGGCAATGGCTCAGACTTTGGAATATGGCGATTTCGAGGGCATGTTCGACGAACCGGTGACCGTCAGCGCCACCGGCAAGCCCGAGCGCATTTCCGATACGCCGGTGACCATGGACGTGATCACCGCCGCCGACATCAAGCGCTCCGGCGCGCGCGATCTCTCCACGCTTTTGCGCACCCTGCCCGGCATCAACGCCTATCGCGGCTTCAACGGCACCGAGCCATTCTCGATCGGCGCCCTGTTTCTCAACGGCCGCGAGATCTATTTGACCATCTTCGGCGACATCTTGCTGCCGTCGGTTCCGGTCGAACTCGAAGAGATCCGGCAAATCGAGGTGATCCGCGGCCCACAGAGCGCGCTTTATGGCTTCAATGCCGGCGAAGGGGTGATCAATATCGTCACCTACGATCCGGCCAAGGATCCGGTCGACAACGTCGTCGCCCGCGGCGGCAACGATTCGCGGCGCGACGGCTCGGTGATTCTGACACAAAGCCTGGGACAGGATATGGGGGTACGCGTCACCGCCGCCGGCGACCATGCGCATTACAATGACGGCGCCTTCAATACTCTGCCCAACCCCAACCCGACCGACCGCAACCGCACCAATTTTTCGGCCAATTTTTCGGCCGGGCTGGCGAATGGCGATCGCACCACCTTCGAGCTTTCCCATACCGACATCGGCATTACCGATGCGGTGCCGCAGATCACCTATATGATGGATATGCGGATTCAGACGGATGTGGTCAGGGCCGCCTATGTCGCCGACACGGTGATCGGCCGCGTCACCGCCAGCAGCTTCTACACCGCCCAGACCATTCCCGAGGCGCAAACCCAGACCGGCGGCAATTTCGACCTGCACGACCATACGGTCGACGCCAAGATCGAGGATCTGTTCAAGACCGGTCCCGCCGATACTTTGCGCTTCGCCTTGGAATACCGCCACGAGATCGTCCATACATCGGACACCGACGGCTCGCTCTGGACCTCCATGGTGGTCGGCTCGGCGATGTGGGACCACCAGTTCGGGCATGATCTGTCGCTGGTCAACGCCGTGCGCTATTACCGCAGCGACGCCGATTCGTCCGCTCCCATGACGATGATGGGAGGCAGCGACATCAATTACGGCTTCGCCTATAATTCATCGCTGATCTACAAGCTCGACCCCGATGACTCGGTGCGCGCCGCGGTTGCGCGTGGAATCGGCCTGCCGTCGCAGCTCGATTTCCAGACTCTAGGTCTCAATCCTCTGCTCCTCGCCAATTTCAATCGGAGCACTTACAATATCGGCAGTGATCCAAATCTGACCCGAACGCCGTCGCTGGAATATCGCGTCGGCTGGGATCACGAACTGCGCGATTTCGATTCCATGGCCCGAATCAGCCTGTTCACCAAGCAGAGCAGCAACGCCGTCACGCTGATTCCGATCCAGATCGAAGGGATCTTTCTTCCGGCCTGCGCCGTTTCGGCGGGACCCGGCGCCGCCTTTTGCACCAACGTGACCGGCACCTCGGAAATGTCGGGCAGCTTCAACGGCGCCGAATTGCAGATAGACCACAAGGCGAATGAAGGGTGGCGCTGGGGGGCCAATTACACGATCGAGCGGCTGCATCCGCATGCCAACAGCTCCGATGCCGTCCTGGTGCCCGAGCTCGGGCGCAATCAGCTTTACCAGAAGGCCAACGCCTATGCCGGCTATGGCTGGAACCACTGGACCGCCGATCTGCGCCTGTTCTATTCCGGCGCGGTGCACAGCCTTCAACTCGAAACCGTCGGCAACAATGCCGGCGCCAACCTGGCAACTCAGAAAGCCATTCTGGTCCTGTCGCCGCATTTGTCCTGGCGAGTGCGGGACGATATCACACTCGACCTCGCCGCCGACAATCTGTGGGCCTTTCAGCAGAATCTGGAACAGAAATTTCCACCGGCCTATTTCCTGACGGCGCGGTACAATTACTGACCTTTACTTGCTCCACGCCTGCAGACGCCGCGCCGCCTCGCGCATTTCCGCCTCCGCCCCGGCGAAGGAGAAGCGCATGAAATGCCGTCCCGCCAGGGGATCGAAATCGACTCCCGGCGTGGTCGCCACCCCGGTTTCCGCAAGCATGCGCCGGCAAAATTCCTCGCTGTCGTTGCTGAAGCGGGAGATATCGGCATAAAGATAAAACGCACCATCGGCGGGCGCCATGCGGTCGAAGCCGGCTTTGGACAGCTCCTGCAGCAAGATGTCGCGGTTGCGCGCATAGCGGGCGACATTGGCGTCGAGCTCGTCGGTACAGTCCAGCGCCGCCAGCGCCACATGCTGCGACAAAGCGGGGGGAGAAATGAACAGATTCTGGGCCAGGCATTCCACTGGCCGCACCATATCCTCGGGCAGCACCATCCAGCCCAGCCGCCAGCCGGTCATGGCGTAATATTTGGAGAAGCTGTTGACGACGATAGCGCCGGGCCGTTCCGCGGCCGTCGCCGCCGCCACGCTGTAGGTGACGCCATGATAGATCTCGTCCGAGATGAAGCGCACCCCATTGGCGGCGCACCAGTCGGCTACGGCAAACAGCGCGTCGCGGTCGAGCATGCTGCCGGTAGGATTGGACGGGCTGGCCAGAATCAGCCCATCCAGACGTTCCCCGCACGACCGCAACAGGGCGACATCGGTGTGGAAATGGGTTCCCGCCCCCACCGGCAGCAGGACCGGCTCGATGCCGAGGGCGGTCAATATGTTGCGATAGGCCGGATAGGAGGGCGCCGGCACCCCGACCCGGTCGCCGGGAGCGAAGGCGGTGAGGAAGGCGAGCAGAAAGGCGCCCGACGATCCGATGGTAATGGCGATACGCTCGGCCGCGACCTTCGCGCCATAGGTCTCGCGGTAATGCCGCGATAGTCTTTCGCGCAAAGCGTCGTTCCCGAACGCCGTGCTGTAGCCCAAGGGATCCGTGTCCAGAAGCCGCTTCGCCACCGCCACCGCGCCCGCCGGCGCGCCGGTCGAGGGCTGTCCGACTTCGAGATGCAGCACGTCCTGGCCCGCGCTTTGGCGACGATTCGCCTCGCGCATGACGTCCATGACGATGAAGGGGGGCACGAGCCCCCGCTCCGCAATTTTCAGTGCCATATTGGCTACTCGCCGCCGGCGGAGCTGGCCAGGCCGGCCCCTTTCGGATCGCTGGCGGCGCGGCAGCTGTCCTGGCGCGGCGCCTCCTCGCCGCACGCCACCACCGCCAGTCCGGCCGGTGCCGCGACCTGCGCGGAAGCGGGCGGAGCCGCCAAGGCGAAGCGGAAGGCGCCGGAGCCGTCGGTGGCGATGACCGGCTGCAGCGCCGGCAGGGGCGCCGTGGCAAGCATCAGCCCGGTCTCGGTGGCGACGCGAGCGCCGCCGAACGGCCGGCCCATGCTGAAATCGCACGCCACCGCCGAACCGCTGCGCGCGACGGCCACGATACCGGTCGATGAAGGTTGAACCGGCGCGCCGCGTTGGACGAAAAACTCGAGAATCGACTTGATGCGGGCGTCGGTCGCAAGGCCTGGGCCGGCCCCGACGCGGTTCCACACCTGCCCCTCGCCGACCGGCTGCAAAGCTTCGCCGGGGAAATAGACGATGCCGTCCTTTCCCTCAACCTTGCCGGCGGCGTGCCATTGCGGCATGAAGGCCCGAATTTCCGCGGCCGCCGGCGCGTTGGCGGCGATGCCGGCGAGCGAGGCGGCGGTCAAGGCGGCGCCGTTGCCGTCATAGAGGGCGCCCACCCCATTGAGACGAAGCCGCGACAAAGTGGCGCCGAGCGCCAATTGCTGCAAATTGTCGCCTTCCGCGAGAGGACGGCCGTCGGGACGGAAGAACACCGCCTTGGTGGCGGGGTCGATCTCGCCGCTGGGCCAGGCCGCCAGGCCGCGCGCCAGCGCGCGCGACACCGGCTGGCCGAGGCGGGCTATGCGTTCCGCCGGCAGCACCAGTTGCTCCCACGGCATACCGCCACCATATTTGGAGTAGAGCGCATAAAGACCGCGGGCCATGGCCGGCACCGGCCGGTTTTGCGGCGGCACCACGAAATTCAGCGTTTCGGCGCTGCGCGTGGCGTGGTCGAAGGCGAGGCAAACCCCGCCGGCGCCAAGCGCGGACTGCGACGGCAAGGTTGCGGACAGCACGAAAGCGGCGGCGACGGCCGCGTCGGCGGCGGTGCCGCCGGCCTCGAGCACGTCGCGCCCGGCCAGTGCGGCGCGCGGTTCGTCGGCCACGACATAGCCGGCGAAACCGCCGATCCGAGCGCCCGCGCCAGATGCACCATAGGGATGCTGCGAACCGCAGGAGACCAGGGGAAGTGCGAGTATGACCGCCAAGGCCGCGCGTTGACGCGCAAGGGCGCGATGTTTACGCTCAGTCGCGATCGGAGAGTTCATTTTGTGGCAAAAACGCATATCCACCCTGACCATTCCCGTATTGGTTAGCTTCACGCTGTCGATGCTGGAACCGCAACCGGCTCAAGCGCAAGGGCTGGACTTTATCAGAGATGCCGAAATTGAAAATACCATCCGGCAATATGCCAATCCTTTGTTCCAGCAGGCGGGCGTCGATCCCAACGCCGTAACGATCTATCTGGTGCAGGATCCGACTCTCAACGCCTTCGTCGCCGAGGGGCTGAATCTGTTCATCAACACCGGCACCATCATCGCCACGGACGATCCCGGACAGCTGATCGGCGTGATCGCCCACGAGTGCGGCCACATCGCCGGCGGCCATCTGGTGCGCGGCCAGGAAGCGATGGGCAACGCCATGACCACCGGCATCGCCGCCATGATTCTCGGCGTCGCCGCCGCCATCGCCGCCAGCCATCAGGATACCGGCGCGGCGCGCCAGGGCACGCCCGGCGACTACGCCCCGACCGGAGCCTTGCTGCCGGCGGTGATGGGCGCCGCGGGCGAGGTCGCCTATAAGCAATATGCCTCGTTTTCCCGCACCATCGAGGGGTCCGCCGACACGGCCGGCCTGAAATTTCTCGATAATCTGCACATGTCGTCACGCGGCATGCTCGCCTTCATGGAGAAGATCGAGGGCGAGGAGATGCTGGTCACCACGCGCCAGGATCCCTATGTCCGCACCCACCCGCTGACCGCCGACCGCATCGAGGAGATTCGCCACCATGTCGAAACCTCGCCCTGGTCGGACGTGCCGACTCCACCGGAATTCACCGAGCCGCACCAGCGCATGCGCGCCAAGCTCTCGGCCTTCCTCAATCCGCCGGTGTCGACGCTGTACAAATACAAGGAAGGCGACAGCTCGATTCCGGCGCGCTACGCCCGCGCCATCGCCTATTACCGCATTCCCGACATGGCGCATGCCTTGCCCGTGATCGACGGGCTGATCGCCGAGCGTCCCAATGACGCCTATTTCCATGAGCTCAAGGGCCAGATGCTGTATGAGAACGGCCGGCCGCTCGAAGCGATTCCCGAATACAAGCTGGCGGTGAAGGCGCTGCCCGATGTCGCGCTGCTGCGCCAGGAGCTCGGCCAGGCCGAAGTCGAATCGGAAGATCCGTCGCAGCTCGCCGACGCCAAGGAACAGCTGAAGATCGCAACCCGCAAGGAACCCGAGGACGCGGGATCCTGGCGGTTGCTCGCCACCGCCTATGGCCGCGACGGCGACGAGGTCATGGCGGCGGTCGGAATGGCCGAATATGCGCTGCTGACCGGTCGCTATTCCGAGGCCCTGTGGAACGCCAACAAGGCGCTGATGGGGCTGAAGCACGGCACGCCGACGGCGATTCGCATGGAGGATGTGCGGGCCCAGGCCGAGCAGGGCAAGGCAAAGCAGCAACAGGGACGTTGAGGCCGGCTGTTGCGCGGCGGCCATTCCTGGCCCATGATGCCGCCAGATTTTCGACCCGCGCAAAAGGCTTTACCTGATGTCGTTCCGCGTATCCCGCCTGCTTCCGCTGCTGCTGACTGCCGTTCTCGTTACTGCCCCCGTCGCGCCCAGCGGCGCCCAGGACGAGCAGATTTTCACGCAAAAGCAGCAGGACGCGCTGAAGAAGCTGGTCCATG
>Ga0335069_10014576_pt1 | contig 11002 bp, 9 predicted proteins | sample Lox_Sample_11_FD_206714 | JGI IMG/M metagenome (GOLD analysis project Ga0335069, IMG submission 206714) | Soil microbial communities from Loxahatchee National Wildlife Refuge, Florida, United States - Lox_Sample_1.1 | ecosystem: Environmental > Terrestrial > Soil > Wetlands | place: USA: Florida... | reverse complement strand
ATCATGGCGAAGTGGGACGACCTACCGTTCGAGATTCGGATGCAAGTGCTGAGGACGGCGACCGATGCGGCGAGGAGGCGATGGTGGGTGCGGAGGAGGGTGGGGCTGGTTGAGGGGATGAAGGGTGGGATGTGGGGCGGACACACAGAACACGGGACGACGAGGGAACATCGAAGACAACTTGTTACAATGTACTATCGATTCACAATGGATTTTGACTAGGTATGTTCGGAGGAGGTTGGGTTTGGTCGATACGTTGAAGGGTGGCATGTGGACATGGATGGGCCCAAGCAGGGAGGCGGTGTTCGTGCAAGGACATCGAAGGAGGATGAGGGACATTCACAACTACGGGGTCTTATTCACGTATCTAGGTATGTCAGGAAGAGGCTTGGGTTCGTGCTGGAGTACACGAGGAATGAGATGATGTACATGTCGGTCTCGTGTGCGTTGACGTGGCGGATGGCGGAACGGATGCTGCACGTCGTCCACCGTACGAGGGAGGATTGGGGCGAACTGGTCCGCTGTGAATGTACATGGTGCACTGACACGGATCTGCAGGTACGCACGCAAGAAGTTTGGGGTCGCACGCTGGTTTCCACACATGACGGTTTACGGTCACAGGCAACACATGATGGACATTAACGGTCTCATCGTTTGGAACTACGCCTGCCACGACGACATGTTCACGTTTGAGTGGTACACGATGGGAGGAGGGAATTGGGTGTGGGAGATGCACAAATGGAAACCCAAAAACAAAAAAGAGAGGAGATGGAACGGAACACAGGTGGTCGCACGTCACATCAAGTGGAATTTATTTGATGGCATTCAAGTCAACCCATTACAATAAATGAACATCATTCTCATCGCCCCACAAATTTTGAGTTCCCGTCGGCGTGATCACGGTGCGTTTCAAGTTCATGACGTGCAAAGCCTGACGCAGGATGCGTTCAGGGATCGCGGGCACGTCAAACGAACCGTTGTCCTGAGGATGGTTGATGGTGGGACCCGTCGCGCGCCACAGGATGTGACGCAAGCGTGAAGAGACGGGCGGTCCGAGCAACCATTCAAACGTGCCGTACAGCTGCGCCAAGTTTTCTTGCCACGCGACGGAATGACGAGCACGCAAGAAACGAACGACCGATTTGACGTCCCATCCACACGTCAAGTGGCCGTACGGGTAGAGGAACCCATCAGGTCCAAACACACCCTTGCGGTAGACATCGTCGAGATTGGTCAACCGCTTGACGACATTGACGGTGTGCATGTCGACGCCCGACTGATGGAATGAGAAACGGAACGTGTCGATCAAGATCTCTTTGAGTCGGCCCTGCACGAGATCACGGAGGGCGTCAAACGTCATCACATGCTGCGTGGACCGGTTGATGGTGACGCCCTTGCATTTGATTTTTTCCTTGATGGTGCCGTCCGGGGTCTGCAGTCGCATCGCATAGCTCTTGGGACCGACACCGACCCACTCGATGATCGTGTTTTTCGCCTCCTCATCCTCCATCTCCCACTCGCCGACGATGTAGCCATGAGGAGGGGCAAGATGATCTTCACCGGGCCGGAGGTGCGCGATGACGCTGTCCGTGTCGTGCATGAGGACGCGGTCGCCCAAGATCTGCAATTTCTTGTGCAGTTCAAGACGGCCGTGCATGGTCACGAACGCGGCGGCGGGCACGTTGATGCGAGAGAGACTGTCTGAATAGTCAGAGATGTAGGAGACGGGCCGAGCGTCGACCATCAGTAACGAGTCAGAGATGTACGTGCCGTACGACAAGGTGAGTTCACCGTCCCGCGCCTGGTCCTCGAGGGAGTAGTACTGTTTGGATTGAGACGGTTTGTCCATGTCGAAGAAATGGGTTTTGCCATGTTCGGTGCCCTGCGCAAACTTGCCCCACAATGAGTTTAATAGAATCTTGAATGTTTGCTTTTTGGAAGGGTTGTCCTCAAACTCGTCCGGGTCCATCAAGATGTCGTACGCGTCACGGTAATCGTCGCAGATGGTCTGGTACTTGATTCGCGTCGACTCGCGTTTGTCTTCAGGCAACGAATCCAAAGACGGTTTGGAGTAGATGGTCTTGTACTTGATGAAATCACGAAAGTAGTCGCGCCAGAGAGTGTTGGACCGCGCGTACTGGTCGTAGCGGTACACGCGGGTGACGACGAACCCATCACGGATGGCCTGCTGCACGTCCCCCGTGCAAAACACTTTGCGACGGATCTGGTCGAGCGTGAACAAGCATTTGGATTCGGTGCCGTCGACCAGATCAAACACGGGGAGGACGGGATGCAGTTCACGTGCGCGCGCCTCGTCGGACCAGTACCCATCGATCTCAATGATGCCGAACGTCTCCATGATCTTGCCGTGGATGTCGTGCCACTGGTCCTGGTACGGCATGACACGATGTTTGAGATGGTTGGGGTTGGGTTTCCCCTTGAACGTGGCGGCCGTCAGACGAGGACCCCAGTAGTCGGCACCCGAATGAGGATCGGTCTTGAAGAGGAAGATGGTGGGCGGACCGACGGGGTACTCAAACTGAGAGTTGAGCATCACGTACGGATACAACGAACAGACGTCGCGGTAGATGATCTTGTGGCCGTCACGGATCATGTCTGGCGTCAAGAGGAGGTGTTGACGTTTCACATCGGTGCGACCTCCACGCAACGCCGATCGAGCGAAATCGGTCTCGGCGTACGTGAGCTGGCACAGCGTGTTGGCGGGCATTGCGGTCTGAATGTAGACATGCTGAGCGACCGATGCGGCGGTGGTGCGAGTGAGAGGGGAGATACCGTGGGAGGAGAGGTGGGCCTTCTCGTACGCGAGCAACACGGCGGCGAGAGCGCGCACGTCCTGTTCGCAGTACTTGTCCATCTCTCGCTGAAGGTTGTATGGTTCGTTCTTGGCGACCTCGGCGTCATACCATCGTTTGAACTCGGCGTAGACTTTGGGCGTCATGCGGTTGGGATCGAAATGACGTTCGTCGGGGATGGGTCCCTCATATCCCTGGTTCACATCGGTGTTGAAGAGGTATGGAAAGTAACCCTTTTGACGTTCGACGGCCTCGTCGGCGGGTAAGAAGGCGGACACGATGGAACGGAGGGACCCCATGATGTGCAGCATCGAGTCGAGGAAATGGAGAGACCCAAACTGCAGACGCAAAATCTTGGTGCCGCGGAACATGGCGGACACCAGTTTGTCACCCTTACACGCCTGGAACAGCATGCGAGAATCGTAACCAGACGAGTTGTGCGCGAAGAGGTAGATGGGCACCTTGCGACGTTCACCGCGTTCGACGCGCAGCTCAATGGAACGTTGAACGAAAAAGTCGCGGAAGGCCTGCAGCGTGGTGAACCGATGGAACTGGGCCGGGTCACGGATGTTTTGCGCCATGATCAGAACGGCCTTGTGCAGTTTGACGGTCTCACGACGACGGATCAAGACACGCGCCGACCGTTCAGGGGGTTCGCCCTCCTCCTCCGTGCCGACGACGAACGGTTGGTCGACCTCAAACTCGGAGTCGACAAACATGGACTCAATGTCCCACGCCCAGACTTCAGGCAAGTCAGAGGACACGATCTCCTCATCGTCAACACCATCATCGGTGCCAGCAATGTCCAAATCAAGGACCTGAAGATAGGGTGAGCGAGGGATGAAAAAAGAAAAGATGAAACACACCTGAGGGTTGTCTCCAATCCCAGTGAAACGAGCGCTTCCGTTACGGTTGATGTAGCAGCGATGAGTTTTGAACTGGTTGTTTGGGACATTATCGTCACACGTCTTGCACCAGGTGTGGCCGCACTTGTGAGGATGACGAGATGAATAACGCGCCAGACAATCAGGGTCAGGACATTGAAGGACCTTTGAAACGTTGTGGCGACGACGTTTGGTGGGAGGTTCAGGGTTGTCGTGGCCTGACTCACAATTGTGAGGACGAGTGTTGTCGTAGAGCTTGAGACAGAGCTCGCACAAAGAACGATTGTCGCCACCAACACTTCCAGCAGAAGCTCGCAGGAACGTCAAGGGCGCATCGATCCAGTTGTAATGACCCTTGGCGCTGTCGAGGTACAACCAGATCGTGTTGCGGTCCCTCTGAATGTTGTTGTGCGTGTAGAGGTTGGGCGAGTAGTCACGACCTGAAAACCGCGTCAGATTCGAAAGAGAAAAATGAAAGGACTCACCGGTGAAGACACGATCACAGGGCACCTCACGGTAGTGGGGGCCCAACACGACGACGCGGAACTTGCGGTGATCCTCATGGGTCAAGAAACGGGACCCGATGGCCTCCAAGGCGGGCGGGGACTCGAACCCGACCTTTTCGGCGAGGGCCTTGCCACCGGCATCAATCACGGCGGGACGAGGCGCGCGTTCACGCGTGTCGTTGGCGATGCGAAGGGCGCAGAACAGGGACCGAGCGAGACACAATCCGTCACCCGTGTCTTTGATGGTCTTGACGCCACGGATGTCCTTGCGGGCGTTGGCGTGACCACGCTGGACCGATGACTCTAAGATCTGAATGCCAAACACGAGATCGAGAATGTTGACGTCATCACGAGACTGCAAGATCTTCTCCCAGAGGGCGGCGAAGACGTCGATGTCAATGACCTCATTGGCTGGATTCCAGCGATCCGAGACGGCCTCACGACGGTCCGGGGTCAACAATGTGGCGCGGACCTGCACGTGACGTAAGATCCAGGCGTTGGAACGGTTGCCGTAGACGCCAGGAGCAAAGGCGCGGAGCCGACCGGTCAGTTCGTAGCGCAGGGCGCGCAGGATGTCCTCGACGATGTCGATGTCGGGAAGGGCTTCATGGTCTTGGTGGTCGACGAGGTGGGCCTCAATGGCGCGGACGAAGTGGTCGTCGTCGGAATCGCTGGAGGCACGGGACGAGCGGGATCCAGTGCCACCGCGTTGGACGTCGATGTGAATTCGGGTGTAAGCGTCACGTGGATCACGGGCCATGCCAGCGTCCACAACAGAACGGGGCACTGCAGGACAAAACGAGCAATGGAGAACATGATGCGGTTGACACGCTTTTTATTCATTCGCACAATATACAATAAAATTTTCACTGTTTGGCCAACTCGAGAAGTCTCATGACCGCCGCCAAGGTTTCATCCTGTTCCGGTTCGGGTGAATCCGGAGCGTGGAGCGGAGATTTCCCGTTCAACATGTCGTGAATGTATAGGGTCGCCGCTCCCGATCGGATCATCCATGAAGGTTCGGCGTCGGACTTGTAAATGGGATCGTGGATCGAGAAGGAACGGCCCGACGGGTACAGGGTCGTCCAGAAATGTTCAATGGCGCGCCAATGAGAAAACGACGTCAACAGGGAGGTGTGAGAGCGCACGACGGCGACGAAAAACGCCTCATGGATGGAGTCATCGATCGGTGGAGGTGGCACGTCAGTGGCGTCCACGACGATCAGGTGGGGTTCGATGGAGGTCGGGATGTGGAACTCGTAGATCAATGTCTTGTGTGAATGAGCGTAGCGGTGGTAGATGAGGAGACGGAAGGGCCACGACAATGGAGCCGAATGGGTTGGAGCGTAGGTGAGGAGGAGATCAGGGACAGAGAGCATGGTGGACATGGCGCCGCTCATTTCACAATCTTTTTGGGATGAAGGTGTTTTTGCAGCTGTTTTTGTGCTCGGAGCAAAGCGCGATGCATCATGCGACCCGGTTTCGGCACGAGTTTTTTCTTCTTGCAGGTGGCGCACATTTTTTTCTTGAATAAAAGGCGACGGGTTCCGTTCTGACCGTCACTCACAAGATGCAGCATCCCGCCGACCTCAAACTCGAAAAGATCGTCGTCAAGCAACCCAACCCGTCCTTCGACGATGATCTCGAGGCCGGCAAGGAGATGCGGTTCGCCTTCATCAACCACTGCGGCAAGGCCTTGTCGCTCACCTTCTCGGCCACCGTCACCAACCCACCTGAACTCACCGAGTACGACGAGGATCTGCGCATGGAGGTCCGTCTGCCCATGAAGGAGATGCGTGGACTGATGGACCTCGAGTCGATCTTGGAACACGACAGCGGACACAAGCAGCCGTGGGACATGCCGGCGTCGTACTCACTGAAATCGGCGTTCGCGGACAACCGGCTTCGTCTCAAGCTGAAGAAAAAGGAGGACGGCTGCTGGTCGTTCTACACCGACGCCAAAGACTTTCAACCCGCCGACTTGAAGGAGGGCACGGAGATCAACGTCTTGGTCAACCCAGGGTTCTACTTCAATGAACCCAACGACTCGTACGGCCTCTACCTCCGCGTCCGCGAGATCCTGTTCACTGAGACGGAGGACACCGAGCCCGCCAAGACGGCCAACGAGAAGGGGAAGGCGCCGAGCAAGATGGAGGGGTTGAAGAAAAAAAAAGCTGCCAAGGATGCGAAGAAGGAGTAGGGAACCAGATGGGACACACGTGTCTTGGATTTTATTGAATGAATAAAACTTGATCAAAATTCTTCATGCAACGCAACCGTTTGGGTTTTTGGAAATTGATGTAAAGAAAATTGTGGTCACCCTCCACGGCGTGATCATACACCATCTGCCAATGGGTCCGTTTCATTCCGACGGGATTCTCCTCATACACGGTCTCCACCTCCTTTTCATTGGGAATTTCAAAAACGACGAGACATGAAAATTGGGTTCGAACAGTCTTTGGTATCTGGAAGGGGTGTGAGGGTCAGTCTTCTAACGTCTCTATGGTATGCAGTGGATAAATAATTAAGGTATGACTGGAGCCCTCACCTCCTTGTACGCCTGAGTGACCATGAGGATGGACGCGGAGTGGTGACGGTGGTTGGTGTTGAGTCGTTTGAATGGATTGTCGCGAGCAAAAGAAAACAAGTTGCTGCCGACGAGATCATCAAACACAAACAAGATGCGATTGGCCAGATGTTTGGTCTTGTTGTGCTTTTTAAGCAATTTGATCAAGGTCATCTGTTCGGTCATGATTTTGACGAGATCCGATTCGGAATATTCCGTGTAGAAACACGATTCCGGGATTTTGCCGTCAAATTTTTCGCCCTTGTTCCGTTCCTCGCCACCCGCCAACTGCTTTAAATCGACCAAACCAGAGGCCTCCATCGAGAACGGTGGTGGTTGAACGATACGGTCCTTGTACTCTCTCCGGTTCGCCATGTCCTTGATCCATTTTTTGAGCTCAACGTTTTCCGCCAACAGGTCTTGCTCTTTCACCCAATCCCACTTCTCGTCTGAGGCCACGGTCGGTGAAAACACGATGACTGAAGAAAAAATCAAAGTCATGATCAAAAGGATCGCAAACGCCATGAACAAGTTGAGGAACAAATGGTGTGACAACGGGATGCAAGCACAAGGACAAACGGCCGTGGAAATCGACCAACGAATGGCCTTTCTTCATCATGAAATCGAACAGTGCGTGTTCGCCCTCGAGTTGGCGCAGAGCATGACGGAATTTCGAAACATGTGACAGCACTCACTTGAATGAAAATATTTTCTGTAAAAATGTAATAAATTACAAATCACGGTCGTCTTGCCACTTCCTTTGGGCGCCACGATACCCATCGTGAATTCATGACGTGGAAGAAGATCGTGAGGAGGTTCGGGATGTTTGGACGCGGAGGGCACGGGGATGGGTTTCACTGTCAGAGGTTTCGTCGTCCGCTTCATACCCGTCAGGATTCAGTCCGGCGTCAGCGACGATCCTGCAGCGTGAAGTGAGGTGCACGAGGAGCGCGGACACGATCGACACGACAAAATTGCAAATGAGCGTCAGCGCGAGGAACCACGTCTCCCTCTCGTCCCACACTTTATCGACGACGTTTGCGACGACCGCGGTGTCGCATGGGCGGCCCCATGTTGTACCTTCGTTTGACATAATTGACGACGTCGCCAATCTTTTTGCGGTGAGGATGAACGTGGTTGCAGTAAAAGCTCGCCGCCTTTGCCAATGCACTCAATGCAGTCATTTTCCCTTGCGTGCCAGTTCTTGGAACCGACGCTTGCCATACTTTTTGCGACCGATCCACGCCGCCAATGCGGCTGGGTCACGTGCGTGTTTCTTTTTGAGCTGGTTCACCAATTTTTTAAAACGAGCCCCGGAACCCAAACGAGATTTCATGACGCGCGTTATTTATTGAAATAAAAAATTCCCACACATAACATCATTTCTTTTTGGTGGAACGCTCAAAGACACCCTTGGCGGCATTGGCGGCGCATCCGGCGACCCCGATGATGGGCGCGACGGGCGCGGCGACGCCGCTGGTCACGATCTTGCCGACCCCGGCGGCGGCGGCGCCGATCATACAATCCTCGGCGATGGCTTTGAGTTCCGTCTTGATGGGGTTGGGGATCTTGATGGGAGGTGGACGAGGAGGAGGCACCGTCGGGCGCGGCATGGGGATGGGCGGCATGCGAGGGATGGGCGTGGGCGATGCGCCGAGACGTGGAGTCGGCGTGGGCACACGAGGATGGTTCATGTTGGTGTGGTGGATCCCATTTCCAAAAAAGTTCATGTTGAAAGACATTTTTTATTTTTTTCACGACCTGAGAAAGAGAAAAAGTGTCGCCCTTTTTATCAGTGCAGACGGCGGTTGTTGAAGATCATGGAGTACATCCGGTTCATGTGCCCATCCACCTCATTCCTCAACCGGTCCCGAATCAACCCGTCACCCCACTGTTTGTGTGCCACCTCCTCCGCCTCATGTGCCACCTCCTTGGCCTTCTTCTTCGGGTGACGGGTGGCGTTCTCCTCCTTTTTCACCGAGGCGACGTATTTCTTGAACCAAGCGGGTGGATCAGCAGGATCCTCGGTCTTGGCAGGTGGTTTCTCCGCGCGTGCTCGTTTTTTCTTCGGCGCAGGCTCGCCAATTTCCGCATCGTGTGCAGTCGAACCATCAGCATCGGTCGTGGATTCAGGGGGCGTGGTCAGCTGTTTCTTTGCTTCACGCGCCAATCGTCGTTTCTCCTTTTGCGCCTCCTTCTTCGCCTTGATCGCCTCGTCTTTGGCCGCCGCGTCCTCTTGCTCCTTCTTTTTGGTTTCCTCCGCGTCCGCCTTCGCCTTCATCGCCTCCTCGCGTTTGCGTTTGCGGGTCTCAGAGGCCTTCAACAGCGCGGCTTTTTGTTTTTCCGTCATCTCGCGTTTCGGTTTCGGGTCCTCCGTCATCGGTCCTTTTCCTTTTTTGTTGTCCTTCGTGGCCACGAGTTCGGCTTTGTCAAAGAGGTCAGCGGCGTAGAGCGACATGATGAGAACGAAATCTGGACCACGCACATTTTGATTTGTCTCCATGATGACACGATGATCGTGAACCGTTGTGCGATCATGTTCTAGATGCTGCGACCGTAAAAGTTGTCAGGGTCCCGCGCACTGACATTGACGCCTCCTCCCGTCGCACGTCGACCGGAATGCACGCCACCGCGTTCACGTATCAATGCTCCGGTCGCCATCTCTGTCAGTCGCAACGGATTCCTCACTCCCGGTCTCAATCGTGATTCTGTGTACCCTTTCTTGAAATTGAGTTTCTTGTGTCTCGCCAAATGTTTCCTGTAGAGCGTCTCATCGCCTCCAGATCCGCCATGGAGTTCAACCGAATGCACGCGTCGTGTCAAATCGGGGCCTGACGCCGCACGGTCTTCCATCTCAATGTCATGGGTGTGCATGGCCTGCTGGATGAGGTCGTCAACGTCCGTCTGAGTGCCAGTCGCGGCTTGCTCATAGATGCGAGTGTGAAGATGACGTAAAATTTCCAATTCACGCAAGACGTGAGGCACATTGACGTGACTCGATTCCGCTATGGCTTGTATGTCACGAGGGGTCAAAGTGCCGGTGATGCTTCCAGGATCAATGCCCAACGCTGCGATGAGACCACGCACGCGATCCTGGTACTCCGCATGCACTCCGCGCAGCTCGTTGCCATATGCCTCAAACATGTCTTTGTTTTGTTGTGACATGGCCTCATTGAGCTCTCTCAATGATCGCTCTTCACGTGTCTCCAAGTTCGCCTGAACTCCCACAGGACGACGACCAGGTCGGCTCGGCCCTGCCTGTTCTGGTCCAGGCGCATTGATCACAGACGGGTCCGTCTGTGTGGATTCAGAACGGAAGGTCGCGTTGTGGACTGCGTTCTCTTCACGTATGAGATTGTTGACGACTTGTTCATGGTACGAAGGCGGAGGCGTCGCCTGAACGGGCGTCTCCACGGGTTGATCTTGTGTTCCAATGGTGTCCATCGTGGGAGCGTCGGTGAACTCGTCTTCAAATTCGGATTCCACATCAGGTTCCCTCATCGGTTGCGTGATCGCAGGTCGACGAACGATGCGCTGCCCAGGCGGTAGCTGTTGTCGAAATTGCTCAATCACGCGGTGATCGACGACAAGGGAGCGTTGGGCGTACCGTGACGGCCCCGGCATCGGTTTCGGGTGATCGCCCCAGTTTGGTGTCTTGACCGGGTTTGTGGACGAGAATGCCCCGGCGTGCCCCGCATGGATCTTTCCCGCCCCTTGAATGCCGCCGCCCCAGAATGTTTTGGACCCCAATGAGGTCATTTTGTTTCGTTCATCTTGTTTCGTCTGCTTCCACGGTCCCTCCTGGATCGTGAGACCCCAGTACTGAGTGCGTCCTGATGATTGTCGCGTCGTCATTGCTGTAAACACCTGCGCACACAATTATTGATTGTGTTCGCTGCTCATGTAGTGTAAATTGGCTCCTCTAAAAAATTGAGATGCTCCCGCCATCCTGTGACGAACGGCGTGGTACCCTGCGGCCATTCGACCCAGTCTGGCTTGTACAGAACGCAATGTGACAAGGTCATTGATGTTTAGTGATTCCAGCCTGTTTCTCGCGGTTTCGTATCTTTCCCTTGATCCGGACGCCAATCTAAATATCTCTCTTCGAATTTCAGGAGGTAAATGATCGAACCCCCTCGGTGGAGGTTGTCCGTTTGGATACGAAAAAACATGAATGGTGGCCATCAATAAATATATTCTTCACACAATATCAATTTCCAGTGGATCCCCATC
>Ga0335069_10014574_pt1 | contig 11003 bp, 12 predicted proteins | sample Lox_Sample_11_FD_206714 | JGI IMG/M metagenome (GOLD analysis project Ga0335069, IMG submission 206714) | Soil microbial communities from Loxahatchee National Wildlife Refuge, Florida, United States - Lox_Sample_1.1 | ecosystem: Environmental > Terrestrial > Soil > Wetlands | place: USA... | reverse complement strand
TGGTCCGGCGGAACCGGAAGTCATCAAGAAGGGCAAGCAGGAGACCGAGGAAGGTGCCGCTCCCGCTGCCGAAGAGAAGAAGGAAAAGAAAGAGAAGAAATAACCACCAAGGCCACCAAGGGACACGAAGGATTTTTCGGGTTTTTCTTCTTGCAATTCCTTCGTGGAACTTCGTGATCGTGGTAGTTAGAAATTATGAAGCTGATCGTGGGGCTGGGAAATCCGGGTATCGAGTACCAGTTCACGCCCCACAATCTTGGCTTCCTTACCGTGGATCGGTTGGCGGGGCGGCTGAACGTAAACGTTACGAACCGCCACGGCAAAGCGGTGACGGCGAGAGCGAAGATCGGCAACGAAGACGTGCTGCTGGCCAAGCCCGAGACCTTCATGAACCTCAGTGGCATGTCGGTAAGGGAATTGGCGGAGAAGTACGAGGCAAATCCGGCGACGGACCTGGTCGTAGTTTACGACGAGTTGGATTTGCCCTTTGGTATCGCGCGCATCAAGTTTCGCGGAGGTTCGGCGGGCCACAACGGGATCGAATCGATCCTCGGCGCGCTGGGCACCGACGAGTTTTTCCGGGTGCGGTTAGGGATCGCGCCCGAACATCCGGTACGTGACGGAGCAAGTTACGTGCTGGCGCAGTTTAAGAAATCGCAGTACGAGGCGGTTGACCTGTTGCTGGATACAGCGGCGGACGCGGTAACGGCGATCGTTACCGACGGGGCGCAGGCAGCGATGAACCGCTTCAACCGCAAGGCGAAGGACGCCGACGCGGAGTAGTCCGGGATTTTACATCCCGGTTAACCCGGATCAGATCCGGGGAAAAGAATCGGAGAAGAGAATGCAACGTACTTACGAGCTGATGTTCATTCTTCGTCCTGACATGACGGACGAAGATGTCGACAAGGTAGTCGCGACGGTCGATCACCAGATCACCTCCGCCGGTGGCACGGTGAAGAGCGTCGACAAGATGGGAAAGCGGCGCCTGGCGTACCTGGTCCGTAATTTCGCGGACGGCCTCTACATCCTGGTCACCATTGAAGGTCCGGGCTCGGCGATCTCGGAAGTGGAACGCCGCCTGCGCGTGACGGAACCGGTGATCAAATTCATCACCGTGCGCGTGGACGAAGAGCAGAAGCGTCTGACGAAGGTGAAGGCGATCCGCGATTCGCGCCGCCGTGGCCAGGGCACGCATGCCCAGGCTGCCGCTGCCGAAGCCGCGCAGACCGCGGAACCAGCCGCCGAGGCACCGGCGCAGGCGTAAACAGGTTTTGTAGCGCGGACGCTCTCGTCCGCGCCGAATACAAGCCGCGGACGAGGGCGTCCGCGCTACAGAAGAATTGAAGGAGATTTATGGCTGACGAAAACGTACAGCAACCGCAAGCACCCGCAGCAACCGAAGGCGGCGGATCACCCCGTCCACAAGGCGGACGTCCGCCGCGCAGCGGCCCCGGTGGAGGTCCCGGCGGACCGCGCGGCGACCGCAAGTATTTCCGCCGCAAAAAGGTCTGCAAGTTCTGCACCGAAAAGATCGACGCGATCGACTACAAGGACTATCGCCTGCTCGGACAGTTTGTCGCCGAGAGCGGACGCATCGTGCCGCGCCGCCTGAGCGGTGTCTGCACGCCGCACCAGCGCCGGTTGAGCCGCGCCATCAAGCAGGCACGCAACATCGCCCTGCTGCCGTTCGCGTCGGCATCGCGCCCGTAATTTTTCGACATTAGTGGTAACCCCGCCGTTACGCCAAACGAGGGCTAGAGGGTGGGGCACCCAGACTCGCGACGAAGTAGATTTGCTGAAAGATGTGCTGTCCGTCCCGAAGGGACGCATGAGAATAGCCCGGCGCTTTAGCGCCGGGTGCTGGAATAGAGATCAGTCGAGTCCCGTAGGGACGACATAAACATCGGAGTCACAACATGGAAGTCATCCTGAAAGAAGATGTTCCCAAGCTGGGCCACCGCGGCGACATTGTGAAGGTCGCCGAAGGTTACGGCCGCAATTTCCTGCTGCCGAAGAAGCTGGCCATTGAAGCGAACGAAGGCAATAAGAAAGTGATCGAGCAGATGAAGGCCGCTGCCGTCCGCAGGACGCAGAAGGACAAATCTGACGCCGACGCTCTCGCCGCTCAGATCAACGGCCAGGTCATCACCCTGGTGCGCCGCTCGGGCGAGCACGATCAACTCTTCGGATCGGTGACGTCATCCGACATCGCCACCGAACTTGAGCACAAGGGTTTCACCATCGATCGTCGCAAGATCGAACTCGACCAGCCAATCAAGACCACGGGCGAGTTCAACGTGCCGATTCGCCTCTTCCGCGAAGTCACCGCGACCGTGAAGGTCGAAGTGAAGAAGGAAGAAGTAGCGGAGTAAGGCGCGGAACAAAAAGGTCAACGCAGAGGCACAGAGACGCGAAGAATACCTACTCTCTGTGCCTCTGTGTCTCTGTGTTGAACCAGCTGCTACAATCTCCCGTCGCTCTCATGAAGAATCTCGGCATCCTCCTCTCCGGACGCGGCTCCAACTTCATGGCCATTGCCGAGAACGTCCGGCGCAGAATCATTCCCGCCCAGATCAGCGCTGTAATTTCCAACCGTCCCGAAGCCCCCGGACTCGAACACGCGCGCAGCCTCGGCCTGAACGCCGTTTGCATCCCGTCAAAAGGCAAGCAGCGCGAGCAGCACGATCAAGAAGTGATTGCCGCGTTGAAGCTGGCGAACGTCGATCTCGTCTGTCTCGCCGGTTACATGCGCTTGCTCTCACCGGAGTTCATTCGCGCCTTCCCGCATCGTATCCTGAATATCCATCCTTCGCTTCTTCCCGCATTTTCCGGGCTGGACGCGCAGAAACAGGCGTTCGACTACGGAGTGAAAGTATCCGGCTGCACGGTTCATTTCGTTGATGAATTCCTCGACCATGGTGCCATCATCGTGCAGAAGGTCGTGCCCGTCATGCCGGGCGACGACGACCACACGCTCGCCGCGCGCATTCTTGAGCAGGAGCACGTGGCATACAGCGAGGCGATCAATATGGTGCTGAGCGGGAACTATGAAGTAATCGGGCGCAGGGTTGTACTGAAGAAGTAAGTTTCGAGTTTCAGGTTTCCAGTTTCAAGCCAGGCCGAGCTTATCCCAACTCGAAACTGGAAACTCGAAAACTGATTTAGTCGCGGCGCATCGCGGCCTTCGCCATGGGAGCCACTTTGTCGGCGACCTTTGACTTGGCGTCCTTTGCGTAATCGACGCCTTTCTCCCACATGTCGCCGGCCTGTTCCGTCCAGTCCTCGACCGTGTCCAATGCGTCGTCGTACCTGCGACGCAGCATTTTGCGCGTCTTATCCCCACTCTGCGGAGCAAACAACAGCGCCGACAGCGCCCCGATGCCCAGCCCGATGAACAGGAACGTCAACGCCGTTCCGACTTGTGAACCGCGGTCTGAACCTTCATACAATCCAAATCTTGCCATGATCACCTCTCACCAAGAAGATATTGGCCGACAGACTATTCTAGCGCCGGTCGGCGCTATCCATCGCGGGCCGTTGTCACAAAAGTACACTGCGCCCTACGGTTCTGAGCCAAAAGATACTGGTTAGAGCCGGAAACAAAGCCACAATGTTGTCTGCCAATTGCTGTGGCTCACGATTCCCAAATCTGCATGCGACCATGTAAAATCAAGTGTTTGCCCCTGTTCGCTGACGGTTTCCAGCGCTACGGCATTCGATATCTGCCAGCGGCATTTTCGGCATCCCCGACCAGCTCGCTGTCCTGATTATTCGCTCATAGGAGAGTTTCTGCATGGCGATTCCAGCCACCCAACTGCGCCCCGGCATGGTGATTAAGCACAACAACGACCTGCACGCCGTTTTCAGCGTGGAACATCGCACCCCGGGCAACCTGCGCGCCTTCATCCAGGCCAAGCTCCGCAACATCCGCACCGGAGCCATGTTCGAGCACCGCTTCCGTTCCGGCGATGCCATCGAAAAGATCACTGTCGACGAAGAGAAGATGGAATATCTCTACGCCGACGGCGATACGCACGTGTTCATGAACACCGAGACGTACGAGCAGCTGCATCTCGGGAAGGACGTACTCGGCGACGCGGTCGATTACCTCATCGCCAACCTGCAGATCACGGTGGAATTCTTTGACGGCAAGCCCGTGGGCGTGGAGCTGCCGCAAACGGTGGAGCTAACCGTCGTCGAGACCGAACCTGGCTTGAAGTCGGCGACTGCCTCGAGCGTTACCAAGCCGGCCAAGACCGAAACCGGGCTCGTCGTCCAAGTGCCACCCTTCATCAACGAAGGCGAGAAGATTCGCGTGGACACCAGCGAAGGTGCGTATCTTTCGCGGGCGTAAAAACCAGTCGTTAGTTGTTGGTTGTTAGTCGTTCGGGATTTCGTGGCAGTACAGAGCTTCGGGTTTCCACGAATCACTCTCAATCAATCCGTGTTTATCCGCGTGAATCCGTGGCTAAAAGGTTTCAATAATTGGCTCTCAACCAACCACAACTGCTGGCGAAAACTTACCGCGTTCGTGGACGCGTGCAGGGCGTCGGCTTTCGCTGGTTCGTCGAACGCGAGGCGCAAATGCTCGGTATCGCAGGATGGGTTCGCAACCGTTCCGATGGCACCGTCGAAGTTCTCGCCCAGGGAACGCGTGAGCAGCTGTTTTCTCTGCGTTCGAAGCTGCAGCAAGGTCCGCGTGCTTCGCGCGTGGACGACGTAGAAGAAGTGGAGTTGCAAGTTCAGCAGGATATGAAAACTTTCCGTATCGAAGGAGCGTGGTAGCCCCATGCAACAGGCCCGTCCGGCATTCGACAGCAATCAACTGAAGAAACTCATCCGCGGCGTCCCCGACTTCCCCAAGCCCGGCATCCTCTTCTACGACATCACCACGCTGCTCAAAGATAAGATTGGCTTTGCCACGCTCATCGACGAACTGTCGCACCGCTACCTCGGCCGCCAGGTCGATCTCGTGCTCGGCATCGAAGCCCGCGGCTTCATCTTTGGACCCGCGCTCGCCTACCGCCTCAACGCCGGATTCGTCCCCGTCCGCAAACCGAAAAAGCTCCCTGCCGAAGTCGCGCGCATGACCTACGACCTCGAATACGGCCAGGACACGCTCGAAGTCCACAAAGACGCCATCCAGGACGGCCAAAAAGTGATCGTCGTCGACGACCTGCTCGCCACCGGCGGCACCGCCAACGCCACGGCCAAGCTCGTCGAATCCCTCGGTGGGAAAGTCGAAAGCCTGGCTTTCATCGTGGAGCTGGATTTCCTCAACGGCCGCAAAAAACTCGAAAAGTACGATGTAATGAGCCTGCTGCACTACAACGAATAGCTGAAGCACCTACCAACCCCGCTACTTGCAATCGGCCTCTTACTACCTGAGGTCAGGTCCGGCATTGAAGGCATCCGCCAGCGTGGGGAGAATACTACCCGGAATCATCTCCGGTGCGGCGGACCTCGACCCGGCCGCGGTGATGACCGCCGTAGTAGTTGGTGCATCGTTCGGCTACTCGATTGGCTGGGTCGTAATCGCGTGCGTGCCGATCCTGTGGTCGGTATTTTCGGTCTCAGCGCGCCTCGGCCTGCGCAGCCGGCGTGGACTGGTAGAAGTGATCCGTTTGCGACGCGGAAAGCGTTCAGCCGTTATCGTCGCAACGGGCATGGTCGCGGTCAATCTGGCGATGATCATCGCCGACCTGCGGGCGGTGAGTGATGCCTTCTCGGTCATCCTGCAGAAATCGCAGATCTTTTTCCTGGTTCCGGTGGCGTTCACCGTCTGGTGGATACTGATCCGCGGCAGCTTCCAGCGCGTCACGCGTGTACTGGGTGCGCTGGCCCTGGCGCAACTGGCCTACGTGGCGGCCGCGGTGCTGGCGACGAAATCGGTCACCGGCCTGCTCCGCGGCATCTTCCTTCCGCAGATCGTGGGAACGCCCGACTACGCAATTGCTGTGATCGCTCTCTTTGGATCACTGCTGACGCCGGACGTCATCGTCTGGCAGACGAGTTCTCGCCGCGACAGCAACCAGACGCATGCTTCCGAGGGAGACTCGCACGCTGGAACGTTCGTAGCCGCACTGGTGTCGCTATCGGCGCTGGTGTGCGCCTCGGCTCTGAACGTGGGCGATCCGGCAAACATGACAACGCGTATGGCGGCTATGGCGCTCGCTCCACTGGGCGACCTGGGTCCGATCTTCTTCTCCCTGGGCATTATCGGATCGGGGCTGGTGGCGCTGCCGATCCTGGTGGCATCCATGTGCTACAGCATCGCGGAGGCAGTGGACTGGAAGAGCGGCCTCAGTCAGAACCCGTGGGAAGCGCGCTTCTTCTACATGCTTATGTCGGGCGCAGTATTTATAGCGGTGATAACGAACTTCGCGCCGCTGAACACGATCAAGATCCTGTACTGGTCGCAGGTAATGGCGGGAGTGCTGGTGGTGCCGATCTTGTGGAACATTCTGCGGCTGACAAATGACAGGTCGGTGGTTGGGGAGCCGAACTCGTTCTTCCAGAACTTCTGGCTGGGAGGCGCAATCGGCGGAAGCGTGGTGGCGAACATAATCTTTCTGTGGAGCGTGTTGAGGTGAGAAAGCGGTCGTTGGTCGTTAGTTGTTGGTGGTTCGCGGTAACGGGGAGTCAAGGAACAACTGCCCTACTCAACCAAAGGAAGGTTGAATGGGGCACCGGAGTTTTACTGCGTGATGACGAGCCGAAGCCGCCCGATCCGCCGCAGCAGACGCCTAACGGTCCGGTGAAGGAGCCGCCGGACGCACTCACGGAGGAGCCGCATGCTCCGGTGCGAGAGCCGGATCGGAGAGAGCCGAAGAAATGGGGAACTGCGTGCAACTGAAGTTGCGTGTCGACAAAGAGGTGGTACTCTTGCCGTGTGAACCGTCTGGTAATTGTTCTCGTACTCCTTCTGTTTCAAACCGCGTTTAGCCAGGAAGACAAAATCAACTTCGATTTAAGGTTCGGACCGAAACAGGAGCGAATCGCTCGCCTCGCTCGCATGGGCATTGATCGGGAACTCGCAGAGGCGGCCTTGGAAAGAAGCGAAGGTCCGGAAATCGAGTTTCATTCCATGCGTGATGGGCGCGGCCCGAGACTCGCAAGCTTGGTTCTCCCTTGCAAGATCGTGACAACATGTCTGTTTGCACTCGACAAGGACAAGGACGACGCTCATGTAACCGACAAAGTCGAGTTTCAGTGGTTCGGGGAGCCTATTTCTGTGGACGTTGCCCGCATTGGCCCTGACCTTGATGAACTGTTAGTTCATAATGTGTCTGAAGGCCACGGTACCGGTATCGATCAGCACGATTTCAAAGTACTTCGAATCGTTCGGGGAAAGCTGAAGACAGTCCTCGATACACGCGAGAGTGAATGGGTAGCGCGGGTGCCGATTGGAAGCTATGTTCTGAACCAGCGCAGCCAGTTCGTCATAGTCCCCGAAATCCATTCGCAATGGCGAGTTCTCGAGGAAACCCGGTCCACCGATGTCAACGGAGAATTGAAGGTCGAGAGGAGATACTTTGTGTGGAATCACTCCGAAGGAAAGTACTTGCCCTCAGGATTCGAGAAAATCGAGTACACGAAGGCTGTCACCCATAGCGTGTCACGCTCCACACACTGACACAACTCCATTGTCCTCTCTTTGACACGTTCCCAAAACAGCACACGGAATTTTCGCGGTTCCTCGCGCGGTAACTGAACTGCAACGGTGAGGGCGTTATAATCCGCCGCGACCCCGCGAGGAAGAAACGTGCGCAGCCGTCATGTAATTCGCTGGCTGTTGTTGGTGATGTGTGTGATTGCCGGGCTAACGCTGGCGCTCGGCGCCCGGCTCCATCGCGCGCCACCGGCGCTGGTGCTTGAGGTCGATCACGACTTCCTGCCAGCCGATGGATATTCGGAAGCGCACGTCAATGTGCATGTCACTGATGGTCGTGATCTGAGCGGGTTAAAACTGCAGGTCGTCGAAGGGAAGCAGCTTGCGCGAGTTACGACCACGTCCGATGGTCCGGTCGCGCGCGTGGTTGTTCACACTACCATTCAGCCGGGAACGGTGATCCTGCAGGCGAAAGCGCCGAATCTTCCGGCCTCCAAGGTCGTGATCCGCACCGGGCTCGATCCGTCCGACAGCTTCGGCGATGGCACGCCCGACTTCCTGCGACTAGACTCCGCCGATCGACTGGCCTTCCGGCACTGGTTCACCTTCCTCGCCGAATCCAGTTATATCCAGAAAGAAGATGATCGCCCGAAGGAGATTTCCGACTGCGCGGCCCTGATCCGCTACGCCTATCGCGAGGCGCTCAGGTCGCACGAGGGCAAGTGGGCGACGGACCTGCATTTGCCGACGCCACCGAAGTCAGGTTCAGTGCAGAAGTACCAATATCCGCACACGCCACTGGCGGCGAACCTCTTTCGCATCGAACCGGGCCCGTTCGCTCCCGACGATCTGAGCCGCAATGCATTCGCCGAGTTTGCCGACGCCGAAACACTACGGCGATTCAACACCTACTTTGTCAGCCGCGACCTGAGCGCCGCGCGACCAGGCGACCTCATCTTCTATCGCCAGGCCGACGCTCGCAGCCCGTTCCACTCGATGATCTATCTCGGTAAGAGCCAGTTTGGCGACGGCGACCAGTGGGTGATTTACCACACCGGTCCAACCGGAAAAGATCAGGGGGAGATTCGCCGCGTCACCATTGATGACCTTAAGCAACATCCTGATGCCCGCTGGAGGCCGGTACCGCAGAACCCGGCCTTCCTGGGCGTGTATCGCTGGAACATTCTGCGGGAGGCCGAATAATATGCGCGCACGCCGCGCGGTCCTGCTGTTCGCATTCATGTTCGCTTGCTCTTTTGCGCTCGCGCAGGAAGAGTCTGGCTACTTTTCGCTAACCAGCAATAAGACCTACGCTCCCGGCCAGAAACCGACGATCAACGTCTGGGCACAGCGCGAGGATCAGTTGGAGTTCCGCGTCTATCGCGTGAATGATCCCGTTGAGTTCTTCAGCGAACTGCAAGACCCGCACCAGTTCGGCGGAAGCGTACCCAAGCCTCCGCACACGAAGACCTGGCTGGAGCGCTTTCACGAGTGGAAGCACTCAATCTTCGTCTGGATTCGCGATTTCTTCCGGCGGCAGTTCTCCGCCGATAACCGCTCCATCATTCGCGAAGCGCGCACCAGCGGCGAGCAGGCACAGCAGAAAAATCAGCCACAGGCTCAGAAGTTTGCACAGATCCCGATCATCAACTCGCAGCAACTGATCGCGAAGTGGGTCGAGCCCATGACGAAGAAACCGGAGTACTGGGACAGCAGCACCGTCCAGGTTCCGGTAAAGGACAAGGGCGCGTATCTCGTCGAAGCGACCGACGGCAAGCTGCGCGCCTACACCATCGTGATGGTGACCCAGATCGCGATCATCACCAAGACCGCCCCGGGAACGATTCTCGCCTTCGTGGCCGACCGCCAGACGGGCGCGGTGGTACCGAATGCGCAGACCTACTTCTTCGTCAGTAGGAAGAAAATCGGCGAGCAAGCCGCGAGCGCAACTGGGCTCTCGCAAGTCCAGGTGAACGAGTCGCGCCCGAAAGACGTGATGGTGATGGCGCGAACGAAAGACGACTTCGCGGTGAGCGCGCCCTGGTCTTACTGGATGGGTAGCGACGCCGCGAGGAGCCTGACCGCTTACGGCTACACCGATCGGCCGGTGTACCGTCCGGGTGACACCGTGCACTACAAAGCAATTCTCCGCACGCGCAGCGGTACGGCTTACCAGGCGCCGGCTGGAACGGACTACACGGTTGAAATTCAGGATCAGGAAGGCAAGGTCGTCAGCACGTCGCAGGCGAAGCCGTCTCCGATGGGCTCGCTGCATGGCGAATATGCTGTTCCGGCGAACGCTTCCCTGGGCAACTACTCCATTCAACTCCGCACGGGCGAGAATACCGAGAACGCCGGCAGCTTCATCGTCGAGGAGTACAAGAAGCCCGAGTACGAAGTCCGCGTGATTCCGGAAAAGAGCCGCGTGCTGCAGGGGCAGCCCATCAAGGCGACCATCGAAGCCAAGTACTACTTCGGCGAGCCGGTCGCGGGAGCGAAAGTCACCTGGGTGGTCCACCAGAGCCGCGCGTGGTTCTGGGGCTTCTACGGCGAAGAAGAGGAGCAGGAAGCAAGCGACGAGGGTGATGAGGGCGGCGAAGGCGGCGGCGATAACTACTACGCCGGTGAGCAGACGAACGAAGTCACTGGCACGCTCGATGAAAACGGGCGGCTGCAGATTACTTTGCCGACCTCGCTCGATGCCGACAAACACTACGACACCAACTACCGGATCGAAGCCCGCGTCACCGACGAAGGCAATCGCGAGATCTCGGGTCACAACTATGTGCTGGCAACGTACGGCAGCTTCCAGCTGGGAGCGCGTCCGTCGGCATACGTGTACGAGGTTGGCAGCAGTGGCAAGATTATCGTGGAAGCTCGCGACTACGACCAGAAGCCGGTGCAGACGGCCTTCCACCTGGAAGTGATGCAGTGGGACTGGCGTTCCAAGGGCGGCACCACGCTCTACACCACCGACGGCAACACCGACTCGAACGGCCGCGCGGAAGTTACGGTGCCCATCAGCCGCGGCGGCAGCCTGCACGTGAAGGTGACGGCGAACACGCCGGAGAACCGCACGCTTGAGGCGACGACCTACCTCTGGGTGCCGGATCGCGGCTACGACTGGTGGGGCGGCGCGCGTGAACAGGTCCAGATTATCCCCGACCAGAAGTCGTACAAGCCCGGCGACACGGCGAAGCTGATGATTATGGCCGGGCCAGATCCGGTCAGCGTGCTGGTCACAACTGAAGGCGCGGCGCTGTCGAATCCGCAGATCGTCACTAGCAAAGGTGGGGCCATCACCGTCAGCGTGCCGATCCGGCAGGAAATGGCGCCCAACTTCTTTATCGGTGCAGCCTATCTGAAGGGTGACACGCTGCACCAGGGG
>Ga0335069_10014573_pt1 | contig 11003 bp, 8 predicted proteins | sample Lox_Sample_11_FD_206714 | JGI IMG/M metagenome (GOLD analysis project Ga0335069, IMG submission 206714) | Soil microbial communities from Loxahatchee National Wildlife Refuge, Florida, United States - Lox_Sample_1.1 | ecosystem: Environmental > Terrestrial > Soil > Wetlands | place: USA: Florida... | reverse complement strand
CGGGGTCGCCGTGAAAGTATCGGTCACGGTGGGCGTATTCGACGATGTCAAGGTCACCGTGGGGGTCGCCGTCACCGTCGGCGTGAAGGTATCCGTGAAGCTGACCGCCGGCGTCTGCGTCACCGTGGGCGAGAGGGTCCAGGTGGGCGTCAAGGTCACCGTGGGGGTCTGCGTCGCCGTTTGGGTTTGGGTGGTCGTAGCGGTAAAGGTCGGGCTGAAGGTCACCGTGGAAGTCGGCGTCACCGTGAAAGTGGCGGTCGGCGTGGAGGTGAACAAGGCGGCGGAAGACCAAAGATGGGTGTCGTTGAAGGCCACGCTCAAGACCCCGCTGGAAGGCTTGGGGTTCTGGCCCACGGTCAAGGGGCCCACGATCGTGTAGGGGTCGCCGTTCTGGACGCACGGCGTGACCCCGCCGCAGGAGCCGGCGTCCGAAGGGTTGTCCGCGTTGCCCGGGTCGGCGAAAAGCATCACGTAAATCGTGCTGCCCAAGGGCAGGTCTTCCAAGGTGGAAATGGACACATTGGTGGCGTTGGAGGGATTGAACCCCCAGTCATTGGCGGGGGTGCGGGCGGTGGCCCCGGCGTTGGTGTAGGCCACGGCGTAAATGCCCGAGGGGCCTTCCCCCGAGATCGAGACGGCGGTGCCGCCGTAATTGGGCTGGCCGTTCACCCCCACGCTCAGGTAAGTATCGCCGAAGGAAAGGGTCACGCTGGTGTCCGAGCTCACATCCACCGCGGTGGCCTTATTGCCCGAGGACAGGGGCCAGGAAAAGTTGACGCCATTGGCCGTGTTGGAAACATTGTTGTAAGTGACATAGGGCGCTCCGCAAATCGGATAGGCCCGGTCCGTATGGTCGAAGAAGGTGCCGCTACCGTTCACGTTGTTGAGGGCCGCCAAGTAATAATGGCCCCCGGGCACGTTGAAAGTCACCGCGCCCGTCGCCGGCAGGGCGGCAATGACCGCCCCGGCCTGTTGGGCGGCCACCAGGCTCGACGAGGAAAAGACGTCGCTGTTGAAAAGCCCCACTTCCAGCGCGGATTTGCCCGCGGTGGTGATGGCGCCGTTATAGGTGACGTTCACGGTCAGGTTGGCGTTGCCGGCCACCGTGGGGATGGCTTTGGGTTTACAGGCGCCCAAAAACCCCGCCGCCGGGGCCAAGAGCCCCGCGAAAACGGCCAAGACGCGCCAGGATTTTCCCGTCATTTGCTTGAACCCATCCATCGTCCCCTCCTTGAAATGAACCAGCCCCTCAAACCCCGTGGAGCGCTTTGGATTACAGGATCAACGTGGCCCGGACCACCGCGGCTTGCTCGGGAAGCACGGCCAGGTTGCCGCCGGAGAATTCGGTCCTTTCGGCGTCGATCATCCATTTGAAGTGGTTGTCCAGCCACCAATTGACGCCCAGGCCGTAAGCGGTCGCCACCTCGGCCCCCTGGCCCAAGCTGCCGCCCAAGGGGTCGTAGGGGAAGCCCACCGTGAAGGAATTCACGTCGATCAGGTTGCTATGCAGGCGCGCGGCGAACTCAAAGGCGCCCCATTGGCCGCGGGCCGGGTCAAAGGGTTGGTCGACCTTGACGCCCTCGTAACCCGCTTCCCCGCCCAGGACAAAAGTGGCCTCCGCCAGCCAGCCGATATTGGTCAGTTGGACCGAGGGCTTGCCCGGCACGCCCACGGTTTGGATGGACTGCACGTACTCGCCGAGGAACCCGAAGGGCCCGTTGTAGTAATAGCCTTGGGCGTCCCAATGGTAGAAATCGCCCCGGGCCACCACCGAACCGTTGTAAGTCATGAAGGCGTTGCCGCCGAAGGAAGTCTCCAACTTCTGCCAGGGCGCGTTGTCCTGGTTGACCTCGTTGTCCAGGATGCCGGCCAAACCCAAGCCCAGGCCCTTAAGGCCCTCGTCATGGGAGTGCTTGAAGGGCGTCAAGAAAACCCGGGCGGTCACGGCCTTGAAATCCTGCGCGGCCTTGCCCGGGCCGGTGGCCGAGGATTCGTTGTCCTGCTCGCCGTTGGCGACCTCCAGGGCGTAATCCGCCCAATGATCCACTTCCCCGCTGATCATGGCGCCGATGTCCTTGTCCGGAATGAGGTTGGCGAGCATGGAGGATTCCACGAAGGGCAGGTCCGCGCTGGGTTGCAGGCCTTCCAGGCTCAGCGCGTTGGTGAACTTGCCCGCCTGGAATTCCAGGGCCTTGTCGAACTTCACGTAGACATAGGCGTGGAAGAAGCCGATGCTGACCGCCGTGGACTTGTCGCTCTCAATGCCGATGGACATGCCCACCAGGTCGTCGAAACGGCCCCCGAAATCCAAGTGGGCCTTGCGGGCGAGGAAACCGTTCACGCCCGGCTCATAGCCCGGCGCCTGGTCATTGAGGGCCAGTTCGGAAAAAAGATAGCCGCCGAAGCGCAATTGATCCTTGCCCGTGCGGTCCGACAGCACAAAGTGGCGGCTTTCGGAATTGATATATTCGCTGCCCTCGTCCAGCGGCGTATAGACGTCCTGCAATCCCGCCGGGGAAGCGGCGGATTGGTCCTGCGCCGCGGGGGCGGCGTTCACCTTGTCTTCCAGGGCCTGGAGCCTTTGTTGGAGGCTTTGGTTCTGGTCCTGAAGCGCCTGGATTTGGTCCGAAACGGAACCCTGGGACGGGTCTTGGGCCCAAAGCGCCGGGGCGGCCCAAGCCAGGACCGCCAAGATGCACAAGGAAAAACGAACGCGAAATTTCATGAGTGCCCTTCCCGATTGGTTTGTCGAAAATTTGGAAATGAGGGGAAATCGCTTTCCAACTTTTAACTGCGGGATTATTTTCGGGACGGACAAGGCAGGCGTCACATCAAGGTTAATTGGAAGTTAAAACCCAAAATCGCGCGCGGAAGGGATCAGGAATCCATTACGGAAAATCCAGGATCATTTTTCACCCACCGCCGGGTCCGGCCGGGGGGCGGAAAAAAACACCGCTATCCGCCTTTTCCTCAGGCCTCGAGGCTCGCCCCATCGGGCAGGGGCATCCGGTGAAAGCTTCCCTGCGTTGCCCGCAAGGCGAATAGGGCCGCGAAACTGACAACGAGGCTGACCACCGACATGGCCATGGCCGCCCCTTCGTTCCCCTGGAGGGCCTCGTTGAAGATGAAGGTGGAGACCGTATTCACCCCCGGCGGCTGCAACAGGACCGAAGTGACGAACTCCCTCAAACCGAAGGCAAAGGCGACGGCAAATCCCCCCAACAACGGCGGCGTCATCAAGGGCAGAACGACGTATCTTCCGATGGAAAGCCACCCCAGGCCGTGAACCCGGGCCGCCGTCACGAACCCGGGTGAGACGCGGGCGGCGGCGGTCTTGGCGTAACGCAGCGCCATGGGAAGAAGCACGGTCATGTAGGCCAGCAAAAGAATCGCCCGATGTCCATAAATGGGCAGGGGGTTCCAGGGCGCGTTCCATACCAGCACCAAGGCCACGGCCAACACGACTCCCGGCAAGGCGTTCAAGGCCGTGGTCACCAAGTCCAAGCCCCGGTCTCCACGCCGGCCGCCCTGCTGTAGCAAGGCCAGGGCGCAAGCGACCCCAAAACTGAGGAAGCTGCCGACAAAGGCCAGGCCCGCGCTGGTCCCCAACGCCTCGAAGCCCCTTTGCCCGGGCCTGAGGACTTCTCCGAAATGCGCCAAGGTGAAATTGTCCGCTCGAATCCCGGCGGTTTCCGCCTTCAAGAGGGCCAAGATCACCATGATCAAGATCGGCAGGACGCCCGCCAAAATGGCCCAGAGGGCAACAAAAATCCCCGCCCATCCCATTTTCCGGGCGGCGGGGGCCGGCGGGCCGTAATCCAGGTCAAGGGCCCGGTCGAACCGGCCATAGAGCGACCAGGCAAAAATCCCCAGGGCGAGGAGGACCAGGGCCACGTGGGTGGCGTCCGCGAGGTCCACGGGCCATACTTCCAAGTCGGTTTGAATGGAAGTGGTCAAAAGGGTAAGTCCCGCGTAGGGCCCCAGGATGGCCGGTACGCCGAACTCCTCGATCGCCGCCAAGAAGGCCAGGAGGGCCCCCCCAGCCAGGGGCAGGGACAAGCGGGGCAAGGTGACCTGGAAAAAAGTCCTTATCGGACCCAGGCCATGCACCCGGGAGGCCAAGTCAAAGCGGCGCCCGGTCCCCGCCAGATAACCCCTGATCATGGCGTAGTTCAATGGCACGAGGTGGGTGGCCGTGATGAAGGCGATCCCAAAAAGGGAAAAGACAAACCGGCCCAGGAGGGGCGCGAATAAACCAAGGTGCCTGCCGAAAATCCCCCCCGGCATGGCTAAAACGCTCCAGGCAAGCCCCAGCAGGTAAGGGGCGCAAAGGAAAGGCAGGAAGAGCAGGGCTTCCCAGAATCTGGCCAAGGGCGGGGGTGAATATTCCAAAGCCAAGGCCAGGGCCAATGAAACCGTCGACGCGATCAAAGCCACGCCCACGCCCAAAAGAAGCGAATTCCGGGTGGCGGCCCAAAGGGACGGCGAAAAAAAACCTTTCGCCCCCGCGCTTTCCCCCAAGAGGGAAGGCGAAAAGGCGGCGGCCAAGATCGCGGCCAGCGGGAGAATGACCAGGATGGTGAGTACCGCCCATAAGATCGCCCTCAACCCCAACAGGCGCGGATTTAGGTGGGCCATGACTCCCGCGGCCCTACTGAATGACTTCAGTTTTGAACCGCTGGAGCGTTTTGGCCCGCTCGGCGGACATTCGGCCCCAATCCACCGTCCAAAACTTGGCCCGGGAAAGATCCGGCCATGCCTTGTCCGGCGCCACGGATTTAACCGCCGGGATGAGGAGCGATTGGGCCGCCAAGGCCTGGCCCTCCCCCGAAAGGACGAAATCCACGAACTTTTTGGCCGCTTCCTTGTTCGGGGAGGACTTGAGGATGATGATCGGCCGGGGGACAAGCAGGGTGCCGCTCGCGGGGAAAACCAAATCCAGGCTGTTTCCCTGTTGCTTGGCCTGCAAGACGGTATGGCCCACGCCGGCCACCAACACGCTTCGCGCGCCCAATACCACCGGCTGGAGGGCCGCCTCATTGGGGCCGGGCCAGATGGCACCGTTCTTCTTCAGCGCCTGGAAAAAGCCCCAACCCTCCCTCGGGCGCTGTTGCAATAGGGCCAAGACGAAATCGGAGGCGGTCCCCGAAAGCAGGGGGTCCGGCATGGTCGCTTGATCCTTGAAGTCCGTTTCAGCCAAGCTGTCCCAGTCCCGGGGCGCCCGGCCGCCGGGAAGCTTTTGCCTGTTCACGACCATGACCACCGTGTCAGCCCCCATGGGCAGGAAATCGGACTTCGCCCTCAGGTCCGGCCTCAACCGCGCCAGGATGCGGCTGGGACGATAGGGCGACACCAGCCCCTGGTTTTGAAGGTCGATTCCCGCGGATTGATCGGCCAGGATGACCACGTCGGCGCGCGGCTGGGCCTGTTCGGCCTGGAGCCGGGCCATCACCTTGCCGGTGGAAGAGGACCAAAGCTCCACCTTTTCACCGGTGGCTTGCCGGAAGGCCGCGCAAACGGCTTCGTCGAATTCGCCGGGGCCCGCGGCGTAAACCGTAAGGGCTTCCGCCCGGGCGGCCCCCAAGGCCATTGAGGCGGCGAAAAAAAAGACCAGGCGCAATTTTTCCCAGGCCATCAGGCGGCTCCTCTATTTCTGTTTTTCATGGGGATCCGCCTCAGGCGGAACCACCCGGGCCAACTCGGGCCGGAGGTAAACATCGAACTTCGCCTGGGGCCGCCGGTCGCTCCGGAAGGCGATATGGGCGCCCGGCAAAATGGTCGCGTCCACGTGCCACTCGTGGCCGACAAAAAGGGCGTCCACAAGACTCGCCTGAAGCTTGATCGCCAGGGGCTCGGGCAGGTGGCTCAGCGCTTGGGCGCGCAACACCAAAAGCGCCTCTTTACCCGCCGCCACTTCCCCCTCGCAAGCCACGGATAGGCGCATGCCGCCCAATTGCACCACCGCGGCTTCACCTTGCCGGGAAAGCACCGGCGCCGGGACCAGGCTTACGGGGCCGGTCAACCGGGCCGCCTGGGCCGTCGCGGGCTTCATGAAAACCTCTTCGGGAGTCCCCACCTGGAGCACACGGCCCCGATCCATCAAAACCAACCGGTCCGCCAAGGAAAGCGCCTCGGCGGCGTCATGGGTGACATGCAGTGCCCCGAACCCCAGCTGGCCCGTCAGGCGCCGCAAAAGCTTGCGCAGTTCAACCCGGGTAGCCGCATCCAACGCCGAGAGGGGCTCATCCAAGAGCAAGAGCCTCGGCTCCACGGCCAAGGCGCGGGCCAGTGCCACCCTTTGTTGCTGGCCACCCGAAAGCTCGGAAGGATAACGACTTTCAAGCTTTTCCAACCCCACCCAGGACAGCCATTTGCCCGCCATCTCAGCGGCGCGGCGATTCCCCTGGCGGAACCCCAAGGGGAGCGCGATGTTGCCGGCAACCGTCAAGTGGGGCCAGAGCAGGTAATCCTGGAAAACCATGCCTAACCGGCGTTTCTCGGGCTCCACAAACCCCCTTTGGGCGGCGTCGCTCATCGTTTCGCCCAGGATCTCGACCCGGCCCCCGGTGGGCCGAAGGGTCCCCGCCACGGCGGATAAAAGCGTGGTTTTTCCCGAACCCGAGGCGCCCAAGACGCAGGTATAGGCCTTGGCCGGAAGCCTCAAGTCCAGCCCCGAAAGGATCGGCCGGCCTCCCCGTTCAACCCTCAGCCCCTCGAGGACAAGCCCCGGGACGCCCAAGGGGGTTTCCTGGATCGGTTGCATCTCCCTCAACTCCCGCATGGTCAAATCCTCCCGTGGCGAAACACTATCCTGGAAATTCCTCAAACCATCCTTGAAGGCGGAAAAACTGGGCGATGACCAAATAAACTTTTCTCGGCGGGCAATAACCGGTCCAATTCCCGTTCTTCAGGCCGTCCGAAGGGCCGGGGGGCTGCCACCGGAATTCCAGGTCGAAATATTCCCGCATGGGGTCATAGCCAACCACCAACACCTCGCGCCGCATGTCAAATTGCGGCGTCCGCGAAAGGATGATCGTGTTCGTGGCGGTCAGGGGATAGAGGTCCCCCGCGCGCGGGGACGCCGCCAGCCTCCTCACTAAGTCCACCATGGGCTTGAAGCCTTGGTCCGCCTCACAGCGGGCCTCACAGCTCTTGACCACTGATTCCCATGATTGGGCCTTCACCAACATCATAAGCCTCCCTAGGGACTTAAACCATTGTTTCAATACCTCCGGGCCTTGTCCCGCCCGGCACTCGCTTCACTGCACTTGGAAGACGCGGCACACCGGTATGGGTAGGTCATTGGAGGGCATTGAAAGCGTCCAGTTTGAAGGATCATTGATCAAAGCGCCCAATTGGGGAGCGGTTCCCGCCGACCCGTTTACACAATTGTAATAACCGCCGTTCCCGTATCCCGAGGGAATGGCCATGGCATCCTGCCCATCCACCAATCCCGGCGGGAGATAACTTTCCCCCTGCGCCTCGGAAAAATTCACGGGGGTGGGGGTTCCGGTGAGCCAAGCCCCCCCGTAATTCAATCCCCCCAGGAAAGTGACGCCCGAAGCCGGGGCGCCCAAGGCGGCGGATCCCTGATAGGCGATCAGTTGGTCGCCTTCCTTGGCCAGGCCGGTAAGGCCCCCGCCCGTATTGGCCACCGTCGACACTTGGATGGGGCTGGCGGGGTCGAAGGCGTAGGTCCCGGTCTGGGCCCCTGCGCCGGTGACATTCGTATAGGTCACCCCGGCGCTATAGATATTGACGGCGTAAGAATGGGTGGAAGACGAGGACCCGTTGCTGGTCGGCAAAACCTGCACCACGGTCCCCGCTGGGTAATCCCGGTCCGCGGCCCAGACGATGACGCCGCCGTCCGTCGTGGCAAACGCATGGCCGTCCCAATTCATGTCCGAAAGGTTCACCCGGGTGCCCCCGCCGACATTCTTAAGGATCACGAAGGCAAACTGGTCGTTCTCGGTCCCCTTGGTGGTGAAGCCCAGGAGGGCCAGGTCCCCCGCGGAGAGGGTCGTGGGGTCGGAAGGCAAGGGGGTCGGCGTGGGGGTCTGGACGGCGTTCACCGTTCCCAAACCCGCCTCCGGCAATTTTTGCGGCGAGCAAGAGGCCAACCCCAAGGCCGCCAGAAAGAACCCCAGGACCGTCACCCCCCCCTTGTGATGCCTCATGGATTGGATCCTTCGCCTTATTCCGGAACGATGGTGCAGCTCAAGACGTCGTCGAAGGGGTTCAGGTCGAGGTTACTGTCGTCCTGAAGCCCCGTCCAATTCGCCGGATTATTGATCGCCGCGTCCAACTGGGCCACGGTGCCGGCGGTCGTTTTCGAACAGTCGTAATAGCCGTACGAATAGGTGTCCAGGCTGTTGGCGTTGGTCCCTTTCGTCAGGCTGGGGGGGAGGTACTCCACCCTTCCGTTGTCGTCCGTCCCGCCCCAGGTCAGGGAATTCCCGTTTCCGCCCAACACGATTCCCGCCAAAAAAGTGGGATTCGAGAGGGAACCCTGGATCGCGAACAGGTTGTCGCCGTTCTTGCTCATCCCGAAATCCCCGTCGTTGGAATCGACATTGGCCGTCTGGTCGTAAGCCGTTCCATTCGCGAAGACCGTGACCGGCATGGGGTCGCCGTCGAACAGCTCGAAGACCGATCCGGCGGGGAAATCCCGGCCCGCCACCCAGGTCAAATTGCTTTCCGTCGACTGGAAGCCCGCCCCGTTCTGGGTTGAATTGGCGGCCGTGAAGATCAGGGTGGTGCCCGCATTGATGGGCTTCAGGATCACGGCGGCGAACTGGTCGTTAAAATTGGCGCCGCGGGAAGCCACGGCCACGAAAGCCACGTCCCCGGCGCCCAACACTGTGGACAAACCGCCGCCGCCCGGACCGTTGGCGACCGTGGGGTAGGTCTTGGCCGAACAGGCCGTCAAGACCATCCCCACCCCGGCCAGGACCGCCGGGAATAGACAGGGAAAAAGCCAGCCTGAGCGCTTAAACAACCGCTTCATCGATCGCCTCCTTGAATTTAGGGCCCCAGGCCCTTTGCGGATCCCTTCCGCCAGGTTCGGGAATCGGCGGAGCCTCAAAGCAGCAGCGCCACCCGGAAGGCGAAGAGGTCTTCCGAATCCAAGGGAACGTTGCCCCCGGAAAAGTCCGTCTCTTCCCAATCCAACTGGGCCTTGCAGTGGCTGTTCGGCCACCAATTCACCCCCAGGCCGAAGGCGGTGGCCAGCTGGGCGCCCTTGGCGATGCTGATGGAACCGTTGTTGAAGGCCCGGCCCGTCTCGAACGAATTGGGGTCCGCCGCGAGTTGGTGGATTCGGGCGGCCACTTCCAGGGCGCCCCAATCCCCCGTGGAAAGGTCGAAGGGTTTGTCCACTCGGGCGCCCTCATAAGAGGCCTCCCCGCCGAAGACCCAGGAAGCCTCCAACACCCAGGCCGTATTGACCAATTGGATGGCCGGATGGGTGCCTCCGTAACCAACCGTCTGGATGGATTGGACCCATTCCCCCTGGGCCCCAAAAGGCCCGTTGTAATAGAAGAATTGCGGGTCCCAATGGTAAAAATCCCCTTGGGCGACCACCCCGCTGTAGGCGTTATATAGGAGGAACTGATTGCGCCCCAAGGAGGTTAGGATTCCGGACCAGGGCTTGTTGTCCGGGCTGGTGGTCACTCCGTTGGAAGTGGAGCGGGCTTCATTGTCCCAAGCCGCGGCGACGCCCAACCCCAACCCCTTCAGGCCTTTGTCGTCCGAATCCTTGAAAGGCTCGGCGAAGACCCGGGCGGCCAAGGCCGTGGGGGGATGGCCCGGTTTGTCCGTGGCCGCCCCCTGGTAAAATTCCTCGTTGTCCTGCACCCCATTTGAGAACTCGACCCCATAATCGAGCATCCCATCCACTTGGCCGCTGAGCATGATGCCGTTGTCCACGCCGGGCACCAAATCCGAAACCATGGAGGGCTCAGCGAAAAGCTGGTTGGAGGGGGTTTGAAGGGCCTCCAAGCTCAGGAGGGTGCCGAACTTCCCTCCCGTGAAAACAAGGGCCGGGTCGAACTTGAGATAAAGGAAAGCGTCCGCGATGGCGATATTCACTGGGACCGAGAACAGGGAACCGCCTTGGTTGATGTCCTCGTTCTGGAGGCCGATGGAAAGTCCGGCGAAATGGCCGAATTCCGCGCCCACCTCCACCTTCGCGCTGGTCAGGAAACCGTTGAAATCCTCCTGGATCCCGCCGGAAGGCAATCCGCCCAAGAGCGAATCCCCGGCGCTACCGGGATAGAGGTTGAATTGCGCGCTCAAAAGTCCGCTAAAGCGGAAAAGCGCGCTCCTGGACGGATCGGAAAACTCCAGCCAACGGCTTTCGTCATTAAAATATTCGTTGCCCATCTGAAGCGGCACCACAATGTCCCTGACCGCTTGGCCGCTGTCGCCGGAGGGTTCGATTTTAGGCGAGGCCACCGGGGTCTTTTCCTCCAAGGCCTTCAACCGCAGTTCCACGGACTCTTTTTCCTCCAGCAAGGCCTTGAGGTCGTCGGCGACGGAAGGTGTGGGGGTTCCCGGTTCCGGGCGGGCCTGTACCCAAACCGGAGTCGCCCCGGCCAAGCCCATGAAGATCAGGGCCGGTAAGACCCGGTATTTTTTGTGCGATTTCATCCATGCCTCTTTCCACTTGAAAAATTAAAATCCCATCCAACCGCCTCACCCGGCCCCCTCCAAGTCTTTTCCCTCAAAACACCATCACCGCCCGGAAGGTGAATAGTTCCTCCGGGAGAACCGCCAGGTTCCCCCCGGCGAAGTCGGTCCTTTCCCAGTCGCACATCCATTTGAAATGCCGGCTCAAGTGCCAGTTCACGCCTAGGGTCAGGGCCGTCGCCAATTCCGGGCCGCGGGCCAAGCTGCCATGCCCGGCGTTATAGGGGAAGTTGGTCGTGAAGGAATGCACGTCCACCGCCAATTGCTGGATGCGGGCGGCCAGTTCCAGCGCGCCCAAGTCCCCCCGGGAGAGG
>Ga0335069_10014572_pt1 | contig 11003 bp, 8 predicted proteins | sample Lox_Sample_11_FD_206714 | JGI IMG/M metagenome (GOLD analysis project Ga0335069, IMG submission 206714) | Soil microbial communities from Loxahatchee National Wildlife Refuge, Florida, United States - Lox_Sample_1.1 | ecosystem: Environmental > Terrestrial > Soil > Wetlands | place: USA: Florida... | reverse complement strand
GCACTTCGTGGATGGCGGGGCACAACTCGATAACGTCGAACTGAACGATGCTACGAGCGCCAAGGAATTTGTTGGGCGCATTGCTGGGCGCGCCGGGAAGACTGGGAAGGGCGAGTGGATTCTGGGTGGGGATTGGGATGAAACGAAGTGGAGTCCCGCCGAACTGCCAACGAAAGAGCTGATCGATCCCGTGACGGCGGGAATTCCTGTGGCAGTGAATCGCTATGACGGGCACATGATTCTGGCGAACTCGCTGGCGCTGAAGCTGGCTGGAATTACGGCGCAGACGCCCGATCCCGCGGGCGGGGTAATTGTCCGCGATGCGCAGGGAAATCCGACAGGCGCTTTGAAAGATGCTGCGACAGACCTTCTCTACAAGGTAATTCCTGCCATGACACACGATCAGCGGCGTCATGCTGTGGAGCGTGCACTGGGGCATGCGGCGTCTCTGGGCGTGACGAGCGTCCAGCACATGAATCCGGACTATGCGGATATCGCGATCTACAACGAATTGCTTGAGGAAGGTAAGCTCACGACGCGCATTTACGCTGCGCCGCTGATTTCACAGGTTGATGACCAGGTGAAGATCGGAATCAAGCGGGCGTTTGGCGGGCCGTATTTGCGGATTGGGGCGCTGAAATCGTACGCGGACGGGTCGCTGGGATCGGCGACGGCGTATTTCTTTGAGCCCTTCGACGACCAGCCGGGCAATCGCGGACTACTTTCGGACGCGATGCACCCGGTGTCGATGATGCGGGAGCGGATGACGCGGGCGGATGCGGCGGGTCTGCAGCTCTGCACGCATGCGATTGGCGACGCAGGTATTTCGGCGATTCTCGATATCTATGCCGAAGTCGAGAAAGAACATGGGTCGCGCGACCGGCGCTGGCGGATCGAACATGCGCAGCACATGGCAGCAAAGGATTTTGAGCGGTTTGCGAAGCTGCACGTGATTGCTTCGGTGCAGCCCTACCATGCGATCGACGACGGACGCTGGGCGGAACGGCGCATCGGGCACGACCGCGCCAGCCGGACCTATGCCTTCCGAACGTTTCTGAATCATGGCGTGCGGCTGGCGCTGGGGACGGATTGGAACGTGGCGCCGCTGAACCCGATGCTGACACTGTACGCGGCGACGACGCGGGCGACGCTTGACGGGAAGAATCCTAGTGGATGGTTTCCCGAGCAGAAGCTGACGATCCAAGAAGCGATCGGAGCTTACACGATGGGCTCGGCCTATGCAGAGTTTCAGGAGAAAGAGAAAGGCTCGATCACGCCGGGCAAACTAGCGGATATGGTGCTTCTGAGCGACGACGTGCTCGCGATTGACCCGGTTAAGATTCGGGATGTGAAGGTGATGAGGACTTGGGTAGGTGGAAAGCTGGTCTACGAGGCGGCAGATAAGAATTAGGAAAGGCCGCCGAACAAGGCGGCCCCTCCAGTTAATCCAACGTTTCTCTCAAGCTCATCTACTTGGACGCTCGGAGAATCTCGGCCCCGCTCTCCTGGGCTGATTCGATCTTCGTCATCTTTGTCGACAGAATTTGCACGGCTTGCTCGAGTGTATGCAACCGTTCGACTTCCGCCGCCAGTTTCTGGAGTTGGGCATCCTTCTCTCGGGTCAGTTGCTCCAGGTTGCGGATTTCTTTGTCCTTCTTGAGGATCATCCGATAGAGTTCCTGAACCCCCGCGAGGGCCACGCCGCCCTCGTCCAGGGTGCTGATGTGCGTGTCATCTTTTCCATCCAGGCCGAAGACTGCGTGGAAGTCCTGGGCCATCGGGCCGAGGTGCCGCACGGAACGGTCGTCGGTCTTGTAATTCCAGGTCATCACCGGGATGTGGTTGAGCCTCGACAGCAACTGCGATCCGTTGACGGACTTGAAGTTTGCCTTCAGGTTACGGTCGGAATTGTTGTGCCAGGTGCCACCGTCTTCATAGGCACCATCCGACATGTGCAGGGGATGCGAGGGCACGTTCCCGCCGATTCCCACTCGCCGGCTGTTATCCATGATGATTGTGGCAGTTCCAGGGGAGTTCGGCGTTCCGGTATCCGCGGTAATAAGTTGCAGGGTTCCAGAACTCGCGATGTAGGCGGAATCTGTGCCGACGCCATGCCTCAAGCGGAGCCCAGGACCGGTGTTCTGCAGCAGTAACGAAGCGACGTTGCCATCCTTTCCACTTGTGATCAGCACAATGTCCTGGCCACCCGCGGCTGGTTTGTGATCAACGTGAAGAAGAGTCGCCGGCGCGGTCGTGCCGATGCCGACGTTGGTGTCGGCGGTGGCGCTATTGATGCCGTTGATGCTGCCTAGGACCAGAGAGTTACTGGCTGTGACTTCCGCATTGGCACCAATCGCTGTGGTGTTGGAAAGGCTTCCTGTTGAAGGGGCTGTGCCGGCGCCAATAAAGGTATTGCTGCTGCCCGTAACGTTGGAGTTATCGGCGGGCCCCCCAGCATGATTTCCAAGTCCGGTGTTGTTGCTGCCGGTTGTATTGAAATACAGGGCAGCCCGTCCGTCAGCAGTATTCTGAAATCCAGTGGTGTTGTTGTTGAGGGCATATGCGCCGGTAGCATTGTTGAAATACCCTGTGCTATTGGAACTGAGCGCATAGTTGCCTGTCGCCACGTTGTTGTAGCCCGAGGTGTTAAGTGTGAGCGTTTGAGCACCTGTCGCTGTGTTGTAGTAACCGTCCAAGTTACGGATGAGTGCCCGGTACCCGATCGCAGTATTGCTGTCGCCCGTGGTGTCCGACTGAAGTGCGGCGTAACCGTGGGCGGTGTTAGAGCCACCGGTCATGCTCGTATTTCCTGCAAACCCCACGAATCCGTTTCCGTTTGCAAATGAGCCAAAGGCAAACAGGGCGCCTCCAACGTCGTAGCCAGAACTGTTCACCAAGCCTGAGAAGTTGCCCGCTCCATTCACGTCCAGCCGCGCCACGGGCGATGTGGTTCCGATGCCTACGTTGCCGGCGCCACTCTGAAATAGGGTGGAGTTTTGGATTATGTTCACGTTGGTCCACAGCGGAACGAAATTTGCTGTGCCGTACGGTGGGGCTGTCTTAACCGCCTTGTTCGTCGCCTGTGGTGAGTCGCCTGGGCCGGAGCCGTGCGCGACTGCTTCGGACGTCGATCGCAGGAACGCTGACGGCGGCAATCCGCCGATTGTCTCCGCGTCACCCGCTTTCAGCGCGTACGGTACTGACACAAGCAGCGAGCGTGCCTGCTCCGATTCGCCCGAGACTTGCACTGCCAGCCAGCGCGCTTCGCCGTTCTGGAATATATCCGACGGCAATCCGTGTGCGTTGGCCGCGCCTAGCTGTACAGTGTAGTGACCTGAGTGGTCGGGATTAACGTTTTGCGTTTCCATCCAGAGCGGTGCGCCACCCTGTTCGTCTTTGTAGATCAGGAAGGTAATGCCGGTGGTCGAGGTAATCGCCCTGTTGCTGGCGTCCTTCAACACACCGCTGTAGCTGATCAGCTTCGGTACCGCGCTCCCATTCGTTGTTGAAGAGTTCTGGGCTACTGCCTGTGTTGCAAGGCAGATAAGGACTGCGAGAGACAGAAGCACGACCATTCTTCGGCGCATAGGGATTCCTTTTCTAGGGAAGGCTTTCTCCTCACTCACTACTAGAAACGCGAAAACCGGGAAAACTGGCTCGCAGGAGGGAAGGATCTTTCAGACTCAGTTTTGTAGCGGCATCAGCTGACGCTCGGCGCGTTCGCCGGACTGTCGAACGCAACAGCATACCGCCCGAGATTCTTGAGTCAGGGGAATTTTCTAAACGGCCGTAGGAATTGGACCGCGACTCCAACCTGGAGGGCCATGGCCACAAGAATACCCGGACCGTCAGAGATCGATGGCCTACGACTCTAAGCGTAGGAGATCGATACAGTTTTCTTTCCGCCGGATGATGCGATGCTTGGCTCCATCCACCAGTACTTCTGCCGCACGGCCGCGGGTGTTGTAGTTCGACGACAGGACGCTGCCGTAGGCACCGGTGTCGAGGATGGCGAGGATGTCGCCCTGAGCCGTGAGGGGCAGTTCGCGGTCGCGGGCGAAGAAGTCTCCTGTTTCGCAGATGGGACCGACTACGTCGACTACCTCGGTTTCAGCGAGCAAGGGTGCGGCCGGAGTCGGCAATTGCAGATTCCCTGCTCGTTCTCGTCGAGCAGGCTCGGCTCCGAACGGCTCGGAATGACAAGCAAACTGGGGTCGTAGTTGTACCGGGACGATATCGTGATGCGCGCCGTAGAGCGAGGGGCGGATCAGATCGTTCATGGCGGCGTCGACGATGAGAAACGTCTTGCCGTCATTTTTCTTGCGGTAGATCACGCACGTTAGCAGAACTCCCGCTGGACCTACGATGGCGCGGCCTGGTTCGAGCAGCAGGTGAACATCGAGATTGCGCAGCGGCTTGATTACAGCTTTCGCGTAGGCTGAGACGCGCTTGGCGAAGGCGTCTTGCCTGCCGTGGTAAGGAATTCCTAATCCCCCGCCGGCGTCGACGTAGCGAATGTTGTGGGCTTCGGCGCGAAGTTCGCGAACTAGCTGCGCCACGCGGCGGAGTGCGTCGGTGAAAGAAGACAGGTCGGTGATCTGCGAGCCGATGTGGACGCTTACGCCGGCGACGTGCAAATTGGGCAGGCGCGCAGCCTCCGCGTAAAGTTCGAAGGCTTCGCGGATGGGCACGCCGAACTTGTGTTCGTGGAGGCCTGTAGAGATATAGGGATGGGTTTTGGCGGAGACATCGGGGTTGACGCGGATGGCGATGGGGGCCGTCTTCTTGATGCGGGCGGCGGTAGCGGAAAGCGCACGCAGTTCCGAGGCGCTCTCGACGTTTAAGAGCAAAATGCCAGCGCGGAGAGCGGCCTCCATTTCCGGGACCATCTTGCCGACGCCGGAAAAGACTACCTTACGTGCCGCATTTTGTTTGACGCGCAAGACCCGCTCCAACTCGCCGCCGGAGACGACGTCGAAACCCGCTCCGTGCGCAGCTATGAGGCGGAGGACTCCCAGGGTTGAGTTCGCCTTTACCGAGTAGCAGATGGTGTGGGGGATCGAGCGAAAGGCGCGATCGAATTCGCGGAGCCGGTTGCGGATGGTTAGCGAGGAATACACATAAAGCGGCGTGCCATGGCGCGCCGCAAGGTCGGCGAGATCCACTTTCTCGCAAAGGAGCGACGAGGAATCCTGGGCGCGCACGCGGCGGTAAGCAAAAGCTGGGGCTCTGACAAGCAGCGATGGTGCGGCGCGTTTCACTTCTTCTTGCCGCCGCCCTTCACTTTGATGGCGACGACGGTCTGGTCGTCGAACGTGTCCACTCCAGAGGCATGTTCGGTGACGGCAGTAAAGAGGCTGTTCACAACACAATCGGCGGACTGTTCGGCGCAGCCACGGATGATGTCCTCGACGCGTTCACGGCCAAAGGAATGCCCGTTGCGATCGCGGGCGTCGAGAATGCCATCGCTGTAGAAAACGAACATGTCTCCGGGTTTGGCCTTGAAGCTGAGCTCGTCGTAGTCGGCCTCATCGAAAAGCCCGAGAGGCAGGCCGGTGGCTTCGACCGTCTCGATCTTTCCGTCGTGACAATAGAGCGGCTGGGGCAGTCCGGAGTTGGCGACGAGCAGGGTGCGGCGCTCGTCATCCCAGACGGCGTAAATAATCGAGACAAACTGCGCGGCAATGCGGCGCTCGGCGAGCGACAGGTTAATGGCGGAAAGCATCTCCGCCGGCCCGGGTTCGATGGGAGCGTGCGAGCGCAGAATTCCGCTGACCAGCGCCGCGTAAATCGCCGCCGGGGCGCCCTTGCCGCTCACATCGCCGATGGCGATGCCAAGGCGAGAGAGCGAATAGGGAACGAAGTCGTAGAGGTCGCCGCCAATGGCGCGTGCGGGAACGAACTTTGCCTGCACGTCAAGATTCGCCATCTTGGGCAGGGAGTGGGGCAGCAGGCGGAATTGCAATTCGCGGGCAAGAGCCAGTTCGCGCTCGAGACGCTTTTCCTGGCGGGCGATTTCCTCGTAGAGGCGAGCGTTCTCGATGGCGATGGCGAGCTGCGCGGCGAGCGTCGTCAACGTGCGCTTGTGGTCTTCGTTGAAGTAGCCGCGACGCGTATGTTCAAGATCGAGCACGCCGATGACTTTTTCCTGATAGATCAGCGGCACGGCCAGCTCGGAACGCGTTTCGGGATTGACGGCGATGTAGCGGTCGCTTTTGGAGACATCGGGGACAAGGACAGCTTCCATCGCCCGGGCGGCATGCCCGACGACGCCTCGGCCCAGTGGAATATCGTGCTTAAGGTGCAGGCGCTGCTCAAAGCGCTGGGAAAAGCGATGCTGCAGCTTTTCGCCGGTGACATCGACCAGCAGAATGCTGAACATCTGGTAGTCGATCAGGCGACGGAGAAGATCGGAAATTCGGGTGAGCAGTTCGTCGAGGTTGAGGATCGACGAAAGTTCACGGGCAATTTCATTGAGAAGAAGCAGCGTCCGGGCCTGGCGTGTAACGCGCGTATGCAGCCGCGCATTTTCGATGCCCACGGCCATGCGCGAACCGATGAGAGTCAATACGCGTTTGTGCTCTTCAGTGAAGTAGCCTTTCTCGCGCGCTTCAAGGTCGATCACACCAATCAGGCGATTCTTGACGATGAGCGGAACCGCGAGCTCGGAGTGAACGTAGGGCAAGGCGGCGATGTAATTGTCCTCACGGCTCGCGTCGGCGACGAGCACTGCCTGACGCGTCTCGGCGGCACGCCCGGTGACTCCTTGTCCAACCTTGACTCGCATGCGTTCGGCAACCTCGGGCGGATAGCCGACGTGGAAGCGCACGTAAAGCTCCTGCTTTTGCTCGTTGAGCAGGAGGATGGCGAAAATTTCGTAGTCAATGACTTTGCGGACGAGTTCCGCAACACGGCGCAGAGTGGTCTCCAAGTCGAGCGTGGTATTGACGACGTCGGCGACTTCGAGAAGAAGAGGCTCCACCGAGGAGGGGCGTACGGGTTGCGAGGCGGTGGTCTTCACAGTTGTCATGATAGCAGCCGAGTTATTCACAGCTTACCGGCATGGATTTCGGCCTTCTTTCGCCGAGGGCGAAGTCGCCCTCGGAACAGCCGGCAAGGTGCCGGCGCTACACGTACGGCGTTATGGGTTTTCAATGACGCAGATATCGGGAAGATTGCGATAGCGCTCAGCGTAGTCGAGGCCGTAGCCCACGACGTAAGCGTCGGGAATGGTGAACCCGACGTATTGAGCCGTAATCGGCTGCTTGCGGCGGGAAGGCTTGTCCAGTAACGCGGCAATTTGAAGCGACTTCGGCTGGTGCGCCTGGATCAGTTTGGAGATGAAGTTAAGCGTCAGGCCGGTGTCGAGGATGTCCTCGACGAGAATGACGTTGCGGTCGGCAAGCGACTGGTCGATATCTTTGATGAGGCGAACTTCGCCGAGGGAATCCCAGGCGGCGTGACCGGCAGGATCTTCCTTGGGAGTGGGGCGGTTGCCGTAGCTGGAAACGCCGATGAAATCGAAGGTGGCGTCGAGCGGGACATGGCGGGCGAGGTCGCTAAGAAAGATGGCCGCGCCCTTCAACACGCCGACAAAAATAATGGACTGGCCGTGAAAATTGCGGGCGATTTCTGCGCCCATCTCGGCAACACGCTGGGCAATCTGGTCGCGGGACAGGAAAACTTTGAGGTTGGGCATCGGCCCAAGTTTATACACGAGTTTGGCCGGGACGGGAACGAGGAAATTTGCGCAGGAACGGTGGACTGGGCGTCGCGAAGATGTATGCCAGCACGCAGAGAATTCCCTGACGCACCGCCGGCGATTTGTGAGCCATAGGGGTCCCCTCGGCTGCGCTCGGGCAGGCTCTTCGACTGCGCATGAGCATCGCTTCGCGCTGCTCATGCTCCGCTCAGGATGACAGGACTGCTGTGGCGGTAGAATTGGTCGTTCGCGTGGCGATAGCGACCGCGGTTGGATGGGAGAATTATGGATCTGAAGGGAATCAAAATTACCTGGCTCGGACATGCCACGTTCCGCATCGAGACTCCAGAAGGGAAGAGACTCTACGTTGACCCGTGGATTGGTGGCAACCCGTCATGCCCGGAGAGCGAGAAGAACGTCAAGAAGGCGGACGTGCTGCTTTGTACACACGGACATGGAGATCACATTGGAGATGCCGTTGAAGTGGGTAAAAAGCACAATCCCGTCGCAGTCGGCATTTTTGAGCTTTGTCTGTGGCTGCAGAAAAAAGGCGTCAAGCAAATCTCGCCGATGAACAAGGGCGGAACCCAGACGGTGGCGGGGGTGAAGATTACGATGGTTCACGCGGTGCATTCGTGCGGCATTCAGGATGGCGACCAGATTATTTACGGCGGCGAGGCGTGCGGATACGTGATGGAATTTTCGAATGGCGTGAAGATTTATCACGCGGGCGATACGAACGTGTTCAGCGATATGAGCATCATCCGCGATCTCTATGCGCCGAAGATTGTAATGCTGCCGATTGGGGATCATTTCACCATGTCGCCGCGCGAAGCTGCCTATGCCTGTAAACTGCTCAAGCCGGAGACGGTGATTCCGATGCACTTCGGAACTTTCCCCCTGCTGACGGGCCAACCCAGCCAATTGCAGGATTGGGCGCCGGACGTGAAAGTCGTGGAGTTGAAGCCGGGACAAACAATCTCGTAGACGAAAGTGGGGCTTATGGCCGATCCGAACGCGAATGCGCATTGGCGCATGGGTGGTATTACCGTTCCTGAAGTCGACGATTACCTCTATGGAATGTTGCCGCCGCGCGACGAAGTGATTGCCGAGATGGAGTCCGAGGCGGCAAGAAACAGGGTGCCCATTGTAGGCCCGGCGGTGGCGAGTTTTCTGTATCAACTGGCGCTGATTCGTGGAGCAAAGCGCGTGTTTGAAATGGGCTCGGCGATTGGATACTCGACTATCTGGTGGGCTCGCGCGGTGGGTGAGGGCGGACGGGTTGTCTACACCGACGGAGATGCGAAAACCGCCGACAAGGCGCGGCGCTACTTCGAGCGAGCGGGAGTGAGCCAGCGAATTACGGTGCGCGTGGGCGATGCGCTGGAGTTTCTTTCCGAAGAAAAGGAGCCTTACGACATCATCTTCAACGATATCGACAAGGTTGACTATCCGCGCGTGGTGCGGCTGGCGGTGCCGCGACTGAAATCCGGCGGCTTGTTTATCACCGATAACGTGCTGTGGAGCGGCAAAGTGAGCAAGCCGAATCCGGACGAGGAGACGCGGGCTATTCTGGAATTCAACAAGGCGATCTACGAATCAAAAGACCTGTTCACGACGATTCTGCCCATCCGCGATGGCGTGGCGGTGTGCGTGAAGAAGTAGGGTGCGTTCCTCGTAGCCGGGCGAGGGCGCCCAGCGCTCCATCTCTTCACGCGGTGCTAGAATGATCCGTTTCCAAGCATCCCTCAAAGGCCTTCATAATCCTTGCTTACCGAACAGATTCCCGAAACACTGACGCGGTCCCAGGCACACTCGCGGCCTGATTCTTTCAACGATGTTCTTGTGGTTGGTGCAGGCCCGACTGGAATGGCATGTGCCATCGAGGCACAGAAGGCCGGGTGCAAGGTTGTCCTGATTGATAAAGGATGCCTCGTCAACTCCATTTTCCACTATCCGGCCAATATGGTGTTTTTTACCACGCCAGAATTACTGGAGATTGGCGACATTCCGTTTACGACGTCTCTGGCGAAACCGACGCGCCTGGAAGCGCTCGAATATTACCGGCGTGTTGCCGAGCACTATCAGTTGCACGTGCGTCAGTACGAATGGGTGAAGACGATCATCGGCGACGACGGCAAATTCTGCGTGACGACGACGGACCGTCACGGCGCAATCCACGATTACCGGGCGAAGAAGATCATCGTCGCGACGGGATATTACGACCTGGCGAACAAGATCAACGTGCCCGGCGAGGATCTCGAGAAAGTATTTCACTACTACACGGAGCCGCATCCCTACTACGACACGGATGTGGTTGTGATCGGCGGGAAAAATTCGGCGGCCGAGGCGGCCTTAGACTTGTGGCGGCACGGCGCGCGGGTCACGCTGGTGCATCGCGACGCGCAGATGCACCATCACGTGAAGTATTGGGTGCGCCCGGACATCGAGAACCGAATCAAGGCGCGCGAGATCGTTGCGCACTTCAACAGCACCGTGCAGGAGATTGGGGCCGACTGGGTCGTGGTAAAGACACCCGACGGCGTTTTTCGCATCAAGAACGACTTTGTGTTTGCGCTGACCGGCTATCATCCGGACTTTGACTTCCTGCGCAGTATTGGGCTGGAGCTTTCTCCCGAGCAGCAGCGGCCGGTGTGCGATCCGGAGTCGCTCGAGTCGAATGTGCCTGGGATTTATGTGGCAGGCGTGATCGTGGCCGGCTCGCGCACGAATGAAATCTTCATCGAAAACGGCCGCTTCCATGGCAAGCTCATCGCCAACCATCTGAGCGGGAAATTCGGGGGAGGGAACCCGAATATCCCGCTGGATGCGACATAGGCCTCGCCGGGATTTCATTTCGTTCTTTCCTCTTGACAAACGACAACATGTAACGCTATGGTTACGCATTATGCGGAACCGTTCGGTTACATATTCGACGGAAGCGACCTTCCAGGCGCTGGCGGATCCGACGCGCCGCGCGGTTCTGGACATGCTCCAGAAGGGCGCACAGCCCGCCGGCCAGATTGCGGGAGCTTTCCCCGTTTCCCGGCCTGCGATTTCCAAGCACCTCCGGCAACTGCGTAAGGCCAGACTGGTCGTCGAGACGCGAAGCGGCCGCCATCGTCTCTATCAACTCAATGCGGAGCCTCTGAAAGCGGTCGCGTTATGGCTGGAGGAATATCGCCGCTTCTGGCAGATGAATCTGTCCAGCCTGAAGACCTTTGTGGAATCCGAGTACGCCCGGGAAACCGGCCAGCAACACAAATCGAAGTGATCCGGAGGGTGAGATGAAACAGTTCCG
>Ga0335069_10014571_pt1 | contig 11004 bp, 15 predicted proteins | sample Lox_Sample_11_FD_206714 | JGI IMG/M metagenome (GOLD analysis project Ga0335069, IMG submission 206714) | Soil microbial communities from Loxahatchee National Wildlife Refuge, Florida, United States - Lox_Sample_1.1 | ecosystem: Environmental > Terrestrial > Soil > Wetlands | place: USA... | reverse complement strand
ACTCCTCGGGCACGTGGAGGTTCATGAGGCCGACCTCGTGCGCCTTCGCGACCACCTCGGCCGGGTGGCGCATGTGCTCGTCGCACTCGCGCTCGAGCGGGCGGATCTCGTTCGCGGCGAATTCCCGCGCCAGCTCCCGCAGGCTCTTCTGCTCGTCCGTCAAGCCGAAGGAGACGCCAGTCCCCTGGTCGATCGCAGCCATCCCGACTCCCTTTCGATTGACTAGTCAGTCAATCTTACTAACGGCGGCCCGGCGCACTAGGATTCGGCCCGTGGCGGCCACCGCGAAGCCGACGACGCTCGACCCGAGGGACTTCCTCGCGATCGACGCCCTCCTCGACGACGAGGAGCGGGCGATCCGCGACACGATCCGCCAGTTCGTCCGGGAACGGGTCCTCCCGGACGTCGGCGAGTGGTTCGAGCGGGGCGAGCTCCCGCGGGAGCTCGCGGGCGAGCTCGCCGAGCTCGGCCACTTCGGCAAGCACCACGAGGGCTACGGCCTCCCCGGGGCCAGCTCCGTCGCATACGGGCTGACGTGCATGGAGCTCGAGGCGGGCGACGCCGGCGTGCGCAGCCTCGTGTCGGTACAGGGCTCGCTCGCGATGTACGCCATCTGGCGCTGGGGCAGCGAGGAGCAGAAGCAGCGCTGGCTGCCGGCGATGCACGCGGGCGAGGCGATCGGCTGCTTCGGACTCACCGAGCCCGACGCCGGCTCCGATCCCGGGGCGATGCGCACACACGCGAAGCGCGACGGCTCGGACTGGATCCTGAACGGGACGAAGATGTGGATCACGAACGGCACGATCGCCGACATCTCGGTCGTGTGGGCGCGCACCGACGACGGCGCGATCAACGGCTTCCTCGTCGAGCGCGGGACGCCGGGGTTCGAGGCGCCCGAGATGCACCACAAGCTCTCGCTGCGCGCATCGGTCACCTCCGAGCTCGTCCTCCGCGACGTGCGCGTCCCGGAGGAGAGCCGCTTCCCCGAGGTGTCGACGCTGCGCGGCCCGCTGTCGTGCCTGAGCGAGGCGAGGTACGGGATCGTGTGGGGCGCGGTCGGCTCGGCGCGTGCGTGCTTCGAGGCCGCGCTCGAGTACTCGAAGGAGCGCGTCGTCTTCGGCAAGTCGATCGCGAACTACCAGATCACGCAGCAGAAGCTCGCCGAGATGGCGCTCGAGATCAACCGCGGCCTCCTCGTCGCGCTCCACCTCGGGCGCATGAAGGACAACGGCACCCTTCGTCCCGAGCACGTGAGCATGGGCAAGATGGGCAACGTCCGCGGCGCGCTCGAGGTCGCGCGCTCCGCGCGGTCGATCCTCGGCGGCAACGGGATCACGCTCGAGTACCCGGTGATCCGGCACATGAACAACCTCGAATCGGTGCTCACATACGAGGGCACGCACGAGGTGCACACGCTCGTCGTGGGCCAGGCGCTCACCGGAGTGAGCGCGTTCCGCTAAGCCGGAAACGCGGCGCGTTTCCGGCTTGGGGAGGGTCCCGCTTCGGATGGACAAGTTGGGAGAGTGGTTCAACCGCCGCCGAAGCGTGCGCGGCGCCCGCAGGCTTACTCGCCGTCCCAGTAGTCGACCGCGTCCGACATCCGGAAGCAGAGCCTGTTCGCCGCGACCTTGTCGCTGTCCGGGTAGACCGGGTACGTCGCCCGGTTGAGCGTCGAGAACATCGCGAGCCGCACGTTCTCGGCAGTGCGGTTGATCACGGTGTGCGCTCCCGCTTCGTCCGTCGGAAATGCGACGACGTCGCCCGGCGCGAGCCCGCGCTCGCCCTCCGGCGTCCGTACGGTCGGCCGGCCGGAGACGACGACGAGCCACTCCTCGTTCCCGCGGTGGAAGTGGTACGGCCAGAGCTGCTGCCCGGGTAGGACGTCGTAGAGCGAGCAGCCGAGCACCTCGGCGCCGAGCTCTGACCCGACCCAACGGTCGAAGAAGCGAAAGCGGTCGCGGTCGTTCTCGTTCCCGCGCTCCGCCTCGAGCAGGTTCACGATCGTCGTCACGGCTCTACCACCCAGCCTCGGATGTCGCCGGCGACGACGGCGATCTTCCCCTCGTCCGGATACACGGCGACCTCGGGATCGCAGAGGGACGAGAAGAACACCGCGCGCACCGGCGCGTCCGTCTCGTTGCGGAGCTGGTGGGCACCCTCCTCGCCGCGGCGGAAGACGGCGACATCCCACGGCTTCAGCACCTGCTCGCCGTCCGGCGTCCGCAGCGTCGGCGTGCCGGCGACGACGAGCAGCCACTCCTCCTCGCCCACCTGCCAGTGGTACCGGGTCTTCTCGCCGGGTGCGAGCTCGTACAGCGTGCCGCCCCACATCGTCGCGCCGAGCTGGTCCCCGAACCGCTGCGGGATGTCGGTGAAGACGTTCACAGGCCGGGACCTTCCGGCGGCGGAAGCGGGCTGCGGGGCAGGCCGGGACGCGGACCGCCCTCGTTGTACGCCGAGGGCGCGACGTCGTTCGGCCCGTCGGCGTAGAACAGGCTCGCGAGGCGCTGGATCTGCGCGCGCCCCGGGCCGAGCTCGAACTGGCCGCCGCCGTACAGCTGCATGCCGCGGCCGAGGCAGGCCTCGACGCATTCGAGGAGGCGCCGGACGGTCCCAAAACGCGACGGCTTCACGTTGAGCCAGCGCGGCTCGAGCGGGAGCGCGTCGACGTCGTCGAGCGAGTGGATCGGCGCGTCGAAGCTCAGGCGGTGCTCGGCGCCGGCGAGCGCCTCGAGGCATCCGTCCTCGAGCCAGGGGTCCTCGATGACGACGTCGGGGAGCGCGGACGCGACCGCCCGGTAGAGGGCCGGGTCGGGATCGAGGTCGACGCTCGTGCCGCGGTAGTACGCCTTCAGGTCGACGACGCGAACGCGGTCGCGAGCGGCGAGCTCCCGCATGAACGCCTCGTCCCACTCCTTCGTGGCGTCGAGCTTGAACTCGAGGCTCGGGTCGAGCTGGAGCCACGGCCCGATCTCCGCCCGCGTGGACGCGACGAAGCGAACGGGGCGGTACGGCCGTCCGAGCAGCTCGCCGAGCGAGGTGCGCGCCTGCCTCAGCGCGAGGTCGAGCGCGGCGCTCTCGAACGCCCACCGGCGGTAGTCGGGGAGCTCGAAGTCGTCGAGGCGATGCGAGAGGTCGTCGAGGGTCCACGTCCCGGCGAGCATGAGGTCGGCCGGGAAGCCGTCATGCGCGGCGGCGTCGTAGGTCACGTCCTCGCCTTCACCGCGATCGCCGTCGCCGTCCAGCACCACCGTGGTCGTCACGCGCGTGAAGCGCGGAAGGGCGAGCTCGCGGCGCTGGAGCGAGTAGTCGTCGATGCGTGCCTGAAGGCCGGCCAGCTCGTCCCACAACGGCATACTCCGGACACTAATGAAGCTGGCCCTTGCACTCGTCGCGGTGGCGACGTCCGCGTCGCTGCCGAAGGCGGGCACGCTCGTCCCCGGCCACTCGCTCGGCGGGATCCGGCTCGGCGAGAGCGCGGCGCAGGCGACCGCGACGCTCGGGACGTTCTACGGCGTCTGCGACGGCTGCACTCGCACGACGTGGTACTTCACCTACGGGAAGTGGACGCGCAGCGGGCTCGCGCTCGAGCTCACGAGTGGCCGCGTCACCGCCGTGTACACGGTGTGGAGCCCGCCGGGCTGGCGCACCCGGAGCGGCGTGCGGCTCGGCGCCCCGGAGGCGCAGTTCTTCGCGCTCGACGGCCCGTTCCGGCAGGTGTCGTGCCGCGGCTACGACGTCTTCGTCCACGACGCGCACGGGACTCGTACTGCGTACTACGTCGTGGATCAGAAGCTGTGGGGCTTCGGGCTCCTCCGCGCACGGGCGAACCCGTGCCGGTGATCACGCTCGACGACGTCCGCGCAGCGGCCGCCACCCTCGACGGCGTCGCCAACCGCACGCCGGTCATGACCTCGCGGACGCTCGACGAGCGCGTCGGTGCGCGCGTGCACCTGAAGGCGGAGAGCTTCCAGCGCGGCGGCGCGTTCAAGTTCCGCGGCGCGTACAACAAGATCTCGTCGCTCGCGCCCGACGTGCGCGCCCGCGGCGTGATCGCGTACTCGTCCGGAAACCACGCGCAGGCGGTCGCGATCGCAGCGCGCTTGCACGGGACGAGCGCGACCATCGTCATGCCCGAGGACGCGCCGCGCGCGAAGGTGGAGGCGACGCTCGGCTACGGCGCGGAGATCGTCCGCTACGACCGCTTCACGGAGAAGCGCGAGGAGATCGGCGCGCGGCTCGCCGCCGAGCGCGGGCTCGAGCTCGTCCGGCCGTACGACGACCCGCTCGTCATGGCCGGCCAGGGGACGACCGCACTCGAGCTGCTGGAGGAGGTTCCCGACGTCGACGTGCTCGTCGTCCCCCTCGGAGGCGGCGGGCTCATCGCCGGGTGCGCGACGGCGGCGACCGCGCTGCGGCCGGGAATTCGCATCGTCGGCGTCGAGCCGGACGCGGGAGACGACACGGCCCGCTCGCTCGCCGCAGGCGAACGCGTGGCCATCGACGTGCCGCGGACGATCGCGGACGGGCTCCAGGCGTCCGAGCCGGGCGAGCTGACGTTCGAGGTCAACCGCCTGCTGGTGGACGAGGTCGTGACCGTGTCCGACGAGGAGATCATCGAGGCGATGGCATTCCTCTTCGACCGCCTGAAGCTCGTCACCGAGCCGAGCGGCGCGGTCGGAGTCGCGGCGCTCCTCACCGGAGCGACTCGGCCGCGTGGAACCGCCGGCGTCGTGATCTCAGGCGGGAACGTCGGCGCGGCGCGCTTCGCCGAGCTGCTGGGCCGACGCTGACATCCCCGACGCCGCCAGCTCGACGAGATGGTGCTCGGCGGCGGCGACGTCGTCCTCGTCACCCGGAAGGCGTCCGAGCACCCAGCCCGTGATCAGCTCGTCGATCGCGCCGTAGAAGATGATCGCCGCGGTGTCCGCGTCGAGATCGCGGCGGAACTCGCCCGCCGCCTGCCCGCGCTCGATGACGCGCCGGATCGCGCCGATCGGCTTCACCAGCTCGCCGACCCGTTCCTGGATGTCCGAGCTGCGCGCGATCTCGCGGATGACGACCCGGACCGCGTCGGGCTCGTGGCGCCAGCCGTGGAACATCGCGCCCGCGATCCCGCGCAGCTGCTCGAGCACGGGGTCGCCCGACTCCTCGACCGCGTGGATGCGCCCGAGCAGCGCGTCCCAGTGCTCGCGGAAGATCGTCTCGAGCACCTCGTCCTTCGACGAGAAGTAGTGGTAGAGGAGCCCGTGGGCGACTCCGGCCTCCTCGGCGATGTCGCCGACCCGCGACGTGTGGAAGCCCTTGCGCGCGAACACGCGCACGGCCGCGTCGAGGATGACGCGGCGCTTCTCCTCCGCGGCTGGACTGCGCTCGGCCAAGCGGAAGAAGGGTAGTGGTAGGTTCGCGGCCGATGCAACGGCCGCTCGACGGAATGCTCGTGGTGGACTTCTCGCGCTACGTGCCGGGCGCGTTCGCGAGCGCCGAGCTGATGCGGCTCGGGGGGCGCGTGGTGCGGGTGGAGCGGGCCGAGGGCGACCCCATGCGGGCGACCGCGCCCGAGTGGCACGACGCCCTCAATGCGGGCAAGGAGTCGGTCGTGTGGGACGACGACCTCGTGCGGGGCCTCCTCGCACGCGCCGACATCGTGCTCGAGTCCTTCCGGCCGGGCGTGGCTGCGAGCCGCGGAATCGGCCCCGGCGACGTCCCGCCCTCGACCGTGTACTGCTCGATCACCGGCTTCGGCGAGGACGGACGCCACGCGCAGCGCGCCGGGCACGACCTCAACTACGCCGGCTGGGCGGGCCTGCTCGAGGCGACCGCGCCCGCGCTCCCGCCGGTGCAGGTGGCCGACCTCGCCGCCGGCGCGCTCGGCGCGGTGACCGAGATCCTCGCCGCGCTCGTCGCCCGCGAGCGCACCGGCCGGGGCGCGCGCATCGTCGTCTCGATGACGCACAACGCGCACCGGCTCGCGTCGCGCGCGCCGGTGCTCACGAGCGGCTTCGCCTGCTACCGCATGTACGAGACCTCCGACGGCCGGCTGCTGACCGTCGCCGCGCTCGAGCCGAAGTTCTTCGCCCGCCTGTGCGAGGTCGTCGGCCGTCCGGAGCTCGCCGAGCGGCAGTACGACGCCGACCAGGAGTCGCTCGCGTCGGAGCTCTCGACGTTTTTCCGCCGCCGTCCGCTGGAAGAGTGGCTGCACGTGTTCGAGCACGAGGACGCGTGCGTGGGACCGGTGGCGACCCTCGCCGAGGCGAAAGCCGACCTCGGCATCTCCCCGCCCGGCCACGCGGCTGCGCTCGGTGAGCACATCGCCGGGTGGCGCCGGGAGCTCGGCTTGTGATCGCAGCCGTGGCGGCGGGAGCCGCGATCCGAGCCGAGCCGCGCCAGGCGCGCATGCTCGTCGAGGCGGGCAACAACGTCGAGGTGGTTACGCCGCAGGGGCGGCGTGGGCCCGGCGTTGACCGGGGACGGAACGGCGCACCTGCCGGAAGGAGCGCTGCTAGCCCTCCTTGTCCTCCTTCGAGCCGATGCGGCCGAGCGCGTGCTGGAACTCGGCAGGGACGATCCACACCTTGTTCGACTCGCCCTGCGCGATCTGCGGCAGCGCCTGCACGTACTGGTAGGCGAGCAGCTGCGGGTCGGGATTGCCTTCGTGGATCGCCTTGAAGACGGTGTCGATCGCCTTCGCCTGCCCTTCCGCCTGCAGGATCGTCGCCTGCTTGTTGCCCTCGGCGCGCAGCACCGCCGCCTGCTTCTCGCCTTCGGCGGTGAGGATCGCCGACTGCTTCTGCCCCTCCGCCTGCAGGATCGCGGCGCGCTTCTCGCGGTCGGCGCGCATCTGCTTCTCCATCGTGTCCTTGATCGAGGCGGGCGGGTCGATCGCCTTCAGCTCGACGCGGTTGACGCGGATGCCCCACTTGCCGGTGGCCTCGTCGAGGACGCCGCGGAGCGCGGAGTTGATCTCGTCGCGCGAGGTCAGCGTCTTCTCGAGCGCCATGCCGCCGATGACGTTGCGCAGCGTCGTCACCGTCAGCTGCTCGATCGCCTGGATGTAGTTCGCGATCTCGTACGTCGCCGACTTCGGGTCGGTCACCTGGAAGTAGATGACCGAGTCGATGTTCACGACGAGGTTGTCCTCTGTGATCACCGGTTGGGGCGGGAACGAGACCACCTGCTCGCGCAGGTCGATCATCGGTCGCAGCCGGTCGATGAACGGCATGACGATCGCGAGGCCCGGGTTCAGCGTCTTGTGGTACCGACCGAGGCGCTCGACGACGCCGGCGCGCGCCTGTGGGACGATGCGGATCGTCCGCGCAAGCGTTGCGAGCACGATCACGACGACCACGGCGATGACGATGAGCGCGACCACTGCGGACCTCCTATTGGTAGACGAGCGCCGTGGCGCCCTCGATCTTCACGACTTCCACCTGCGCGCCGGGCTCCATCACCTGGTCGGGCATGAACGCGCGCGCCGACCACTCCTCCCCGCCGATGCGCACGCGGCCGCCGTTCTGGTCGACCCGCTGGAGGACGAGGGCGTGCGCGCCCTCGAGCGCCGCGACTCCGGTGCGGATGGCCGCCGGCATGCGCAGGTGGGCGCGCGCGATCGGCCGCAGCAGCCCGAGCGAGGCGGCCGAGCCGGCGACGAACACGACGAGCTGGATCCACGCGGCCGCGCCCAGGGAGGCGACGACCGCCGACGCGACCGCCGCGAGCGCGACCGGGCCGAGGAAGAAGAGGCCCGGCGTGAACAGCTCACCGACCGCGAGCAGCACGGCCGCGATGCACCACGCAAGCCAGCCAGGCACGCTCTAGAGCCTATTCCAGCCCGAGGACTGCGGGCAACGACGCGAGCGTCTCGATCCGGGGCTCGAACGCCGGGTGCAGGCCGAGGCGGTCGACGAGGATCGCGCGCATCCCGATCGCCCGCGCGCCCTCGACGTCGTCCTCGACCGTGTCGCCGACCATCACCGCCTCCGCCGGCTCGACGCCGAGCAGGTCGAGGACCGCGCGGAAGATCGATGCGTGCGGCTTCGTCTTCCCGTGGAAGAACGAGCTGATCCCGGCGTCGATCTCGAGCGAGTGGTGCCGGGCGAAGGCGACCACGTCGCGGGCGGAGTTCGACACGAGTCCGATCTTGAGCCCGGCCGACCGGAGCCCGGCGAGCACGGGGAGCGTGTCGTCGTACAGCTCGAAGTTCTCGTGCAGCTCCCACCCGCGCGTGACCTCGACCGCGCACGCGTACGCACGGTCGTCGTCCCCGCCCATCCCGCGGATGACGCGCTCGGAGAACCGGAACCAGATCTCGTCGTCGTGCTCGAGCTCGGGATGGAGCCTCAGCTCGACGAGCGCGTTCGCGCGCGCGTCGGCATAGGACGATGCGTCGAGTGTGAGGCCGTGGCGCTCGGCGGCCCGCACGTACCCCTCGGGGCCGAGCTCGGGGCCCGGCCGGGCGAGCGTGAAGTCGACGTCGAAGAGAACCGCCCTGAGGCTCATTGAAGCTACCCTATGGGCCGCATCGGGGTGTGGCGCAGCCTGGTAGCGCGCTCCGTTCGGGTCGGAGAGGTCCCCAGTTCGAATCTGGGCACCCCGATTACGGTGTGCGGGCGGCGGCAACCGCCCGCACGTACCTGCGGGCCGAGCCTCTCGAGCGCGATCGCCCTAGCCGAAGCCGTACACGCCGGGGAACCGCTCCGCGAGCAGGCGCACGAGCAGCCCCGCGGGCAGGCCGACGACGTTGAGGTAGTCGCCGTCGACGCGCTCGACGAGTCCCGCCCCGCGGCCCTGGATCGCGTACCCGCCGGCGCGCCCCTCCCACTCCCCGGACACGACGTACGACGCAAGGTCACGCGGCGTCAGCGCGCGGAACGTCACCCGCGTCGAGGCGGTGTCGACCACCTCCCACGCCTTCGTGAGCAGGCAGAGGCCGGAGACCACCTCGTGCGTCTTCCCCGAGAGCTCCTCGAGCATCCACTCCGCCTCCGCCGCGTTCTCCGGCTTCGCGTAGATGCGGCCGTCGAGCGCGACGGTGGTGTCGACGCCGAGCACCGGCCGCTCGCCGGCGATCTCTGCCACCGACCGCGCCTTGCCGAGCGCATGCCGCGAGACGAGCTCGGCGGGATCGGCGTCGGGCGGGTCGTGCTCCTCGTAGTCGGGCGCGGCGAGGTCGAACGGGATCGCGAGCTGCTGGAGGATGAGCCGCCGCTGCGGCGACGTCGACGCGAGGAGGAGCGGTGGGGCCGGCGGCGAGCTCACCGCGTGCGCGCCACCCAGATCTCCTCGCACGGCCACCTGTTCGCCCACGAGCCGTCGACATAGTCGTAGTAGCTGTGCTTCCCCGCATCGGCGGGGGCCTGCAGCTCGTGCAGAGCCTCGATCTCGAAGCCGGTGTCGCGCAGCAGCCGGATCCACTCGCCGTGCGGGAGGTGGAACTCCGTGCTCGTCTCGCCGGGCCAGGTCGTGCGGTACATCCCGAACAGCGGGCGCTGCAGCTGCTCGGTGAGCTCTCCCACGGGCGGGAAGCACAGCTGGGCGATGTTCGAGTTGGTGAGGAAGATCAGGCGGCCGCCCGGGCGCAGCATGCGCGCCGCTTCGGGGATCCACTCGTAGGGGTCGGCCCAGAGGCACGCGCCGTACTCGCTGATCGCGAGGTCGAACGACGCATCCGGCAGCGGCACGCTCTCGCCCGGCGCCTCGACGAGCGGGAACACGATGCCGGTCTCCTGCATCATCCGGCGCGCCGTCTCGAGCTGCGCCGGAGTCGGGTCGACGCCGACCGGCCGCGCGCCCTGCTTCGCGAGCCGCGCGGAGAGGTACGCGGTTCCGCAGCCGAGCTCGACGACATCGAGCCCGGCGACGTCGCCGAGACAGCCGACGGACGACTCGGGAAGGCCGAAGACCCCCCAGGTGATCTCGTCGCGCGCCCACGACGCGACGGCGGCGGCGTCGGTGTATTCCGCGTTCGCCTTCGTCCAGGCGGCGACGTTGCCCGCGAGCCCGTCAGCCCAGGTCATCGAACCAGAGCGCGATCTCGCGCTCGGCCGATTCCGGCGAGTCGGAGCCGTGCACGAGGTTGTCGGGCATCGACGACGCGAGGTCGCCGCGGATCGTGCCCGGCTCGGCGTTCGCCGGGTTCGTCGCGCCGATCGTCTTGCGCATCGTCGCGATCGCCCCTTCGCCCTCGACCACGAGCGCCCACGTCGGCCCGGAGGTGATGAAGTCGACGAGGTCGCCGAAGAACGGCTTCTCGCGATGCTCGGCGTAATGGCGCTCCGCCAGGCCGCGGTCGACCACGAGCAGCTTGCCCGCCCGGACCTCGAACCCGCGCGCCTCGATGCGCGCGAGGATCTCGCCCGCGAGCCGCCGCCGGACCGCGTCCGGCTTGATGAGGATCAGCGTCCGCTCAAGGCTCACGGCGCGGGACTATAGACGCGGCGATCGTGGGCTCGATGGGGGTGCCGCAGTAGGGGCAGACCTGCCACAGCGCCTCGAGCGGCGCGCGGCAGCTCGTGCACGCCTGGCGGAGCTTCGTCGTGCAGATCGGGCACACGAGGAAGCTCGGGCTGACCTCGGCGCGGCACACGGGGCACCGCTGCTCGCCGTGCGCCAGCCGATCCTCCATCGCCTTGATCTCGAGCTCGCGCTCGCGGACGTCCTCGAGGTACTCGGGCGGGCGGAACAGCATGTACACGAGCGGCCCGACGTACGGCACGAGGCCGACGAGCGTCGCGATCCCGACGAGCCACGGGTCGTCGATTCGCCGGCGCGCGTCCTTGTACGTCCAGAAGACGGACGCGAGCCAGAAGACGGCCGCGACGAGGATGAGAATCGCGGCGATCGAGCCGGTCGTCACAGCAGGATCCTGCCGATGAGGTAGCCGGCGGCGAACGCGCCGCCGACGATCACCACGAGGACGACGATGGCGAAGGCGAAGATGCCGAGCTTCTCGCCCGGGGTGTGCGCTCTAGCTCTGACGGTGGCCATGGAGGTCACCGAGAAGAT
>Ga0335069_10014570_pt1 | contig 11004 bp, 9 predicted proteins | sample Lox_Sample_11_FD_206714 | JGI IMG/M metagenome (GOLD analysis project Ga0335069, IMG submission 206714) | Soil microbial communities from Loxahatchee National Wildlife Refuge, Florida, United States - Lox_Sample_1.1 | ecosystem: Environmental > Terrestrial > Soil > Wetlands | place: USA: Florida... | reverse complement strand
CCTACTGCGAGCAGCGTCCCGGAGTGTCGCCGTCGGCCAAGTGCTGATCGAACTCCTTGGGGAAAGCTACGCTTATGGTGTGTGGGGCGCCGACTGGGGTGGCGTGGCAGACAAACACCTTGTGCAGGTCAAGCACCCAGCCACCGTAGAACTGGTAGCCCACGCCAACTCCGGCGATGGTGGCTCCGTCATCGGAGATAGCCGAAGGCGAAAACAGGGTGTACCACTGTTCCATCGGCGTACCCTGATGCTTCACGAAGTCATCCAGGGGAACGGTGCCGAGCTGCGGGGTCCAGAGGAAGGGCCCAGTCGGCACAAAGTCGAAATACTGGTTGCCACTGTAGCCAGCCATCACCGTACTGTCTGCATTCAAGGCGTAGGGGTTGGTCTGGGAGACTCCCGGGAATCCGGGAAAGTACTCCAGACTGCTGCCCACGGCGGACTTGCGACGCCAGCCGCTGCCGTCTCCGGGCATCTGTCCCCAGAAAAGCATGCCGGCAAGGGTGGAACCATCGCCACTGACGGTGAAGGCTTCCGAGACCGGATCGCCGTTGGCGTCGGTAATGAGTTCAGGGTGGCCATTATGCCAGACCGTGCCCAGCCAACCGCCCCACTCGGCTTCCTGCCAACCCACCGCGATGGAGCCGTCAGCCGACACCTGATCGACGCGGCTGTTGGCCCAGCTACCGTCAGAGCGCCGGAACGACGAAGGGAATTCGATCGAGCCGACAGCCGTGTTCGGAATCCACCGGAACGCCTTGTAGTCGAGGCAGGTGTTATAGGTAAATCCGTACACAGAGCCGTCGTTGCTGACCGCGAAGGCGGAATTGGTGTCGGTGCCGCAGGAGCCCCTGGGGCGGACGCGGACCCAGCCGTTCTTGGCGTCCCAGCGATAGGCGCCGAGGTCGGTGTCTGAATTGACATCCAACAGGTTCGTGGCGAGGTATTGTCCGTTGCGCGAAATCGAAACCATTCCACCCGTGCTGGCCACGTTCATGGAGACGATGCCGGTCTTGGCGGTCCATTGGAAGACCGGTTCGCCGCGGCCGAAATCACCGACGGCTGTCGTCCCGTCGCCACTCAGGCCGTTGACGAAGGCGGCATAGCCAAGTTGATGAAGGATGGGAGCCCCCGGCGTCAGCGCGAACGTAATGTTGGCGGTCGCGGGCTGCGACGGATTGGCGGTGATCGCCTTGTAGTTGCAGGCGTTGAAGCTGGCATTGGAAGAGTTGCCGTTCCAGAAGCGCTCGGCGCCAGGCAGGAAATACATCGGCGGAGTGGAGAACCCGCCAAAAGCGAGGGCATCCACGTACACCACGTACTTTGCACCGGGGGTCAGGCCGTGGAGGGTGTAGCTGCCGTCGGGTCCGACCTGGCCTTGCGTCATTTGTCCGGTGATGGCGGAGGTGGAGTCCACGAAGGGATTCGCCACGTTGCGGGCTATCACGTTCACGCCGGTCAACTCGGTCTTACCGTCGAGGTCGTAAACCTTGCCGGTGATGGTTCCAGAGGAGCCTACCCAGCCGGAAGCAGGGTAAATGTCAGAAATGGAAGCCAGTGTGTCGGTGGTGTGGAGATTGGCCTGGGCCAAGCCGGTCCCGCCGACGTTCGGGTTAGTGAAGGGGTACATGGTTTCGACGTCGGCGCTGGTCAGATTGGTGGCATAGGGGAGATTGCTACAGCTCTGCGGGCCAACGTTTTCGCCGGTAAACGCGTTATAGAAATACGCCGCGCCGTTGACCTGCGTGTGCGCCAAGCCGACGGAGTGTCCGAACTCATGGGTGGCGACGCCCTGGAAGTTCATGGCATTGGGGTCGGCCGGATCGATGGCGCTGCCATTCAACACCACAAAGCTCTCAGTGATGATGGTGGTGCCGGAAATGCCGAACTGCGGACTGGAAATTCCGAGGATGCCATCACCAGCGCCGAAGAAGTTCTGCATGATGCTGCCATCGGCATCGAAGACAACGTAGATGCCGCGGCCGTTGGAGGTGCCGATGATGCTGCCGATGTTGGTCGAATCGATGTCGGGCAGACCCAGCAGGGAGAAGTCGCCGACCACGTTGGCGCGGAGGGACGAGGTCTTGATGGCGGACCAGTCGTGGTAGCCCTTGGTGACCAGGCCCTTGCCGACGTTGTTGTCGAAGGTGACCATGGTGGGCGGGCTGGTGGAGTAATCGGTCACAACGCCGAGATTGCCGAGGTCGTAATACACCGGGACCGACGTGGAGGTGTCGTAGTGGTAGGCCGTCTTAGTGCTGGGATCGACGATGAGGGGTCCCCCGGCAAACGCCGAAGCCGAAACCAGGACTAGCAATGCCAGCAGGAAACAGGAGAGAAACCGCTTACTTCTGGACATGCTTCATCCTCCCCGTCTCGACCCACTGGCCGTCGACTGCCTGCTTCACCAGGCTGACAAACGCATTAGCGTTGACCGGGCCCTGCTGCGTCAGCATGGCGCGCTGTTCCTTGGTCCCCAGCAGGGTTGGGTCGATGGTGACGTTCTTGAAGAGACCGGCATTGTTCGACTGGTTGACGGCGCCGGCCATGGAGATCTTGAACTTGCCCTGGCCAAGGCCGACTGTGGTTTGCAGTCCCGTCCAGGCCGCCTTCTTGTTGAGGAAGAGAATGGCTTCTTCGCCCTTGGTGTAAGTGGCCCAGCCGGCCGGGACGACCATCAGGTTGGTCATGCCGTTGCCCATATCGCGGGGCTTCAGCAGCCCGAACTGGCGGAACGTGTAGTCGCCGCTCACCTGGCCGCGGATGGACTCGGCGACGTGCATGGTTACTTCGGTGTAGGGAATTCCACGCGAGTCAATTCCGTCGGTGACGTTGGTCACGGTGCCGCGGAGGATGAGCTCGGATTTGGCGACCAGGTCAACGACGTTGACCTCGCGCCGTGATGTGGTGGCGTTCGCAGCGGTGATGGCGAACAGCATCAGGAATAGGGATGCCGCCCACGGTTGGCGGAGGCCCCTCAGGTTTGTCATAACTGGTACTCCTCGTACGCGAGTGTTCTGGTCCTCTCTACACACTGCCTCAGGGCATGCGTTCGCTCGACACGCGCGCGTGATAAGGGACGGTGGTCGGGACTACAGATGTCGAAGTGCGGTGCAGAAGGGCGAGATTGCTGCGGGCGGAAGGTGGCGAGCGGCATCCGGCCGGCCCATTTCTTAACCATTGTTATTTTTACATCGTTAAACAAACGACGTCAATGCTAAAATTGGGCAATTTTATTGCGGCGAGAGAGTGCGATGCCAAGATCACCGGACCCCGCGCTGGAGGGAAAGCTGGTTGCGGCCGCGTTGCGCCTGCTGGACCGGGGCGGGGAACCGGCCATTACGCTGCGCGCGGTGGCGAAGGAGGCCGGCACCACCACCCCGTCCATTTATGAACGTTTCCGCAGCCGCGAGGCGCTGATGCGACGGTTGGTGGATGAGGCCACTGATGAAATCGTGGCAATCCTCCAGCCAAAGGCGTCAGTCGAAGCAATGTTTGACGAGTATCTGCGTTACTCCCGAGCGCACCCGATGCGCCTGAACCTGATGGTGACGACGTTCGGGGCGCGATTTGTTGCGGGGGACGAAATGCCGGCGTTCGAATTACTGAAGTTGCGGATCGCCGACCAGGTTGGAATCAAAGGCAGGCCGTGCGAGGATCTGGCGCTGGCCATCGCATCATTGGCATTCGGAACCGCACAAGGGGTCATCGCTGCCGGCAAGGGCACCCGGCAGGCTGCCGAGTTTCACCGCACCTCGCGGCAGGCCTTGCGGATGCTGCTGGCGGCGTTTTGCGCCGCCAACAAAGGCCGGCCAACAGCCCGGCGGGCAAAACCAAGAAGCCCGGCGAGCCGCTAGCGGAGTGGTTCGGCGAGCTTGCCTTTGGCAATCAGTTCCGCCACTCGGCGGAAATCTTCGGTCAGAATGCGGTCCTGGGAAATCGTGGGGGACACGGCGCGAATCGCGGCATGAGCGGCCTGTCCGCGCCGGCTGGTCTTCAGGGGAGCGCGGAAGTCGAGCGCCTGGGCGACGGCCAGGGCCTCGATGGCCAGCACATTGCGGGTGTTCTCGACCACCCGCAGCAGCTTGTTGGCGGCGGTCATTCCCATGGAGACGTAGTCTTCTTTGTTACCCGAAGTGGTGATGGAATCCACCGATGCAGGGTGGGCCAGAACTTTGTTTTCGCTCACCAGGGCCGCGGCTGTGACCTGCGGCATCATGAAGCCCGAGTTGAGTCCGGCGCCGGGAGCAAGAAAGGGCGGCAAGTCTTCATTCAGCGTGGGGTTGACCATGCGCTCCAGCCGGCGCTCGGAAATTCCCGCGAGGGCACTGAGCGCAATGGCCAGAAAATCGAGCGCGAAGGCCAGCGGTTCGCCATGGAAATTGCCGCCGGAGATGATGTCACCCGCGACGGGAGCGCCCATGGCGGGCCTCAGGCTGCCGACCTTTTTGGCCTCGGGGAAGACCAACGGGTTATCCACTGCCGAGTTCACCTCAATCGCAAAGACTTCGCGGCAATGGGCCAGGGTGTCGCGCACGGCCCCGTGCACCTGCGGGATGCACCGCAGGGAGTAGGCATCCTGCACCTTGCTGCAGCCGCGATGAGATTCGCGGATCTCGCTGCCCTCCAGCATGCGACGGAGGTTCTGGGCGACGCGCGATTGTCCAGGATGGGGGCGGGCCCGGTGAATGCGCTCGTCGAAGGCAACGTCGGTGCCTTTCAACGCATCCACCACCAGCGCGCCCAGCACGTCGGCGGTGTCAGCCAGGACATCGGCCTCAAGGGTGGCCAGGAGTCCGACCGCCAGCATGGCCTGGGTGCCGTTGATGAGGGAAATCGTCTCCTTTGCTTCCAGCACCAGAGGCTTAATGTCGGCCTGCTGCAAAGCGGTCGCGGCTGCCATGCGCTTGCCGCCGAAGTAAGCTTCACCCTCGCCGATCAGGACTAATCCCAAATGAGACAAGGGCGCCAGGTCGCCGCTGGCGCCGACGCTTCCTTGCGAGGGAATCACCGGATGCACGCCGCGATTGAGCAGGTCGCAAAGCGTGTCAATCACGGCGGCGCGCACGCCGGAGCAGCCCTTGGAGAGGGAGTTCGCGCGCAACAGCATCATGGCGCGGCTGACGTCCTCGCTCAAGGGCGGGCCGAGCCCCACAGCATGCGAGCGCATCAGGTTGACCTGGAGCTGGCGAATGTCGTCCGGGGGGATGCGCACGTCACTGAGTTGTCCCACTCCGGTGGTGACCGCGTAGCCGACGCGGTTGTTCAACACCAGGTCCTCCACCACCGAGCGGGCGCAGTCCACGGCCATGCGCGCTTCGGGTTCCAGCATCACCGGACGCCGCTCGAAAACCACCGCGGCGAAGTCATCCAGCGTCAAACTGTCGCCGTTGATGTGAAGTACTTTCATGTCATCTCAATCCGCCGCGGGGCACGCCGCAAAGTCTGGGCGGCCCACGGCAGGAAATTCAGCCCTTCATGGTTCAGCTTTTCCCTGCGGCCTTCAAGAACGGGGCCATGAATTTTGGCGGCAGGTGGATGCGCTGAAACTGCGAGTCCACAACAATATGGACACTCGCGCCTTCCGCCAGTGTCTTGCCGTCTTCGGCCCGCACAATCTGGTAGCCAAAATGCAGCACGGAACCGCGCACGTTGATCAAGCGGGTGCGAATTGTGATCAGGTCGTCGTATCGCGCGGGAGCCTTGAAACGGCAATGCACGTCGGCCACGGCGATGTGAATGTCGTCCTGTTTCTCCATGTCGCGGTAAGTGAAGCCCAACTGGCGCAGCATCTCCACCCGCCCCACCTCGAACCAGACAATGTAGTTGGAGTGGTAAACCACGCCCATCTGGTCGGTCTCGGCGTAGCGCACGCGGAGCTGCGCTTCATAAATGGGGACGACGGCCGGGGATTCTGGCTGCATGGACACCTGCTTCCAACTTATCATGCAGCGCAAATAGGCCGGCCGCACAGCGGCGTCGCGCGCGATCACACCAGCCCGTACTACTTCTTCTCCTCCGGCGGCGCCGCATCCGCAGCGCCGTTTCGCACAAACTGACCGCGAACCGGTTCGCCGGCCTCGACAGGTTTGCCATCGGCCAGGTAATTCAGGAATTGCGCCGGCAAGGTGGACGGATAAGGCGTGCCTCTGGAGTTCTGCAGGCGGTACTCCAGGTGGGGGGCGGGGGAGTTTCCGCTGTTACCGCACTCCCCGACGATGTCGCCCTGCTTGACCTTGTCGCCCGACTTGACCTTGATGCTGTTCTGCTTCAAATGCAGCAGCAGGGAGTATTCCTGATTGCCATGGTTGATGAGCACGCGGTTGCCGTTGGGCATCACCTGGTCGCTGTGCCCGGGCAAATTGTCGGCGAAGGTATTGTTGACGAGAACGACGGTGCCGTCGGCGGGAGCAGCCACGGGTTGACCGTAGCAGAAGAACTGCTCGTTCTTGGTGCCGTCGCCGGAAAACGCCTGGCCGTCTTTGAGCACGGTAAAGACCACGGAATAACGTTCCGCATCGCGGTAAGCGTTCGTATTCTGATAGATTTCGCGTCCGCCCTGGTAGACAAACCAATCGCCTTCAAAGGGCAGCTTTAACTTCGTCTTGACCTGGTAATCGGTGAAGCGGTTCCCGGGCGCCGGTGGCGTGGGACGAAACTGCATCATCGTCACCTGCCCCTGTACGTCGACGATGATGACGGTAAAAACAGGGTTCTTGGACTTGGTGAACTGCGAGAACCGGGCATAGACAGTGTTCCGGGACAACAGGTCGGGAGCGAAGTTCTCGCCCAATATCTTCTCTTCGTGCCCCACTTGAGTCGCGACTGCTTTTGACATATTGGCCATTTTGGCAGCACTGCCACCCTTTTTCATCTGGGGTGACAAGGCCGCAAATAACGGCGCGGATTGGCCGCCTTCAAAGTAGCCGAAAATCTGCCGTGCCCGGGCCTTGGCCGCGGCGCTCATCACCGGATAGCTGCCAGCAGAAACGGCGGGAGCGGGGGATACCGGCCTGGGCGCTGGTGCGGCAGTCTGGGCCAACAGCAGGGCCGGGAACAGCAATGCCGCTACGCACATCGGTGGGCGAAGTTTCACAATCTACCTCCCTGTCCAATTGGGTTTGCGCTTCTCCAGAAAGGCGGTTACGCCTTCCCGGAAGTCATGCGTGGTTCGAATGCGGGCGTTCTCATCGACCGCTGCGGCGATCTGATGGTCAAGCTCCGCGTGGGAATACGTACGCAGCAACCGTTTGGTGGCCAGCAGGGACGCCGGGCTGCTGAGCACGAGCGTATCGGCCACCTCCCTGGCGCGCGCGAGCAGGATGCCCGGCGCGACCACCTCATTTACCAGTCCGAGGCGATACGCCTCGTCCGCCGTGATGATGCGACCGGTCAGCAGCAGTTCGCGTGCCTGCTTTTCTCCCAGTTGGCGCAGCAGAAAGGTGGAGACGACGGCGGGCACAAACCCGATGCGGACCTCGGTATAGCCGAACTTCGCCTCCGAGGAGGCGAGGGTAATGTCGCAGAGGGTGGCCAGCCCGCAGCCGCCGGCCAGCGCCGGACCATTGACGGCAGCAATCGTCACCTTTGGGAAGTCATAGAGAGCGCGAAACATGTGGGCCATCCGCCCGGAGTCGGCCAGATTCTCCTCCTCCGTGTGGCGGGTAATCTCGCGCAGGTTGTCCAGGTCCATCCCGGAACAGAACGCGGCGCCGGCGCCGGTCAGGACCAGGATGTGCGCCGGGGACTTCTGGACCTCGTGCAGAGCGTGGTGCAACTCCTCAACTAATTGGTAGCTGATGGCGTTACGCTTCTCGGGACGGTTGAGCGTGAGGGTAGCGACCGGGCCGTCAAAGGCCAGAAGCAGGGTGGCGAAATGGGGAGGCTGATGGGACATCGGCTCTATTGTCGCGTACGGGGTTGGTTCGCTCCTCGGCCGACTGCATACCGCAGCCACGCTCGGTCTGCGGCTTCGGTAGGAATTATCACACTGATACTGACTTTCTTACCCGACTTCTTTTCTGGCCCGACTCAAAATGTAAAAATCATCCCTGTTTTGGGAGCCGCGGCGCCCCTGGAGTACCTGGTCACATCTTAGGGCCGCTGAACATCTCCGATATTCTCACTCCCATCTCGACCAGCTCCACAATCGGACTTCGTACCGGAAGCGGCGCACCGCGCAGTTGCAGGGCCTCGATGACGCTTTCGGTCGCAATGTTGCCCACCAGCACGTCCTGGGCAAACGGGCAGCCGCCCAGTCCGCCCAGGGCGGAATCGAACCTGCGGCAGCCGGCATCGTAGGCCGCCAGCACCTTGCTTAAGGCGTCAGACGGGCGGCTGTGCAGGTGTACGCCGATCTCAATGTTATCGAAACGTTCGACTACCGGCCCGACAACGTCTGCAATTTGCTGTGGCGCCGCCAAGCCGACGGTGTCGGCGAGCGAGATGGCCTGCAGGTCGAGGTCGGCCAAAAGGCTGATTCCCACCATTAGTTCCTCGGCATTCCAAAGATCGCCGTAGGGGTTGCCGAAAGCCATGGAGATGTAAGCGATGGTGTCGAGTCCGGCTTCGTCGGCTTTCTGCTTCACGTTTTCGAGGATGTCGAGGTTTTCTTCCGGGGTCTGGTTCTGGTTGTTCTTCAGGAACGTCTGCGACAGAGAGTAGGGGAATCCGACGGTACGTACCGCATCGGTGGCGATGGCGCGTTCCACGCCGCGCTCGTTGACCACAATGGCGATGATCTCGACGTCGTCGGGCGGATCGAGTTCGCTGAGAACCGTCTCGGAGTCAGCCATTTGGGGCACGGCTTTGGGCGAGACGAAGGATACAGCGTCGATGTGCTTGAATCCGGCCGCCACCAGCGCCTTCAGGTACGCAACCTTGGTTGCACTGGGAATCTGACCCGGTAATCCTTGCCAGGCGTCGCGGGGGCATTCGATGAGTTTGATGGAAGAAGGCATACGAAAGTAATTAGTGATTGGTAATTAGCGATTCGCTTTTAGCGATTAACCATAGTTTCTTGTGCGTCTCGTAAACGAAGAGCTGAAAGCTAAGAGTTATGTTTGCAGGACTCCGACGTTGAATTTTGGCATTTCGGGGTTGAGTGCAGCGGCGTCAAGCGCGGTAATCAGGGCGTCGCGGGTCTCCATGGGGTCGATGATCTTGTCGATCCACAAGCGTGCCGCGCCGTAGCGCGGGTCCATTTGTTCGTCGTAGGTGGCCTTCACTTCATCGAAGAGTTTCTTTTTATCTTCTTCACTCAACTTCTTGCCGCCGCGCTCCAATTGCTTGATCTTGATCTCGACCAGAGTTCCGGCCGCCGAAGCGCCGCTCATAACGGAGTACTTTGCCGTCGGCCAGGCGAACAAAAATCGCGGATCGAAGGCTTTGCCGCACATGGCGTAGTGACCTGCGCCGAACGAGCCGCCGATGATGACGGCAATCTTGGGCACTACGGAATTCGACACGGCATTCACCATTTTGGCGCCGGCGCGGATGATACCGCTCCACTCGGCGTCGCGGCCAACCATGAAGCCGTTGACGTCGTGGAGAAAGACCAGCGGGACCAGGTTCTGGTTGCAGTCCATGATGAAGCGAGCTGCTTTTTCCGCCGATTCGGTGTAAATGACGCCGCCGAACTCAATGCGCTTGTTGCCGGAGCGATCAACCTGATTGACGTGGGTTTTCTGGTTGGCGACGATGCCCACGGCGTAGCCGCCGATGCGCGCGTAGCCGCACAAGACGGTCTCGCCGTACTCGGACTTGTACTCGTCGAACTCGCTGCCGTCGACGATACGGGCGATAATCTCCTTCATGTCATACTGTCGCGCCGGGTCGTCGTCGAAGATGCCGTACATCTCCTCGGCCGGATACCGCGGCTCGCGCGAGGGCTTGCGGTCGAAGACGCCAAGCTGCCGATTGCCCATTTTGTCGATCAGGGAGCGTATGCGGGCGATGCAGTGCTCGTCGTCAGGTTCGCGGAAATCCACGGTGCCGCTGATCTGGGCGTGCATTTTCGCACCCCCGAGCTCTTCGGCCGAATACTTGGCGCCAATCGCCGCCTGTACGAGCGCGGGCCCAGCGAGAAAAAGGCCGCTGCCTTCGGTCATCAGGATGTGGTCGCACATCACCGGCAAGTACGCGCCCCCGGCGACGCACATGCCCATGATGGCCGTGATCTGGGGAATCCCCATGGCCGACATCACCGCATTATTGCGGAAGACGCGGCCGAAATCGTCGGTGTCAGGAAAAACGTCTTCCTGCAGGGGCAGAAACACGCCGGCGGAATCAACCAGGTAAATCGTGGGGATGCGGTTATCGATGGCGATGTTCTGGGCGCGAATGACCTTCTTGGCGGTCATGGGAAAGAAGGCACCGGCCTTGACGGTGGCGTCGTTCACAATGAGCATCACCAGCCGGCCCTGCACCCGTGCGAGGCCGGTCACCACTCCAGCCGAGGGCGCGCCGCCCCATTCTTCGTACATGCCCCATGCGGCGTAAATCCCCAGCTCAAAGAACGTGGCATCAGGATCGATCAGCTTAGCAATGCGCTCGCGGGCGGTCATGCGGCCCTTCGCGTGCTGTGATTCCATGGCCTTCGGTCCGCCGCCCTGCTGGATTTGCTCTTCGTCCATGCGGACGCGCGCCACCATTCCAGCCACGGCGTGCTGGTTGCGCTCAAAGCGAGGAGCGGAAGTCTTAACGGCGGTTGCGAATTCGTCGGCAGGTCCGGCGTGCTTGGGTTCCGTCATGATGAAAGGCCGTGGCCCATGGGGCAGACCGATAACGATACTGCACCGCCGCGAGTGTGTGCAATGCGGTCACGGCACCGAGGGGCGCAGACTCCACAGGACAACCGTTGTTGAAGATTTGAAACGACGACGCCCGGCAACCATTCTCCGCAGCCCGGGGTGCCGTAAAGCTGAAGCCGCCAACGACTAGCCAGAAGGCACTCCCCGTTGCATCAGCGCGAAAGCCACGAGGGTGTTTCCGGCTTTGCCTGCA
>Ga0335069_10014568_pt1 | contig 11005 bp, 13 predicted proteins | sample Lox_Sample_11_FD_206714 | JGI IMG/M metagenome (GOLD analysis project Ga0335069, IMG submission 206714) | Soil microbial communities from Loxahatchee National Wildlife Refuge, Florida, United States - Lox_Sample_1.1 | ecosystem: Environmental > Terrestrial > Soil > Wetlands | place: USA... | reverse complement strand
CGGATGGGCGAGATCCTGGCCGGCGTGCTGGCCGGGCGCGGCTGCTCGGCCCTGGTGTTTCGCGGTCAGGACGGGCTCGACGAGCTGACCACGACCGGGCCGTCCACGCTGTGGGTGGTGCACGACGGGCAGGTGGCCCAGACCGAGTTCACCCCGTCCTCGCTCGGCCTGCCCCAGGCGTCGGTGGCGGACCTGCGCGGCGGTGACGCCGCGCACAACGCGGCGGTGGCCCGGGCCGTGCTGGGCGGCGAGCGGGGTCCGGTGCGCGACATCGTGCTGCTGAACGCGGCCGCCGCGCTGGCCGCGACGGCCGGCGTGGCCGGCCCGGAGGCGGTCGTCCCGGCGCTGGCCGACGGCTACGCACGCGCCACTGAAGCCGTCGACTCCGGTGCCGCCAGCGCCCTGCTCGGCCGCTGGATCGAGGTCAGCCGCCGCCTGGCGCCGCCCCTTCCCTCGCGCTGAGCCGGCGCGCTAGGAGTCAGGCCTCGGCGCCCAGCCCCAGCGAGAACGCGGCGTCCAGGTCGTGCCGGCTATAGGTGCGGAACGCGATGTGGGTCTCCGTGTGCGTCACGCCGGGAACCTTGTTCAGCCGGCCGGGGATGACGTCGGCCAGGTCGTCGTGCGAGCGGACCCGCACCATCGCCACCAGGTCGAACTCCCCGGTGACCGAGTAGACCTCGCTGACCTCGTGGATCTGGGCGATTTCCTCGGCGACCTCGGGAATGCGCTGGATCTCTGCCCTCACCAGAACGATCGCGGTGACCACCGATGCCTCCCGGGGCGCTTGTCGTAGGGCCAGCTTGCTGGCGCTTACGCTACTACCTGCGGCCAGGCGCTGAGCTGCCGCAGGGTGCGGATGCCGCGGTGTGCCGTCCGCCGGATTAGCCAGCTGAGCACGTCCGCGGTCGCCCGCGCGTCGGCCAGCGCGCGGTGGTTCGGCGCCGTCCGGGCCCGGAAGAACGCGGCCAGCGTGCCCAGCTTGCAGTCGGGTACCTCGTCCGGGTCCATCACGTGCCGGGCCAGCATCACCGTGTCCAGCACAGTGAAGCCAGGCCAGGCCAGCCCACAGCCGCCGCACCCGGCGACCAGGAAGCCCAGGTCGAACGGCGCGTTGTGGGCGACGAGCACGCAGCCGCTGGCGAAGTCGAGCAGCCCGGGCAGCACCGTGCCCAGCCGCGGCGCCGCGGCCAGCATCCAGTCGGTGATCCCGGTCAGGTCCGCGATTCCCGGCGGGACCGGCATGCCCGGATTGACCAGCGAGCCGAACTCCCCCCGCCGCACGAACTCACCCCCCAGCGACCCCCCGCCCCGCCGCGAGTCCCCGTCCGCCGCCTCGGCCCCCCGCACCCGTACCGCCCCGATCTCGGTGATCGCGGCCGCCTCCGGTGACCAGCCCGTCGTCTCCAGGTCCACCACGGCAAACTCCAGGCTTCCCAGCTCCACGTCGGCCAGCCCGCCCAGCTCACCCCCGCCCAGCCCGCGCCAGCCCTGCTCAACCGAGTTCTGCTCAACCCCGCCCTGCTCAACCCCGCCCTGCTCAACCCCGCCCTGCTCAACCCCGGCGAGCGCGGACCCGTTCACGGCGCGCCCGTTCCGCCCCGGCCATAGCCCCCGGGCGGGCGGTGCCCCCTCGCATCCGCTCGGCACCTGCGTCACCACGCCCGGACTGATCACGCTCTCCAAGTTAGAACCGCCCACCGACATTTATCCCGCCGCCACGCCGCCCCGCCCCCACCGTCACCTCACCTCCCGCCGCCATCCTCCGCCCCCCGCTACCCACCGCCATCCGTCGCCCCACCGCCAGGCCGTAGAGGCGGACGGCCGTGCCGCGGAAATGTCAGAGGCCGCCGTTAACGTGTGCCCGTCCATTCACGGAATGCATGGGAGGCGTCATGAAGATTGATTGCGGCCGCTGCGAGATGCGTGGCCCGGGCTGCCAGGATTGCGTGATTACCGCATTCGAGCCCAGGAATGCGGCAGGCTTCGCCGCGCGCCGCCCCAGATATCTCGGGGAGGCGGAGATGAAGGCGCTCGGCGTCCTCGCGGCCGCGGGGATGGTACCTCCGCTGCGGTTCTCGCTGCCCGGCTCGACGGTCCTGCCCGGATCGCGGTCCTGGACACGACAGAGCTTCCCTGACACGAAAGCGTCATGAAGCCAGCGTGACGACCTCGTTGCCGTGCGTGAATCGCAGCACCGTAACGATGCAGCTGGGATTTGCCGAACCGGTTGAATCGCCCTTTTCCCTTCACTACGCTGGCCCCAACCTTGCCGGGCCCGGCGTAAGGGCCCAAGGACCTGGGCAAACGCTCGATGAGCGGGGACATCTTGGGGAGTGTGGTGGGGACGTGAGTACGCGGCTGGCGGGCAGCAGGTCCCGGATTCGCCGCGGTATCGCGATCGTGGCGGGGCTAGCTACGGTCGGCGGGCTCACGCTCTTCGCCACCGGCGCCGGCGCGGCACCACAGCCCTCCGTCAGCCAGGTCCAGGCCCGCATCAACCAGCTCACCACCCAGTTCGACAAGGTCAGCCAGCAGCTCGATCAGGCCAGTCAGCAGCTGTCCGCGGCGCAGTCCAGGCTGTCCCAGGTGCGGGTCCGGCTGAATCACGCGAACGACGAGTTCGAGGCGGCGCAGGCTAGCGTGGCGCGGACCGCGGCGGCGGCGTTCGAGGACAGCGGGGCGACGTCTATCGCCGGGGTGCTGACGTCGGGTAATCCGTCGGTGGTGCTGCAGCAGGGGTCGCTGCTGTTGGAGCTGTCCGGGAACCGGAGCGCGCAGACGAAGCAGCTGCTCACCGACGCCAGTCAGCTGGCTGGCGTGGAGCAGGAGATGCAGCGGACCGAGGCCGGGATCGCCGGGCTCAAGGGTCAGCTGGCCGCGCACAAGTCTTCCCTGGGCAAGCTGATCGACACCCAGAATGCCATCCTGGCCAGCCTGACCGTGGGTCAGCGCCAGACAGTCACGAACAACTCGATCGGCGCCAACGGCAGTTCCGCGCCCCAGAAGTACACCGGGCCGACCTCGACCCAGGCGGAGAAGGCGGTCGCCTTCGCCTACGCCCAGCTCGGCTGCCCGTACGTATACGGCGGCACGGGTCCGTGCCCGCGCGGCTATGACTGCTCCGGTCTGGCCCAGGCCGCCTGGGCGGCGGCTGGCGTGCAGATACCGCGCGACAGCTACAGCCAGTGGGCCGCGCTGCCGCACGTCCCTCTCTCCTCTATCGAGCCGGGTGACCTGCTGGTCTACAACGGCGAGGGACACGTGGCCATCTACGTGGGTGGTGGCTACATCATCGATGCCCCGCATACCGGGTTGGACGTGGAGAAGATCCCGGAGAGTACGCCGTGGTACGCCGATAGCCTCGACGGAGTGCTGCGCCCGTAACCTGGTCGGGTGGACGATGGCGGACGGCCGGGCAGGCGCCGTGACCTGATGCTCCGGCTTCGCCAGGTCACGATGATCCTGGTCTTCGACCTGGGCGGGCCTTTGCTTGCCTACAGCCTGCTGCGCTCGGCCGGGACGAGCGCGGTAACCGCGCTCGTGATCAGCGGCGTGCTCCCCGCGATGGGTATCGTCATCGGCGTCCTGGTAGACCGGCGGCTCGACATCATCGGGGTGATCGTCCTCGCTGGCCTCCTGGTCGGAACCGTGCTGGGCCTGACCAGTCATAACGCGCGACTCTACCTGCTCGAGGGCTCGGTGCCCTCGGCCGTGTTCGCGCTGGGCTGCCTGGTCTCGCTCCGGCTGCGGCGGCCGCTGATGTTCCGCCTGACGCTGGAAGTCCTCGGCCCGGACACGCGGAAGGGCCGCGGCGTCGCCGCCGCCTGGCGGTACCCGGGCTTCCGCCGGGCGTTCCAGGCCATCACCGTGGCCTGGGGTGTCGGCTATCTGGCCGAGGCCGGGATCCGGGTCGCGATCGTGGCCACGACGTCGACGGGGATCGCCTTGATCTGCTCCAAGCTGGTCCCCTACGCGTTCGCGACCGTCCTGTCCGGCTGGACGCTGGCCTACAGCGAGCACGAGAAGAAAAAGGCCGAACGCCTAGCTGGCGCCGCCTCCGCAACGGGTGCTGGCGCGGCAACATGAATACACTCGTCCGGTGCCTCGCACCCTGATCGTCACCAACGACTTCCCGCCCCGCCGCGGCGGAATCCAGTCGTTCGTGCACGCCCTGGCCGCCGGGTTGCCCGCGGGCACGGTGACCGTCTACGCGCCCGCCTGGAAGGGCGCGGCCGAGTTCGACGCACGGCAGCCGTTCCCGGTGGTAAGGCATCCGACCTCGCTGATGCTGCCGGTACCCGCCGTGTCCCGCCGGGCCGCGGGCATCGCCGCCGAACACGGCTGCGACACCGTCCTGTTCGGCGCGGCGGCGCCGCTCGGCCTCATCACTCCGGCCCTCCGCAAGGCCGGCGTGCGGCGGGCGGTCGCGCTGACTCACGGCCACGAGGCGGGCTGGGCTGCCCTGCCGGGTGCCCGCAGCCTGCTGCGCCGCATCGGCGACGAAGTGGACGTGGTCACCTACCTGGGCGAGTATTTCAGGGTGCGGCTGGCCCGCGTGCTGTCTCCGCAGGCGCAGCGCCGGATGGTCCGCTTGGCACCCGGCGTGGACGTGACGTTCTTCCGCCCCGGGGCGGGCGGCGGCGCGATCCGGGAACGCCTGGGCCTGGCCGGCCGGCCGGTGGTGGCTTGCGTGTCCCGGATGGTCCCGCGCAAGGGCCAGGACACCCTGATCACCGCCTGGCCGCAGATAACAGCTCAGGCCAGCGGGGCGGTGTTGCTGCTCGTCGGCGACGGCCCCTACGCATCGAGGCTCCGGCGCCTGGCGCAGCGCCTCGATGTCGCCGACGACGTCATATTCACCGGTCCGGTCCCGTGGCCCGAACTCCCTCGCTATTACGATGCGGCGGACGTGTTCGCCATGCCCTGCCGGACACGCCGGGCCGGGCTGGACGTCGAGGGCCTCGGCATCGTCTACCTCGAGGCATCGGCCACCGGGCTGCCGGTGATCGGCGGTGACTCGGGCGGGGCGCCGGACGCCATCCTCGACGGCGAGACCGGCTACGTCGTCAGCGACGGGCCCGGCGTCGCGGCACGCGTCACCGAGTTGCTCCGCGATCCGGCCAGGGCCCGGGCGATGGGGGAGAAGGGCCAGGCGTGGGTGGAGCGAGAGTGGCGGGAGGAACTCTCCGCCGCCCGCCTGTCCGCGATCCTGGCGGGCTGATCCCGGCCGGCCCGGGCCGGGCTGCCTATTCAGGAATACAGCGCATCGATGTCGGCGGCGAAATCCTTCATCAGCACGCTCCGGCGGATCCCGAGCTTGATGGTGAGCTGGCCGGCTTCCTGGGTGAAGTCGCCGTCGAGAATCCGGAACTTCCTGATGGACTCCGCTCGCGACACCGCGTGATTGGCATCGTCGACAGCCGCCTGTACCTCGGCGACGAGTTCCGGGTCGTCGCGCAGCGACGCGATGGTGGCGTCGGCCGGCTTGCCGTGCCGCTCCTTCCACGGCCCAAGCGTCTCGGAGTCCAGTGTGACCAGCGCCGCGACGAACGGCTTGCCGTCCCCGACCACCATGCACTGGCTGATCAGGGCGTGGCTGCGGAGCCGGTCCTCGAGCACCGCGGGTGACACGTTCTTGCCGCCGGCGGTGACGATCAGCTCCTTCTTCCGCCCGGTGATCTTCAGGAAGCCTTCCTCGTCCAGCTCCCCGACGTCGCCGGTGACGAACCAGCCGTCCTCAGTGAAGACCTCCTTGGTGGCCGCCTCGTTGCGCCAGTAACCGGGGAATACGTTCTTCCCGCTGATCAGGATCTCGCCGTCGTCGGCGATCTTGATCCCGGTGCCGGGCAGCGGCAGGCCGACGGTGCCGATCTTGTTCCGGTCCGGCCGGTTCACGGCGGCCGCGCCGGTCGTCTCGGTCAGCCCGTACCCCTCGAGCACGGTGACGCCGATGCCGCGGAAGAAGTGGCACAGCCGCTCGCTGAGCGCGGCCCCTCCGGAAACGGCGTACTGCGCCCGGCCGCCGAGCGCGGCCCGCAGCTTGCGGTAGACCAGCCGGTCGAACAACGCGTGCTGGGCTCGCAGGGCGAACGAAGGACGGCCGCCGGGAGCATCCAGCGCCCGGCTGTAGGCGATCGCGACCTTCGCGGCACGGCCGAAGATCGCGCCCTTCTTCTCGCTGACCGCCTTCTGCTCGGCGGAGCTGTGCACCTTCTCGAACACCCGCGGCACGGCCAGGATGAACGTCGGCCGGAACGAGGCCAGCGCCGGAAGCAGTGCGGTGATGTCGGCGCAGTGACCGAGCACGATCCCGCCCTCGATGCAGCCCACCTGGATGATCCGGGCGAACACGTGCGCGAGCGGCAGGAAGAGCACCGTGCCGGCGCCCTCCATCCCGGCGATGAGAGTGAGCGGGCCGAGGAACGCGTTGCGCACGTCGGACAGCAGGTTCTCATGGGTCAGCTCGCAGCCCTTGGGCCGTCCGGTGGTGCCCGAGGTATAGATGACCGTGGCCAGGTCGGCCGCCCCGGCCGCGGCCGCCCGTTCGGTGACCACCTCGTCGCCGACGTCCGCGCCCGCCGCGCGCAGCGAGTCAAGGTCCGAGTCGATCTGCCACAGGTGCGATAGCCCCGGCACCCGGTCCCGGATGCTGGCGATGATCTCCCCGTACGCGGCGGTCTCGACGAAACAGGCCCGCGCGCCCGAGTCGGAGAGGATCCATTCGGCCTGCTCGTCCGAGGACGTCTCGTAGACCGGTACGGTGATGGCCCCGGTGGTCCAGATGGCGTAGTCGATCAGTGTCCACTCGTACCGGGTGCGCGACATCAGCGCGACCCGGTCTCCTGGCTCGATGCCCGCCGCGACCAGTCCCTTGGCCACCGCGATGACATCGTCTTTGAATTGGCTCGCGGTCACGTCGGCCCAGTCCGCGTAAGCCCCAGAGCCCCCGGAACCCCCGGCGGGGCGGCGCAGCACCACCGCCTGCGGCTGCTCGGCGGCCCGGCGGAAGACAACATCAGCGAGGTTCGCGGTCGCCGGGATCTGCGCCAGGGCCGGCATGCTGATTTCGCGCACGGTATCCCTCCAACCAGGTAGCCCTAATCGGCAGTACCAGCTTAGGCCGGCTTACCGTGGTGACATGCGAGTCCACGTGGTGAGCGATGTACATGGCCGCGCGGACGCGCTGGCCCGTGCGGGCGACGGCGCCGACGCGCTGATCTGCCTGGGCGACCTGCTCCTGTTCCTCGACTATGCCGACCACGGTCAGGGTATCTTCGCCGACCTGTTCGGGGCCGAAGCGGCGGGCCGGTACGTCGAGCTGCGCACCGCGAAGAGATTCGACGAGGCCAGGAAGTACTCGCTCGGCCTGTTCGCGTCCCGGCCGGAAAGCCGGGCTAGCCTCTTCGAGGCCGCGATGACCAGGCAGTACGCCGAGATGTTCGGCGCCCTTCCCGAGCCGGCCTACCTGACCTATGGCAACGTCGACGTCCCCGCCATGTGGGATCGGTTTACCAAGCCCGGGCATCACGTCCTGGATGGCGGCACGGCCGAACTGGACGGATGGACCTTCGGTTTCGTCGGCGGCGGGCTGAAATCGGTCTACCGGACGCCGAACGAGATAAGCGACGAGGAGTTCCGGGCCAAGGTCGAGGCAGTCGGCGAGGTGGACGTCCTGTGCACGCACATTCCGCCCGCCGTCCCCGAACTTCTCTACGACACCGTGGCCCGGCGGTTGGAGAAGGGCAGCACCGCGCTGCTCGACGCGATTAAGGCCACCAAGCCGAGGTACTCGATCTTCGGGCACGTGCACCAGCCACTGGCCCCCCGGACGAGGATCGGCGTCACGGAATGCCTGAACGTGGGGCATTTCCGCGCCACCGGCGCCCCATTCGTCCTGCAGTGGTAGGCGGGTACGATCATCGGTAGGAGGCGTCAGGTGTCGGAATCCCGAGGCGAGGACCAGCCGGAAGGCAGTGGTCAGCCCAGCACAGGCAGTGGCCAGCCCAGCAACAGCAGTGGCCAGCCCAGTAACAACAAGCCCAGCAGCAGCGGGCCCAGCAGCAGCGGGTCCAGCAGCAGCAGGCCCATTACGAGCAGCGACCAGCCCAGGACCAGCGGCAACGGTCAGCCAGGCGGCGGACGCGCTCCGTCCCGGCCCAGCGACCCGGTCGTCGACTTCCAGCGCTGGCTGATGAAGGCCGGCGCCCGCAGCATGGCCAACCAGGTCGCCGACCAGGTCAAGCGGAGCATCGGCAGCGAGCGCCGGGACAAGGGCGACGTGTGGGACACGGCCACCAACGAGGTGCCCCCCAACGAGGCGCCGGAGTGCCAGTGGTGCCCGGTTTGCCAGGCAGCCCGTGCGGCGCGGATGGGCGGGGCGAGCGGTCTGGGAGCGGCGCTGTCCGGCGCGGGCACCGTACTGTCGTCGGTGGTCCAGGACGCCTTCTCGGCCTTCGAGCAGGTCATGAAGACCCAGGAACAAAATCAGAACCGTTCGGCCGAACGGTCCGGGCCACCACGTCCTCGGCCCAGCGCGTCAGACAGCGAGGAAACCGGTCAGTGACGCTCGCCATCGGCGTTGATGTCGGTGGCACGAAAGTCGCGGCGGGGGTTGTCGACGAAGATGGCCGGATCATCGCCAAGCTGAAGAGATCGACCCCGGCGGCCAGCCCGGAACGGACCGAGCAGGCCATCGCCGACGTGGTGACCGAGCTTCTCTCCCGTCACCGGGTCGAGGCCATCGGCCTGGGCGCGGCCGGGTTCGTCGATAGCGCCCGGGCGACCATGCTGTTCGCGCCGAACCTCGCCTGGCGCGATGAGCCGCTGAAGGAGCGGGTGGAGGAGCGTCTCGACCGCGAGGTCGTGGTGGAGAACGACGCCAACGCCTCAGCCTGGGCCGAGGCCAGGTTCGGCGCCGCGCGCGGATACCGCGACGTGATGCTGGTGGCGCTGGGCACCGGCATCGGCGCCGCCATCATCATCGGCGGCGAACTCTACCGCGGCCGGTGGGGGATAGCCGGCGAGCCCGGCCACGTCCGGGTGGTGCCGGACGGGCGGCTGTGCGGCTGCGGGAACCGGGGCTGCTGGGAGCAGTACTGCAGCGGTAATGCCCTGGTCGCCGAGGCCCGCGAGTTCGCCAGGCGCACGCCGGGCGGCGCCATCCGGCTGCTCCAGCTGGGCGGGGGAGCCCCCGAGGGCATATCCGGGCCGGTGATCACCCAGGCTGCCGCCGAGGGCGACCCGGGCGCGCTGCGCTGCTTCCAGACCGTGGGCGGCTGGCTCGGCCAGGGGCTGGCCGACCTGGCCGCGGTACTCGATCCGGCCTGCTTCGTGATCGGCGGCGGCGTGTCCGAAGCGGGGGAGTTGCTGCTCGACCCGGCGCGGATCGCCTTCGAGCACGCGCTGACCGGCCGCGGACACCGGCCGCTGGCCGAGATCAAGGTCGCGGAACTCGGCGAGGACGCCGGCATTGTCGGCGCCGCCGATCTGGCCCGCGAGAGTAGCCAGGCGGCAGCCTTCAGACGACGGCGCCGTCGTCGCCGTCGTCTGGGCCGCCAGGCCCTGAACCCGGCGAGTCGTTCATATGCAGCACGAGTATGGCGAAGCCTGTGACGAACGCGGCCACCGCGCAGAACGCGGCGATCCCCGGTACCGACCAGCCCGCCGCGGTAGCGACGATCAGGTAACCCGGTCCGCCGAACAACGCCGCCCAGGCACCCTTGGTGATCGGGTCCAGCTTGGGCAACGGCGGCGGAGGAGGCGGGATGAAATGCTCTTCGTCGTCTTCCGGCGCGGGCTGCGCCGGCGCCTTGCGGGCCCGGATCTTCCGCGCCTTGGTGCTGTGCGCGCCCGCGCGACGCTCCCGCCGCGCACCCTGGATCACGTCCGGAGCCTGCGTCCCCGCCCTTTCGGCGTCGAACGCTCCCCGTACTCCTTCATCATCGAACCCGCGGATTCCCTCAGCTCCGCGTGCCCTGCGTGCCTCGCGTGCTTCTGCGTCCCCTCGCGCCCCCTGCGTTTCTTTAGCCTCTGCGCCGCCTCGGGTGCCTTGAGCCCCGTCAGGCTCGCTCTGCGCACGTCCGGGCTCATCCGGCCCGCTAACCCCGTGAACCCCCGGTGATTGGCTGGCTTCATCCGGCGCGCGATCTGGAAGCGGACGCGGATGCGGCACATCCTCGCGGTCCGGCCAGGGCACCGGCCCGGCCGTGGTCGTGGGTTCCTCGAACCGGGCGACCAGATCACGCCACGCCGCGTCCTCGTCGCTCTCTCTGCTGTTCGTGTTATCCCAGTCCGGCACGTCCCCACCGATGTCCGAATCGAAGCCTGACTTCCACGATAGCCGTCAGTGGTCCGCTGTCGGGAGGGTAAATCTCACGAGTCGGGTTGCTTATTCGCCCGAGTCGGCCCGATTACGCCGAAGGCGTATCGAGGTCGTTGCTCGCTGGAATCGCCGCCCGCCGGGCCTCGAGCCAGCGCTGCCGCTCCTCCGCGGCCGCGGCGTCCGGCAGTTCGAGCACGGCGGCGATGGCCTCAGCTGGCATGCCCATCGCGCGCGCGGCCTGGAAGAGCTCGGCTTCGAGGCGGTCCAGGCCGAGCCGCGCCGCCTGCACCAGCACGAGGGCGGCCCCCATGTCCAGTCCCTCGGCACGTCCCGAGGCTGCCGCCTCGGTTACTGACCTGATTGCGTCCAGGTCCGGGATGAGGCGTTTCTCCGTCTCCCACAGCAGCAGGTCGACGCCGGACGCGTAGCGTTCGGTCAGGTGCCTGCGCGAGGCGGTAACCATCTCGAGTGATGGCGCAGGAGGTTCCACGCCTTCTACGTTAGTAGGTCCGAAATGGCCCGTCGACCATACGAGACTGTCGCTACGCAAGAGTGATAGTCCCCGGCGCGCGCCGGGTCTGGCGGCTACCCGGAATGATCCTGGACGAACTTCAGGCTGCCCTCAAAGATGGCCTCGGCGTCGTTGTCGAGCGTTGCGACGTGGTAGCTGTCGGCGCATTCGCG
>Ga0335069_10014566_pt1 | contig 11006 bp, 23 predicted proteins | sample Lox_Sample_11_FD_206714 | JGI IMG/M metagenome (GOLD analysis project Ga0335069, IMG submission 206714) | Soil microbial communities from Loxahatchee National Wildlife Refuge, Florida, United States - Lox_Sample_1.1 | ecosystem: Environmental > Terrestrial > Soil > Wetlands | place: USA... | reverse complement strand
AGATGGCCGATCGGATCGATACGAAGCGCAAGGCGCTCGAGGAGCAACCTCCGGTCTCGCCCGAGGCGATGTCGATTCACATCGAGACCATGACCGTCATCGCCAAGCGGACGCGATTTTTGGCCGACCACGTCGAGGAAGAGCGTATTTTCAGGCTCGGTGTTCAGGATCTCGCGTGGCTCGGCTTCAGCACTTCCCATCTCCTCGGCGGCTGATACGATAGGCGCATGGCCTCGCAGACCAACGCGCTCGGGCTCACGACCGGGGAGACCATCATGGCGGCGCTGGGCCTCGGGCTCATCGCGACCATCTTCTACGCGATCTACGAGGTCCAGCAGGCGAGCGACGCTGCGACGGGCGCTGCGAGCGACGTGCAGGACGCTCTCTCAAACGCCCAGGAGAACGCGTCGGGGACGATTCAGGAGTACAGCAACCAGGTCCAGGGCGGCCTCTCCGATGTCGTGCAGACCGGCCAGAACGTCCAGGGACAGGTCGCCGCTGCGCAGCAGCAGGCCACGCCGCTCACGAACCTGGCACGTGACCTTGGGTTCTAAGTCGCCTTCTTCGCCTCGTCGAAGATGGCCTCGACCGTAGCGACGAGCGTACCGGAGGACGTCGTTCGCGGTTCCTTCGTCGTCGGCCGTTCATGGTCGTCGAACGTGCCGAGCTCGATCCGATCGAGCCGGCGCACGATGACGTCGAGCAGCTCGTAGAGGACCTGAGGCACGTCCGGCTCGCCGCGGAGCCGCTGCTGAAGCTCCGTCGTCGCGAGCCGAAGGCGCTCGCGCTCGTTCACCGCTTCGCCAGCGTCATGTAGGAGATAATCGCACCAATAGCGATGAGAGCTCCTCCTACGTAGTACGACTGCTCCTCGACGATGAGGCCCAGGCCGAGGCTGGCTGCGGCGGCTCCCCCGGCGATGGCTACGGTCTTCTCTAGGTCGTCGTGCTGGCTATGGGCGTAGTAGGCCCCAACTCCGCCGGAAACGACCGCAGGCAGGACCGTGAGGGGGGCGCTCATGGTCAGGTGCCGGTCGTGTACTGAGGCTGTCCTGGGGTCGCCTGGTAGGGCTGCGCTGCCGGCCCGGCCGGCGTGTTGAAGCTCGCGAGCTCTCCGGCGGGGGTGGTCTGGTCCGGGTTGACCGAGAACTGACCGAGCCATGGCAGGCCGGGCCCCGTGCACTCGGGGAAGAGGTCGGTGGCGGCCCAGAAGAGGCCCCCGATGCCAGCGATCAGGCCGAGCCCGGCGGTCAGGAGGAAGGCCGCGCGGTTGTCTTCGCTGACGACGGCGCCGACCACGCCGGTCAGTAGCGCTGCCCCTCCGCCGAAGACCAGCACACCCTGGGGGATGTTGTGTGTGTAGTCGTAGTTGGCGCAGGTCGGGATCGAGGGGTTGGAGGCCTGCCCGAGCCCACGGTGTCGGCGTCGTTTCATGTTCCGCTCTTCGTTGGAGGTGGAATCTGAACGGTCGAGTTGGCTGGTACGTACTGGTCCGGATACGGGTCCGGTGCGTGTGCGCCATAGATCGTCGACTGGTCCGGATACGGGTCCGGTGCATGTGCGTCGTAGATCGTCGCCGTGGTCGCGTTCGCCTGGGACTGGCTGTAGATCCAGTAGCCGAGCCCGATGAGCGTCAGAGCTCCGATCCCGACCGCGACGTAGTCCCCTGTCGTCGGGTTCGGGTGGTTGTACCGGGCGAGGCGATGCCGGCGTTTCACGAAGAGACCTGCTGCGGCGTGAAGATCCCGGCGTTGATCTGCTGCATGGCCCAGTTGTCGTAGGCCTCCTGCGCGGTCTGGCTTGGCTGCGTCGCGATGTAGGGGTTCGGCGGCGCCTGGTTCGTCGAGGTCTGGTTCTTTGACCAGATCGCGTAGCCGATGAGCCCGACGATGCCGACGCCCAGGCCCGCGAGGAGCAGGTCCTCGGTCGTGGTGAGCGGATTTCTGCGACCGTAGCGCCTGCGGCGGCTCATGGTCAGCCTCCCGCGGTCGGGACGAGCGGTGCGTTCGCGCCCGCGCCGGCCTCGAAGTCGTTGGTGCTGGTGGCGCCGGACAGCGGTGTGCCCGAGCCGCCAGGGCCGAGCGTGTAGCTCTGCGTGGGGCTCGTGATCGACCCGTTCGAAGCCGAGCTCGCCTTGTAGAGGGCGTAGCCGACGCCCCCGACGACGAGCACGCCCAGACCGATGAGGATGGCGGTGTCGCCTCCGGGGAGCGGGTTCTTTCGGTAGCGTCGACGCATCACGATCCTCCTGACGGGGTCAGGCCTGCCGGCCCTCCACCGCTTCCGTAGTCGCCCGGGACGAAGGGCGGTACTTGGTCCTGTTGGTCTGCGATCTGCTGCGGGGTGGGAGCGCTGGATGTCACAGCTTGCTGCCCGGACGATCGGGTCAGGATGAAGGTCGCGATGCCGATGACGAAGGCTCCGAGGCCAGCGGCGATGAGGACGTCCCGATCCACGGAGAGAGCCTACCACACCTGGGTTGACAGCGCGCAAGGCCCTGGGCGAGGGTCCCCGGCCATGAACCCTATGATCCCGTACCTGGTGGCTTTCGCAATCGATCTCTGGTCCAGCCGGTGGGGCCGTCCACCCGGCCAGCATCGCCGCGACGAGATCGTTGCGATTGCCGAAGACGTGGCGTCGACTGACAGCGAACCGCTCGAGGCTCTCCAGCTCATGAACATCGCGGCCTGGGAGTCGAACTACGAGCGTAACGGCCGACCGGGGCCAGGTGGAGAACGGGGAGCTTTCCAGGTTCACCCGCCAGCGTCGTCTTACGGCGCGAAGGAAGCTCTCTGGCGTCTGCGCAACCAGGGCATCTGGGGGTACATGGGCTGCCGCGTCGTTACCGAGCGGTGCGTCGCGATGGCCGACCGCCGGACCTTTCCGGCGGAGCTGTACCTATGGTCGCATGACCCTCCGGCAACATCGGTGCAAGAGGTCGTTGCGCTCGATCCCTAGAGAATCTCGATCGATCCGCCGTGCACCGACGTCTGCGTGATGTCGGACGAGTTTCCTGGCTGCAAGGTGAAATCGACGTTGTTGGCGACGGTCGTGTTGACGGTGACGGCGGCCGTGAGGCCCGCCCCCGATTGCACGACCGCGCCAGAGGGGCCGCCGGACCAGTTGCACTGGCCGAGTCCGGTTCCTCCGGAACCTGTCGTGTAGACCACGAAGTCAGCTCCGTAGGTCCATGGAACGCTCGTCTTGGCGGCGGCGGCCGTCGTGAGTGCCACGCTCGCTACGACCGTGTTCGAACTCGCGGCTCCACCAGTCGCGTTGACTGCGCCCGTGCCGAGACGAAGGCGGAGAGTGAGCGTTGTGGCCGTCGCGATGTTCGTCGACACGCCCCAGAGTCGAACTCGCAGGAGTCGCCCGGAAACGAGGTCGCCCGCGGGGATGCCGGCGAACGAGATGCCGACGAGCTCGCTCGTGACCGCGCCGAAGGACGTGATAGCGAAGACGCGCTTGAGGACCTTCGCGACGGCGCATGAGAGCCCGGTCGAGTCGAGGATGTTCGGTGTGTTCGGGATCGCAGAGGCGGAGTAGACGACGATCTGTCCGGCCCCCGGCGTGCCTGGCGTCGCTTGCGGCAGCCGAAGGGAGGCGAGCTCGGAGTGCGGTCCCACGTCAATTATTGGGAACGCTGTAGAGGACGATACCTTGCGCCGCGCCCGCTGCCGGAGCGCCTGCGACTGTCGCGAGGAGCGCTGCGGCCGAAGCGCCGACCGACGTGTCCTGCATGACCTGGTAGAGGCCTGCGACCTGCAGTGTGTTGTCCGTCGTCGCCATGAATAGGGCGACCGTGCCCGTGATGCCGAGGGAGATGGTCGCGCCTGCTGAGTAGGGTGTGGTGACGTCGAGGCGTGCGTCGTAGATGATCGCGTTGGCCGGAATCTGCGTCGCCGAGCTCACTGACGCGGCCGTGCCGATGGCAAACCGGATCATGTACGTCGCGCCGGAGACGCTCGGGGCGATGTCGAGCCACGCCGAGCCGGTCCAGACGTACATCTGGTTGGCGGCGAGGCTGATTGTGCCGCCGGAAAACGCGGCGGTGGTGACGATGGTGTTGCCCGTGACGGCCGGCAGAACCGCGACGACACCCGCGCCAGAGCCGTCGTCCCAGAGGATCTGTCCGATCGTCGCGTTCGCTCCCGAGGTCGTGACGACGTACCACTGCTCGGTCCCCGAGTTGTTCGGCAGGGCGTTGTTGCCGTTGAACTGCACGCTCGCCGGAATGGGCTTGCTGGCCATCTTGTCGACGTAGGCCTTCGTCGTGAAGTCGTTGTCCCCTACGGGCGTGGCGCCGCGGTGCACCGCGAACGCGTTGTTTGCCGCGTTCTTGGTCTCGAGCGCCGTCCCGTTGGCGTTGACCCCTGGCCCGCTTGTGCCTCCGATCTGAAAGAAGGAGGTGAGGGTTCCTAGGAGCTTGGAAAAGACGCCTGCGGGCATGAGGACCTCATCGAGTCGCGATCTTGAAGAGCAGGATACCTGCGCCTCGAGTGGAGGAGGCTGGGTCGATCGTCAACAGCAAGAGATCGTTTTGAGAAAAAAGCAACAGGATTCGGTTCTCGTACTGGCCGAGGACGGAGAGATCGATGTCTCCGGAACCGAAGATGGCGTCCGGGTCTCGTGATGTACCCACGTCGATTTCAGCTGCCGGATCGTCGAACGCGGTCGTGACGAGTACGGCGGCGCGGTCGAGAAGCTGTCCAGACGAGACCTGCTGAAGGACGATGGGAGAGGGCGAATCGTAGGAGAACTCGACGAATTGGACGGTCTCGTCCGGCGATACGCTGCCGCCCTGCTGGTAGCCGAGCACGCGTTGAAGCGCTTCGGCTGCGACTGCGGATGTCCCTCGGTGCACCTCAGCTGACCGGCGTGTTGGTCGGTCCACCGTCCGGATCCACGAACGTTCCTGATGGGATCGTGTCCGGGCCCGGTGCGGGTGACGGCTTGGCCGGGTACTTGGCGACGAGCGCAGAAACGATCGCGGTGTCGCCTCCGATCGAGACCCACGCCGATCCGACGTCCGAGACGTGCCGCCCGTGCGAGTCGAAGCCCTGCGCATTGAACTGCAAGGGCGAGAGCGTCACGAAGCACTGCGGCTGGACGGACATGACGAAGTCTTGCGAAACCCAGCACCATCCGCCCCACGTCCAAAGTCGGTAGTTACCGCTAGCGTCGACATCGGAGAGCGGTGTGAAATGGCCGTTCTCCGGGTTGGGCGTCATCGGTGACAGCCAGCTCGAGCCGCTGGTCCAGGTCTGCAAGAGCTCGTCCGGAACGGACCAGGCCATGCACACGTGGTAAAACTGATCGTGGCAAAATCGGACCAGCGAAACGTTGCTAGGATCGATGTCGAGGTGGTCAACCACCACGGCTTTCGGATCTCCTGCGATACCGGTAAGCCAGATGCCCGGTCCAGCAGCTCCACCAGGTCCCCCTGCGTTTCCGACAAGCATGTCTTCGGTCGTGCCGTTGTCGCCGCCTGAAACGGTCTCGTACTGGCTCTCGAGAGCTTCGACGGGAGCTTGAAGCTCTGGGCCGAATCCGGGTTTGCCCTGCCCGTAGGTGCGGATGCCATTGACGTGGGCAGCCATGCAAGGCCCACAGTCTCCGTACTGCGAATTTCCATCGATCGGACAAGACACCGTTGCTCCGCCAGTGCAATCGACCGGTAGGGATGTCGTAGGAACGGATTTCGGTAGCTCAGCGCGGTTGCGCTTCGCCTTCGGCATGTTGTCGCGGTGACGGAAGGAAACTACCTGTCCGCTCGTGAGCGTGGTCTTTTTCATCGGATCTTTCCTTCTGTCGGGCTCGTCGCGAGGCCCACATCTTTTGACCTATTTCGTATTTACGTTCCGCCGAGTGCATGGCGCGAGTCGCGAGCATCTTTGCTCTTGTTTCTGGACTGGTCGTCATACCTTTGCGCGTGTTGCTCATCTTTGCGCGCGTCTCTGGCGTATGTCTGTTCCCGAGGTGCGCGGCCGATAGCCTAGCTCGTGTCTCTGCCGATCGTTTCGATCCGAGGTGAACGGCTGACATTTTGCGACGCCATTCTTCGGATCGTGGTGGGTGTTTTTTACCCAAGTTTGCCGCGCGAAGCTTCTCTCGTTGGGCTTCGGAGATGACCTTTCCTAGGTGCGCTGCTCGCATCCTGGCCTTAGTCTCGTCTGAAAGCTTCCCTGACGCCCCACCTTCGCGGATGTTGTAGCCGCTACGAACTGAGTCGTGCGCCGTGATGAGATGAGCTTCGAGTGCGTCAGCCACGTATTGTGTCGCAGCAAACGTCACCACTTCAACACGGAAGCTTTTTCGACCGTAGGCTGCGATTGCGGCTGCCAGCTTGCGACATCGGCCTTTCCGTTGATGCTCTCGCCATCGGCGAGCGATCGTAGACCATGTCTGTCCGACGTAGACCTTTCCTGTAATCACGTTCGTGATTCGGTAGATCGTGCACAAAGGTGATCGTCGGTACTTCTTCACCGGTCCCCGAACGTGACCACGATGCCCTGGTACGCGAGGGCGGCCGACATGACCTTGCGCAGACGCACGGCCTGCGTCGAGAGCGGTGCTCCCGCGGCGCCGTCCGGTCCCGCGTCGACCGCGGGAGTGCCCGCGAACCAGCTCTCGATGTAGGAAACGATCGCGGCAGCGGTCAGCAGGCCGTACTGCGCGCACTGGCTGATGATGGCCGGGATGAGCGTGGCAGGGTCGCTGATCGCGTCGACGAAGTCGCTTCCCGCGGCTTGGATGACGCACGCGCCGAGGGGAGGCAACGTGCTCAATACGTTCTGGCCGGCTGGGTTGTTGCAGCCCTCGGCGACGTCGAGCGCGGTCATGCCGGAAACGGCGACGAAGGAGAGGACGAGGATCTCTTTGAGGGTGTGGTTCATGACGCTAGCTTCTCCTGGTTGTCGTTGTCGGGGCGGGTCCGAGCGATCAGAGCTCGGAGCTTGATGAGACCATCCGGCATCCGCGCGACGTGAGCGAGGTTCACGTTCGTCGAGACGGAGCTCTGGAAAAAGTGCAGCAGCGATCCGGCGGCCATGACCGCGAATGCCACGTCATGGGCTGCGGTCAAATGCCCATCGGATTTGAGCGCCAAGGCGAGCCAGCCAAGGCCAGCGATCGTGGACAGCCCCCCGGTGACGTACTTGAACCACTTCGCGGACATGAGTGCGGTGACGAGGCTTACGATGTCCATGCTCCCAGCGTACCACGATCGCATCCGCGCGCGCTCGGGCGAGCGCGGCGGCCTCTTCTTGAAGCTGGACGCTGCGAACGACCGGCTTCGTCCGCGTGCCTCTGGTCTTGAAGTAGGAGATTCCTTGGAGGCGTTTCCGGGCCGGAACGTTTTGGTGCTCGTCGAAATCTTCTAAGATTTCGCGACGTAGCGTCAGCGGATCGAACATCAGGCCGGCGGAGGAAACGTGGAAACAGTCGCGAGGGCTCTCTGCTCGAGCATCGCCCATAGAGCGGGGGACATGTGCTGCCACGACCAGAGAGCGCAGGTCTGCTGGCGGTCGAGAAACGCGGCGACGTCGGAAATGTTGCAGGGCTGTCCACCCTGGGTGCTGCCGTCGAAAGCGGAGCCGATCGGGATGAGTTCTTGGTACGCGCCCTTGTTCATGGCGTCGGCCCATTCGCGCTCGCTTTCGTCGAGCACCGAGCTCGGCGAATGGCTCTTGTCGAACATCGTCCAGTATCGCTCGGGTAGGCCGGCGTTCCATTGGCCGCCGAAGGCGTGATCGGGGTAGACCGGATGCTTGTCTGGCCATTGCCAGGCGCCGCAGTTGCCGATCCACATGTCGTCGCCGAGTGCCGCGCGGAGCTGCTGGGCGAAAACAGCGGCTTCGGGTCGCCGGTCGGCCGGCAGACCGTTCCGCGACTCCCATTCGATCTCGCAGTCGGGTAAGATCGCGTCGACGCCAAGAAGCTTCATCGACTGCGCGCTGCGGATGAAGCTCTGCGTTTCGGATTCGCCGGGAACGCAGTACCACCACGCGGCGACGTAGATTCCAGCAGAGTGGAAAGCCTGGACGCGCTGCGCGGTGACGTCGGGGAAGTGCAGAGCCACCCACTGGATGTTGCAGCGCCGGCACTTGGAGAGAATGGTACTCAAATTACCTGAATCGCACTGCGACCATTCCCAAAGAAAAAAGCCCATGCCGGTCGGGGCGGTTGCGCTCATTTGATCCTCTGGTCAGGTGGGGAGCAGAATGCATGGCGCGCTTTGAGCTCGATTAGGTCGAGCTTGAGCTGGCGGTTTTCCAGCAGCAAGCTTGCGCATCTCTCCTGTACGCTCGTCAAATTCTCGTAGACCGTTTTGAGCTCGGCGCGGACGCGATCGATTTCGTTCGGCTCGGCCGATTGTCGTGCCGTTCCGCAGCAACGGCACATGTCCAGCTCGAATCGAGCACACCCATTGAAGGCGCGGCATTCCTGATTGGGGCAGTCCCACCCCGGGAGAAGGATACCGTTCACGAGACCGCCTTCAGTCTGAAGATGTCGTTATCGGTCCAGACCGCGTCGCGACCGATCTTGATTGCTTGTCGTTCCAGCGCTCCGTAGATGTCGTCGCAGTGCTCGGTGAAGCAGGACGTGCAAAGCAGAATCCAGCTCGCGCTTCGGAGCGTCGGATCGCCTGGTCGCTGGAAATGGAGCCCATCGCCGCCGACGTGGAAGTAGTGGGCGTCGAAGTCTTTGAGGTGGATGCACCCGACGAGCACGTCACCAGGCTTCGGACCGGTCGGCGCTTCGGTTCGCATCGCGCCGTGGAGGAGAACGGTTCTCACGGCTCCCTCTCTTGGAGACCCTCACGAAGGAACGTTTCGAGGTCGGTTGCGGGCGGATCGATCTTCGCTCCGCAGTCCTCGCAAATCTCGAAGTCGCCGAACGTTCCGAAGCTATAGATTTTCCGCGCGTGAGCGCACGGTTTGGGTTGAACGTCTGTCGTCACGCAGCCCGGCCTTTCCATCGCTCCCAGATGAAGTACCCGACGAAGCCAGCAACCAGGCCGCCGACAACGATCTGCGTCGTCGACAGGCCGCCCCCGGCCAAGATGATCTGCGTCTCGAGGTAGGACCAGAGGTCGGGATTCTGGTTCTGCATGTTGTCGATGCGCGTCTGGAGATCCCCGGCCGTGATGTACCCCTTGCCGCCGATGTCGAGGTCGGCCGAGTAGTAGGGGTCACCCTGCCGCTGAATGACGTAGTCGTCGCTCGAGCCAGGTACGAACAGAGCCGGGACCCAGTTGAGCCAGTAAAGGTCGCGTCCGCTGACGGACGAGATCCCGGCGTTGGCCATTTCCTGTTGCCAGTAGGCGAAGACATAGGGCAGCTGTTCGCTGACGCTGAGGTTCAGGTAGTCGGAGACCGAGTAGTCCGAGCTGAAAATGCCGTAGCTGACGGGGCAGATCTGGTTCAGCCCTACGCAGTTTTGGCTATTCTCTGCGCCAGGATTCCACTGGCTCTCTCCGATGAGGATGCCGGCCACGTCGAGCGGGGCCGCGCCAATCGTTTCGCAGCCCGCGACGAAGACCGAGGCCCAGCCGGTGTCGAAGTAGGACGGCGGGTTGTACTGGCCGAGACCTCGGATTCGTCGTCGTGTGCGCATCGCTCTAGGATAGCCGTGAAGGGGGCCGGTCGAACACCTTTCCGAGCGCGCGGCTTTTCTCGGTGGCTAGGTTCGCGGCGCGGTAGCCGGCCAGAAAGCCGGCCCAGCAAGACCAGGCCATCAGGGCTACGGTCAGCCAGGACATGTGCGCACGTTGTGGCCCGCCTTGCCGCAGCCGGAGCACTTCGGGGTCTTCTTCTTCTTGTTCTTCTTCATGGGAGGTTCCTTTCGGTGTCGAGGATGCGGAGGAGAAGGAGGCCGGTCGCTGTTGCGGTACCGCGGTTGAAGCCAGGCTTTGGTGCTGGCCCGACAGAGATTAGACCGCGCGCGGCAAGGCGTTCGATGACGATCATGTCCTGAAAGTCAGGCATGACGTCACCTGACTCCGTGGCGCGACGGAGCCATCGTTCTTCTTCGGAGTCGAGCCCCCTCATCGCGGCGCCGGCATCATCTTGGCGCGCTCCTGAGCCTCCCATTCGGCCCGGTCTCGCGCGACGACGAGCTCTCGGTTCTTGGACATCCAGCGGTAGAGCGCAGCTCGGCTGACTTGCAAGTGCTCGGCGGTCTTGACCGCGTTGCCGTCGCAGACCCGGAACGCCTGCGAAACGATCTCGATCGCCTTGTCGCGGTTGAGCGACCAAAGGGCGACGAGCCGCGGGTTGTTGGGGGAAGCCACGGCTTTACTTCATCCGAGCTCGGACGTTGGCGCGTACGCGCTCGATCTCGAGCCCGTATCCAAGCTGGTGGATCTCGTTGCTCAGCTCGAGCATCCGGGACGCGATCGGACCGTCGGCTCGAATCGACAGCTCGTACGCGCGCACGGCGAGGTCGTGGAAAGCCGCGGGCGAAACGGGCAGCTTCGGCTTGTTGCCATCGTTGATCTCGATGATCTTGGCCTGGGCCGGTGGAAGTGCAGGTGCCGGCGCGGAAACAGTGGGCGCCGGAGTTGGGATCGGTTCCTCTTTCTCGAAGGCTGGGAAGTCGGGCGGCTCTGCGCCGACCCAGACGGCGTAGGTGGTCCCGTCGTGTTCGACGACGGCGTCCGACTTTGCCCCGAACAGCTTTCGAGCTCCGTCCGCATCCATGGACAGGGTCCCCCGGACGTACCGCCAGCCGTTCAGGTTGCGGCGCCTGGTGGTGACTCCGATGTGGCCCATGATCTCGAGGGTCCGTTCCACGGGCATGCCGATCGGGTTCTCGGCGCCGCCGGTTGTCGGGTCGGGCTGGTCGTCAGGAAAGAGCTCGGTAGGGGTCGGCTGAGTCATGTCTCACCTGTAATACGTTGGAGCACGGAGGAGGTCAACGTTTCATGCGCTCGGCCCGTGCCCCGGCTGGCACTTGCTGAGGTCGGAGCAGTGGACCACTTCGCAGCGGAGCTCGAAGCCTTGA
>Ga0335069_10014565_pt1 | contig 11006 bp, 8 predicted proteins | sample Lox_Sample_11_FD_206714 | JGI IMG/M metagenome (GOLD analysis project Ga0335069, IMG submission 206714) | Soil microbial communities from Loxahatchee National Wildlife Refuge, Florida, United States - Lox_Sample_1.1 | ecosystem: Environmental > Terrestrial > Soil > Wetlands | place: USA: Florida... | reverse complement strand
CCGCCGGGCTGCCACTCCGTGGACTCCATGGAGATCGCGGTTGAGCGATTCGACGGCGGTTTCGTAGAAGCCAGGAGGCACCGGATAGGCCGCTAGAATATCGGCTGCCGCCTTATAGTCGTGTCCAGATATCTTCGCCCAGTGTTGCAGGAGGACCTCGACGACACGTACGCGATGCCGGTTCTGAAAACCACGCAGAAGATTGAGGATCAGGTCCAGCTCACTAGATGAGCAACGGCTCGAGAGTTGGGCGCTCAAACAGTCGAAGAGAAATTCATCTTTTAAAAACCGTAAGTCGTTGTAGATCTTCTTATCGCCGCGTTTCAGGTACTCGCGCAGGAGCGCTTTCGGGTTGTCTGGCTTTTCGCGGAGTTGTGGCGTCAGTTGTTCCGCGATCCGCTTTAGCATCTTGTCCTCTGGTGACCGCTTAGCCTCTGCCAGCAACCAGGTACGAACCTCGGTATTTTTCCGCCCCGCTTTGACGGCGAACCGACGGAAGAAGGGGAGATTGTTAACCGCCGGAGGCCACTGCTGCTTGGAAGATTTCATCACCCGGAGGCCAGCATCCGCCGTGGCCGCAAAAGCGTCAGCTAGCAGTTCGATCAGGCCGCCTTCGACTTCGGTTTGGGCGCCGCTTGGAAGCTGGCTAAAATCTGCCAGTTCCGTCCATAGGCGTGCCCGGCAAGCATCCCAGATTGCCCGAGCGGCCGTATCACCCTGCACCTCCCCCATCCGGTCCGCAACCTTGTCGCGGATGTCGAAGTACCGGCCTTTGTCGAGCACGTACTCACGACACATGTATTTGACCAGCGCCGGAACGGCAATTGGTGAACCGGAGAATCGAATGCAGAGTTCCGCTAACCCCAATCGCTCATCCGGTAGCAGCAGCCCTTCGTCCGAGGTCAGATTGCCCAGGAGAGTCTCGGGGAAATACTCGAGGACCTCACACACGCGCCAGCAAAGCTCACGGACGCCGCGGTTGCTCGACAGAGAAAAGGCGTCGATAGATTTCTCGGCGAGAGCACGATCCAATGCTGCCAACTTGCCAAGCGCCACGACAATGTCGTCATAGCTACTCGCCTTCGCATGCAAACGGTAACCCTGCTGCAAACAAGCGGGAATCGCCGCTGGCCCGAGCTTGACAATCTCATCGACCAAGTTGAGTGCCTGTGAATCTTCGAGCGACAACCACGCGAAAATAGTGTTCACGGCATCGTCAATGTCCTTCGGAACAACGATTTGTCCCGGGGGCGCGAAGACCTGTCCAATGAGTTGACGAATACGGGACATTTCTGCCCGTGCGTATGCGACTTCATCGTTCCGGAGGGTGATGGCTCCTGCAGATTCGCTGGGAACGCAGGCTTCGAGTGCTTCAGCAAACTCGTCGGCGGAAGCGTAACGCAATTCGGGATTGATACTGAGTGCCCGCGTGAGACAGGCAACGAGGGCGTCTGGTGTAAAGCCGGCTATCAGGGAGAGGTGCGGGCGGTGACGATCTGGAGCGGCGCCTTGTCCAAATAGCATTTCCCAACCCACCATGGCGACGGCCCAGAGGTCATCCTCGGGGCTGGGGGCGAGGCGCTTGCCGAGCTTGACTTCGGGGGGCAAGTAGCGCGGCGTGCCGCTGCCGGAGTCCGACTCTCGCGCGTCGGAGGCGCTGTTGTAGTCGAGAACAAACGGAACCGCTTCGGATTGCCCCGGACCACGTTTTACAAGGATATTGGCCGGCTTTATGTCGCGGTGCACGATCCCGATCGAGTGCAGCTGTTTCACGGCTTGAAGCAAATGGAGCAGCCAGCGGATTAGGGAGCTGACACACCAGAAATCCTGGCCGATCGCGGCGGATGTCGTCTCAGTATCGACGATGGGGATAATGTCCTTTAGGCTGATGACGCACTTCTGGCCGTCCCCCTCGACATACGCGCCGAGTTCCAAAACCAGAAGTGGGTGGTTCTGGTTCCGGATGTGAAGTTTGCTGCTTCGCCGGAGAACCGGGAAGTACTGCGAGTTCAAGGCCCCGAGTTTCCTTAGAAGAGACGCTTCGTTGTTGGCACGGTCGCGGGTACCAACATCAAAGCCAGAATACACCTTCAAGGCGACGTCGGTCTGAGAGTTGGTATCAAATGCCTTGTACACTTCAGAATACCGCCCGACACCGAGCAATTCCGAGGCTTTGTAAAAGGTCGCCACGGTTGCAACCCGGCCCGATTCAACTCCCAGTAGAGTGGGCATAGGTTCAGTTGATCTGGGCCAGCGGTACTTTGGGTGGCCCTTTGACCTTCCCTTCCTGATGGATCTCAACTTCGCTGTCGACTTGAACCGGCGCCCCTTTTCCTGAATCAAAGACGGCGCGGATTTCAAGCGTCTTGTTGTGGGTCATCCGATAGAACAAACGGTACGCGGATTGGGAAGGAATCACACGGTCAAGTTGAAAGACGAGATCTTGCATTGGCACCAAATGGTGATCGTGGGGACCGACGCCGCGGAAAAGAGGGAGGGTAAGCTGAATGGCTGGCCGCTGTAGCTGAAAGCTCGTTTCGACGCGCGTGAACGCGTCCGAAGGCTCGCAGGTCAGAGGAACGATCGGGACGTATTCACCGTTCTCATCGTCTCTTGTGAAAATGCTTTCCAGCAGCCGATACGTAGTCCGAACGCCACTTTTGCCCTGCATCTCGTCATACCGGCAACTCGCGGCACCCAAGGCAACGGTGTTGCAGGCTTCCTCTTCCGTAATGCTGAAACACGGCTTCGGCGCAAAATACGCCGCCAAAGCGGCTTTAAGCCCGGTCATTCGGGAGGCGCCGCCGGTATAAAGCACGAGGTCGATATCATCCTTTCCGAAGCCGGGCACAATGGAGCGCGCAACTTCAATGGCTTGACCAATCGGCCTAAACACATTCAGATCGCCCTTGTCGAGGAAAAAACGGCCGCTGATTTCCTCGTACTGGGGCCGCGTTAATTGGCAGCGGAAATGAATCGGCCGGCGGGTTTTGGGCAGTTCGTGGTCAATGATGAACTCATTCAAAGGTTGATCATTGGCAAGGTAGTATTCGGCTTCTTCCTTGAACTCAGAGGATCGTCGAACGAACAGCTGCATCAGATACTTTCTTTCGTCCGCCGCCAGCGCCTCAAGCCCCTCCCCTTCCCGCCGTTCCCAGAGGCCGAGGAAAAAGGAAGCGAGTTCCACGTCGATATCGTCGCCGCCGAGGTTGTTGTAACGGGAGCGACCGATGGGGTCGATGCACAGTTCAGAACCCGAAGTGATGACGCGAATGATCGAAACATCCAGGGTGCCGCCCCCGAAGTCGAAAACGAGGATGGTCTGCTTGTCTTTCTCAGCGAACTCCTGCCGGTTTTGGTCAAAGAAGTAGTAGAAAGCGGCGGTGGGCTCGTCGAGGAGATGAACCTCCTGGAACCCGGCAAGAGTCGAGGCTCGCAACGTGTCGTTACGCTGGTCGGTGTTGAACGAAGCTGGAACGGTTACGATTGCCTTTCCATCCCAATCTGGGAAGTCAACTCGCACTTGCTGGCAGGCAAGGCGAAGAATATGGGCTGAGATCCAGGGCGGCGTAATCGATGTGCGTTCGCGCGTGGGGTGTTTGAACTTGCACCGTAACCCCATGCGCGACTTGATGGACCGGAAAGCCTCGAGGCGCCCCGCGGCAAACGCACCGACAACCGCCGTTTCAGGAGAATCGAAATAGACTGCGGACTTAATGTGATCGCGGGGCACGTGTACATTCCGTTCGTCTACGGGTTGGAGAATATCAAGCGTTCGCGGCCCGGTGGCATCAATCTGGACCGCAACCACTGTATTCGTTGTGCCCAAATCCACTCCAACAGCAGGGTTCATCGTCTCCTCGCCAATCCTCCTAGTCCGCGATCACGCGGCTCACCCGCGCTCGCCGGACAGGGAGCCACCGCCCCTTCGCCTTGAGCGCCCATCCTTTTCGCGTCACTTTTACCGCAACACTGCTACCCGGCGGGACCTCAAATCCTTCGCATTCGTATAGCCCTGAAGCCTCGTAATTGAGATCAAAAGTCTCATCCTTCGGATACTCGGAGAAGCCGCGCCGCCGCAGTGCGTAGAATAGGTGAGCTGTAAATGACCGGAGTGTGAGGTGGCTCTCTTCGCCGAGCTGAACAGCATTCAGAATATCGAAGGCGTATTTCGAATCAATCGTTTTCAGAACCTCGCGGAGTTCAGTGAATCCGGCGATGTCGGATTCCGGAAGGTCTGCGGGCGGTTGCAGAGGTGATTGCGAAGGGACGGCGGCGGGCACTGGCTTGGATTCCAGGCTGTGAATGCGATCCTCCAGAGTACGGATCTCATCGGCATATTGTTGAATCGTCGACTCAAGCTGTCGAACCCGGTCGTCCGAAGGACCACTTGAGCCAGAACGGTGAATTCGGAGCTTTATGTCCAGGCCGTTGTGGTTGACAAACGCCTTTGCAACCTCGGGATCGGGTCTGGCGTTCTCAGCGGGCGTGTCCTCCTCTGAGAGATCGAGACGACTGTGCCTGAGCCAGCGATCAAGCTCCTTTTCGACTTCGTCCGCTACACCAGGGAAATGTTCAATCTCTGCACCGCACCATCCCTTTAGGTCCTTCAACACCTCCTCGACAACAAATCCATATTCCACCCGAACGTTATCGTTTTCGGCCACCTCCACGTACTCTTCTCTCCGCGCCCGTAAACACCACCAAATCAATGTCCGGAGTAGTTGCACGTCTTTCTTATTGGCGACGGTTGAGAACGGATCTGGAAGCCGCGAGGGGGTTGTAGCGCGACGGAAGCACCAGTAGTGATAAAAATACCGTCCATCCGAGCCAAGCCGGAGCCACTCCACCAATGCCGCCAGAAGGGGCGCATGAAGCTTGGTAAAGGGTTTCGGGAGGATCGTTGCGAAGGCAGCCTGAACGTGCGAGAGATCGGTGTTTTGAGGTAAGGCACTTTTCCTGGGCTTGCGCGCCAAGATGTCGGCCTGGCGCAGAATCCTCCAAGTAAAGCTCAGACGATCCACGAGGATGGGTGTAGGCTCAGCAGTAGTAGACCGGTGCAACCCGCCAATCAGCTCATCAATTCCGGTTCTGGCGAGTCCGATGATGTTGCCGTAAAATCTGGTTTCCCTATTGGGATAGCGCTCTTGAATCAAGCTCATCAGAGGCTTCTCTGGGGAGCTCATCATCGCAGCGAGAATCTCTTGCGCTTCCCATTCAGGAGGCTGATTCTCTTGGTTCTTGTTGAGGGTTGGGCCGCCGCCCGGATGCTCCTTTGCGCCGCTGAAAAGTTCTGCCATTTCGGGATCCCATATGGTAGCCGCGCTTCTCGAAGCCTCGAAGGCCACGCGTTGTCTCAGCGTTCGCAGTCGTGCGGCAGCTCCGGATCAGATCATAGCAAATAGCACGGGACAGCGATGCCGTTTTGCCCACTGGAAAGCTGCTGCAGCGGTCCACGCCGCAACCGGCGAAGTCATCGTCCGGTACCTACGTTGATTCCAGGGGCAGACCCGGCAGAGACGGTGCCCACTTCCCTAGCCTGCAAACGAGGCCATCGAAAGACAGATATTGAGTTGCTCTTGGTTGAATTACGGGTGTCACGGCTGATCGAAGTACAGTCTTCGCCCGAATCGGCGCGATTTCTGCTCGTTCCGGATTAGCAACGGGGGTCGGATTGTACCCGTTAATGGCAGGCATTTGGTCGTATCACGTCCAAACCACCGGGATCGTCCGTTTGGACGCAGACTGACACAGGCTGGAGCCGGGCGAAGGGAGCCTACACTTGGTCACAATCAGCGGTACTACCGGGCCGTCCTGACGAGCAGCTTGAAAGCCTGCCATTCCTCTCCGTCACGCATCGGTCTAATGGCCAACAGGTACTGCCCGGCTGGCAAGCCGGCGAGATCTATGGTTATCGGTATGAATGTTGTGCCGTCGCTCGTGACCGTTGTTGCCTGCTGCTTCGTTATCGTCTTGAGCTGATTCGTCAGCACGCCAACTTCGTAAGTCCCTTCCGGCGATCCCGGAGCCAGGTATATCTTAAGTTTTTCGCGCTCGTTCGGCACAATTAGCGGAGGTTTCAGCTTTTGCGCCGACTCCGACCGCGTGGGCGAATAGGGGCGAAGATCGATCGGAATCTCCGGAAGGTTTCCAGCCCGCGCGAGTTCACCTCCGCCAGGCTGCGGTGACCGATGCCGCATCAGCAAAATCGAAGCCAGGGCGATCAGGCAAACGCACGCAGCCGCGGCCAGCATGAGCCGGCGGCGGGTCTTCTGGCGCGATTGGATTCGCGTCCGTTCCGCAAGCAGATCTCGAATGCAAGGCGAGCAATGGACGATGTGCGATTGAAAGATCGGGTGGGCGGACGGCTGTGATTGGCCCGCGACCTCGCGAATCACGTGCGAGCCGGGGCAATCGACGCGGTCTGGATTCGGGTAGGCGTGCAGCGCCAGATCCTGAACGGTCCTTACGAATTCCCTGAAATCGTTATCTGAGATCTCTTCCATCGCTTGAACATACCTATCTTCTGCCAACTTGAGATTGCGCTCAAGGAGTTTTAGGACCAGGCCTATTCTGCCTCTGTTCTCGTATCCGCCTTATGGCACGCGAGATGCGCTGATCCAGTGCATCTCGGGTAATACCGAGCTTTTTTGCCATCCTCTTTCGAAGCCCAGCACTCGCCAAGTCGTCCTCCGTCAGCGTGTAGGCCTCGATCACCAGTTCGCGATCTTGTTCCGTCAGGCAAGCCAGGCACTCGCGAACCTCGTCGGCCGTCTCCAGGTCTCGTTCGAAGTCGCGAGCCGACTCGTCCTCGATGTCGCCGAGATCTTCCACCGAACGTGCTATGGGCGGCTGCCGGGGCCTCCTGCTAAGAAACGCTTTCCGCACTTCGGCCCGGACCAGACGGTCGAGTTCTTCGGGATCCGGGTTCGGCGGAACACGGTCTTTCAGCCGATCAAAAATCCAGTCTATATAGGTCTGAACTCTAGGCGATCCCGCCGCGCTCCCGGCAAGAGCGGGAATGTGATCTCTGATCCACTCAAGATTTAGTTCTAACGCCCGTCGAAGGGAATCTGTCGGGTCTGGTAGAGGCGTGCGCACGGAATCACCGAAAACCAAGCAAGGTTACCGCCACTCTCGCCAGTGTAAGAAACAAGACCGAACCGGGCACACGCGCGGCAGTTTTACTGTCAGAAACCCAGGTACGGGCGGCTATGAATATAGAGAGTTTTTTCGGACGTTTGGCGGCGCCAGACGTTCCTGGGGAGGGTCGGGATGCTGGCGTCAGAAACCAAAACCCCGATGGTTGAGGATCAGAAGAGCAGTCAGGCATCAGGGAGTCCGGAACTAAATGGAAAGGATGCGAATGGTCGACCAAAGAAGCGAGGAAATCTGGCAGCGACGCTGGATCCGCTGCTCGATCCCCGCCTTCCGGCAGGACGGCCTGGCCGGCCGAAGGGTGCCGTCAACTACGAATGGGCACCGGAGACCGACAAGCTTCTTGTCGACTTGTGTGCGAGGCGAGGTGTCGCAACGGCGAAGAAGATCGTCGGGAAGAAGATTCTGGCAGAGCGCCCAGGTAAGGCCGGGAGCAGGCCGGACAGCGTCCGCAAAGCAGTCGAACACCGCTTGGCAAAGTTGGGAATCTCGCCTGGACGGAAACGGAGGAAGTCTGATACGAAGGCAAAGCGGTGGACCGCATCCGAGACAACCGCGTTGCTGGGCGCGCTCGGCGCCGATGCCTCGATCGAATCAATTGCGGCCCGCACTGGCCATTCCATAAGATCGGTCCGTGCCAAGCTCGCGCGGCTTGAATATCAGGTGAGCGAGATCCACGGGTTTTCAGAATTTACCGTGGACGAGTTCGCCGAGCGATTCCACGTCACATCGCGGCAGGTCCGCCGGTGGAAAGAAAAAGGTTGGCTCCAGACGAAACATCGCCGAATCACAGACGCGTGCATCGAGAATTTCTTACAGGAACACGCAGGCCAGATTCCGCTCGAAAGTCTGCCTCGCGAGGACCAGGTTTACCTGCTGGATCTTGGATATCCCTGTCCGGAGGAGAAGACTTTCCGCCAGAACGTAAGAGAGATCTTGGACAGCGTCGGCAGGCAGAGGAAGCCGCGGCGACGGTCTCGCAGAGAGCCGGTCACCGAGGCCGCGGCGGGCGACGATGGGCCGGCTTCGGATGATGACAACGGGGAGCCGCGTAGCGCAATGCAATCAGCCTAGCCGAGTCCTGGATAAGGCCTCAATTGCCGCGGTCCCCGTGGGGGCCTTTGTGACCGGCCGAGAACTTCAAAATATCCGTTTGCGGCCTCCCTCCACTCTCCGTAAGGAGGCAAGCGGGCGGGATGCTCGTTTGGCCACGCGGCGTGACACTTCTGCGCGTAACTCCGGAGTGCGGGATAAGCCGGGTGATGCCGAACGTGAAAGCACAAGGCCCTAAGCAATTCCTTCTGGTTGGCTTTCGGAAGGCGATGTTCGACAACCCAGGCATGGAGAGCCCGAACAGCTTCCGTGGACTCAGACGAACTCGGTAGACGAAATCCGCCGTACCTCTGCGCCAACTCTCTCGCAACGAGGTCAGAGCCACGTCCCTCGACGTCGAGAGTCAGTTCCATCCAGAGAGAGAAGGCGATCAATTCGGAGAATGTGGCGAGTTCGCTGCACCACTCCGCTTCAGGCAGCGTCCGGATCGTGTCGAGAATTTGCTGGGCATCACTTCTGCCGTCCGACAGCGTGGTAACGGCCGCCACACCTGACTGCCACTGCGCGTACGTTGGAAATTCGGCTGGCGGTGCTGCGCGCCAACGCTTGTCGATGCTCTCCCAGTACGACCATGCTCTTGCGTAGTGTAGAGACACGGCGGAAAAATAGCGCACGGCATCTAACCAGCCTTCCCGCTTCGGGACCAGAAAGCTGTTCATCTCGGCCCACTCGCCAACGGCTTGCCAAACCTGCAGGCCCGGACCCTCAGCATCTATTGCGGTCGGCTCAACGACAGCCCGGATGTGCGATAGCAGGAGCGGAGATCTGGATTCCAGTTCCTTCTCCATATCAGCCGGAATGCATCGCGCGGCAACGATCACGGCGCGCAACCAAAGCGTGAAAACCTGCCACTCCGTGTATTCTTCTGCCGCGGCGGCGAGGGTCTTCCATGGCGCCCTCCTGGCCTGCAACCATGCTTGGCGCTCGTTTTGAAAGCGAACTCGCGCGATGAGCGTACCGCGTTCGCAGGATTCTAGGGCCATAACGACTCGGCTAGATTGGGCCTGTGACGCACGCAGCAAGCACCGGTTGAGGACAGAAGAAGGCATGAAGGCGCCGTATTAAGCGCTGAGCGTGGTACGATCCGCGCGTCATCACGTAGGTGAAAGTAGTCGATGGTCGAGGCCACCTCCATTTGTGCGGCAGCATTCGGCCAGTCTACAACAACGTTGCCGCAGCGAGAGGAGGTCGAATTGGTGGCGCACAGTCTGATTTTGCGGCAAGAGCCGATATGGGCCAAAAAGGGGGTGGGGGCGCTAGATGCAGTTCTTCGGGCTGACCGAGAAGACTCAATGGGTACGCGACTTGCGAACATACGGGCGAGAATTGCTGTTCTGGTTGCTTCTCCTCCCCGCCTTCGGAGCCCTTGGGTCCCGTGAATCCAACAGGCAAATGGCTGGTCTCGTTGAGACGTGCGCCTTCCTGGTAGTTGCGATGTCATCCCTGGGAAGGTTAAAAAGCCTCGGTCTTACATTCGCAGCCTGGAATCCGCTGTGCCGGCGAGGTACGTCGATCTGTACCCTGGCCGGCCTGCTTGCCGGCGCCATCATCGCAAGTATCGCTAGGCTCGCAGGCCAGCCCCTCGGTGTTGAGAGTGGGTGGAACAAAGTCGTATTGGCCGTTTCGCTCGGGCCGGTGTTGGAGGAGGTGATCTTCAGGGGCTATCTATTCACCGCCGCGCTGTTTTTCACCGGCCGAATGTCGGGGGCGCGATCCACAAGCATCTCGATTGGCGGAATAGCCGTTCTATTCTCGATTGCCCACATGGCGACACCGGGGATCACGGTCCTTCAGCTCTGCTGTATTGGCCTCACCGGTTCCCTTTACGGTTACATCAGGTTTCGAACGAGATCGACGGCGGCAGCCGCGCTCACACATGGAACGTACAACTTCACGCTGTACTTGGCCTACTGGTTTGGGCTCGCAAGGTAGTCCGGGGCTTTTTTGAGGAATCCGCAAACCGGCTTATACCTGTTTCGTGGGCCGACATCTGGTACGACCATCGGGGCACGCGTGTACGGATCCCCACTTGTGCTGTGGAATCGGCCAAGAGCTTCATTTCACCGCTCGCGGTCCTCGGGCTGAAATCGTACACCGAACCGCCGGGCAGCCGGTACCGGCGGTCAACCTGCGCCGTCTCAACTCCCAGGTATCATCCTCGCGGGAGCATTGGGCTCGACCCTGGGGCAATCCATCAGTGAAAACAATTGGGGAGAATCGAGTGCGCAACATAATCCGATCAGTCATTCTCATTTCATTTGTCGCACCGCCATGGTGCTCCGGCCAAACGTCTGCGATGAATGGCGAGATTACGGGAACAATCACAGACCCGTCAGCTGGCGCCATCTCTGGCGCTGTCGTCCAGGTCACCAACGGGGGGACTGGCCTCAAGCAAAGCACGAGGACGGCGAAATCGGGACTTTACAGATTCGGATTGCTGCCGGTCGGCAACTACGATGTTGAAATTGAGGCGCCCGGATTTGCAATCGAACGGCGGACCGGCGTGCACTTGAATGCTGGCGAGACCGTCACCGTCGATGTACACATGAAGGTTGCAGGCTCGACAACGCAGGTCGAGGTTACGGCTAACGCCACAATTAGCGATCCCAGCCGGACTGACCTGGGCAACACCATCGACGAGAATACGACCAACAACTTGCCCCTGGTCTCCCGGAACCCTTACAATTTCATTCTGTTTCAGCCGAATGTCAGCGGGATTGCGAACACCGAATTCG
>Ga0335069_10014564_pt1 | contig 11006 bp, 6 predicted proteins | sample Lox_Sample_11_FD_206714 | JGI IMG/M metagenome (GOLD analysis project Ga0335069, IMG submission 206714) | Soil microbial communities from Loxahatchee National Wildlife Refuge, Florida, United States - Lox_Sample_1.1 | ecosystem: Environmental > Terrestrial > Soil > Wetlands | place: USA: Florida... | reverse complement strand
TGCGCGTGCCGAAGCCCTACGGTTACTTCAACGACACTCTGCTCATGGAGCTCGTGACCGATGCCGCCGGCAACCCTGCCCCGCGCCTGGGCGAAGTCGATCTGTCGCCCGAGACGGCGCGTGAGTATCACCGTTTTCTCATTCAGCAGGTCGTGCGCATGTTGAGCATTGGACTCATCCATGGCGATCTCTCGGAGTTCAACGTGCTCGTCGGGTCCGAGGGACCGGTGATCATCGACCTGCCGCAGGCCGTGAATGCGGCGGGCAACAACAGCGCATGCGCGATGCTCGAGCGCGACGTGAACGGCCTTCGCGGCACGCTCGGCCGCTTCGCGCCCGAGCTTCTTGAATCCGAGTTCGCACTGGAGATGTGGGCGCTCTACGAGCAGGGTGAACTGACCGCGGACAGTAAGCTCACCGGTGTCTTCGCGCGCGACGAGACGACGGCTGATGCCGCAGGGGTCTTGCTGGTCGTTGAGGACGCGCGGGAGGAAGCGCTGCGACGAGAGTTGGGTCGCGAAGAGCCTCAATAACGCCTCGTCAGCGCGGAGGTCCCGGACGATCCAAGCACACAGACTCTCGCGATGAAAAATGGATGGTCAGTCGGATGCTTGCGATGGCCACTTCTTTTTTGAATCGCCGGAGCAATTCAACCGGGCCAGGTTCCCATCCCGGACGCTGACTGAGCGGTATAGTATGTGCGGGTCCGGCTCTGCCTCGGGGACCACACCATGAACGTGGAGCGTTTTTGCATCGCAGGTCCGTTCGCATACGCGGGGACCATCAAGAAGGTGACGATCACGATTCAGCCCTCGGCACTTGGCGCAAGTGACCAGCGGATCGTCGGTGATGGGGAGAGAGCGGCGGCGCTGGCCATGGAGTGAGCTCTGCACCGGGAGGGGTGCGCCATGAACAAAATACGAACCGCCAGAGTAATCCTGGTTTGCGTTTCAACAATGCTGGCACGCGTCGAGTGGAGTTCGGCTCAGGCGCCGGACCGCAGTGCAACGGTCGGAACCACGGTTCCAGCGCCGCAGGCGGCGCAGTCGCTGCCCCGGCCGGACTTTCGCTTTCAGGGACAGGTCGGTCGCACGTATCAGGACTCTGACCCGCCGACGTTCCCTGAAGTGGTGCGCCCGCCGAAGGGTGCTCCTAACGTCTTACTGATCCTCCTTGACGATGTGGGCTTTGGTCAGTTCAGCGTCTTCGGAGGCGGTGTGCCGTCCCCGAATATGGAGAAACTTGCCGCACAAGGTCTCCGTTACACGCGCTTCCACACGACCGCATTGTGCTCGCCTACCCGCGCCGCATTACTCACGGGGCGTGATCACCACGTCGCCGCCACGGGAGTCATTACCGAGCTTGCGACCGGCTACGACGGTTACACGGGCATCATTCCGAAGAGCGCTGGAAGCGTAGCCGAAATTCTGCGGCAAAACGGCTATGCGACTGCATGGATCGGTAAGAACCACAACACACCCGCATGGGAGACCAGTGAGGTCGGTCCATTTGATCATTGGCCCAGTGGTCTTGGCTTCGACTATTTCTATGGTTTCAACTCCGGCGACACGAGCCAGTTTGAGCCGGTTCTCTTCGAGAACCACAGCCGCGTGCCTCGCTCGACCGATCCGAACTACCACGTGTCCCATGACTTCGCGGACCATGCGATAGCCTGGATGCAGCGGGAAAAGGAAATCGATCCGGCCAGGCCCTTTTTCCTGTATGTGGCGCCCTCGGCGACGCATTCGCCGCACATGGCCCCCAAGGAATGGATTGCCCGGTTTAAAGGGCAGTTCGACATGGGCTGGGATCGGTACCGCGAACTGACTCTGGCGCGGCAAAAGCGACTGGGGGTGATTCCCCCAGACACCAAACTTACGCCGCGGCCTGACAGTCTTCCGGCATGGGAGTCTCTCAAGCCTGAACAGAAGCGGCTCTACGCGCGGATGATGGAAATCTTCGCTGGCTTCGGAGCGCAGATTGATTATGAGATGGGACGCGTGCTCGATGCGGTGCGGGCGCTGCCGGACGCGGACAATACCCTCATCATCTACATCATGGGTGACAACGGAGCCTCGGCCGAAGGTGGTCTCGATGGCGAGACCAATGAGGTCTCCGGTTTCAATGGTATTGCTGAAAACTGGCAGGACAATCTGAAGCACATCGACGAGCTGGGGGGCCCGAAGTATTACAACCACTTTCCGGCCGCATGGGCGTGGGCCATGGACACGCCGCTGAAGTGGACCAAGCAGGTGGCGTCGCACTTCGGAGGGACGCGCAATCCCGTGATCATCTCCTGGCCGGCAAGGATCACGGACAAGGGCGGCGTACGCAGCCAGTTCCATCACATCATTGACGTGATGCCGACGATCCTCGAGGTGGCAGGTATTCGGGCCCCTGAAATGCTCAACGGAACGCCTCAAAAGCCCATCGAGGGTATCAGCATGGTCTATACGTTCGACGATCCGAAGGCTGCCGATCGCCGCAAGAGCCAGATCTTCGAATTGGTGTCGAATCGGGCCATGTACGAGAACGGATGGATGGCCTCGTCGATGTCCTTCGTTCCGTGGGAAGCAAAGCGCGCCGGCTATGACCCGGATAAGGCAAAGTGGGAGCTTTACCACGTCGACCAGGACTTCTCCCAGGCTGATGATCTCGCGGCGAAGTATCCCGACAAGCTGAGGGAACTGGTGGATCTGTGGTGGGCCGAAGCGGCACGGCATGACATTCTGCCGCTTGACTGGCGCTCCGTAGAACGCCTGTCGGATCAACTCACCGGAAGACCGACAATCGCGGCAGGCCGAAAGACCTTTGTGTACACCACGCCGCTCGTCGCTTTGCCTGAAGCCTCAGCCCCCGATTTGAAGAACAAATCCTTCTCGATTTCTGTCGAAGCGGAGATTCCCGAGAATGCAAACGGCATGCTTTTCACGCAAGGTGGTATTACCGCGGGCTGGGGTTTCTATATGCAGAACGGAAAACTGATTGGCATGCATAACTACCTCGGCCTGGAACGCTACCGCGTCGTGTCCGCGGAGAATGTGCCGACCGGACAGGAAACCCTGACGTTCGAGTTCAAGTACGACGGCGGCGGGATGGGCAAGGGCGGCACGATCACGCTGCTCGCCAATGGCCAAAAGATCGGCGAGGGTCGCGTGGAGAAGACGGCAGGAGTCAAGTATTCCCTATACGAGGGTCAAGATATCGGCGAGGACAGCGGTTCGCCCGTCGATTTCACCTACACGCCGCCGTTTCCGTTTACCGGTCAGCTGCACAAAGTCACCGTCGAACTGAAATAGAGCGTGCATCTGGAAGCGACTGGTAGGTCGTGCACTAACTCGCTGCAGGCAAGCGGCAGTACTCGGCCAATTAAGGAGACGGAACATGAAGCGGATTATGCACTGGTGGCGCCGCCTTGCGGCCCTGAGTCTGCTCACTCTGACTTTTGCCGTCGGCCCGGCGTTTGCGGCAGACAGGATGCCCAACATAGTGATCATCTGGGGTGATGACATCGGCCTGTCCGATATCAGCGCCTACTCGATGGGACTGATGGGCTTTCATACGCCCAACATCGATCGTGTCGCAAAGGAAGGCATGATCTTCACCGACTATTACGGCGAGCAGAGCTGCACAGCCGGGCGGTCGTCGTTCATTACCGGCCAATCGGGCTTGCGTACCGGCCTGACTAAGGTTGGTTTGCCCGGCTCTCCCATTGGGTTGCAGAAGCAAGACCCGACAATTGCTGAGCTGTTGAAGGCCCGAGGCTACGCCACCGGTCAGTTTGGCAAGAACCACCTGGGAGACCGCAACGAGTTCCTGCCCACGGTGCATGGCTTCGACGAGTTCTACGGCAACCTGTATCACCTCAACGCCGAGGAAGAGCCGCAGCTTCCGGACTACCCAAAGGACCCAGCGTTTCTGGCCAGGTTCGGCCCTCGGGGCGTACTGGATTGCAAAGCATCGGCTACGGACGACCAGACCGTCGAACCGCGCTTCGGCAAGGTCGGCAAACAGGTGTGCAAGGACACAGGGCCCCTAACCAAAGAGCGAATGGAGACAATCGACGATGACATCGCCAACCGGGCCGTGGACTTTATCCAGCGGCAGAACAAGGCCGGCAAGCCCGTCTTCGTCTGGGTGAATTTCACCCACATGCATTTCCGCACACACACCAAACCGGAAAGCATTGGCCAGGCGGGGCTCTACCAGAGCCCGTACCACGACACCATGATCGATCACGACAAGAACGTCGGTACGGTGCTTAAGGCGCTGGATGATCTCGGCATCGCGGACAACACCTTCGTCATGTACTCCACAGACAACGGTCCGCACATGAACGCATGGCCGGATGCCGCGATGACGCCGTTCCGCAACGAGAAAGACTCGAACTGGGAAGGCGCCTACCGGGTACCCGCCATGGTGCGCTGGCCGGGACACATCATACCGGGTAGCGTATCCAATGAGATTATCGCTCACCTCGACTGGCTGCCGACGCTGCTGGCAATGGCCGGCGACATGCAGGTGAAGGAGGAGCTGCTCAAGGGCTATAAGGTCGGTAACATGACCTACAAGGTGCACCTCGATGGGGACAATCTTCTCCCCTACCTGACGGGCCAGGTCGCCAAGAGCCCGCGCGAATCCTTCCTCTACATCAACGACGACCAACAACTGACAGGCCTGCGCTACGACAACTGGAAGATTGTGTTCCTGGAGCAGCGGGTCCCCGGAACCATGGCTATCTGGCTGGAGCCGTTTACTCATTTGCGGGGTCCGAAGATATTCAACCTCCGGACGGACCCGTACGAGCGCGCGGACATCACGTCGAACACCTACTACGACTGGGCGCTAAATCACGCATTCCTGGTCATGCCTGCAGTGACCTACGTGGGCCAGTTCTTGACAACCTTCAAGGACTATCCGCCGCGACAGAAGGCGGGCAGCTTCAACTTGGATGAGGTATTTCAGAAGTTGCAGGAAAGCGGCGGCTCGAAGTGACGCGGCCGCGGCGAGGCGCTCCTACCCGAGCGTCTCGCTGCGACCACCCCCGCAGCCATACGAGACGACGGCTTTCCGGCAAGGTGCCGAGCTGACCTTGGTCCGATGACTGAGCTAGAGGAGCTGCTCGAAGTCAGGCAAGGGCCAGGACCGGTCGAAGTAGGATTCGGTCGGGTTGTAAAAGCGGAAATACGCGAACCAGTTCTTGCCCGGTACCGTCGGAACCCAGTTCTTCTCGAACCCGGCCGGCGCCTTCGGCCCGCAGTAGATGTCCACCGAGCCGTCCGGGTTCATGCGCAGGTCCATGCGCGAGGAGCGATCGGCGATCTTCTGATCGTTCAGGATCAATGCGCGCGTATCGACGTCGTACAGCGTGACCGACCAGAACAGCTTGATCGGGGGATTCGGCGGAACGTGAAGCCGATACGAGTTGCCGCCATCCAGCCATTTGCCAGCCTTGTCCTTGTAGGCGCTCAGGTACGCCGATGAAGGCCCTGGGTGCTTGGGCGCCATCGCCGCCCCTGCGCCGACCGCCTCGTAGAACCAGGCGGCGCGTTCGTCGAGCAGGTTCCAGAACTCATCGGGAGCGTCGGCATCCAGCGCCAGCGCAAAGTCCCAGTGCGCATCGGAGCGGTACTTCACACCCGCGAAGCGACGATCTGCGCTGTTGGCCTTGGCCATCGCCTCCCCGACCAACGCGGCATCAGTCAGAATCTTCGTCTGGCGGGCGTCCGGCTTGAAGAGTTTGCCCTTTTCCAGGCCAAGGGGCCGCAACATGGCGTGGAAGAAGATGTCGCGCGGCTCGATAGGCTCGCGCTGGATCACGTCGTTCACCCGCTCCCAATATTCCATCCCGCGCGGCGGCAGGCCGCTCCACTCTCTGGTGCCCGCGTCGAGGATCTCCATCCTCGGCGGGTTGTGACGTTGGGCGTAGGGATACATCTGCAGATGGGCCAACGCCTCCTGCGCTCTCGCCGGATCGGATTCGGTCAGGCGCACACCGAGAAATACATTGACGGTCGGGGAGTGACGCACGAAGTAGCCGGCGACGTCGTCTGGAACCTTCTGCCCCGGTGCCAGCACGAGATACTTGCCCGGCATTTCGGTGCCGGGAATGGCGTTCTGCCAGGAGTCGTTCATCGCACCTTGCACTCCGCTCGCCGGCATCTCCAATACGAAGGGTCCGGACGAAAGGTCAGCGAACCCGAGGTAGTACGGCGTCGTGGCATTGGCTGTCAGGACGCCGCGCCTGGCCTCATAGGACAGGATGGCGACAATCTGGCCGTTCCTGGCGCCGAGCCCGCTCGTGACGCCGCGCTGCCACGCAGTGAATGCGACCGCTGGAAGAGACCAGAGATAGGCTTGACAGGCGCGTTGAAAATCACGCTCGTCGTAGAGCTTATCGACCGTTGAGTCGGTCGGGAAGCCGTCCGCGAAACCGTGCGTAAATTGCAGCGCACCGATGCGAGTCTCGATCTCCCGAGACTTGTTCTGGGTGGTAGTCGTGACTGGCCCTTCCCGTTGGTCGGAAAGCCCTATTTTCTCGATGTCCGGCAATCGCCAGGTCTTCTCGAACAACGCCTTCTCAGGGCCGTAGAAACGGAACAGCACTTCGAATCCCCCTTCGCCGCTCGTGGGGACCCAGTTCGACTCTTTGCCGACCGGTGCTTTCGACCCGAGGTACAGGTCAGTCGAGCCGTCGGCGTTCCTCTGCAACCCCGGCGTCTGGGACGAGCGACTAAGCCATCGCGCATTGCGTATGGGCGCATGCGTGCTGCGGTCATAGACCGTTGCTGACCAGTACTGCTTGACGGGTGCGTTGGCCGGCACGCTGAGCCGATAGCTCGCGCCACCATCGAGTAGGCGGCCATCTTTGTCTGCGATGGTGATGAGATAAGAGGCACCTGCGCCCACGTGCTTTGGAGTGAAATAGGCGTAGGAGAACGTGACTCCTCGAACATCGATGGGATAGACGTCGGGCTTGGCAAAAAACGTCGCCTGGCCCTCGAACAGTTCGCGCGATCCCGGCTGCGACCAGTGACCGCTCTCATAGTAGGGCGATGAAAAGGACGCTTCATATTGGGTCACGAGCCAGGCATGGGCTTCACGAGCCGCATCGGTGAGGACGTCCTTCATCTTCGGGTCGGGTGTGAAGAGTCTTCCCTTCTCTAGGCCGATTGACTTGAGCTGATCAATCATCGCTTTGTCCCGCTCCAGCCAGGGCTCCGTCTGCACGATGCGGTTGAGCGACTCGAAGAATCGCAAGTCGTAGGGAATCGTGCTGTCGTACACGACGTCGACCACGTCGAGGAAGGTCGTCGCCGGTGGATTGGCGGCCTGTGATAATGGATAGAGCTTGATCCGCTTGCCGTAGGCGACCGCTTGGGCAACGTCGGACTCGCTTCCGCTCTTCGGAATGGAGCGAAGCAGGGCATAACCTGCGTAAGTGTCCGATGCTAAGGCGATATAGCCCGCGGGAACCCTGCCCTTGTAGCCTGGAGGCAGGAAGAGGTACTTGCCGCCCTGCCCCCTGTCTACGCCAGCCGGCCCGACGTCCTCGAGGGCGGATTGCCAGACATCCATGATGGTCCCGGTGATCGACCCCTCATCGGCCGGTGGAATCTCAATCACCACCGGCCCCACGTCCTTGGTGTCAATGAATGGCGTGAAGTAGATCGCATCAGGGTTCGGCGTCAGGGTCTGGATCTTCCAGTCAGGAAGGCGCGACCAGTAGGCGACCTGGTTAGAGGCGCCCTTGGCCTCGCGAACCATCGCCTGATACATGAGATCGTAGTTGACCGCCGGCATGCCCCAGATCACAGCTTCGATAGCGCGGCGCTCGATCGCGCGGTACTTAAGCTGTTCGGGTGTAAAAGCGGTCTGCGCGCGATCCCTATCGATACTCGGCTCTTGCTTTCCATCGCGCAGCGCCGCGGGTTGATTCGCGGATTGGTCGCCGCACGCGCTCAGCCCGGCCAGCAGCGTCATCGCGATGACGGTGCCTGTGACAGTTACGCGTCCCCTCGAGCAGGAAGCCGTCCGCGCTCTCATGACGCTGCATCCTTTGCCGCTGTTAGCATTTGCCGTTATTGTGAACCACTGAGCCCGTGGATAAGCACCCCGGCCCGTCGGCGTGCCAACTTTACGCCGTGCCGCGGTAACTGGCGGACGTCCGTTTTGGGGTCGATGGCGGACAACTGAGTTAGAGTCCCCAGGTAGTCGGCGCCGCGCTCAAGCTTGGATCTGAAACAGCATGCTGTATCAATCCGGAGCGAAGATCTTCCGTTGGCTGGCGACCAGCCTGGCTCTCTCGTCCAATGTGTGCGCGTGGAGCGCGGAAGGAGCCAGCACCGAATACGTGGGCGGCTTCACCGGATTCGCCGCCGGTTATGTGCCGACCGATCCAGGGTCGTATCTCGCCAACTATCTCTACTACTACAACGGCGACACCGCAGCCGTGGCGGTCAATGGCAAAGTCGCGCTCAACGTCAGCACCAGTGTCTACTTCGAAATACCGGAAGTCACCTACATCACCAAGTTAAGTCTCTTCGGCGGGAACTACGGCTTCGGCATTGCGGTGCCCGTGGGCTATGTCGATGTGGACGCAGCAATCAATCCGGCGGGCATCGCCCGATCGGCTTCCACCTTCGGGTTGGGAGATTCGATCCTCGTTCCGGCCCTGGTCGGTTGGCACTCGGGTAATTGGCACACAAACTTCGCTCTGAGCGTGTTCGCGCCAACGGGACAGTACGATCAGAACCAGGCGATCAATCTCTCCAAGCACTTCTGGGCGATTGACGGCTCTTACAGCGCGAGCTTCCTCACCGAGGCAGGCTTTGATCTGTCCGGTTGTCTCGGCTACACGGTCAATTTCGAAAACCCAACCACCCGCTACAAGAGCGGAGATGTCGTACATCTCGACCTCGCCGTGGGACAGAATCTGACGAAGCAATGGAAGGTGGGTCTGGGCGGCTACGCCGTCGTCCAGGTCACGGGCGACAGCGGCTCGGGCGCCACGCTCGGATCCTTTGAGTCCGACATCTATGCACTGGGCGCCATCCTGGGATACTCCGCGAAACTCGGTCAGTCGGACGTCGACCTGCAACTGCGCTGGTACCGCGAGTTCGACGCGAAGAACCATCTCGAAGGGAACGCAATCTATCTCACCGCCGCGCTAAAGCTCTAGCGCTGTGCGCGGGTCCACAAGGCTCACCGTGAACGTCCTCATGCCAATTCGTCAGCGCATCTCGAGATTCGGGCACAAACGCGTCGACGCCCGCCAGGATGTGGCGCAGTCAACAGCGATCGAATGGTCGAAGGCAGGGGCTCGCATGTGCCGTTTAGCCGCCTTGCGAACAGTTGCCGCGGTCACCGTGGGCACATTGGCGACCGTCAGTACATTCGGCGCCACGACGCCTGCCACGGCGCAGCAGGAGAAGCCCAACATAGTGTTCATCCTCATGGACAATCTCGGCTACGGTGAACCGGGGGTATACGGCGGCGGCATTACACGCGGGGCTCCGACTCCTCGTGTGGACCAGCTGGCAGGCGAAGGGATGCGCCTCACCAATTTCAACGTGGAGGCGCAATGCACTCCGAGTCGCTCTGCAATTCTGACCGGCCGTTTTGCAATTCGCTCAGGTACGCAGTCGATTCCGATTGGCGGCGGCCTGGACGGACTCACGCGTTGGGAGGTCACCATTGCCAAACTGCTGTCGGGCGTCGGCTACGCCACGGCAAGCTTCGGCAAGTGGCATTTGGGAAGCGAGCAAGGTCGCTTGCCGAACGACCAGGGCTTTGATGAGTGGTATGGCATCCCGCGCACGACGGATGAGGCCTTCTGGCCCACAGATCCCGCTGCCAAGCCAGCCGGTGTTCCGTTCATGCACATCATGGAAGGCCGCAAGGGAGAGAAGAGCCGCGAACTCGAGGTGTACGACCTGCAGCAGCGCCGCCTGATCGACGCCGAGATTACCCGCCGAACGATAGAGTTCATGAAGCGCACCGCCCCCTCTGGCAAACCGTTTTATGTCTACGTGCCGTTTACGCAGGTGCACTTCCCAACCCTGCCGAATCCTGCTTTCGCTGGCAAGACCGGGTTCGGCGACTTTGCGGACGCAGTCGTGGAAATGGACGCGCACGTGGGCGAAATTCTTGACGCGATCGATGATCTTCACATCCGCGACAACACCATCGTCGTCTTCACGAGCGACAACGGCCCTGAAGCGACTTGGCCGTGGCAGGGATCTTCGGGACCGTGGCGCGGTTACTACTTCACGCATATGGAGGGCTCATTGCGCGTGCCATTTATCATTCGCTGGCCGCACAGAATCCCTGCCGGCACGGTGAGCAATGAGATAGTGCACGAGGTCGACACGTTCACTACATTCGCAAGGATCGCCGGTGCAGAGGTTCCTAGGGACCGCGCCATCGACGGTGTAGATCAGACCGATTTCCTGCTAGGCAAGACCAGCAAATCGAACCGCGAGGGCTTCCCCGTTTTGGTGGCTGACCGAGTTGAAGGTGTGAAGTGGCGAAACTGGAAGATTGTCTTCTATGACGACGAACGCGACTGGTGGACACCGCCTGCCAAGCTAGGCCAACCAAAAGCCTTCGACCTCATCACTGATCCCAAAGAAGAATATCCGGCAACCGGTATACGACACACCTGGAATGCGGAGCCAGCGTTAAAGATCCTGGCAGCGTTTGAGGAAAGCCTAAGGCGGTATCCACCGATAGCGCCTGGTACGCCGGATCCCTACACGCCACCCAAGACCAAGCAATAGGAAGCACAACGGCGTCGCGATCTCGATCGGGCGTTCGATTTCGCGGGAAACCAGCTTACGCTCGAGGCAAGCATCGGAGGCGCGCTGTACCCGGATGATGCCGACGAGATCCATGCACTGTTGGATAAGGCCGATCAAGCGATGTCACAGCGGGCGCACTCGCCCGGCAACACCGGAGCGGCACTCCAAGTGCGTCCGATCCCAATGCGCCGCGTCGGCGGCAGC
>Ga0335069_10014561_pt1 | contig 11007 bp, 10 predicted proteins | sample Lox_Sample_11_FD_206714 | JGI IMG/M metagenome (GOLD analysis project Ga0335069, IMG submission 206714) | Soil microbial communities from Loxahatchee National Wildlife Refuge, Florida, United States - Lox_Sample_1.1 | ecosystem: Environmental > Terrestrial > Soil > Wetlands | place: USA... | reverse complement strand
CCGCAAATTCCAGAACGAAATGGAAAATTTCGAGCAGGTCTTCTGGTCCGGCCAGTCGCTGGAGGAGCTATACGCCCAGCTTTCGACCCAGGAGAACACCGGCGCGGCCGCGTTGTTCGTCGCTGCAATGCGGGAGTGGAAGCGTTCGTTCCAGCACGCGGCCGGCTCCTTCCGGGGTTTGCACGCACGAATCGACAAGGTGCTCGACGTCGCCACCGCCCGCGAGGTAGAGCGCCTCGAATCAAACCTGCTGGTGCTCGCGACGGTCGCCTCGGCCGGCCCGTTTATCGGGCTCTTCGGCACAGTGTTCGGCATCATGAATTCGTTCCAGTCGATCGCGGCGTCCAAGAACACGTCGCTCGCCGTGGTCGCGCCGGGCATCGCCGAGGCGTTGCTCGCTACCGCGATCGGCCTTTTCGCCGCGATTCCCGCGCTCATCGCCTATAACAAGTTCCAGGGCGACGTGGCCAAGGCGCAGGCGCGGCTCGAGAGCTTCGCCGACGAATTCTCCTCTATCCTCTCGCGGCAGATCGATCAGCATCTGTCGGTCGAGAAGGTCTCCTGACGGGAGGCGGGGATGGCGGTTTCGATCACCGGCAATCGCAAAGGCAGGGGACGGCGGGGCGTCCCTCGCTACGGCGCGATGGCCGACATCAATATGACGCCCTTCATCGACGTCATGCTGGTGCTGCTCATCATCTTCATGGTCGCAGCGCCGCTGTTGAGTTCCGGCGTCTCGGTCGACCTACCGAAAACGAACTCGGCGCCGCTCAACGTCGAACGCAAGCCGATCTCGGTGTCGCTGAACGACCAGGGTGAGCTTTTCCTGATGGACCAGCCGGTCGCCGAAGCCGATCTCGTCGCGAAGCTGCAGGCGGCGTCACAGAATGACATGGACCAGAGAATCTACGTACGCGCCTCGAAGACAGTCCCCTATGGACGCGTTGCGGAGATCATGGCGGCCGTCACCTCCGCCGGGTTCAAGAAGGTGGCGCTGGTCACCGAGCCGATCAGTCAATAGCCGGGAGCGGCGTTGGAAGAGAGGCGGTCATACTGGGCTTGGAGCGCATCGAGCGCGCTTCACGGCGTGCTCCTCGCCTTGATCCTGCTCGGCTTCGCTTCGGCCCCGAAATTCGAGGAAAGCGAGGAAGCGGTCCCGGTCGAGACGGTCTCGCTCAGCGACGTCGATCAAATCATGCAGGGCGAGAAGACCGCCAAGTCCGCCCCTCCGCCAAAGCCGCAGCGCGAGGCGACGCCAATTCCGCCCGTGCAGCCGCCCGAGTTGAGGCAGACGCAGCAGGAGCCGACCCCGCCGCCGAAACCGGACGACACCCCTCCCCCACCGAAGCCCGAACCGCCGAAGCCCGCCGTGGCGCCGCCGCCGAAACCTGAGCCTGAGGCTGAGCCTGAGCTTTCGCCGAAGGAACTGGCGGAGAACGCTCCCGAGCCGCCCGTGCGGCCGAAAAAGACGCCGCCCGAAAAGTCGCAGGAGAAGCCCGAGAAACCTAAGGTCGACGCGCTCGCCAAGGAGGTCGAGAAGGACAAGGCCGAGCCGCCGAAGCCGAAGCGGCAATACGACCCGAACGCCATCGCCAAGCTCCTGCAACCGAAGGCAACAACCGCGAGCGCGCCGAATGGCGTGGGCTCGACGACGCCGCAAGGGTTGCCCGACCACAACGCACAGAAGATGTCGATGTCGATGGCGGCCGCGCTCGACGCCTGGCTGACGGAAAGCTACCTGAACTGCTGGACGCCTCCGCCCGCCATGCCCGAGGGCGACGTCTACGTCGCGCAGATCAAGGTCATCTTCAATCCCGACGGCTCGCTCTCAACCCGGCCGGTTCTGCTGAACCCGCCGGGCGATCGGGCTTGGCGCGCCCATGCCGAGAGCGCCATGCGGGCGGTGAGGAAATGCGATCCGCTCCACGTGCCGCCGCAATACATGCCCTACTTCGAACAGTGGCGGGTCGAGACGATACATTTCGATCCGCGCGACACGCAAGGATGACGCTCTGCTGAGCAGACGGGAGCCCGTGCCATGAAGATAACCGCCACGCGTCTGATCATGATCGCCGCCGCGCTCGGCGTCGTCGTCGCCGCCTGCGACCGGCTATGGCCTTCGAAACAGACGGCCTCGAGGGAGCCGCAGAAGACGTCGGCGACGGCGCCGCCTTCGCCGGCCGCGACCCAATCCGCCGCGGCGCCCGCACAGACAGCGTCCGCGCCGACCCCTCCGCCCCGGCCTGCCCGCATGAGCGCGTCGGAAGAAACCCGCTTCAACGCCTGGGTGGTGAAAGCCTATCTCAGCTGCTGGAAGCCCGCGTCACAGCCTGCCGACGCGGACGACTACGTCGCCTTTGTCCGGGTCGCGTTCAAACCGGACGGGTCGCTGTCGAAAGCCCCCAAGCTTGTCAACCCACCGTCGAACCCGGCGCTGAAACCGCAGGCCAAGAGCGTGATGGCGGCGATCCAGGCCTGCAATCCTCTGCAGGTCCCGGCCCAATATCGCCCCTTTTATGATCAATGGAAGACCAAGACGATCTCCTTCGACCCGCAAGTAGCGTCCCGGTGACGCATTCCTGTCCTTCCTCGATCTCTCGTTCGATCCGAATTCCAAGAGATAACTGATGATGTTTTCCCCGGTCGTGTCCCGCCGCTCAATAACAGCGATGCTTGGGGCGGCGCTGGTCGGCCTCGCCACGTCGGCCCTCGCCGCCACTGGAGACGTCTATGTCCACGCCGGCGCAAACTTCAAACCCGTAACGGTCGCGGTGACGCCGTTTGCGGGCGACGAAGGCCCGGAAAAGATCAGCGCGATCGTCGGCAATGACTTTGCGCGCTCGATCTTCCTCCTGCCGGTCAACCCGTCGAGCTTTCCCGAACAGATTGCGAATCCCGACGCCCGTCCCAACCTCGATGGGTGGAAGACCGTCAACGCGCAATTCGTTCTGACCGGCCGGGTGCTGAAATCGGGCAATGGCCAGGTCACGGCGCAGTTCCGGCTCTGGGATGTCGCGACCGGCGAGCAGGTCGCCGGCGAGCAATATGCGTCCGAGGCCTCAAACACCCGGCGTGTCGCTCACATGATCGGTGACGCCGTTTTCTCGCGGATAACGGGCGAAAAGGGCTTCTTCGATTCGCGCATCGTCTTCGTCGACGAAAGCGGTCCGAAGGAGAAGCGGCGCAAGCGGCTCGCCGTCATGGACATGGACGGCGCCAATGTGAAGTATCTTGGCAGCGGTGACAATCTCGTTGTGACGCCACGCTTCTCGCCATCAGCCCAGCAGGTCGCCTACATGTCGTTCGGCTCGTCGGATCCGCGTGTGACGCTTCTCAACCTCGAGACCGGGCAGCGCGAGGCGGTCGGCAATTTTCGGGGCATGACCTTTGCGCCGCGCTTTTCCCCGGACGGCCAGAAGATCGTGATGTCGCTTTCGGACGGAGACAACTCCAACCTTTATACGATGGACTTGCGCAACCGGGAGACGACCCGACTCACCAACACCCCCGCCATCGACACCTCACCGACCTTCTCGCCGGACGGCTCGCAAATCGCCTTTGAATCGGACCGTGGCGGTTCGCAACAGATCTACATCATGGGCGCAAGCGGCGGCGAAGCCAAGCGCATCTCGTTCGGCGAGGGCCGTTACTCGACGCCGGTCTGGTCGCCGCGCGGCGACCTCATCGCCTTCACCCGCATCAAGGGCGGGTCGTTCGGCATCGGCGTCATGAAGCCGGACGGTTCGGGCGAACGCATTCTGGTCGAGGGCTTCCACAACGAGGGCCCGACCTTCTCGCCGAACGGGCTCTATGTGATGTTTTTCCGTGATGCGGGCGGTTCGGGCGGACCGAAGATCTACATGACCGACATCTACGGACACGGCGAGTTTCTGGTGCCGACCCCGAACTACGCCAGCGATCCCTCCTGGGGTCCGTTGATGCACTGAGGGCGATCGCGGTCTGCCGACGGCGAAGCCCCCCGCACGGTCGGGGACCGGGTCACTCCGCAGGAGCCGGCGCCGCAGCCGGGCCGCGACTCTTTGGGGCGTGAGAGCGACCCCCGCCAAACGCCTTGGTCAGCACGAAGATGATCGCCAGCGTCGCCGCATAGACGACGACCTGCAGAACCGAGGGCTGGTCGGAATAGCCGACCAACGTATGTAGCACGCGGCCGAAGAGACTCGTGTCCGACAGGATCGCGGAAGTATCCCAGGCCGTCTGGGACAGCGCGGCGATGACGCCAGCCTGCTGCAGGAAGAGGACCGCCTGCGCGGCGAGGCCAGCGGCAAGGAAGCTGATGAGGAGCGTCGTGACGGCGAACAGCCTGCGCTGCGGGATCGCGACGAGGCCTAGATAGGTCACAACCGTTAGCGCCACGCCGGCGAGAAGGCCCAGCGCGGAACCGATGACGAGATCGAGGGCGGTCGAGCCGGCGGACGCCACGAGCCCATACATGAACAGCGCGACCTCGGAGCCCTCGCGCATCACCGCGACCGCGCAGACGACACCCAGCGCCGCGATCGGGCGCGTTCCCCCCCGAACGTCGTCGCCGACGCGCTTCACTTCGGCGGCAAGCTGGCGGCCGTGGCTCGCCATCCAAACGTTGTGCCAGATCAACATCACGACCGCGATCATGAGGATTGCGGCGTTGAACATCTCCTGGCCGACGCCCGCGAGCGCCTCGGCGATCACGCCCGCGAAGCCCGCGACCAGACCGGCGCCGACCAGGCCGGCGCCGACGCCCAGCGCGATAACCGCGCGGCTGCCACGCACGCCCTGCGTCACCGCCATCACGATGCCGACGATGAGGCCCGCCTCGATGACTTCGCGGAATACGATGATCAGAGCGCCGAGCACAGCCGAATCCTCACGTCATTTCACGACCAGAAAGCCCTCTGCGGTCGATTCGTGATAATCGTCGTAGAAGCGATAGCGTCCGGGTGTCAGGGCACGAACCCGCACAGAGATCCTGCCGCCGGCGGGAACTACCTTTTCGACGCGAAGTTGCTTGCTCTCAAACTCCGCCGGCGTCGGGTCGAGGTTCGTGACCTCAATGACGATCGGCTTTCCTGCCGGCGCGGCCGGCTCGCCAGGGTCGAACCGATGATCCTTCAGCGTCAGCGCCATCGTGGCGGGCTCATCGGCCGCGACCCCAGCCATCGGAGCGATGAGCGCCGCAAGCAGGGGGAGAATTCGAGCCTTGACCACGATGAACTCCTGAGCCGCGATAGCCCTCGGGCTCAGTCTGCGGCGGTTTCCTCCGGCAGATATCAATCGCGCGCGGGCACCGCAAGAATAGCGCCGCAAGTTTAGAAACGCTCAAAATCTCAAGGATTCGCCGGCTCGCGGCGCAATGAGCGACCCGGATCCTCCCTTCGCACGTTTTTTGACCCTGGATTCGAAAAAAGTCCTTGCGCCAGAATTCGATTCGCACAAATAAGTCATTGCCCAATACGCACGTGCCTGTGGTCGCGTGCCGGCCGGCGGGGATCTGGACAAGAGGCCAGTCAACCGCCCCATGCAAGGTCGGCAGCCGGAGGCGAACCGGCGTACCCCGCTCCAACGGGGGACGCGACTTGAAGCAACGACGGACCGGGCTTTTTTGGTCTCTGTCGGCCCTCCAAAGGTCGGCGATCAAAGAGGCTTGTCTATCTTTGCCGGGCGTGCGGACGGGTCATTTTACCGTCCAAACGATGGCCATCAGACGTCCGAGCCCTCAGGGTTCGTGCGTCCGCGGGCTACGGCTCAAGCAGCTGATCGCTTTTTCGGCGATCCGTCGGGACTCTCCGTCCTCGTCGGAAAAGCCGGAAGCGGTCGCGTCGGCGGGTCAACAATCGCCGCTTCGCGTCTCCAAAGCGCGGCGCGATGATCGCATCGCCGGCGAATCCTTCATTTGCCATGGCGCGGCTTCGAAAGGCCGCGCCTCGAAGGAGGCCGCCATGTCGGACCGAATCAAGGAATTCCTCGCCAGCAACCGCGAGGACGGACCCCGCCTTGTCGTCGACCTTGAGGTCGTGCGCGACAACTACGACAATTTCGCCAGGGCGCTGCCGGATACGCGCGTCTTCTATGCGGTGAAGGCCAATCCCGCGCCTGAGATCCTGAGCCTCCTCGCGGACCTCGGCTCCTCGTTCGACACCGCCTCCGTCACCGAGATCGAGTTGGCGCTTGCGGCCGGCGCGACGCCGGACCGGGTCAGCTTCGGCAACACGATCAAGAAAGAGGGCGACATCGCGCGGGCTTTCGCGCTCGGCGTCCGCCTGTTCGCGGTCGACTGCGAGGCGGAGGTCGAAAAAGTTGCGCGCGCCGCGCCGGGCGCGAAGGTTTTCTGCCGCGTTCTTTGCGACGGCGAGGGCGCCGAGTGGCCCCTTTCGCGCAAATTCGGCTGCGCGCCGGCCATGGCGCCCCGCGTGCTCGAGCGCGCCCAAGCGCTAGGGCTCGTCGCCCACGGGCTCTCGTTCCACGTGGGTTCGCAGCAGCGCAATCCGCGCATGTGGGACCGCGCGCTCAAATGCTCGGCCGGCATTTTTCGCGACCTTGCGGAGCGCGGCGTCCAGCTTTCGATGATCAACCTCGGCGGCGGCTTCCCGACCCGCTATCTCAAGGGCGTGCCGCCGGTGAAGGCCTATGGGCAGACCATCTTTCGGGCGTTGCGCCGGCACTTCGGCAATTGCATCCCCGAGACGATCATCGAACCGGGCCGCGGCATGGTCGGCAACGCCGGGATCATTGAGGCGGAGGTCGTGCTGATCTCGCGCAAATCCGAGGAGGACCGCTGCCGTTGGGTCTATCTCGACATCGGCAAGTTCAACGGGCTTGCGGAGACGACCGATGAGATGATCCGCTATCCGATCCGCACGGCGTGCGACGACGACGCGCTCGGCCCCTGCGTCATCGCCGGCCCGTCGTGCGACTCGATCGACGTGCTCTACGAGAAGGACCCTTATCTCCTGCCGGTCTCGCTCGAGATTGGCGCCAAGGTTCTGATCGAAGGAACGGGCGCCTATACGACGACCTATTCCACAATCGGCTTCAACGGCTTCCCGCCGCTGAAGTCTTATGTCATCTGAACTGCCGGCCGGCCGCGTGACACTTTGTGTCGCGCGGCCTTTTCTTTCAAGCGCTCTCAAACTCTGTAGCCGCGTTGCGGCAACGTCCGTCTGCAGAAGGGGTCTCCCCTGCGGCTTGGCGCGACGACTATCCCACGTCGAATTCCTTGACGCGCCCTTTCGATCCCGCCTCTCGGGTCCGACCTCCATCCTCCCGTTTCGTCAGCAGACCCCCGTATTTCGAGTCCGTGGGCGCCCCCTAAGCCTCAGCGGGGCGCGCGGGTGATCCGCTCGATCTCGGCCCGCACCAGCTTCTCGACGATGCCCGGCATGTTCTGGTTGAGCCAGTCCTTCAGCATCGGCCGAAGCAGACCGAGGATTTGCGCGTCCGCGATCTCTTCGGCGCGGCGAGCGAGGGTCGCGGAGAGATCTCCGAACGCGACCCCGACCGCCTGATCAGTCTCGGGCGCGAAGAGCGGCGCAGACGCGGAAATAGGCGCCGTCTTCGCAGCGGGCGGCTCCGACACTGCTTTCTTCACGGCGAGTTCCTCCGCCGGCAGTTCGCCCCGGAGCGCTGGCTTGGCGACCGCCTCGGGCTCGGTTGTTGCAGGGGCCGCGGCCTTCTCCTCGGCCCTGGCCTCCGCGACCGCCGGCTCCCGGGCTGGGGGCTGACTCCATACGACCCTGGGCTGAGCCGTCTCTGCCAGTTGCGCCTCGTCCGGCTTGTCGGCCCGCTCCGCATCGGCGCGCGGCTCGGTCGGGTCCACAGGGTCCTTGGAGTAGACGATCTGCGGGCCCGCTGGCCCGGGCGCCGGGGTTGCCTTGACGGCCAATTTGCCGGAGCTCTTGGCGTTTTCGCGGTCATCCGCAATGATGTTGCGGATGGAGGCAAGAATCTCCTCCATCGACGGCTCGTGCGCCCGCTGCGCGCGGCGAAGCGCGTCACCCTCGCGATCGCTGGTGCTGGAACCCACTGCGCTCATCTCCGCCCCTCGCCTTGCCCGGAACCCGACGCGTAAGAGCTGCGACTGACCCGAACCTTGTCCGCGGTCCGAATCGCCCCGACTCAGACTGCGAGGTTAACGAAACGCGAACGGGCGAGACAATAGGAGCGCCCGTCTTGTCCGCTACTTCCCATCCGGCGTTCGCAGGCCGAACCACTTGCTGCGGACCTGATTGTAGTGGACCCGCGGATCGTATTCGGCAACCGCGAGGCCCAGCGTCGGCACGTTCAGCCGCCCTACGGCCGACAGGAGCGAATAGGAATTCACCACATCGTCATGCTCGGCCGAGACGAGTTGGACCCGCGCATTGAGCAGGGCCTGCTGCGCATTCAAGACATCGAGGGTGGTGCGCTGGCCGACCTTGGCCTCCTCGCGCACGCCCTGCAGCGCGACTTCGTTTGCCGAGACCGCAGCGCGGGCGGCGCGCACGACGCCGGCCGAAGCCTGATTCGCGCCCCAGGCGGCGACCACCGCAGCGCGGACCTGATTTCGCACAGAGTCGCTCTGCATTTCGGTCTGCGTCAAGCTCTCCTTCGCTTGCCGGGTCGATGCGTATTCGGCGCCGCCCTGATAGATCGGAATGGTGATCTGCCCCGAGACGGACGCTACGAACGCCCGCAGACCCGGCGTGTTGCTGACGTCGAACCGTTGCTGAAGCGATCCGGTGACTCCGATCTGGGGATAGAGCGCGCTTTCCGCGATCTTGATCTGCAGCAGCGCGGAATCCACCCCATGCAGAGTCGCCACGATCGCCGGGTGCTCGACCTGCGAGATATTGATCGCCTCCTGCAGCGTCCTTGGGAGAGGCCGGGCGATCGGCTTGACTGGCGCGAGGCTCGTCGGCTGATCGCCGATCACCTGGCGGTAGCGAGCGATCGAAGCCTGGAGAGTCGACACGGCGCTGATCTCGGTCGCCTGCGAACTGGACAGGCTAGCTTCCGCCTGGGCAACGTCGGTGCGGGTCACCTCGCCAACATTGAAACGGTCCCGCGTCTCGCGCAGCTGCTCCTTCAAAACCTCGACGTTGTTGCGGTCGAGGTCGAGAATTGCCGTATCGCGCAAGACATCCATATAGGCGGTGACGCCGGAGAGGAGCGTGTTCTGCTCCGTGTTGCGCAACTGCTCCCGGGATCCAAGAACCTGAGACTCGGCGTTCCGGATCGAATTCAGCGTCTTGCTGCCGTCGAATACGTTCTGGTTGAGCTGAACTCCGTAGCCTCGGGGATGTGTTCCGTAGGCGAATTGTTCTTCCTGCTTTGCGCCTACAAAGGCATTGCCGTTCACATGGGCGACGCCCGCGTCCGCCGTGGCCGCAATATTCGGCAAGTAGCCCGCGTTCGCTTTCGGCACGTTTTCGTCAGCCACGCGCACGGCCGCGCGCTGCTGGTTGATGTCAGGGTTGTTAATATAGGCCTTGATCAGCGCGCCGCCTACGGTTTCGGCCTGCGCGATCTTAGCAATCCCCACCGTCGCGAGAGCGACGCCCGCAAGCATCGCTTTCCTTAGAACTCCCCTGGCGCAGCCGCCCGAAGCGACCCCCCTTGCCTTCGCGCCTCGGCCCGAATCCATCACCGCCTCGTCAACAAGACCGGACCCCCGCGCCTCCGGTCGCTGCTCGATCCCCGCTCGCTCCGCCGCCCCTCCCACAAAAAGGGGCAGCGCGAAAAGCCGCCGCCGGAATCCCTCGCTACGCCGCCGTCGCCAAACGCCCGACTCGCGAAGAATCCCACCATAGCGGCGTCGGATCGCGCCGCGCCAGCGAAGCGTCAATAAATTGCTAGCGAGTCTCCATTTTTTCAGAGTGCGTCGCAAACGGGAGACACCTCTGGCGACCTCGGAGGGCTGAAGCCGGACGTCCATCCTAGAAGACGAAACTCACACGAGGCTGGAACCCGTCCAATACGTCCGCAGCGGCCTCAAACAATGCTCTGCGGCTCACCCCTGCGGCTCGCCTCTCATAAAGCGCCGCCTGCGGCGCGCCCATGATCGCGTTCACGCCGACAAGGCGGCCGCCGTTCGCGAGTTGGTCGATGAGCTGGTCGGGCGCGACCCTGAAGGCGCCTTCGACCACGATCACGTCGAAAGGCCCCAGCTTCCCGGCGCCCCCTTCGAGCGGGCCCTCGACCACCACGACCCCGGCCGACCCAAGCTCCTGCCTCGCCGCCTCCGCTGCGCCCGCGTCGGATTCGAGCAGGACCGGATTCGCGCCCATAGCCTTGAGAATGGCCGACCCGTAACCCGAACCGCCGCCCACATCGAGCGCGCGATCCCCGGCGTCTACCTCGGCCGCCTGGAGCATCCGCGCGAGCGTCAGCGGACGGAGCAGCCGGCGCGTCTTCGCACCTAGCGCCGGCGCCTCGCGGTCAAGATAAGCGAGTTCGAAAAAGGACGGCGCTACAAAGCGCTCTCTGGGAACCTGAAGGAACGCCTCCAGCAGTTCATGATCAACGACGTCGCCGGTCCGCAACTGCGTGTTGACCATCAGCAGGCGCCGCTGCTGTTGCGTTTCCGCCGAAGACGTCTCCATTAGAACTCGCCCCGCAGTCTGATCAATGGAGGCCTCGCCCGGAATCGAACCGGGGTGCAAGGATTTGCAGTCCTCTGCGTAGCCACTCCGCCACGAGGCCAGCGGCGCCCCAAAAAGCGCCGCGACGAGCGGGCGTATAGCAAGGATTGGCGCCCAACGGCAAGGCTCGCGCAGTCACCCGCACAGGGCGAATCACGCCCTCGCCCAAGGGGAGTGCCGAACGAGCGGCAGCACCAGAAAGTAGAGCGCAGTCGCCACCAGTCCAACGTTCACCCATAGCGCCGGCGAGAGCTCTTGCACGATCGCCACAGCCGCAAAGGCAAACCAGAGCAAAGTCACCGCAATGGTGAGTTTCCGCAAACGCACCACCCGCAGCGGGTGGATGAAGGCGACTGGCGCAAACATCATAGCCGCCGCGCCAAGCAGG
>Ga0335069_10014560_pt1 | contig 11007 bp, 15 predicted proteins | sample Lox_Sample_11_FD_206714 | JGI IMG/M metagenome (GOLD analysis project Ga0335069, IMG submission 206714) | Soil microbial communities from Loxahatchee National Wildlife Refuge, Florida, United States - Lox_Sample_1.1 | ecosystem: Environmental > Terrestrial > Soil > Wetlands | place: USA... | reverse complement strand
GCTCGGCTGCCTGACCGTGCTCGCGCTGATCGTCGTGATCGCGATTGCCTCGAGCGAGCAGAAGTCGACGCGGACGTGCATCAACGTGACCGCGCCGTCGTTCATCGGTGCCGAGCAGGTGCGTGGCTGCGGCGCACAGGCGCGCGAGATCTGCCGCTCGGCAGCACAACAGGGCACGTACAACCAGGCGCTCGCCGCGACGATCGCGGCCGAGTGCCGGAAGGTCGGGTTGCCGGTGGGCTCATGAGCGACGCCGGAGCGTTCCGGGCCCAGTTCCCGGTGTTCGAGCGCCTGGCGTATCTCAACGCGGGGACCGAAGGTCCGGTTCCACGCCGCGCCGCCGATGCCGCGCACGAGCGGATCGAGCTCGAGGTCTCCGAGGGACGGTGCGGGCGCTCGTACTTCGACACCGTGGTCGAGCTTGCCGGCCGTCTGCGCGAGGGCTACGCGGGAGTGCTCGGATGCGCAGCATCCGAAATCGCGCTGACGGGCTCGACCACCGATGGGGTGAACACCGTGATCGCCGGGCTCGATCTCCGTGAAGGAGACGAGATCGTCACGACCGACGAGGAACACCCGGGTCTGCTCGCACCGCTCGGACGCGCACGAGCGCGGCACGGCATCACGGTACGCGTCGCCCCCTGGTCCGAGCTGCCCGGGGAGATCTCGCCGAGCACGCGGCTGATCGCCTGCTCGCACGTGTCGTGGGTCAGCGGGCGCGTGATGGATGTGGCCGCGCTGCGCGCGACCGGGGTCCCGGTGCTGCTCGACGCGGCTCAGTCGATCGGCGCCGTGCCCGTCGACGTCCGCGAGCTTGGCTGCGACTTCTATGCGGCGTCGGGTCAGAAGTGGCTGTGCGGTCCCGAGGGAAGCGGCTGCCTGTTCGTGCACCCCGATCGGGTGCAGGAGCTGCTGATCCCCTGGCCCGGATACGGCTCGCTCGCGGACGCCGGGCGAGCGCTCGAGTTCGAGCCCAAGGAGGGCGCCGCGCGGTTCGACCACGGCTTCCCGCCGGGCCAGCGGAGCGCGTGGGCGCTCGCTTCGCTGGATGTGTTCGCGCAGGCCGGCTGGGCGTGGGTCCACGAGCGGGCCGCGAGCCTCGCCGCGCGGCTCGCGGACGCGCTCGCCGAGCGCGGGCTCGAGGTCGCCCCGCGCGGGCGCTCGACCCTGGTGGCGTGGAAGGCCGCCGACCCCGAGGCCGAGGTCGCCCGGCTTGCCGAGCACGGGTTCGTCGTCCGCTACATCCCGGCGTTCGGCGTCGTGCGGGCATCCGTCGGCGCGTGGAACTCCGAGGACGAGCTCGATCGGCTCGTTCAGCTCGCCGCCACTTAGGCCCTTAGCTCTTGATCCGCCGCGCGTGGGTGTAGACGTTCACGGTGCCGGCGCGCGCGAAGCCGCACAGCGTCAAGCCGCGATCGTCCGCGAGAGAGACGGCGAGCGAGCTCGGTGCGCCGACGCCGACGAGGATCGGCGCACCGGCGACGGCCGCCTTTTGGACGAGCTCGAACGACAGCCGCCCGCTGACGCACAGGATGTGCCCGCCGAGGGGTGCGAGACCGTCGAGCAGGGCGCGACCGACGACCTTGTCCATCGCGTTGTGGCGTCCCACGTCCTCGCGCGTGAGCAGCAGCGCGCCGAGCGCGTCGAACAGGCCCGTGGCGTGGAGCCCGCCGGTGCGTTCGAACGTCGGCTGGCGCAGACGCGTGGGCAGATCCGCGATCACGTCCCGCGCCACGATCGGACCGTCGGGAAGCGGGGCGCTGTGGACCGCCACCTCCTCGAGCGCGCCCTTGCCGCACACGCCACACGAGGATGTCGTGTAGAACCGCCGGCGACCCGGGTCGCGGGTGAGCGGGCCGGCGACCTCGACGACGTTCCCGGCGTAGTCCTCGGTCGGCCCAGCCTCGCGCGCGCCGTCGATCAGGCCCTCGCCATACAGAAAGCCGAGCGCCAATTCATCGTCGTGCCCCGGCGTGCGCATCGTCACCGCCAGCGGCTCGCCGTCGACGCGGATCTCGAGCGGTTCCTCGACCGCGACCGCGTCCTCGCCGGCATCGTGGTGAACGGTGACGTAGGTGGTCGGCATCCCAGGCGGAGGTTACGCGCTCGTCTGGAGCCCGCGGTCGAGCGTCGCGACCAGGCGCCCGAAGCTCTCGTCGAGATCGAGCGGGATGCCGAAGCCGTCCTCTGCCTCGAGCGCGACGAACCCGTGCAGCGCCGAGCGGACGATGCGGGTGGCGTGCACCGCATCGTCCCCGTCGATGCCGTACCCGCGCAGGACCGCGACGACGACCGCGACGAGCTGCGCGGCCGCCTCGGGATCCGCCGCGACGTCCGAGCTCCGCTGCAGTGCCGCGTACGTGCCGGGATGCTCCCGCGCGTAGGCGCGATACGCAGAGGCGATCGCGGCGAGCGCGTCGACGCCGGCGCGCCCGACGGCGGCCGCCTGCAGCGCCGCCGTCAGATCGTGGACGCCCTTGACGGCGAGGCGCCTGCGCAGGTCCTCGAGTCCGTCGACGTGCGCGTACAGCGACGGGGAGCGGACACCGAGGCGGTCGGCCAGTCGCGCCAGCGTCAGCCCCGGCAGCCCATCCGCGTCGGCGAGCTCGGCGGCGGCCTCGACTACGGCGTGGGCGTCGAGCCCCGCTCGCGGCATCAGCCGATCGCCTTCTGGGAGCGTGCGATCGCGCCGTCCATCGCGGCGGACGGGTTGGGCAGCGCCGGCCCGTGGCCGACGACGAGCACGGCCGGCTCGAGCGCGCGCAGCGCGCGAGCGGACTCCAGATCCTTCGCCTTGTCCCACGTCGCCGGCGCGGCCAGCGGGAAGCGCCAGTAGAAGTGGTTGGAGACGGCGAGCGAACCATAGGCGGTATAGACGTCGCCGGCGATCAGCGAACGGTCGCGGGTGTCGAGGAAGGCGACGTGTCCGGGGGTGTGGCCCGGGCTCGCGACGACCTCGAGGCTGCCGACGCGATCGCCGGCGCTGATGCGCTCGTGCGCCAGCGCCGGGAACGACTTCGGCCACGCGCCCGGCAGCTTGCCCTCGACGACGTGCTCGCCCGCGAGGATGCGCGAGTCGAGCTCCGGGATCAGGAGCTGTGCCGAATCGCCGAGCCGCTGTGTGAGCGCGGGCACCGAACCGATGTGATCGTTGTGTGCATGGGTGATCGCGATCCGCCTGATCGCGCCGCCGGCTGCCTGCGCGGCGGCGATGAGCCCGTCGGCGGCGCCGCCGAGCGTCGTATCGATAAGGGTGAAGCCGTCGTCCTCGCGGACCAGATACGCGTTGACGAAATGCAGGCGGGTCACCTGGATCAGGTTGTCTGAGACGGGCGTGGTTCGCATCGTTCCTCCACGGGCCGGTGTTTTCCTATGTCCCATAGGAGAATACCTACGACACTTAGTTTGTCAAGCGGTCGCTGCGTATTCGGCAGCGCTCACGCCGGCCAGTAGTCCGCCGCGATCTCCCCGTCGCCCGGATGGCGCGGCCCGACGACGAGCACGTCCATCCCCTCGGGTCCCGCCTCGAACGCTCGCATCGACTCCGGCGCGATCCGGATCGCGTCGAGCGTGCGCAACTCGGTGACCGCGCCGTCGATCCGCACCCGGCCGCTGCCGGCGAGCACGACATACACCTCCTCGGCGTGATGGTGGCGGTGGCCGAACGCCTGGCGGGCGCCGGGTCGCAGGCGCTGGTGGCTGATCCCGGTCCGGGCCGTCTTCAGCGGGCGCGCGGCGAACCGTGCCTCGCCGACGTGGCCGTAGCCGAAGCGGGCTGCCATATCGTCGATCTCCTCGAGGTTGACGATCGTCGAGCCCGTGCCACCCGCGAGGTAGCCGACCCCACCGAGCGGCTCGAGCTCGATGCGCTCCGGTGGCGCCGCGAGCAGCGCCATCACCTCAGCGAGCCGGGCCTTGCCCTCGTCGCTCTGGAGCGCCTCGAGCGAGGAGTCGAGCGCCTCCTGGCTGAGCCACAGTTCCGTCACCCAGACGACGTCCGGTTCGTGCTGAGAGCGGTTGACGAGATACAGCTCGCATCCGGGCGTCGAATCGAGGTCGGCGGCAACGCTGCACATCAGCTCCGCCAGCTCCTGCCCCTTCCCCTCCCGGGCGGTCAACTTGACGTACCGACCGACGCTCGGCATTGCCCAGGACGCTACAGGGTCAGGCAAGCGCGATGACACAGGGCGCGCGCGGACGTTCAGACCACGCGCGCCCTGGGATGGGGATCCTCCTCGCCGGCTACGGCTTCGGGCAGGCGGCGAGCGCGGCCTGTTGCGCGCTCGACGGCAGCGACTCCTTGACGACCTCCTGGCACACCTGAGCGGTCGCCTTCCTGAGGCTCGCGGGATCGCCCTTGGCCGCCTCGTCGCAGAGGCCGTCGAGCTTCGCCTTCGCGTCCGCGGACAGCGTCGCCGCGGAATTGATGCTCGCCTTGCACTGGGCGACCGCCGCCTGGACAGCGGGGTTGCTCGCGACGCTCGAGCCACCGACGCCGGCGCTGCTCGCCGCCGTCGTCGTGGCGGCCGGCGCCGGGGCCGCGCTGCTTGTCGCCGCCGACGACGAGTTACTGCTGCTCCCCCCGCAGCCGGCCACGAGCGCGCTACCGACGCTCGCGAGCACAACGAGTGTGCACAGTCTCTTGATCATCGCAATCCTCCTGTTGACGTGGGTCGCGGCGTGCCGCCGCTCGTGCGCCCTTCTCTGACGACCACCCGTTCCCCGCGGTCGGACTCACTGGGGGAGGGTAGACGGATCGCGCCGAGGCGTCAGTCTCGGATCGGGCTCGACCTGGTCCCACTCCGAGCCGCGCGGTGGCGCTCAGGCCGTGCGCAACGCCGCGCCGAGCTGGCCGAGCAGCGCGACGGCGTCGAGGTCGTCGTGCGCAAGGTGCTGGCACATCACGCGGCTGACGCCCGCGTCGCGCAGTTCCGCCAGGAGCTCGGCGGCGCGGTCGCTCCGCGCCACGATCCAACCGGACGGCGGATCGGCCAGCAGGCCGCCCGGCTGATCGCCGCGCAGCCGGCCGACCCGATCGGCGCGATCGCGCAGGTCCGCGTCATCGGCCCCGAGGATCACTCCGGTCATCACCGAGAACGGCATCGGCTCCCGGCCGGCGCGCGCGCAGGCCGCCGCGATCCGGGCCTGGCGCTCCCTGACCTCATCGAGCGTCGGGAACACGGTGTTGTACTCGTCGGCGTAGCGCGCCGCGAGTGCCGCGCTGCGCGGACCGGCGAGTCCGCCCATGATCAGCGGCGGATGCGGCTGCTGCACCGGCTTGGGCTGTGCGTCGAGGTCGCGCAGCGTGTAGTGCCGGCCGGTGAACGAAAACGGGGCCTCACCCCAGTTGCCGAGGACGACCTGAAGCTGCTCCTCGAGGATCTCCATCCGCTCGCCGGTCGGCGGGAACGGGAACCCGTACGCCTCGTGCTCGCGCTCGTGCCAGCCGGCGCCGAGCCCGAGTTCGACGCGCCCGCCGGAGACGTGGTCGGCGGTCGTCACCATCTTGGCGAGCGCCGATGGATGGCGGAACGTCGCCGGCGAGACCATCGTGCCGAGGCGGAGCGTCGTCGTCGCGGCCGCGAGCGCGGTGATCGTCGCCCACGCGTCGAGGGCCCCGCGCTCGGGATGCTGACCGTCCAGGTTGAGGTAGTGGTCAGAGCGGAACAGCGCGGGGATTCCGTGCTGCTCGCACGCGGCCGCCAGCGCGAGCCACTGCGACCAGCTGACACCTTCCTGGCCCTCGATCATGAGGCACAGCTGCACGATCGCGAACCTTACGCGGTCCGGCGCCGTCGGGCTCTTCATGGCGCCGGTTGCGGCCTCTCACCGCGATCACATAGCGTTGCCGCCGTAACCGAGCCGGGAGGTCGCTTCGATGCCGCGCACGCATCATCTGCGGGACGACAAGGTCCACTTCCTGTGGGACACGGGCCACGAGCCGGTGCTCGAGATCGAATCCGGCGACACGGTTGTCGTGTGGACGCGGGATGTGAGCGACAACCAGATCGGGCCGGATTCCGACACGAGCGTCATCGCCGGCCTCGACTGGGATCGCATCTATCCGCTCGCCGGCCCGATCGCGGTCCACGGCGCCGCGCCCGGGGACACGCTCGCGATCGAGATCCTCGACATCCACACGCAGGGGTGGGGCTGGACGGCGGTGCTGCCCGGGCTCGGTCTGCTGCCCGAGGACTTCCCGGATGCCTACCTGCGGATCTTCGACCTTTCGCGTGGCGACGTCGCCTTCATGCGCGAGGACATCGTGATCCCGCTCGAGCCATTCTTCGGAACGATGGGCGTATGCCCGACCGGCGCGAGTGCCCAGCCGGTGATGCCGCCCGGCACGTTCGGGGGCAACATGGACACCCGGCAGCTCGTGCGCGGGGCGACGCTGTATCTCCCGGTGCAGGTTGAGCGGGCCCTGTTCTCGTGCGGCGACGCGCACGCTGCCCAGGGCGACGGCGAGGTGTGTGTCACCGGGCTCGAGTCGCCGATGTTCGCGGCGCTGCGGTTCACGCTCGAGCAGGGCCGCTCGATTCCGGGGCCGCAATACCGGACGCCCGGGCCGCTGACGCCGCGCGTCGACTCGGCGCCGTTCTACGCGACCACGGGCGTGAGCGGTGATCTGTACGCCGCCGCGCAGGATGCGGTGCGGGCGATGATCGACCACGTCGCGACGAGCTATTCCGTGGCGCCGATCGACGCATACATGCTCTGCAGCCTCGCTGCGGATCTCAAGATCTCGGAGATCGTCGACGCCGGCCAGTACATCGTCAGCGCGGTGATGCCTGAGGCGATCTTCATCGCGCCGTGACCGAGGCGCCGCGGGGTGTATCGTCGCGCGTGAGGAACCGATGGCCCAGCGGGACAACGAGGCGCGCGGGCGGGTGACAGACGTCAGGCGCGCATACACCGAGGCTTTGCTGGCGGGCGACGAAATCACGGCCGAGATCGCCATCCGCGAGGCGATGGAGGCCGGACTGAGCCCGGCCCACATCGACGAGGAGATCATTGCTCCCGCGCTGTGGCTTGTCGGCGAGCTGTGGGAGCGGGGCGAGATCTCAGTCGCCGACGAGCATCTGGCAACGGAGATCTGCAGCCGCGTGCTCGCATTGCGGCGTGAGGCCCATCGGGTCGTGCGCGAGCGCGAGCACCATCGAGTGCTGCTCGCGACGCCTGCCGGGGAGCGACACGAGGTCGCCCTGCGGATGGTGTCGAACCTGCTTCGCGACGCCGGCTACCGCACCCTGATGCTCGGCGCCGACGTCCCGCATCGCGCGCTGACTGTGTGCGCGCGCCGCCACCGGCCGGATGTCATCTGCCTGAGCGTGACGATGGCGGAGGCTGGTCTCGAGTTGATGAGTGCCGTCCGCGAGATGCTGCTCGAGTTGCCGTCCACGCAGTTCGTGATCGGCGGGCGCGGCGTGGACCGCCGCCTGCGCCCGAGCGCCGGGATCGAGATCTGCGACCGCTTCTCCGAGGCGGTCGAGGCCGTCGACGCAACGATCAAGCACGCGAAGCTCAATTAGCGTGAGAACACCCGGATCGAGACGGCGGTCATCGCCGCCGCGAACGCCGCGACGACGGCGAGGCTCAGCCACGCCTCCAGCGTCACGTTGCTCATGCCCCAGATGTCGTGCAGGCTCTTGTCGCTCGGCTCGACGATCCCGTAGCGCAACAGCGCGAGCACGTGCGTGAGCGGCAGCACCTTCGCGATCGCCGTCAATGCCCCGGGGCATCGCGCCGATCGGAAACAGCGCGCCCGCGAGGAAGAACGGGAGGATCGCCACGGCGGGTACCGCGCCGATGTCGGTCCGGTCGAGCAGCTCTCCGAGGCCGAGTGTCTCGGCGAGGTCCGCGATCTGTGCGGCGGCCGCGGCTCGGTCGAGTCCCCAGAGCTGTGCATGAAGCTCGAGGTTCGCGCGGCCGATGAGGCCGGCGTCGACCACGGACTTCTGGAAGACGACGCTGCTCACGCTGCGCGCGAGCAGCGGCTGCGCGACGACGTCATAGCCCGCGAGCCAGGCGGTGCCGCTCGACGGGACAATCGTCGTCGTGAGCATGCCGATCGTCGTCGACTTGCCGGCGCCGTTGGGGCCAAGCGGGCCGAACACCTCGCCGGCCGCGACGCAGAAATCGATGCCCTTGACGGCCTCGATCCCGCCCGCATACGTCTTCGCCAGCCCCTCGACGGCGACCGCCGGAGCCGCGAGCAGCTCGGCCGCGGCAACCACGTCAGCGCCGGCGTGATCGGTCATCCACGTGGACATCTCTGTCATCTCCTTCCGGGGCGATGTCGTGTGCTTCGTGCGTATGACGAACGTCGCCGCGACGATGTGACCGACTGTCCGTGCTCGTTTCCGTCGCACGGGGGCGTGAGGGCAAGCCGGACGGAGGGCCGGCAGGCGTGGTGAGAGAGATGGGACGCGTGATGCCGACTGGACGACGGCCCGCGCGCGGCGGGCCGTCAATCAGTCGCGGCGCGCCCGCTTAGATCGTGTGAACGTTCGTGGCGGCCGGGCCCTTCGGGCCCTGCTCGGCGTCGTAGGACACCTTCGCGCCCTCGGCCAGCGACTTGAAGCCGCTGCCGGCGATCGATGAATGGTGGACGAACAGGTCCTTGCCGTGGTCATCGGGCGTGATGAACCCAAATCCCTTTTCGTCGCTGAACCACTTAACGGTTCCAGTTGCCATGTTTCCCTCCCGGGAAGATTGTGTGCTGCGAAACGCGGGAGGTGCTGAACGCAACTACTACGAACGCTGGCACTGCCTTTCGCCGGGCACGCTGCCCGGCCTCGAGCGCCAGTGTAGCTCGCCCGGCCGGATCGCTCTCGCCAGGGGAACTCGGGCGATCAGGACGCTGAAGCCTGCGGCCTGCGCGGCCGACGTCTGGTCGGGCCCGCTGGACCACAGCGAGAGCGCGTCGAGCTCGGGGGTGCCGAGGAGCTGCTCGAGCACGGGGTGGATGTCCGCATGCGGCTCGCACACGAGTGCGTTCAGCCACGGATAGCCCGGCGCCGTTGGGACGACCGACCCGACCGTGCCGCCGAACTCGACGATGGTCCCGGCGTGGCGGCCGACGAGCCGGTACAGCGCGGCGAGCCCCTGCACGTTCCGCTCGAGCAGCAGTCCGTCGTCCACCGCCGCAGTCTACGTCCGGCCCTGCAGCCCGGACGGACCGAGCGGCGGGGCGCTACTCCTCGTCGATGTATTCGTGATCGACGACTCGGTGGTAGGCGTCGCAGACGATCAGCTCGCACGGGTGCCGGTGCGCGGCGCACAGGTAGGCGATGCGCTTGGCGTCCTCGAGCGTCTCGCAGACCACGTGGTCGGCCTGATCCGGGAGCACGACCTCCCAGTCGCCTCGCGGGCTCCGATCGACACGTACCGACATCATCACCGCGGGAGTCATAGCCACAGAGTCCTCGTCACTCGTGTCGTCCGCATCCGTGGAACCTACCCACCCGTGTCGTCCGCATCCGTGGAACCTACCCACCCGCATCGTACTCGCCCCGACTTACCCCCGGCCCGTCGCCAGATCCGCGATCAGCGCCGCCCAGTCCGCCAGTTCGCGCGGGAGCAGGAAATGCCGCTGGACACGATCATGGGCCTCGGCACCCATGCGCTCGCGCAAATCCTCGTCGGCGAGCAGTCGCCGCGCAGCGTCGGCCAGGCCCTCCGGATCGTCCGGAGCACGGAGGAACCCCGAGACGCCGTCGACGATGTAGTCCTGGAACGCCCCGACGCGGGAGCAGACGACCGGACGGCGCTTCCACATGCTCTCGAGCGCGGTCATTCCGAAGCCGCCACCCCGCGTCTGCTGCAAGACGATCGTCGCGCGCCGCTCGAGGGCGCCGAGCACCACGGCGGACTCCTGCGGATCGTCGGCGGGAAGCGTCGCGAGATGGACCCGAGGGCGCAGCGCGTCGGGCAAGCGCCGCAGATGATCGATGGCCTGCTCGAGAACCTCCGGCGCCCGTGGGTCGTCGGCGACGGCGCGCGGATCCGGCCCGGCGAGCATCAGGTGCGCCTCCGTACGCGCGCCGAGGTAGTCGGCGAACCAGTCGATCACCGTGGCGGGGTCGTTCATCCGATTCCACTGCGACACCTGCAGGATCACATCGGTTGCGGGCTCGAGCGGCCGGCTCTCGAGCAGGCGGACCTCCCGATCCACGCGGCCCGGGGAGCCGTCGAGGCGCGTGAACAGCGCCTCGTCCGCGGACGGGCCGGGTTGCAGGCCGGCCGATGCAAGGATCGCTGACACCGTCGCCGCGTCCAGTTCCTGGTTCTTCGGCGAGAGCGGGCTCACCGAGGGCCGGATCACGATTGCCCGGCCGCCGCCGATGTCCCACACCGATTGCGGCCGGCTGAACACCCGCGCGTCGGCGCGGGTCGTGTGCGGAGCGAGGAACTCGCGGACACGCCGAGCGCGGGCGTTGACGACATCGCTGCCTCTGCGGCAGCTCCAGATCGCGTGGGCACCGGCTTTCTTGACGGCCGGAATCAGTCCCGCGGTCGGGGCATCGTGGAGCATGACGACGTCTCCGGGCAAGATCAGCTCAGCGAGCGCCTCGCCCGCGGCAGCGAGCTGGTCCTGGTAGAGATGTCGTTCTGCGTCGCCGTAGGCACGATCGTCGCCGTGTCCATTGAGGTTGTCCTGAAGCAGCCTGACGAAGCGGAAGAAGTCATCATCGGCGGCGATCACGCCCCAGCGCGCGTCGATCCCGGCCCCGCGCGAGTACGCCACGATCGACTGCAGGTTCTCCGCCAGGCCCCCGCTCCGCGACCGCGCGGAGACCGCCCAAGCGGCACGCCCTGCGAGCAGGTGGCGGACCCGCGTCGTGATCGCGACGAGATCGCGCCAGGCAGCCGCTTCCGGCACGAATTGCTCGAGTCGCTCGGGCTCGAGCTGGACGGCCGGGCACTCAGCCAGGCCAGACATCGTCAACGCCGTCATCGGGAACCTTCAGTCCAACGCGTTCTCGGTCAGAGTACGCCGCCGCG
>Ga0335069_10014558_pt1 | contig 11008 bp, 8 predicted proteins | sample Lox_Sample_11_FD_206714 | JGI IMG/M metagenome (GOLD analysis project Ga0335069, IMG submission 206714) | Soil microbial communities from Loxahatchee National Wildlife Refuge, Florida, United States - Lox_Sample_1.1 | ecosystem: Environmental > Terrestrial > Soil > Wetlands | place: USA: Florida... | reverse complement strand
AATTGCCCGAATCGACGCTCACGCCGCTGATGGAGCAGATCGAGCGCGATTTCCCGGGCGTACGGGTGTTCAGTCTGCCGAGCGTCGGCGACGCGGAGCTCGGCGGCATCTATGCGCGCCGCCACATCGATCTCGGCGTGAAGGGAGAGCCGGAAGCGGTTGCGGCCGCGTTCGTGAAGCTGCGCGAGGGCGTGCATCTGCTTGGCGGCGACATCGTCGAGCCCGACACGCCGCGCGCGTGACGGGGCGCCAGAACGGCACGGGCCGCGCGAGGCGGCCCGTCATCAGCATGTCATCGCCCGGCTCGACGATGACGAAGGACAGGGTGGCGGCGCAGGCGCGTCGTCACGCGCCGACCCACGGCAAGTTCCGATAGCACCAGCCCTCGACCGTCTTCCGATGACCTTCGCCGTCCTTGCCGCCTTCGAAGCCTTCGAGCAGGTCGAACGCCTTCGTGAAGCCGGCCTGCGCGGCGGCGACTGCGGCGAGCTTCGAGCGGGCGGCGCTGCGGCACAGGAACAGGAGCGGTGTGCCCGGCTGTGCGGCGGCCTTGAGTTGCTCGACGAATTCGGCGTTCGGCACGCCGCCGGGGTAGCGGGTCCATTCGATATGCACGTACTGGCCGTCGCCGACGAGCGGACGGCCGACCCAGTCCAGCTCCGCGCGGGTGCGTACGTCCACGAGACGCGCCGACGGATCGAGCTGCAGCAGTTCGAACGCCTCGCCGGGCAGCAGCGCGCCGGCATAATTCAGCGAGCCTTGCACGCGGTGTTCGTCGGCCTTCGCGTAAAGCTGTTCTAGCGTACTCATGGCAGGAAGTCTCCGTATCGGTGAAACGGTTATTCTATCGCCACGTTTCTGCCCGTCGCCCGAAAGCGCGGCGTCGTGCAGATCGTGCGTATCACCGAAAAGGTGCAAAATAGCGCATATGCCTCAATGCAAGGCATGTCACCCGTTTCATGCATTAAAATGCACCATTGATGTGCGTGTTTTCGCCCGCTTGCTGCGCGGCAAGCCCCGAAATTGCGCGCCGAAGCCACGTCCCGGCGTGGCTGCTCGCGATTCGCGCTGATCTGGCGCATGAGTGGCACGGAAGATGCTTTATGGATGTCGGTCGATTCGGCGCGCGCTGCCTGCGTGCGGCGCCCCGAGCAGCTCGATAAACGAGGCGGGTCCCGGTCCGCCGGTATTGTTCAATCAGGAGAAGAGGTTATGAGTAAAACCGTCGCTGACGTCATGCAGCTCGTGAAGGACGAGGACGTCAAGTTTGTCGATTTCCGCTTCACCGATACGCGCGGCAAGGAGCAGCACGTGTCGGTGCCGGTGTCGGCGTTTGACGAAGACAAGTTCGAGAACGGCCATGCGTTCGACGGCTCGTCGATCGCGGGCTGGAAGGGCATCGAAGCGTCGGACATGCTGCTCGTTCCGGATCCGAACGCCGCGTTCATCGACCCGTTCTACGAAGAGTCGACGCTGGTGCTGACCTGCGACGTGGTCGAGCCGGCCGACGGCAAGGGCTATGAGCGCGACCCGCGCTCGCTCGCGAAGCGCGCCGAAGCGTACCTGAAGAGCACGGGCCTGGGCGACACCGCCTACTTCGGTCCGGAGCCGGAATTCTTCATTTTCGACTCGGTGCAGTGGAATACCGACATGTCGGGCTGCTTCGTGAAGATCAATTCGGAAGAAGCGCCGTGGTCGTCGGGCAAGGAATTCGAAGGCGGCAACACGGGCCACCGTCCGGGCACGAAGGGCGGCTACTTCCCGGTCGCGCCGGTCGACACGTTCCAGGACATGCGTTCGGAAATGTGCCTGCTGCTCGAACAGCTCGGCATCCCGGTCGAAGTGCACCACCACGAAGTGGCGGGCCAGGGCCAGAACGAAATCGGCACGAAGTTCTCGACGCTCGTCGAGCGCGCCGACTGGACGCAATGGTCGAAGTACATCATCCAAAACGTCGCGCACTCGTACGGCAAGACGGCAACGTTCATGCCGAAGCCGGTCGTCGGCGACAACGGTTCGGGCATGCACGTTCACCAGTCGATCTGGAAGGACGGCCAGAACCTGTTCGCGGGTAACGGCTACGCCGGCCTGTCGGAATTCGCGCTGTTCTACATCGGCGGCATCATCAAGCATGCACGCGCGCTGAACGCGATCACGAACCCGACGACGAACTCGTACAAGCGTCTCGTCCCGCACTTCGAGGCACCGGTCAAGCTGGCCTACTCGGCACGCAACCGCTCGGCATCGATCCGTATTCCGCACGTGTCGAACCCGAAGGGCCGCCGCATCGAAACGCGCTTCCCGGACCCGATGGCGAACCCGTACCTGTGCTTCTCGGCGCTGATGATGGCCGGTCTCGACGGCGTGCAGAACAAGATCCACCCGGGCGAAGCCGCCGACAAGAACCTGTACGACCTGCCGCCGGAAGAGGATGCAAAGATCCCGACCGTCTGCGCGGGCCTCGACCAGGCACTCGAAGCGCTGGACAAGGATCGCGAGTTCCTGACCCGTGGCGGCGTGTTCACGGACGGCATGATCGATGCGTACTTGGCGCTCAAGGAGCAGGAACTGGCGAAGTTCCGCATGACCACGCATCCGATCGAGTTCGAGATGTACTACTCGCTGTAAGCGGCGATGGCGCTTCGACGCATCCGCGGACGAAGCGCCGCCACGCCGGCCAGCTTCCGCCGTGCAGGCCTTGGCGGAAGCAGCAGAGTCTGAAAAGGGGACGGTGCCCAACCGTCCCTTTTTTGTTCCGTCGACTTGACAATTTTCGCGCGACACGCACGCAAGATGGTTCTGAAGAATCTGATCAAGGCGAGAACGGGGCAACCCGAACGTCCGAGGGAGGACGAAAGGCTGGCGCGATCAGGGCTGCTGACGGGGCTGGAAGCCCTGCCGACGGTCGTGCTCGTGCTCGACCGCAAGACCCTCAAGATCGCGTTCGCGAATCCGTCCGCGGAGGCAATGCTCGACATTTCGCGGCGGCAGCTCGCGCAGCGGCCGTGGGGCGAGATCTTTCCGAACGCGAACGAGTTGGCGTCGACGATCACCGCGATCGGCGAGGAGCGCTTTCATGCGACACACCTCGACACGGTACTCGACCGGCCGGGCCGCGAGCCGCTGCACGTGCATGCGATCGTCGGCTTCCTGGAGAGCGCGCCGGACTTCGTGCTCGTCGAGCTGTTCGAGAACGAGCGGCAGTCGCGCACCGATCGCGAGGAACGCATCCACGACCTTACCGCGGTCAACAAGCAGCTGATCCGCAATCTCGCGCACGAGATCAAGAATCCGCTCGGCGGCATCCGCGGCGCCGCGCAGCTGCTCGAATTCGAGCTCGGCGAGCGCGAACGCGGCGAGCTGCGCGAATACACCCAGGTCATCATCAAGGAATCCGACCGGCTGCAGACGCTCGTCGATCGTCTGCTCGAGCCGCATCGTCACCCGCACATCGTCGGCGACGTGAACATCCACGAAGTCTGCGAGCGCGTGCGCGCGGTGATGCTCGCCGAATTCCCGCGCGGGCTGTCGATCGAGCGCGACTACGACGTCAGCGTGCCCGACCTGCGCGGCGACAAGGAGCAATTGATCCAGGCGTTGCTCAACATCGTGCGCAATGCGGCGCAGGCGCTGCGCGAGCGGATCGCGCAGGGCGACGCGAGGATCGAGCTGCGCACGCGGATCGCGCGCAAGGTCACGATCGCGAAGCGCCTGTATAAGCTGGCACTGGATTTGCATGTGATCGACAACGGCCCCGGCATTTCCGAGGACATCCGCGACCGGATCTTCTATCCGCTCGTGTCCGGCCGGGAGGACGGCAGCGGCCTTGGCCTGACGCTCGCGCAGACCTTCGTGCAGCAACACGACGGGATGATCGAGGTCGAAAGCCGGCCCGGGCATACCGAATTTCAGATTTTGCTGCCGCTCGATCACTGAGCGGCGACACCGCGACTCACCGATACTTCTGACCGACCTATGAAGCCGATCTGGATTGTAGACGACGACCAATCGATCCGCTGGGTGCTCGAAAAGGCCCTCGCCCGCGAGAGCTTCGCGACGAAGAGTTTCGCGAACGTGCGCGACGCGCTCGGCGCGCTCGACCACGACACGCCGCAAGTGCTGGTGTCCGACATCCGGATGCCAGGCGGCTCGGGCCTCGAATTGCTGCAGGCGGTGCATGAGCGGATGCCGGCGCTGCCGGTGATCATCATGACCGCGTTCTCGGATCTGGACAGCGCGGTCGCAGCGTTCCAGGGCGGCGCGTTCGAGTATCTCGCGAAGCCGTTCGACGTCGACAAGGCGGTGGAGCTGATCCGCCGCGCGGTCGAGGAGAGCCTGCGCAGCGGCGCGCCCGAGGACGATCGCGTCGCCGAGGCCCCCGAGATGCTCGGGCAGGCGCCAGCGATGCAGGACATGTTCCGCGCGATCGGCCGCCTGTCGCATTCGGCCGCGACGGTGCTGATCACCGGCGAGTCGGGCACCGGCAAGGAGCTGGTCGCGCGCGCGCTGCACCGTCACAGCCCGCGTGCGAACGGCCCGTTCATTGCGCTCAACACCGCGGCGATCCCGAAGGATTTGCTGGAGTCCGAACTGTTCGGTCACGAGCGCGGCGCGTTCACCGGCGCGCAGACGACGCGCCAGGGCCGCTTCGAGCAGGCCGAGAACGGCACGCTGTTCCTCGACGAAATCGGCGACATGCCGTTCGACCTGCAGACCCGCCTGTTGCGCGTGCTGTCCGATGGCCAGTTCTATCGTGTGGGCGGCCACAATCCGCTGCGCGCGAACGTGCGCGTAATCGCGGCCACGCACCAGAACCTCGAGTCGCGCGTGCGGCAGGGGCTGTTCCGCGAAGACTTGTATCACCGCCTGAACGTGATCCGCTTGCGGCTGCCGCCGCTGCGCGAGCGCTCGGAAGACATTCCGCTGCTTACGCGCCACTTCCTGCAGAAAAGCGCGCGCGATCTCGGCGTCGAGCCGAAGCGGGTGTCCGACGAGACGCTGGCGTACCTGACGTCGCTGCCGTTTCCGGGCAACGTGCGGCAGCTCGAGAACCTCGCGAACTGGCTGACCGTGATGGCGCCCGCACAGACGGTCGAGATCAAGGATTTGCCGCCCGACCTGCTGCCGTCCGGTGCGACGGTGACAGTCGTGGCGGGCGACGGGGCGGATGTGCAGGCGGCGGGCATCGACGCGCCGTTCGCTCAGCCCGCGGCAGGCATGCCCGGCGGTGCGGCGGGCTTGTCCGCCAGTGCGCCGGTCGTGGCGGCGCCGAACGGTGGCGCGGGAGGCTTCCCGCTGTGGGAGCACGGGCTGCGCACCGAGGTCGCTCGCCTGTTGCGCGAGAACTCGGCCGACGTGATGGACGGGCTTGCGCGCCGCTTCGAGGCGGCGGTGATCCGCGAGGCGCTGGATTTCACGCGCGGTCGCAAGGTCGAGGCGGCCGAGCGGCTCGGCATCGGCCGCAACACGATCACGCGCAAGATCCAGGAGCTGCACCTAGAGTCGTGATCGGCCGGCGCGAGCCGGGAGGCGGCAGACGAACGGGGCGCTTTGGCGCCCCGTTTTTCATCGCGTCAGGCGAGCGGGAGATCGAGCTGCGCGACGACCGGCGTGTGGTCGGACGGCTGCTCCCAGGTGCGCGGCGTGCGGTCGACTTCGCACGACGTGCACGCGTTCGCGAGCGGCGCGGACAGCAGGATGTGGTCGATCCGCAGCCCGGCGTTGCGGCGGAACGCGAGCATCCGGTAGTCCCACCAGGTGAAGGTCTTCTCCGGCTGCTCGAAACGGCGGAACGCGTCGACGAGGCCGAGTTCGACCAGTTGTGCGAAATGCGCGCGCTCCTGCGGCGACACGAGGTTCTGGCCTTCCCATTTGGCGGGATCGTGCACGTCGCGGTCTTCGGGCGCGATGTTGTAGTCGCCGAGCAGCGCGAGCTTCGGGTAGCGCTGCAGCTCCGTGCGCAGCCATGTGTTCAGCGCGTCGAGCCACTGCATCTTGTAGACGAACTTGTCGGAATCGGGCGCCTGGCCGTTCGGGAAGTACGCGGAGATGATGCGTGCGCCAGCGATCGTGACGGCGATCACGCGTTGCTGCGGATCCTCGAAGCAGGGGATGTTGCGCACGACGTCGGATTCGTCGACCGGCAGCGTGTCGCGCGCGAGGATCGCGACGCCGTTGTAGGTCTTCTGGCCTGCGAACCAGCAGCGATAGCCGGCCGCTTCGAGATCGGCGCGCGGAAATTTCTCGTCGGGGAGCTTCAGCTCCTGCAGGCACAGTACGTCGGTCTGGCTTTGCGCGAGCCAGTCGAGCACGTGCTGCTTGCGGACATTGAGCGAGTTGATGTTCCAGGTGGCGATCTTCATGAACGGCGACGGCGTGAATGCGAAGGCCGCCATCTTACCGCGTGCGTCATGCGCTGGTGCGTGCTGCACGGCGTGCGACGAGGACGGCGCGACGCGGCTACCGCGCGCGCAAGAAAGAATCGTGACAAAAATATTGACGTGAGGGTTTAATAACCCCATAATGTTTTTCTCTGACGCGGGGTGGAGCAGTCTGGCAGCTCGTCGGGCTCATAACCCGAAGGTCGTAGGTTCAAATCCTACCCCCGCAACCAAGCACATTAGGCGGTGTGCAGCGCAAGTGACCGATGCGCGCTTCGCCATAAAGAACCCGGCTCCATGCCGGGTTTTTTGTTTTTGTGTTCTTCAACGCGCCGCCCATTCGACTGCCGCCTGCGCATGCAGCGCCGTCGTGTCGAACACCGGCAGCGGTGAGTCCTGCGTGCCGATCAGCAGCGTAATCTCGGTGCAGCCGAGTATCACTGCCTGCGCGCCGCGATGCGCGAGCCCTTCGATGATCCGCACATACGCTGCGTGCGACGCCCGCTCCGCGCAACGCTTCGCCGGTCGGATCGGCGATATGCAGGAAGGGCAGCGCGACCGCGCGCTCGATCGCGTCGTGCACGCGGTGCATCGTGTTGGTCGTGAGGACGATCAGGTCCGCGCCGGCCGCTTCGAGCTGGCGGGCGGCGGCGGCCATGTGCGCGCCGAGCGCCGGCCAGTCGTGCGCGCGTTGCAGCGCTTCGATTTCCGCAAAATCCACCGTCACCATCACCATCACGCTCTTCGCGTTGTGATGCCCGCCGTGCAGTGCATTTCGAATGCCGGTTCAGCATCCGATAGTATTCCGCCGACGATTCCCAGCTCATCCCGCCGATCAGTCCGAGCGTTTTCATTTGCGTGGCTCCAGTTGCATTCATTGCGGCGAGTATATGGGCCGAGGCGCACACGCGGCGGTACGGTCTGTGCGCAACGGGCCGGTACGGCACGGCCTCGCAGGGCGGCACGGCGCAGTTGAAACAGTCACTGTGTTTTTGTACAGTATCGACACCGTGAATGCGCCCACCGTCCTGTCCGCCGATCCGCCAGCGCCGCCGTCAAGCGATGCGCCGCCGCTCGTGCGCAAGATCATCCACTGCGACTGCGATTGCTTCTACGCATCGGTCGAAATGCGCGACGACCCGTCGCTGCGCGGGCGTCCGCTTGCGGTCGGCGGCCGTCCCGACCAGCGCGGCGTGATCGCGACCTGCAATTACGAGGCGCGCCGCTTCGGCGTGCATTCGGCGATGTCGTCGGCGCTCGCGATGCGCAAGTGCCCGGGCCTGCTGATCCTGCCGCCGTCGATGGACAAGTACCGCACCGCGTCGCGCCAGATCATGGCGATCTATCGCGATTACACGCCGGACGTCGAGCCGCTGTCGCTCGACGAGGCGTATCTCGACGTGAGCCGGTCGGAACGGTGCCAGGGCAGCGCGACGCTGATCGCGCGCGAAATCCGCGAACGCGTGCGCGACGCGGTCGGCGTGACCGTGTCGGCGGGCGTCGCGCCGAACAAGTTCGTCGCGAAGATCGCATCGGACTGGAACAAGCCGGATGGCCTGTTCGTCGTGCGCCCGCACGAAGTCGACGCGTTCGTCGCGGCGCTGCCGGTTCGCAAGCTGTTCGGGGTGGGGAAGGTGACGGCCGCGCGTCTCGACCGGCTTGGCATCCAGACCTGCGCGCAATTGCGCGAATGGCCGCTGATCGACCTGCATCGCGAATTCGGCGCGTTCGGGCGGCGCCTGCACGAGTTGTCGCGCGGCATCGACGAGCGGCGCGTCGTGGCCGACCAGGAGCGCAAGTCGGTCAGCGTCGAGACGACCTACGTGACCGATCTGACGACGCTCGACCAGTGCGCGGCCGAAATTCGCCGGCTGGTCGACTCGCTCGACGCGCGCATCGCGCGGGCGGGCGCGGCGCGGTCGATCCGCAAGCTGTACGTGAAAATCCGCTTCGCGGACTTCCAGCGCACCACGGTCGAATGCGTTGCCGACGCGACCAGCGCGCAGACGGCCGTCGCGCTACTCGCGAAGGGGCTGACGCGGCGCGCGCAGCCGGTGCGACTGCTCGGCGTCGGCGTGCGCATCGACGAGGACACCGCCGAGCGGCACGGCCAGATCGCGCTGTTCGAGCACGAATGGCCGGCACCATGAAAAAACGGCACCGCAACGCGGTGCCGTCTTCACACGCTTCGCGCGCGCTTACTGCGCGGGCGCGGCCATCCCGTTGTGGCGCAGCAGCGCGTCGATCTTCGGCTCGCGGCCGCGGAACGCCTTGAACGAATCCATCGCCGGCCGGCTGCCGCCGACCTCGAGGATCTCGCGGCGGTAGCGCGTGCCGGTGGCGACGTCGAGCACGCTGCCGCCTGCCGACTGCGCCGCTTCCTCGAACGCCGCGTAGGCGTCCGCCGACAGCACTTCCGCCCACTTGTAGCTGTAATAGCCGGCTGCGTAGCCACCCGCGAAGATGTGGCTGAACGTGTTCGGCCAGCGCGAGAACGGTGCCTGCGGAATCACGTGGAAGCGCTCGTTGATCTCGCGCGCGAAGTCGTTGACGCTCACCGCGCCGGCCGGATCGAAATCGACGTGCAGTAGCATGTCGAACATCGAGAACACGATCTGCCGCAGCGTGCCGAGCCCGCTCTGGAAGTTCTTCGCGGCGAGCATCTTGTCGAACAGCGCGCGCGGCAGCGGCGCGCCGGTGTCGACGTGCGACGACATCGACGTGAGCACATCCCATTCCCAGCAGAAGTTCTCCATGAACTGCGACGGCAGCTCGACCGCATCCCATTCGACGCCGTTGATGCCCGACACGCCGAGTTCATCGACGCGCGTGAGCATGTGGTGCAGGCCATGGCCGAACTCGTGGAACAGCGTGATCACTTCGTCGTGCGTGAAGCACGCGGGCTTGCCGCCGACCGGCGCCGAGAAGTTGCAGGTGAGATACGCGACGGGCGTCTGCACGGCGTCGCCGCGCTTCGCGCGCGAACGTGCGTCGTCCATCCATGCGCCGCCGCGCTTGCCTTCGCGCGCGTACAGGTCGAGGTAGAACTGCGCGACGAGCGAGCCGTCGCGGTTCTCGACGCGGAAGAAGCGCACGTCCTTGTGCCACACGGGTGCCTCGTCGGGCTTGATGCTCACGCCGAACAGCGTTTCCGTGACCGTGAACAGCCCCTTGAGCGCCGCCGGCTCGGGGAAGTATTGCTTGACCTCGTTCTCCGAAAACGCATAGCGCTGCTCGCGCAGCTTCTCGGCCGCGTAGGCGACGTCCCACGGCGCGAGTTCCGTCAGGCCGAGTTCCGCCGCCGCGAACGCGCGCAGCTCGTCCCAGTCCTTGTCGGCGTGCGGACGGGCGCGCACCGCGAGATCCTCGAGGAACGCGACGACCTGCTGCGGCGATTCGGCCATCTTCGGCGCGAGCGATACTTCCGCGAAGTTGCGGTAGCCGAGCATCTGCGACTCTTCGCGGCGCAGCTTCAGCTCGTCGGCGACGATCGACGTGTTGTCCCATTCGGCCTTGCCGTCGCCGTACTGCGGCCCCAGCTCGGACGCGCGCGTCGCGTACGCGCGATACAGCGTCTCGCGCATCGCGCGGCCGTCCGCGTATTGCAGCACCGGGAAGTAGGACGGGAAATGCAGCGTGAACTTCCAGCCTTCCTTGCCGTCCTTTTGCGCCGCTTCGCGCGCGGCCTCGATCGCGTCGTCGGGCAGCCCGGCGAGTTCGGCTTCGCTCTGCGCGACGTATGCGTATGCGTTGGTCGCGTCGAGCACGTGGTCGGAGAACGCCTTCGACAGCGCTGCCTGCTGCTCCTGCAGCTCGGCGAAGCGCGGCTTCTGCGCCTCGGGCAGCTCGGCGCCCGACAGACGGAAGTCGCGCAGCGCGTTGTCGAGGATCTTCTTGCGCTCGGCGGACAGCGTCGGGTATTCGCCGCTCGCGGCGATTGCCTTGTACTTCTCGTACAGCGCGAGGTTCTGGCCGACGCTCGACCAGAATTCGGTCACGCGCGGCAGGTTCTCGCCATACGCAGCACGCAGTTCCGGCGTATCGGCCACCGCGTTCAGGTGGCCGACGATGCCCCATGCGCGACCGAGCGGCTCCGTCGCACGCTCGACCTTCTCGACGATCTCCGCCCAGGTCGCTGCCGTTCCGGGCGCGCTGGCGTCGTCGACGGCGCGATTGGCGGCCTCGAGCAGCGTGTCGAGCGCGGGCGTGACGTGTTCCGGACGGATCTCGCCGAAGCGGGGCAGGCCCGAGAAATCGAGGAGCGGATTGGTGTTGGCGCTTGCGGACATAAGACTCCCTGTCTGTTGCGGGGTGAACCGGGGTGATGAGGCTGGCGCGCGCGGGCGCCTGCTATCGACATTATTGGGGCGCATCGCGCGCTTTCCAATCGATAGTTTCCAATGACGTGATCGAGCTGGGACGGATGCGCGCCCGACGGGCGGCGCGGCGCCGGCGCGCCAGGCGGCGCGCCGGACGGGGAGGGGGTCAGGCGGCCGACGCGGCGCGCTCGGCGGCTTCGATCGTGTTGATCAGCAGCATCGTGATGGTCATCGGGCCGACGCCGCCCGGCACCGGCGTGATGTGGCCGGCGACTTCCTTGACGCCAGCGAAATCGACGTCGCCGCACA
>Ga0335069_10014556_pt1 | contig 11008 bp, 10 predicted proteins | sample Lox_Sample_11_FD_206714 | JGI IMG/M metagenome (GOLD analysis project Ga0335069, IMG submission 206714) | Soil microbial communities from Loxahatchee National Wildlife Refuge, Florida, United States - Lox_Sample_1.1 | ecosystem: Environmental > Terrestrial > Soil > Wetlands | place: USA... | reverse complement strand
AAGTGCTCGCCGGGCGGGGCACTTCCCTGCTGTTCGCTTCCCACACCATGCAAGAGATCGAATTGCTCGCGAATCGCGTGGCCATCATCGAGGATGGAAAGTTGCTTGCTTGCGACTCGCCCGTGGCGCTGCGGGCCGGCGCCGTGACCACCACGCTCGAGGCCGCCTTTGCGAAAATTACGGGCCGCCACCTGGAATCCTCCACCGGGCCGGGTGCACCATGATGCAATTTCTTCGCGACCTGCTGCTTTTCTTCCGGCGAGACTTGCGGATCGCCAGCACCTATCGAAGCCCATTTATCCTGGAGGCCATCGAAGCGCTGTTCGGCGCGACCACGTTTTACTACGTGGCGCGTTTCGTGGATTCGCCCGCGCTGCGGGAATCGCTGCCGCAGGGAAATTCCTATTTCGCCTATTCGCTGGTGGGATTCGTCTTTTTCGATTATCTGAACGCGGCCCTGAATACGTTTGACCGCAGCCTGGTGGAGGCGCGGGATTCGGGCACGCTGGAGCCGCTGCTGGTGACGCAAGTCTCCTTGCCGGTAATTCTGGCCGGGTCCGCGTTTTATCCCTTCGCAGCGACGACGTTGCGCATCGCGGTGTACCTGGGCTGGGCCGCGGCGCTCTTCGATTTTCCGCTCCGCGCCGCGAACTGGGCTGCCGTCGTAGCCGTGCTCATTGCCACGCTGCTCGCGTTTTCGGGGCTCGGCGTGCTCTCGGCTGCGTATCTTTTGCTGTTCAAACGCGGGAATCCCGCGAAGTGGTTCATCCTGGGCGTATCCAGCATCGCTGGCGGCATGCTGTTTCCCGAAAGCATTTTGCCGCCGTGGCTGCAGATTGTCGCTCGGCTCAATCCGGTGACGTACGCGCTCGATGCAATGCGCGGTGCGCTGCTCGAGGGAGCAAGCGTTCTCTCCATCGGCAGTTCGCTGTTGCTGCTGCTGGTGTTCGGCGCGGTGCTTTTGCCCACCTCGATGGTCGTATTCTCCTGGGTCCTTCGGCGCACCAAGGTCACGGGTACGCTCACGCACAGCTAAAAACGAACAGCCCCGCCGAAGCGGGGCCGTTGCGGTGCTCGTCCTGGTTTCAGAGGTCCGGGGAATTACTTCTTTTTCTTTCCGCCGACCTTGGTCTCAATGCCTCCGGTGAGTTGCTGGAGCTGCTCGAGCCCTTGCTTAGCCTGTGTGCCCCAGGGACCGTTCGGGTCCAGGTCGATGGCCTTCTGGTAGGCTTCGACGGTTCCCGGCCGGGGCGTCACTTCGATTTTGTCGCCGACAGTCTTGTAGATGCTCGGGTCGGCCACCATGCACGCGCCGAGCAGATACCAGGCTTGCGCGCTCTTCGGGTCAAGTTCCACGGCTTTTTGCAGGGGTTCGATCGCTTCCACCATGCGCTGCGCCTGGTAGAGGCTGATGCCGAAGTTTCGCCAGGCCATCGCGGCGTTTGCCGGGTCGAGTTGCGCGCTCTTGGTGTAGGCAGCCTTGGCGTCCTCCAGCTTTCCGGCGTGTGCCAGGAGGTTGCCGAGGTTGTTGTAGTAGCTCGCGTTATCCGGTTTGTTGGCGATGGCCTGCTGATAGGCGTTGATGGCGTTATCGGTCTCGCCGGCCAGATCGTAGGCTTCGCCCATGCGCGCCCAGAACAGGTGGATGTTGGGATCTTTTTCCGGTGCGTTTTTCAAGCCCTCCTGAAACGCGGCAACGGCTTGGTTGGAAAGATCGGTCACTTTCGACTTGGCGGCGTCTTTCTGATCGGGGGTAGCCTTCTTCAAATCCACGGTGGCGGCGCGTTCCTGATCGAGCAGCGCCACGCCTTTGGCAAACTGTTCCTTCATCCCCGCGAATTTTTTCTGCTGAGATTGCTGCTCCTTGTATTTCGCAGCCGCTTCCGGATTCTGCTTTTCGAGGATTTCCTTGAAGTTCAGGTTGAGCGGCGGAGTGGAATCCCCGTGGACATCCACCGGAACGTCAAATGGATTGGCCATTTGCGGAGGCTGCACGGTGAAGGTGTACTTGCCATTCTTCAGGCCGTTAAAAGAAAACTTCCCATCGGGCCCGGTCTTGGTCTCAAAGACGGAGCCCTGTTCGCTTTTGATCTTGATGGGCAGATTCGCGAAGGGATTGCCGTCGAAATCGATCAACTGCCCAGTGATCTTTCCATCGTTTTGCGCGGCCGCGCGCGTCGCCAAGCAGCCCGTCAGTCCCAGCATAAAGACGGCGGCGAGCGCGCACGACTTCATAAATTGCATCATGCCCCATTCTCCTTTTGTGTGGAGGAGCCCCGGCAGCGGTTCATCGGCCGGTTTGCCCCATTATCTCTCATATCGCTCTGAATCCAAGCCCTTTGAACTCATTCGCGGGCGTTCGCGCGCGCCACGGAGCGATAAGCGATGGGATCGGGAACCCCCGCTCCGGCAAAAGCCCTCAGGCGCAACAAGCAGCTGTCGCAGACGCCACACGCCAACTCTGCGCCCTGATAGCAGGACCAGGTCAGGTGCAACGGCGCGCCCAATTCCATCCCGCGGAGAATGATCTGATCTTTCTTCAGGCCGATAACCGGGGTCACGATTTCCAGTTGCGTTTCCGGCCGCGTGCCGCGGCGGATCAATTCCTGAAAGGCCTGGTAATATTCCGGCCGGCAATCGGGATAACCCGAACTGTCTTCTGCCACCGCGCCGATGTAGATTTCTTTCGCGCCGGTCGCTTCCGCCCAGCTTACGGCGATGCTGAGAAAATGGGCGTTGCGGAAGGGGACATAGGTTACGGGAATCGCGTTTGCTCCCACTCCCGGGGTGCCCAATTCGTTTTCCGGAACGGCGATTCTCGCATCGGTCAGGGCGGAGCCGCCAATGGCCCGAAAATAGTCGAGCCGGGCGGCAAGCGTTCGCTCGATGCCGTAAAATTTCGCGATTTCCGAGAACGCCCGGGCTTCGCGCGCTTCCGTCCTCTGGCCGTAGCTGGCGTGCAGCAATCCGACGCGTTCCGCAGCGTGCCGGCGAATCGCCTCCGCAGCCGTGACGCACGAATCCATTCCGCCGCTCAATAAAACCACCGCCTTGATGTGCTCCGCCAACTTTGCTCCTTGCTTCGGTCCTATACGCCGCGCGTCGCCGGATGCCACACGATTTTGTGAAGCTGCAATCCCAGCCGCACGGGCAGGCCATCCGCCAGCATCCACTCGACCAGTTCGCGCGGCTCCAGGCCGGTCCATTTGCCTTCCGGGTCGTCATGCACCGGCGAGAACAGCACTGCACGCACTTTTTCCGCCAAGCGGTGCTGGCGAGTGAACTCCCGCGCGAATTCGTAATCCGTTCGCGAAGAAATCACGAATTTCACTTCGTCCCGCGGGCCAAGTTCGTCGAGGTTGCGCATCTCAAACGTGTCCGGCTCGCCGGAATCGGGGCACTTCACATCCACAATTTTGATGACCTCTTTGGGCAAGCGGCCAAGGAAGCGCTCGCCGCTCGTTTCCATCATTACCGTGAAGCCGACCGCCAGGAGTTGCTCTGCCAGCGGATAGACTTCCTCCTGCAATAATGGTTCGCCACCTGTCAACTCGACAAGCGCGACTCCGGCGGAACTTCCATCCGCGCGCAAGTTGAGCCCCTCAATCTGGTCCATGATCTCGTCCACGCTCATTTTCCTGCCGCCGTGAAAGGCGTACGCCGTGTCGCACCATGTGCAGCGCAGGTTGCACCCCGTGAGCCGCACGAAAATGCACGGCAGGCCCGCGCGCGTTCCTTCGCCTTGAATGGATTTGAAGATTTCGGTAATGAACATGATCTAATTGGATGCGCCGGACGCGACGCCGAATGCCAGCGCCAAACTAGCTTCCGCTCTTGGCTTTTTTTCCCGAGCGCTTCGCCAGCCAATAAATTCCGCCGAAAAACAGAACCATCGCGATAATCAATCGGGGATAGCCCGGCGGAATCCCCATCATGCGCAAAACAACCACGTAGCCCGCGGCGACCAGCAGGGCCGGAATGAGGATAATGAAAATCGATTTGTTCATCGCACCCTTGCCCGCAAATCCGCAACTTACGGCTGATAACGCGCCATCGCCGTGTCGGTTTCCCAGACGACCACGTCTTTCAACTTCGCGCCCGGCGGCAACCCGGTCAACTGGCTGCTGAGCGAATCATAAAAATATTTCGCCAGATTCTCGGCCGAGGGATTCACGGTCGTGAACGGTTCGAGATCGTTGATGTACTGATGATCGAGCTTGGCGATCAATCCACGCATGGCGTGCTTGAGCTGCGTAAAGTCAATCAAGAGGCCGATGTTGTCGAGTTGCGGCCCCTCGAGCGTGACTTGCACGCGGTAATTGTGCCCGTGGGGGTTCTCGCATTTGCCCTTGTAACCACGCAAGGCGTGCCCCGACGAAAATGTATCTTCCACACTCACTTGAAACATGACTTGCTGATTCTTCCTTTTCTTCCCTGGGAACGCCAATTTCAGGCAGGGCTGGCCGCGGACAGGAACCGGGAAACCTCCCCTACTTCACTGGTTCTCCGGTAGCGGGGCAGCGACTCCAAGAAAATTTTACCATAGGGCATGCGCTGGATTCGCGTGTCCAGCAGGGCCAGCACGCCCCGGTCGGTTTTCGTGCGGATCAGGCGCCCGAAGCCTTGTTTCAGGGAAAGAACCGCCTCCGGCACCTGGAATTCAGAGAAGGGGTTGCGTCCTTCGTCTTGCAAGGCGCGGACCCGAGCGGCGACGATAGGATCGCTGGGCACGGCGAACGGCAACCGGTCCACGATGACGCAGGAAAGCTGTTCGCCGGGCACGTCTACGCCTTGCCAGAAGCTGGCAGTGGCGAAAAGGACCGCGTTGGGTGTGTTCTTGAAGCGCTCCAAGAGCACGGAGCGCGGCGCGGTGCCCTGAATGAACAGCGGAAATCCGACGCGATTGCGCACGCGGTCGAAGAGATCGTTCATCTGCGAATAGCTGGTGAAGAGGCAGAATGCGCGGCCCTGACTGAGCTCCAATAGTTGCACGATTTCGTCGGCGGCCTTCGCGGGAAAGCCCGCATCGCGCACGTCCGGCATTTTCTGGGGCAGATAGAGCAGCGCCTGGCTGCCGTAGTCGAATTCCGGCGGCAAGGCGCACTCTTTCGAGTGGTCGAGCCCGAGGCGCTGGCGGATGAATTCAAAGCGGCCGGCAACGGTAAGCGTCGCGGAAGTGAGAATGACCGTGTCAAACGCTTCGAAAAGCTTCTCGCGGAGAATCTGGCTAACGTCAATCGGCGTGGCGGCCAGGAACACGCCTTTGTTGCGCCGCTCGAACCAGTAAACGAAGTTCCGCTCGTTGGATTCGAAGAGAAACGTGAGATCCTGGCGAACTTCAAAGCTGCGGCGCGCGATGCGCGTCAGTTCTTCGGGCTTTTGCGGCATCGCCGCAAATTCCGTCTCCAGCGCTTTCAGCGAATTCAGCAACGCCTCGTAGGCTTCGCGGTTCTGCTCGAGGAACGCTTCGCGCTCCGGACGCGTAAAGGGAAAGCGGCCATCGCGCGGCGGGAAGCTGTCAAAGAAAGCGCGGTTTTTTTCGCGGATGCGCTGGGTGCGGCGCAAAAGCGCGGGCGAGCCCGTTTTCGTCAGCCGCATGGACTGGTCCGCGTCGCGCGCCAGCTCTTCAAACTGGTAGTTGGAAATCTGCTGGCCGAAATAGTCGCTGGCCACGTCTTCCATTTCGTGCGCTTCGTCAAACACAACGGCGGAATATTCCGGCAGGATGCTGCCGAAATCGTCCTGCTTCAGCGCCAGGTCGGCGAAAAACAGGTGATGGTTGACGATGATCAGGTCGGCTTCCTTGGCGCGGTTCTGCATCTTCGTCAGAAAGCACCGTTCGAACTCGGGGCATTTCTTGCCCGTGCAGGTGTCGCGGCGCGCGTCAATGCGCGACCACAACTCCGAGTCGTCAGGCAGAAAAGTCAGCTCGGCGCGGTCGCCCGTTTCCGTGAGTTTCGACCAGTCGCGGATCTGCCGGAACGCATCCACTTCTTCCATGCCCTTGAGCATGGGCTGATCGGCCAGCGCGTGCATCTTGGCGAGGCACAGGAAATTGCTGCGTCCCTTCATCACCGCGACTTTCAGGTTGGGCGCAAAATGCTTTTGCAAAAACGGAATATCTTTTTGGTACAGCTGTTCCTGCAGCGACTTGGTGGCCGTGGAAATCACCACGCGACGCCCGCTGCAAATTGCGGGCAAAAGATACGCCAGCGTTTTTCCGGTACCTGTGCCCGCCTCGACGACGGCGTGATGGTGCTTGGTGAAAGCATCGTGCACCGCTTCCGCCATTTGCAGCTGCGCCGGGCGATGCTCGTAACCCCCAATCATGCTGCGATCGAGGAAGCCGCCGGGACCGAAAATTTCCTCCATCGTTGGGCCGGCGTACGGAGCCGATTCGACCTCCGCGGGAGCCGCGGCCGCGGCCGAACCGCCGATGCCCGCCACCCTGCGGGCCGGACGAGCCGGTGGGCCGTCCTCGTCGTGCCCGCGCCGCTCCTCTTCCAGGGGCACGTAGACACGTTCCCGTATCACTTCCACGGGCTCTCGGGCATTCTCGATGGAGTCCGCCTTGGATTTGCGCTTTGCCAGAATCCCTGCCTATTTTCCCCAGTCAAATCCTAAAAAATAACGATAGCATATCCGCTGGGAGGAGCCTCGTCCGGAACCAGCGTTAATAGTTGGGCAACTCGCCGATTTCCGAGCCTTCCGGATACGTCCAACGAGATAGAGTGTTCTGGGGAAAAGTCCAGCTGCCCTTGGCCACTCGAGTGGCGTCCAAATTAGGCATGGGGTATTTGCATGAATTCTAAACATTGCGCGATGTTGGTGGCGGTCGCCGCGGTTTTTGCTCTCTCCTCCTGCAGCGGCCTGGGCAACGTCTGTAAAGTGAACTGCGGTGGCGGCGGAAATGGAGACGCCTCGCTGAGTCTTACGCTCGCCGCCGAACCTTTGACTCCCCCGCCCGGCACTTCCATCCTGTCCTTCGTCGTCGTCATCAACTCGGTTTCTTTGACGCCGTCGAGCGGCGGCAGTGTAGTGAACATCCCGCTCAATAACTCGGCGTTTGCCGTGGATCTAACGCGCCTGCAAAGCGATTCGGCTTATCTGGGGCAGTACATCAATAGCGTCCCAGCGGGAACTTACAATACGGTTACCATGGGAATCACCAGTGCGGTGGTTACCTACTGCACTGTGACCAGCGGTACGCCAGGCTGTAATACGGGAAGCATTACGCAACTCGCGGCCGCAGCGGGGGCTCCCTCAACTTCCACTTTTTCGCTTACCCTGGCGGCCAATCAGCAGGCGGGCTTGCGGGTCGTAATCAATTTCAACAACGCGCTCACAGTGAACCCGAACACCCAGGCCGTCACTGGCCTGAATCTGGCGGCCACCAACGTACTCACCACCGCCACTTTACCGCCTGCGTTTTCCACGCTGTCCTCGGGGCAACTGGATTACATCGAAGACGTGACCGGGGTGGTGACCGCCTCGTCCGGCTCGTCCGTGACCGTGCAGACCGCGACCCGCGGCTCCATTACATCCACAATCAACGGCTCCACGATCATCTCCGACAACTGCGTGGTTCTGAATTCTTCGTGTTCCGCCACGCCCGGCCAGGTGGTGAGCATTGACGCGACGCTCAACGCCGACGGCACATCCACGATGCTGGAGTTCGATCCCTTGACCGCCACCAGCGTGGACCTAATCGAGGGCATCGTCACTTCCGAGAGCACCTCCAATACGCAGTTCCAGATGGTTGCAAACGACTACGTGCCGGCCACAAGTAGCAGCCGCATCAGCGGGCTGAGTCTGGGCGATACCGTGAATGTTACCCTCGCCAATCTGGCGAGTGGGTTCTTTATTGATGATAAAGGTCTGCCGGTTACCGCGAACTCCTTCCTTGGCAGCACCTCCGCGACGGACATCCATACGGGTCAGACGGTGATCGTCCGCGTAACCGCCTTCACGGCAAGATCCGGAAATACACCGGCTGCGGCGACCGCGGATGCCGTGGCGCTGCGCTACACGCGCTTCGCCGCAACTGCCTCTGCCACGGGCGCGCCTCAATTCACCATTGGGTCCTTGCCGCCGTTCTTTGGGATCAACATCAATCCGGTCGTGCAACTCGGAACAGGAAGTCCCAGCACCTACCTGGATGGCTACACGAGCAGCGGTTCCATCAGTTCCGACGACAACCTGGGAATCCGGGCGCTCTATTTTGGACCGACGGTTACCCCCACCTTCACGGCCGCAAAAATACGCATGAACTAAGTTTTTACCCGCCTCCGCAAAGGCAACGGGCCCCGGAAGTTCCGGGGCCCGTTCTTTTTTTGCAGTGCGGCAGCCCCGGCTGCCGCTTTTACGGCGTCAACCCAGGCATTGAATTCAAATGTAGACGCGATGTCGGCCAAAACACAGCATACGGCTAGCTTGGTCGAAGGCAGCTACTCCTCAAAAGCGGAAGCTCGGCTTCCCTTCGCCCCGCTCAGGACCAGCCGAACTTCAGACTACACTCCGCCGACGGTGGTGTGCGGCGGCAACGGGGAATGCATCGTTGGCGTGGGCGGCATCGGCGCGGAGGGAATGTTGGGCGCCAGCGAAGGCTGCAGGCGGCGATAGAGCGCCAGCGAAATGGCCCCCATGCCCCAAATGGCCGCGGCCAGCCCGGCCCAGAATCCGATGAACGGCAGGCTGGTCACCACGCGCACGGCAAGCACGCCCACAATCACGCGCACGAAAAATTGCCAGAACTCGTCGTTGCGACCCAGGATCCACTGCCCAACGATGCCGCCCACGACCACTTCCGCGGCGAACAACATGACCAGCCACAACATCAAGGATGAGAGTCCGACCAGAAGTCCCACAATCGTGAAGCAGGCGATGACCGAAGAGATGAGCACCCCGAAGAACACCAGCACGCCCAGGCCGAACGACGCACCCAGCTGCCCGGCGGACTCCACGGTTTCCGTGGCGAACTTCGGCATCAAGCTGGCCAGGACCAGGCCAAACAGCAGGAACGCTCCGGTCCAGATTATCCGCCACACGTAGTAGCCGCCGCCGCGCTCTTGCGTGTGGTGCTGCACCTTGGTGAATTCGGGAGGAGAAGCCAGCTTCGCCTCCGAAGAGACGGTGGGCGGCTGTTGGCCCTCAAACCTCGTCGTGCCGTCGATTTCGGCGCCCGAAACGATCGAAAGCGTTTTTCCGTGTCCCCGGAACGAGCCGCCGACCAAACCGGAAATCGTGGTGGTCTCCGAGAAGCCGAGAAAATCTCGCGCTACTTTGCCGTCAATGGTAAGCGACTGGCCCCCGGCCGTCAGGCTGCGGCCGACTTTCCCGCTGGTGTCGAGCTCGAACGTCTGGCTCCAGCTCAGCACGCTCCGGTCGACGTTGCCGGTGATGGTCACGTTGTTGGCCATGGTCCGCACGTTGCCATCGATCGTGCCGCTGATCCGCTCGCTCTGGCTGAAGCCGATCAAGTCGCCGTTGATGTGGCCGGACACATCGAGCTGCTGGGCGAAAGCGTAGACGTCGCCGTCCACTTCGCCTTCAATGCGGACGTGCTCGCCGGTGACGAAAAGATCGCCCTTGATGACCTCGCCCTTGGCGATCGTGACGTTGTCGCCCTTGCGAAATTCCGTCGCCGAAGCCGGCGTGGCGACCATCAGCAACGCGCCCAGGCTGGCGAAGAGCACGGCCATCGCCGAACCGCGCCGCAAGTAGCGCCGAAACGCGAGCGCCCCGAACCCGGCCATGATCATGACGGCAAGGACCTCGATGAAACTGAACATGGATTGCCATCCTTTCCAGAATGCGCCCTGAAACACCACCAGGCTCAGCAGGTTGCTGCCGCCGAAACCCGCCTGTTCAAACTGCTCTTGCCAGGGCTCGATGTATCCCGTGTATAGGGCGTAGACGCCCAAGACCGCGAGACCGAAGACCACGCCCCAAATCCATTGCATGTTGCGCTTCACGCGCGCCTGAAACTCCGCAATCCGCGCGGGCAGCGGCTCGTCCTGCTCCAGCATGGAGCGCGTCAGCAGTCGGGATTCGCGGTCGAGCGCGCGCAGCAGGTTCAGGCAGCGGGTACACGTTTGGGTGTGGAGAGACACGCCCTGCGCGGTTTCGCGGTCCAGTTGCCGCTCGACATAAAGGAGCAAGGTCATCTCATCCATGCATTTTTCGTCGAGGCGATTGTCGTTGTTGCGTACTGGTTCGCTCACCGGGCTCCTCCGACGGCGATGGCGCTGTTCTCTCCCAGCGCCAGCCGCAATTCGTGGCGCGCGCGCAGCAGCACCACGCCTACAAACTGCCTGCGAACGCCAAGAGCGTCCGCAATTTCGTCGTAGCTCATGTCCGAGTAGTAGCGCATCACCAGGGCCATGCGCGCGCGCAGGCCGAGCTTGTCGAGCGCCTTGCGCACCTCTTCCCCGCTGCGCTCTTCAATCAGTTTTTCCAGTTGGTTCGGCTCGGGGCATTCCAGGGCCACGTCGTCGATGTCGTCGGTGTCTTTATCGTGGCGGGCCTTCTTGCGGCGCAGCATGTCCCAGCAGTGGTTGGCGGCGATTTTGTAGAGCCAGGCGGTGAAAGAGCGCGTCGCGTCGTACTGCACCAACTTGTCGCGCAATTTCATGAAAATTTCCATCGTGGCGTCTTCCGCGTCCTCTCGTGTTGGCATGGCCCGCCGGCAAAAGCGAAAAATCGCCGGGGCGTATTCCCGGTACAGATCGCCCCAAGCCTGGGTATCCCCAGTCCGGGCCCGAGCGATTAATTCAGTCGGCTCCGTTTTTCCCGGTGCGCTCATTCGCCCTGGTCTCAGCGGTTCCATAACCTAGTACGCAGCAGCCAGGGAAAAACTATCACAAGTTGCAATGGGAAGACTGTAACCGGCCAAGAATGTCGAAGGTAGGGGTTGAGCAGAGTGCCGACGCTGGCAAGTGGAAGCGGCGTGCAGGCCGGAGGAATCGGAAAAGGGGCAATTCCGGCATGTGTGGCAAACAAAGGACTT
>Ga0335069_10014555_pt1 | contig 11009 bp, 12 predicted proteins | sample Lox_Sample_11_FD_206714 | JGI IMG/M metagenome (GOLD analysis project Ga0335069, IMG submission 206714) | Soil microbial communities from Loxahatchee National Wildlife Refuge, Florida, United States - Lox_Sample_1.1 | ecosystem: Environmental > Terrestrial > Soil > Wetlands | place: USA... | reverse complement strand
GGGCAATGTCATCACGCTGGCCGCGTCAATCTTGGTACTGATGTCGGCGCGGTCGGTCTGTAGTAACGGAGGTGCCGCGGTCACCTGGATGGTCTCGGTTACACTTCCCGCCTCCATCAACACATCCACACGAATGGAGGAGTTGCTCACAAGAGCGATATTCTCCTGCACGGCCTTCTTGAATCCGCCCGCCTCGACAGTAACGCGGTATGGTCCAGGCTGCAGGTCCGGAATCGTATAGTTCCCGCTCTCGTTGGTTGTCGTCTCGTGAACCGCACCCGTCGATGTCAAGGTGGCGACGACCTTGGCATTGGCAACGGTTGCCCCGGTCGCATCCGTCACCGTTCCAAGCAGCGTTCCATTTACTGCTTGACCTGACAGTGTTTGGGAGAGGCTGAGCAGGAGCATCAAAATGAGCGCCAGCATCGGCGCCCGCAAGCCATATCGAGCAATCATTGTGGTCCTCCGAAAAACAGCACAGCTTGCCATATTGTTTGAAGAGCGAACCAAAAGTACCACTGCCCCTCATGAACCTGTCAAGCGAAAAATGCAGGATTTCTGGACCCCTGGGAAGCGCTGGAATTCCTGAGGTTTGCGTCCTCGGTATAGATGAGAAATCCAGGCCGGGAGTGCCGTCAGTTGAAAGCAGGTTCGCCTGGCTGTGTGATGTGCAGCACAGGAAGCTCCCTTCCCCTCGCAAGGCAAGGGGCGGGCAGTCGTCGCCCGTGTCAGGGTTTCAGTAGGAGCAATTCAGGTTGGTATTCTCTGGTGCCCGGAGGGGGACTTGAACCCTCACCGAGGGTAAACCCCTGCGGATAAAGTCTGGTTTTTCCACAATTCGCACAGGGCTGCATCTGAACGAGCGACTATGCATAACCTGTTTACCAAACAATCTCTTATACAGAATACTTGCTGAGCACCGCCCTGCATCCGAACGCATCGAATCCGAACGTCCGATTGATCTCTCTTCCGAGGCTGGTCGCGGTTTGGATCTCTTCTGTTCTCGCCGATCCAGCGAGCTAGCGAGATGAGGGAGAGGAAATGTCTTCAGTGTACTGACAGTCCACCTCTGCGCATTCCCATGTCTCAACCTTCCGTATCTGGTCCACTTCAGCAAGGTAGAGTGTCCCTCCACACCGGGTACACCCTCGAGAAGATGTGCGGGATCCATCAAACTGTCCGGCAGCGAAGTCCGAATAGCCGTGACCGTCTCTGAAGATACGATTACAATCGCGCCGTTCGCACTGGTGGAATGATCGCGTTTCTTCCGATGGCGACTCCTCGAGCATGACGCGTCGCATCGGACAATGGTGGAGATCACACAAAGGAGTGAATCTTGTCTTTGGATGATGGTTCATGATTCCTCCATGGAGGAATCCGTCCGGCCAATCGGGATTGAGCGAAGAGGCAAGATGGACTCTGCCCGCGACTCAGCCGAGACTAACGATCCACGCAGATATCTGCCGAAGTGCGGAAGGATCGAGGCCAATCCAACGGGTCGACTTCCACTCCATCGGCAGCGAGTTGTCTTGCCGCGGCCACAAGGGGAGCCCGTTTCGCGAGTAATTTCTTCTCGGCATCCTCGCGATCGGCTATCGATGCGAAGTCGACGTATTTGTTCAGATGAGCGAGTTTGCGATCGTATAGATCGATCTCCTGGTGGAGCGACCTGAGGAAGTACTTGTCGCGCGGCACTTCTTTTTTCATGGCGAATTCCTCGAATAAAGATGAAAAGTTGGAGGTTTCGGGCAGAAACCGGCGATGAATGGGGAGCCTCGCTCGATCCCGCTTGCACAAAATGACCTCTTGAGCGACTCGATATGGGCAGGTGTTGCATCCACATAATCGGGAAGCCGCAACATCCTAAGAGTCGAAACGGTGGCTTCATCCACACCGCAAGCACGTGTTTCTATCTGCCCCTGCCAAAGCTTCGCCGATCGCCAAAGGTTCGTCGGCCGCCTCCACCAGAATCCTTACTCTTTCGGGCCTGGAAGCAGTTCTGGCAATATACGGGACGATCCCCGCGGGGCTCGAATGGCACGGTGGTCTGCTGTCCGCACCCGGCACAAATTACGGATGCGCTCCGTGACTCACTGCGCTGGTATCCCCCGCCTGACTGCTCTTGTTTCTTGACTTGACGGCACTGCTTGCAGCGTTTTGGCGTCGAATATCCGCGTTCGTTGAAGAACGCCTGATCTTCGGCGGAAAACGTGAATGATTGCCCGCAATCGCTACAGATGAGTTCCTGATCCCCAGCCATGTATGTTCCTTTCGTCCTTGCTTCAAGTGTGTGTTGCGTTCGAAAAACATCGAACTGATAACTTCCGTTGGTTGCTGAAGATCGTGGTCCACCTAACCACCCGCGGTTTCCCGCGGTTGCCATGTCAAATCAACTCTGTGATGAGCGGATGAGATAGATCATCAGTTTGTCTCGCTACCAGGCGAACAATTGAGTGAATCTCCTCGATATCGGATCTGGTCCCGGGACCGGAGTGTTGGAATCCGATGACAAACTCAGCAGGGACCTCGGTAGAACTCGTAACGAGCTCTTGCCAGGCGTTGCGTTCACCTAGACGACCCGGACGTTCTCGGCCTGGAAGCCTTTGGGCCCTTTCACGACGTCGAACTCGACCGTCTGGCCGTCCTTAAGTGAACGAAATCCCTCACTCTTGATGGCTGAATGATGAACGAACACGTCTTCGCCGCTGGCACGGCTGAGGAAGCCGAATCCCTTCGCATCGTTAAACCACTTCACAGTTCCCTGTTCCATAGCCATTCCTTTGTTGCGAAATGTATCGCTGAACTCAAGTGGAATTGATTGCGAGTTGAGCGGGAAGGCAGAACAGGCAAGAACGCCAAGTCGGATTCGACGACCAGTCTCCATTGTACACCTCAAAAGCCAGATGCATGCCGGCTGCAAGCTCAATCTATGGGGTGAGCGGTTTCAATGAGGCTGCATAATCGATTTCCAGAAGCTCCAGGTCAACGATTAGGACAACAGCCCAAATAAGCGTATGCTGGACTGCAAAGGGGACCTGCAGGATTTTTCAGCTCTTCAGCCTCCCTCCTCCTTGTGTTTCCGGCACAGAACCCGACGTTAGCAAACCGGTTCACCGACTACACCGAGACGAGCCCGGCTCTGTAGCAAACGCCCGACTACCGAGAATTGGGGCACATATGCGATCTGAACTGGTGTATCTTGCCGGACTCAAAATAGAGAACCGTTTTCTGTTGTCCGCCACCATTATGCGAGTTGCGCGCCTGTTGCATGGCAACTCCGGCAGGACTGAAGACACGCTGAATCGCGTGTTCACCGATGTGGCTGAAGGCCGCTTTATCGATGTGAAATTGCCGGAGGTAACTCCTCCTCCTCCTATCGACGAACTGGTGGTCCCGCTTGTTTGATCGACATTGATCTGCCTTAACATCCTCAACCGCCAGAGGAACTAGAATGATGGGCTGGCCAAAAGAAGAACTGCGCAAGATCGCCGGGGCGGATGATTTCCATATCGCACCATTCCGTGAGGACGGGGTTACGTACAGTGCTCCGACCTGGACCTTGTCGGTTGCCGTGGACGAAGCTCTCTACGCACGCGGCTTCAACGGACCGAGGTCAAATTGGTATCACGCCGCGGTGCAGCAGCGTGCCGGTCGAATCACCGCGGCCGGCAGGCTGAAAGAGGTTACCTTCGAGGCAGTGGACGGACCCAGTTCCGAGTCAATCAACGACTTAATCGACGATGCCTTCCGCGCGAAGTACCGGGGCAGCCCGTACCTCAATGCAATGATCGGCAAACGTGCCCGTGCCGGGACTGTAAAGATCATGCCGCGGTAAAGAGCTGATTACCCAACTTATCATCATCTCGGGCGACGACTCGGTTGGGCGCTAGGGCGTTCTATTTTCTCTTGGAACTTCGGGCGCAAGGATATTAAACGGAGAAGGCATTCCGCTAACGGAAGGCCTGCGTGAAGGTTTCCGTCGTAAGTCCCTCCAGAATTTCCCGAAGCGATCCGATGCCATGAAGAGGTGCCCTGCAGTCAGAGGTCCTGCCACGCGGTGATGTCCGACCGCAGCCAATCCCATTGAGGCAATGCAGCCACATTGGGCGCAGTCTGGTATTCCTCCAAACTGGCAAGGCGTGACTCTGGTAATCAGATCAGCGGAGATGATTCCGGTCGTCCTCGCAAAAATGCATTCTTCGGGACTGCGGGGCGGTGAAGCCAACTCACGAATGACGGCTTCGGGCATCTCCAGCTTCCGGTATTTAATCCGCAATTGCCGTAGCTCGGCTATCGTGGCGGTGCGTTGAGAGTGCGTGAGTATCTCCTGGTCCGTAGCTCCCTGCTGTGGAGTGAAGATGCTGAACCACACCTTCGCGACCTCAGGCTGGCTGCTCCAGAAGCCGAGGAATTCGTCGAGATAGCCCGGGCGCTCTGCGATCTGCGATGTGATGGTACAGTGAACGGTCACTCTCGTTCCTTTGATGTTCTTGAGAATGCGCTCATACGTTGCCGGCTTGCGTCTTGCATCGTGCTCAGGCTGCAAGCCATCTATCGATACCACGAGATTCAGTTTCTTGATCTCCATCCACTCGGTCGGAATTTCCCTGAACGCACTCGTGACGATCTGTGTATGCACCCCACGTTTCTCAATCTGCGGCAACATAGCGTCGAGTTCGCGGTAACGAACCATTGGATCACCGCCGACCAGAGAGACGTGGAGAGGTCTCATCTCATCGATCAGCGCAAGCACGCGCGCAACGAGGTCATTGCCCCGGTAGTCGGAGAGTTCACGAAGCTGCGTTGTTCCCCCGAGATGTGCCGAGTCGAAGGCATAGCATCCCGGACAGCGCAGGGGGCACTCTTTGGTGATCTCGATCGAAAGGGAGGGTGAGCGTCCGGCCAGGATACGGGCCCACGCGCGAATGACTTCGGATCTTTTCATGATGTCTCCGTTTCAGGCGTTTTGCAGCTCAGAGGGGAAGTGAACGGATGCGAAAGACCTGAAATCGCCCTCCGCCGGATACATCTGTCAGTTCGAAGTTTTGTTGATCAGATCTGCAGGTGCATTTCGGAAGTGTAGATGCCCGGGTCAGGTGGAGAGACCGTCTGGAGATTCAACAATGCTCCAGCCAGGGGAACCGAGAGCACAAGATTATCGAATGCGGCCGCGAGACAATTCCGCGCGGACAACAGCGCGTCAACACAATGCCTATAACTCCTGGAAAGAACCATGACCAGGCAGAGAAATGACAGTAACAAGATTAGGCCGATCTCAAAGTCTCGGCCGGTTTGCAGGAAACGATCCCAGTCCCAGAAGTGCTCTGTGATGGGCATTGCGAGGAGCGACAGCGTGGTCAGGATCAGCAGATATCGACTGAGCCACAGGGACACTCGAGCCGTGCATGCATTATGATCTGGCCGCCCGGTCCTGGATTCGTAGCTCAATAGTCCTCGCCAGCTTTGAGTTTACGCTCTTTGGGTCGCCAATGGCCGGTTTCATGCCGAACAGCCTTAAATGACAGCCGCACTGTGTCCGGATCCGACCGCGACCTCGGCAGAGATAGCCTTAGTCACAGCACTGCCAGGAAAGAAGGAGTACAGTTGATCCGCAAGAGGTAGTTTGGGTCAGAGGAACTTGTTGGGAACCTCTTAAGTAGATTCGTAGCGGCAACTCGCGTGTGAACATGCCGCAAATGCGAGTCTGATGCACTCCTGGTGGTTCATGGCCTCCAGGTGTTTTTTCTTCCGACGAGGTGAGCCGATGAACGCCCTTCTGATCTACCCAAAGTTCCCAGACACATATTGGAGCTTTAAACATGCCTTGTCATTTCTGGGCAAACGCGCCGCACAGCCTCCGTTGGGGCTGATGACGGTAGCTGCCCTGTTGCCTGGCTCGTGGAACAAGCGCCTCGTCGATGAGAATGTGGAGTGCCTGCGGGATCGCGATCTCGCATGGGCCGATGTTGCCCTGATCAGCGCAATGCACATCCAGAAAGACGCGCTCTTCGACATCCTCGCTCGATGCCGCGCCATGGGCCTGCGCACCGTGGTCGGCGGTCCCATTACCAGCAGCCTGTCCGCCGCAGAAATCAATGCCGGCCACGTCGTGATCGGCGAAGCCGAAAGCCTGATTGCCGCTCTCGCACGTGATCTTGAGCAAGACTCCGCCAACCCCATTTATCAGGCCGTAGAGCGCCCGGCGATGGAGACGAGCCCTCTCCCCGATTTAACCCTCATCAAAATGCACCGCTACTCCACCATGGCCGTCCAGTATTCGCGCGGTTGTCCATTCAACTGCGAGTTCTGCGACATCATTGAGATATACGGTCGTCGTCCGCGCACCAAGCCTGTGCGGCAGGTGCTCGCTGAACTCGACCAACTCCGCGTCGCCGGCTGGTGCGAGAGTGTCTTCATTGTCGACGACAACTTCATCGGCAATAAGGCACGCGCGAAGGAACTATGTGCCGCACTGGCTGAATGGCGCATTCGCTGCAAGACCAGCTTCGGGTTTATAACCGAAGCCTCACTGAACCTTGCCGACGATGCCGAACTGATGCGACTGATGAAAGATGCTGGCTTCGTCTCGGTGTTTCTGGGTATCGAGACGCCCGACGCATCCGGTCTCATCGCCGCCAACAAGCTGCAGAACACGCGCCGAAGTCTGCTCGAGAGCGTGGCAATCATCCAGAGTTCTGGCATGCAGGTGATGGGCGGCTTCATCCTTGGCTTCGATACTGACCGCGAAGACATCTTCGACCGCATGACCGAATTCATCCAGAAGAGCGGCATCCCGGTCGCCATGGTTGGGCTGTTGCAAGCCATGCCGGGGACGCAACTCTTCCGCCGTCTGTGGCGGGAAGGCCGCATCCTGCATACGGGCGCCGGCGACAACACCAGCATCAGTCTCAACTTCCTGCCCCGAATGGATGCAACCAAATTGGTTGAGGGATATCGCTCGGTGCTTAAACAGATCTACTCGAATGAAGCGTACTACAAGCGCGTCAAGCTCTACTTGAGCAGGGTGCAGGCCGCACACCGTGAGAAATACTTCAAACAGCGCTGGCTCACCGCAGCCAACGTGCGCGCCTTAGCGACATCCATCGTTCGCCAGGGAGTCTTCGGCCGGCAGCGCTGGAGCTACTGGAAATTTGTTGCGGCTGCGGCCACGCGTTACCGGCACTCCTTTGGCACGGCCATGACCCTCGTTGTCATGGGGCATCATTTCCAAGTCATCACTCGCAGGCTCTCCAAATTCAAGCTGCCTACTCTACCGTCAGCTGCCAACGACGCGCCAATGCCCGTCGAAACTCGCGAAGAGATCTAGAGAAGAGAAACTGGATAGAACCGGTCAAACCCGGGGAAAGGTGTGATTACGACCAGTCGGCTTTCCTGGGCTGAACTGGAGCAGATCAGACGTGAGCTGCTGCTATGGTTATGGCAGCCCGGCACGACCTGAGGCAGGGTGGGAGCGGCTTATACCTCTTTGTGAAGTCTCGCCGCACTTTGGGTTCACCATTCTCGAGCGGTATTGCAAAGACGCGACTCGGCTATACGTGAGAGGAAACATACAGAGGGAGCGCGCAAATTCGCTCGGCGTGATTTCGAAAACCACGGAGACTGGTCCCAAGGTCCGCTTCACATTCTTCGAAGATCCGGACGGGCGAACATGGAAATGCGATGTTTCGCTAAATGGAGCGACTTACGCGAATCCGCACTGCTCCTGGCCGGACAGTGCGTCCGGCCATTGGCTGGCATTCCAGATTGAGCAGTCGCCAATCTGAAACTTCGGCTATGCTGCGCTCTCGTTGATTAAACCCGCGCTCGCTCTACGGACCCGGAAGTGCCTCATCTGAACAGAAAGTGTGCGTTCGATCTTGCGCAGATCGTTCCGCTCGGCCGGCCCGGCGAAGGTGGAAGCCACTCCCCTGGCCGAAGCGCGACCGGTGCGACCGACCCGATGAACGAAATCTTCTGCAGCTCTGGGAAGATCGAAGTTGACTACATGAGCCACGTTGGCCACATCGATGCCGCGGGCTGCCACGTCCGTGGCAACGAGCACGCGGTGCCGGCCCTCGGAAAAGTTGCGCAGCGCCTGGTTCCGTTGCGATTGCGAACGGTCACCGTGAATCTGGATGGCCGCATGGCCGGAGCGAGACAATCGCCGCGCTACACGGTCGGCGCCATGCTTGGTGCGCACAAACACAAGAAAGCTTCCCTTCTCTGCTCCTAGCAAGTGCTCCAGAAGTTCCTGCTTCTTGTCCGCATCTACGCTGAAGGCCCGCAACTCGACGTTCTGCGCCGGCTTCGACACGGTGCCTACTTCAATACGGACGGGATTCGTGAGATAGTTGCGCGCCACGTCTTTGACCTTGCCTTCGAGGGTGGCGGAGTAGCACAGCGTTTGCCGTACCGGCGGCAACGCGGCGGCAATGCGATGAATCACCGGCTGGAAGCCCATATCAAGCATCCGGTCCACTTCGTCCAGAACCAGGATCCTTACCTGGTCGAGGTGAACGAGGCGGCGCTTGAGATAGTCTTCGAGCCGTCCGGGCGTGGCCACGATGACGCGAACGCCACGACGAAGAGCTTCGACCTGCGGCCGTTCATTCATGCCGCCGACTACCAGCGCCGACGAGTACACTGCGCTCGGCCGGACGGCCTTGAAGGCCTGCTCAACCTGCATGGCCAGTTCCCGCGTGGGCAGCAGGATGAGCGCCTGCGCTCCTCGTCCTTCCATCCGCTCCGAATGCGGCCTCTGGAGCATTTCAATGATCGGAATCAGGAAGCTCAGGGTCTTGCCTGTTCCGGTCTGCGCCGTGGCCAGCACGTCCCGGCCCTCAAGCGCGGGAGGGATTGCTCCTGCCTGCACCGGCGTCGGAGTTTCGAATTTGTTGGTTTTGAGCCGCGCCATCAAGGCAGCGGAAAGTGAAAACTGAGAAAACTGAGTCGTCAAAATAGAAAATCTTTCCAGAGGTTCCGGGAGCCCAAGATTTCATGGGGCCTGCAAACGGAACCGGACATAAAGACGCGCAGCCATATTTGCAGGCGCGAGTCCTCTTTAGATATGCGTAAGGAAGAACCGAATACATCCGAGATTAGCTGCAAGCATTAAGTGATGCTCGCGCCACGGAACTGACCCACGCTACGCAAAAAGCCTTTCGGCTCCTTGCCGATCGGCACCCTTGTCGACGCACACGTCATGCGTGTCCCAATATGGAAACTCAAGGGCTACGCTGTAGGGGCTTGGGGAAATCTGTGCAAGGCTGGGTTGCCTTCAGAAAGGCAAAGCGCCGCTCACGACCAAATCACTGAGCGCAAAGCCAGTATAGCACGGTGCGCGTTTCGCTCTCAGAGGAGTGGCGATGCAGCCTGAAGATCATGAGCATCCGGTCATGCAGAGTCTTTGTGAATTCTGCTGCAGACGTTCGGCGGAAGAAGCGCGCTAAACGCTTTGCCTGCCCCATTTGGGACGTCGATGCTCGGTGCATTTGTGGCGGTTGAAGGCGTCTCCGACTGCCTTGGATGGCACATCCGGTGTGACTTCGAGCCGCGTCGCGAATGGTTGCGACCACGCGCAATCAGAGCATCTCCATTTTGCAGACTCCTTCGTCGGTGTCAGGATTCTCCGTGTCGTTTCAAGCATGCCTATAACTCTACGCCCATTTCTGCAACCAGTGATGTTCAGTGAAGGTTCAAACGACGACCCCACCTGCCGGGGACTGCGAGACCCTGGAGATAGAAGCCTGTCAGGATTCCACCTGCAAGCGCTTTTCAGCGTACACTGAAAATACACCCCGGTTTTTCCTTCTCGCCTTCGGCATTCCAGATGTTGCTCCAGACGAGCGTTTTCGAAGCAAACGCGCTATCAATTGGAGTTGCTATGAGTAATATTCCGAAGAGCGATGTCAAGAACCATTTGTCTCCCCGCTTCCGCAAGAAGATATTTCTGAGCCGGTCCGATATCCACCCCGATGCAACTTCACTACATGAGGAACTCGTGTGTGCAGAGTCAGAGGCGAACGCTCCGATGGAAAACGCTCTCAATCCCTCTTCGACCAATGGACGAAAGCACCTTGCAAGCATAACTCCCGGAATCATCTAGGCTTGACGCTTCGCATCGATCTTCCTGCGCAGCCTGAATGAAGAAGGCTCGGCAAGAGAATCTGCACGGCAACGAAGTGGAGTCGTTCCAAAGAACGAAGGTTGTCCCGGTGAATCATGCGACCATAATCTGGCCCAATTGGCTACCGCGCGTACTTTGGTTCCGGCGCGTTTGCCCTTGCTGCCAATCAATACATTTCAAACAAGCTGAGCCGCATTCGCTGGATGAACTCTGCATAAAGTTTGCTCTTCGTCCGGTCCGCTGCACGTTCTGCTGGCGACGCTTTTACTGGTTCTCAGTTCGCGCGGCAGTAAATGAGCATTGATGTTTTTGGCAGAACGCCGGGATCACCATACCAAATCTCTGACCGATCTTGTGTTCGTGGGCGGCCCGCTGCTCTGCGGCTTGCTCGATGTCGTGTGAGATTGGTCTTTGTTGGATCGCTGGCGCGTCGGATCCGTCGCGGCAGGCCAAATCCCACCAGGCCTATGAGACTTGCCTGGGGATGCAAACCATCGATCACCCCTCGCGCCGTCCCTCTTTTGCTGCAGCGGGGACGAGCTTGACATCCCGCGCTAGGCCTATCATCCGCAGGAGGCAGATTCCATACCAGTTGGGATCGATCTCATACCACCTGATGCCGTGGCGGGCTGATTGAGGGTAGGCGTGATGATTGTTGTGCCATCCCTCCCCAAAAGTCAGCAACGCCACCCACAGACTGTTCCGGGAATCATCCTGCGTTAGGAATCTCTGTCGCCCCCACATATGCGTGGCAGAGTTAACCAGCCATGTGGAGTGGAGCCCGAGGACCGTTCGGAAAAAGATGCCCCAAAGTACGCATCGCAATCCTCCAACCGCAAAGAAAGCAGCACCCAGAACCGTGATCGGCACCCAATGCCAGCGA
>Ga0335069_10014554_pt1 | contig 11009 bp, 8 predicted proteins | sample Lox_Sample_11_FD_206714 | JGI IMG/M metagenome (GOLD analysis project Ga0335069, IMG submission 206714) | Soil microbial communities from Loxahatchee National Wildlife Refuge, Florida, United States - Lox_Sample_1.1 | ecosystem: Environmental > Terrestrial > Soil > Wetlands | place: USA: Florida... | reverse complement strand
GCATGTCCGCGAGGAAGTCGTCCAGCCCCTTGTGGACGAAGCCGACCTCGATCTGCCCGTCGCGGATCTGCTCCATGAAGTCGTACCACTGGAACGGCGCCTCGCGGGCGATCTGCGCGTACCGGAGCGCGTCGCGCCGCGCGCGCCGCGCGATCCGCTCCGGCGTGAACCGCTCGACCATCAGCCCCCGCGCGTACGGGCGCGCCACCTCGAAGACGTTGAAGTCCGGATAGAGCTCGATGCCGACGGAGCCGAGCGTCGCGATCGCGCGGTCGAGCAGCAGGAACCGCGTCGGCAGCCTCAGGTTCATCGAGTAGATGAGCTGGAACGCCTCGCGGATCACCTGGATCGGGTCGATCTCGGCGAGGCTCGCGCCGTAGTAGCGGTAGTAGATCTCGCGCAGCTCGGCGAGGAACTCCTCCTCGCGCTCCTTCGGGTAGGCGACGCCGAGGTCGGCGAGCCGCTTCGGGAGCATCTCGACGTTCTCCGCCGCCGCGTCGATGAACAGGCGCGTCAGCTTCGTCATGTCGTCGTCGGTGAGCTTGGCGGCGGCGCCGAAGTCGACGAGCCCGATCGTGCCCGCCTCCTCGAGCACGAAGATGTTCGCGGGATGCGGGTCGCCGTGGACGAACCCGTGCCGGAAGATCATCGCCATCCACGTCTCGGCGATCAGGTACGCGAGGTCGCGCCGCTCCTCGAGCGTCAGGGGCAGCGTGTCGATGTCGGCGAGCTGCGTGCCCTCGATCCACTCGAGCGTGAGCACGCGCGCCCGCGTGTACTGCCAGTAGACCTTCGGGACGTGGACGTTGCGGTCGCCGGCGAAGTTGCGGTGGAACGTCTCCGCGTGGCGGGCCTCCAGCCGGTAGTCGAGCTCGGTGCGCAGCTGCCGCGCGAACTCGTCGACGAGCCCGCGCGCGTCGATGAAGTCGAGCGAGCGGACGCGCTCCTTCACGAGGCGCGCGGCCTGGTACATGAGCGCGACGTCGGCCTCGATCTGGCTCGCGGCGCCCGGGCGCTGCACCTTCACCGCGACGGCCTTCCCGTTCGGGAGCGTCGCGCGGTGCACCTGGCCGATCGACGCGGCGGCGACCGGCTCCTCGTCGAAGTCGAGGAACAGCCGCGCGATCGAGTTGCCGAGCTCCGCCTCGATCACCTGCGCCGCCTCCGAGTACGGGAACGGGCGCACGTCGTCCTGGAGCGGCCGCAGCTCGGCGATGATGTCGGGCGGGACGACGTCCGGGCGCGTCGAGAGCAGCTGGCCGAACTTCACGAACGTCGGGCCGAGCTCCTCGAACACCTCGCGCAGGTGCTTGCCGCGGGCGGAGACACCGCCCTCGGACGCAGTGGCGAGCCGCGCCTCCGCCGAGCGGCCCGGCAGGAGGTCGGAGAGTTTGTGCGCCTGGAGCCAGTAGCCGAAGCCGTGGCGCGCCATCACCTGCGCGATCTCCGTCAGGCGCCCGAGGCTCCGCGTCGTCGCCGGCTGGGCCATGCCCGAAGTGTGACAGGCGCGCTAGACCGCGACGGCGCGCTTGCGCTCCCGCCTGGCCCACGGGCCGGGCGGCATCAGCAGCTGCTCGACGTGGAGGTACGCGAGGCCGACGACCGGCAGGTCGCCGAGCCGCTCGACGCAGAGGTAGCGCGGGCGCCACTCCGGGAAGAACTTCCGGTTGAAGGCGTACAGCCGCTCGAGCTGGAAGACGTTGTCCGCGGCGAGCAGCGCCCGGCGGAGGAACCGGCGCGGGACTGTCACGGCGCGCTCTGGGGAGAGGAAGCCGGTGAAGACGCAGAAGTTGAGCGAGACCTCGGTCGCCTCGTGCTCCTTCGCCCACGCGAGCGTCTCGACGATGAGGAACTCGGTCAGCCCGTTCGGCGTCCCCGGCGCGCGTCGCATCGTGCTGAGCGACCAGCCGCCCCCGGCCTGCGTCGGGGCGAGATGGAGGAAGCCGCCGACGCGCCCGTTCTCGCACGTCGCGATCGCGAACACGGTGCCGGGCACGTAGAGGTCGTCGATCGACATCGTGAAACCGCGCTCCGGCTGGTTGCCGAGCCACGCCTCCGAGACGGCGTCGAGCTCGGCGCGCAGCGCCTCGTCCGCTTCGTCCGCGGGCACGACGCGGAGCGTGTACCCCGCCTTCGTCAGCCGCGAGACGGACTGCCGCACCTTGCGGATCTGCCGCCCCTCGAGGGAGAACTCCGACGGGCGGAGCACGGCCTCCTCGCCGATCGCGATCGGACGCAGGCCGAGCCGGCGGTAGCGCTCGAGGTGCTGCTCCGAGGCGCCGAGGACGGCGAGCCGCCAGCCGTGCGCGCGCGCGACGCGGCGGAACTCGGCGAGGAGCGAGTCGAACTCCGACTCGTCGCCGACCGGGTCGGCGCTCACGAGCGCGGCGCCCGCGACGACGCGGTACGCGAGGAACGACCGGCGCGTCGGCGAGAAGAAGTAGCTCTTGTCGCGGCGCAGCGCGAAGAACGAGAGGCTGTCCTGTCCGTACGCGTCGACGACGGCGCGCGCGACCCGGCGCTCGCCGACGGTCTGCCGCACCTTGTGCGCGGTCGGCCGCAGCCAGAGGAAGAGCGCGGAGAAGCCGATGAGGAGGCCGAGCGCGGTGAGCAGGTCGGAGACGCGGTCCGGCAGGTCGACGCCGCGCAGGTCGATCCCGGCGACGAGCGCGGCGACCGCGACGACGACGGCCCCGAGCCCGAGCAGCGGCGCCACCGTCGCCGGATCGCCCGGCACGTCGAATCGACGCCGGTAGACGAGGAGTGCCGCCAGCAGGCCGAGCGAGATCGTCGCCTCCTCGACGTCGAGGCCCTTCGCCAGGTGCGCGACCGCGGACGCGATCACGATCGCCACCGCGAGCTGCCACGCCCGGTGGCGGCGCCGTGCGAGCGAGCGGGAGAGGACGACGAGCCCGAGCCCGAAGGCGAGCGCCCCGACCCGCGCCGCCGTCGGAATCCCCGGCGGGAGCATGCCCTGGACGATCCGGAACCGGTCGGCGTACTCCGGCGTCAGCGCCGAGACGATGCCGATCACGCCGACCGCGGCAGCGGCCCACGCGAGCAGCGACTCGGGCCTGGGGGTCTGCGGCCGCAAGCGCACGGGCCCAGGGTAGCGCCATCGTCGGCGCGCCGCCCTCACCTCAATGGGTACAACAGGGGGATGAAGGAGCCCGTCGCGGTGATGGAGGCGACGGAGCCGGCCGAGCCGGCCATGCCCGACCCTGAGCACATCCCGATGCCCCGGTGGGTGACCCCGGTGCTGACGCTGGCCGCCGCCTTTCTCCTGCCCTGGACGCTCTACCTGACCTTCACGCTCCCCTCCAAGCAGGTGGCGGAGAACTACGACATCGCCTGGGTCGGCTTCGACGTCGCGCTCCTCTCGGGCTTCGCGGCGACGTCCTGGGCGGCCCTCAAGGGCTCCCAGTGGCTCGTCCCGTTCGCCGCGACGACGGGGACGATGCTCGTCTGCGACGCCTGGTTCGACATCGTGACGGCGCAGGGAGGGCTGTCGCGCATCGAGGCCGTGCTCTCGGCCGCGTTCGCCGAGCTGCCGCTCGCGGCGATCTGCGCGTTCATCGTCTACGACGCCGAGCGGTTCCGGCACGCGACGGTCGTCCGCTACGCGTCGGCGCTCCGGCGCCTGCGCGGCCGCGGCGCGCCGCCCGCGTAACACACTGTTACTTGGAGGGCGGCGGCAGGTCGCGCGGGCCCTCGAGCAGCTTCAGCCGGTGCTCGAGCTGCGCGACCCGGAGCTCGAGCTCGTCGAGATCGTCGCGGGTGACGAGACCGAGCTCGTCCGCGAGCGCGCGCAGCGCGCCGCCCGTCGACGAGGAGATCCGCTCGCGGCTGCCGCGCAGCCGGGACGGCAGCTCGGCGAAGAGCTCTTCGAGGACCTCGAGCAGCCGGTCGCTAGCGGGCTCGGCCATGTGGCCTCGTGCGGCGCCGCTGCTGCCGCTTCTCCCGCCGCTGCTGCGCGGTCTGCTCCGACGGCGCCGGCGTGACGACGTCGACGAGCCCCGGGGTCGGCTCGGCGGCCAGCGCCTCCTCCGACTCGGCGACCGCCGCGGCGATCGCGTCCGTGCCGCTCACGCGCCGTCCCTTCGCGTCGACCGTCTCGATCGCGCCGGTCTCGGCGAGGTGCTTCCGCTTCGCGTACTCCGGCTCGCGCTCCTTCCACATCGTCAGCAGCGGGGCGGCGATGAAGATCGACGAGTACGCACCCGAGGTGACGCCGACGAGCAACGCGAACGCGAAGTCCTTCAGCGTCGCGCCGCCGAGCACCAGGAGCGCGACGATCGGCAGCAGCGTGATGAACGTCGTCGCAAGCGAGCGGCGGATCGTCTCCCAGATGGAGACGTTGGCGATCGTCGCGAACGGCTGCCGGCGCATCAGCGGCACGTTCTCGCGGATGCGGTCGAAGATGATGATCGTGTCGTAGATCGAGTACCCGAGCACCGTCAGCACCGCGGCGACGGTCGCGACCGAGACCTCCTTGTACGTCAGCGAGTACACGCCGATGGTGATCAGGATGTCGTGCAGCATCGCGAGAATCACCGGGATCGCGAACTTCAGGTCGAACCGGAGCGTGATGTAGATCGTGATCAGGATCAGCGAGACGACGATCCCCCAGATCGCGTCCGATGCGATCTGGTGGCCGAAGCTCGACGAGACGTTCTTCGTCCCCGACGCGTACGCGCCGAGCTCGCGCGCGAGGTTCGACTGGAGCTTCGTCTGCTGGACGCCGGTGAGCGACTTCGTGCGGACCTGCCACTGCCTGTACACGCCGTTCGTCGACGCGCCGCGGCCCTGGACGACCGCGTCGCGCTCGCCGGACTGGGCGACGACGCTCGCGACCTTCGGCTGCGTCCACCCCTGGTGCGTGCTGAACGTGATCTGCGACCCGCCCTTGAAGTCGATGCCGAGGTTGAGCCCGCGCACGCCGATCGAGATGAGGCCGGCGAGGATGATCGCGCCCGAGATCGTGAACCAGGTGCGCTTGCGCTTCATGAAGTCGATCTGGAGGAACTTCGCCGTCTGCGCGCCCTGCGCGCCCATGAAGCGCGGGTTGTCGAACCACTTGAAGCCGGCGAGCAGACCGAGCATCGCGCGCGTCGCCACCACCGCGGTCAGCAGCGAGATCACCGTCCCGATCAGCAGCATCAGCGCAAAGCCCTTCACCGAAGCGACAGCGATGAGGAACAGCACGAGCGCCGTGATCGCGGTGACGACGTTCGCGTCGAGGATCGTGTGGAAGCCCTTGCCGTACCCGGCCGCGATCGCGGCGCGCACGGACTTCCCGGACCGCACCTCTTCCTTGATGCGCTCGAACACGACGACGTTCGCGTCGGCGGCGACGCCGATGGTGAGGATCAGGCCGGCGAAGCCCGGCAGCGTCAGCGTGACGTTGAAGAGGAGAATCGCCGCGTAGTAGAGGAGCGCGTAGATCGCGAGACCGGCGACGGCGACGAGGCCGAGGAAGCGGTAGAAGACGAGCAGGAAGATCGCGACGAGGACCAGGCCGACGAGCGCCGCGTGCCACGCCTGCGTCAGCGAGTCCTTGCCGAGCGTCGCCGACACGTCGGTCCGCTCGATCTGCTGGAAGCTGACGGGCAGGGCGCCGGTCTGGAGGACGAGCGCGAGGTTCTTCGCGTCCTGGAACGTCCCGCCGTTGCCCATGTCGATCTGCGCGTTCGGGCCCGGGATGCCGTCCGGGTTCTGCTTGAAGTCGATGTAGGGCGTCGACTGGAGGACGCCGTCGAGCACGATCGCGAAGTGCTGGACGTAGTTGGTGTAGTCGCCCTGCTTCCCGGCGAGGTTGTACTTCGCCTGGCCGCGCTGCGCCTCCTGGCGCGTGATCTTCTGGAACTGGTTCGACCCGTGGCCCGTGAACTGGAGGAGCACGATCGGGTTGCCGGCCTGGCCGAAGTCCGCGCGCGTGCCCGAGAGGACGAGGTCGGAGCCGTTCATCTCCGGCACCGGCGCCGTCTTGTTCTGCGGGTCGTAGCGCAGGAGGTAGTAGTAGACGCCGTTCTTCGAGATCCCGTTCTGCGTGATCCCGAGGCAGCCGTTCGCGACCGGGCAGCTGACGACGATGTTCTTCCGGGGGACGGCGAGGACGGTCCCGTTCTCCGGCACCTTGCCGCCGAAGGGGCGGAGGAGCTCCTTCAGCGTGTCGGCCGGGCCGCCGATCAGCGAGTGCTCGACCGTCGTCGTCGGCTTCGCCTTCTTCCCCTTCGGGACGATCTTCGGCGTCGTCGTCTTCTTCGTCGTGCGGAAGAGGTAGTAGCTCTGCGGCGAGCCCTTCGCGGCCTGCTTGCGCACCTGCGTCAGGAGCGCCCACAGGGACGGCGAGGCGACCGGGTTGCCGTTGACGTCGCGCGACGGGCCGGTCAGGTCGTTCTCGAAGTCGAAGAGCATCAGCTGGGCCGTCTTCCCGATCAGGGCAGCGGCCGTGGCCGGGTCGTGGACGCCGGCGAGCTGGATGACGATCTGGTTCGAGCCCTGCTTCCGGATCTCCGGCTCGGACACGCCGAGCTTGTTGATCCGGTTCTGCATGATCGAGATCGACCGGCTCATGTCGTCCGCCGTGAGCGTGTGGCCCTTCGGCGGGACCGCCTTCAGCACGACCTCGAGGCCGCCCTGCAGATCGAGGCCGAGCGTCGCCTTCCGGTGCACCGGCGAGCCCGGGACGATGAGCAGGACCGCGCCGATCAGGGCCGCCACGATCGCGCCCATCAGGATCAGGTACTTACGGCGGTCGGTCACGAGTGCCGGAAGAGGGTAGCTGTCGTTCTCAGGGTTCGGTGTGCTCCGAATCGTGAGAATCGTGTGAGTCTTCGGGCTCTTCGGCGGCCTCCGGCTCGTCGGCCTCCTCGGGCTCCTCGGCCTCCTCGGGCTCCTCGGGCTCGTCCGCGCGGTGGATCACCCCGCCGATCGCGCGGCGGGCGACGCGCACCTCGATCTCCGGCGTGATCCGGACGAGGACGTCGTCCTCCTGGAAGCCGGAGATCTCGCCGTAGATCCCGCCGGCGGTGACGATCTCGTCGCCCTCCTGGAGGCTCGAGAGCATGCGCTGCTGCTCCGTCTGGCGGCGCTTCTGCGGGCGGACGAGGACGAAGTAGAGAAACCCGAACGCGACGATGATCAGCAGCAGGGCGGAAGGGTTCACGGTTGCTCCATGGTCGTGGGCCGGAGACGGGCGAGCGCGTCGGCCCGCCAGGCGGAGAGCTCGCCGCGCTCGATCGCCTGCCGCGCAGCGGCGACGAGGTCGATGAGGAAGCGCAGATTATGCAGGCTCAGAAGCCGGAGCCCGAGGATCTCCTCCTGGTTGACGAGGTGGCGGAGGTACGCGCGGGTGAAGCGCGTGCAGGCCGGGCAGCCGCAGCTCTCGTCGAGCGGGCGCGGGTCGCGCGCGAAGCGGGCGTTGCGGAGGTTGAGCCGTCCCTCCCACGTCAGCGCGCTCCCGGTGCGCGCGGTCCGCGTCGGGAGCACGCAGTCGAACATGTCGACGCCCCGGGAGATCACCTCGATCACGCCCTCGGGGTCGCCGATGCCCATGAAGTACCGGGGCTTCTCCTCCGGGAGGAACGCGGCGGCGGCGGTCGTCGCCTCGAACATCGCGGTGCGCTCCTCGCCGACGCTGAGCCCGCCGATCGCGTAGCCGTCGTAGTCGAGCGGGACGAGCCCCTCGGAGGAGCGGCGCCGGAGCTCCGTGTCGAGGCCGCCCTGCGTGATCGCGAAGCGCAGCTGGCCGGGCGCGCGCGGCAGCACGCGCTGGCGCTCGGCCCAGAGCGTCGTCCGGCGCACCGCCTCCTCCAGCTCGGCGCGCGACGAGCCGGGCGGGAGGCAGATGTCGAGGCACATGGCGACGTCGGAGCCGAGCCGCTCCTGGATGCGCGCGGCGAGCTCCGGGCTGAAGCGCTCCGGGCGGCCGTCGTAGACCGAGCGGAACGTGGCGCCGTCGTCGTCGAGCTCGAGCAGCGTGTCGCGGAGGGAGAAGACCTGGAAGCCGCCGGAGTCGGTGAGGATCGGGCCGTCCCAGCCCATGAAGGCATGCAGGCCGCCGAGCTCCTCGACGAGCTCCTCGCCCGGGCGGAAGTGGAGGTGGTACGTGTTGCCGAGGACGATGGACGCGCCGAGCGCACGCAGCTCGTCCGGGTCGACGGACTTCACCGTCGCCTTCGTCCCGACCGGCATGAAGGCCGGCGTCGGCACGTCACCGTGCGCGGTGCGCAGGACGCCGGCGCGCGCGGCGCCGTCCGTCGCCGTCACCGCGAACGCGTCCGTCATGGCCGCGAGCGTAGCCCGCACAAGCGCACCCCGGTTCTGACACCGGGACATGTCTGCCCACCACCGGGGGGCGTCCCGCGCACGGAATCGCGCAGCGAAGCCCTTCTGTGGATCGTTCGTCACACGTCTGCGAGGAAGTCGTGACACTTCTGTGAACCGTGTCTGACACCGGGAGGTGTCTCGCCGAGGCAGGTGCGACCGTCACAAGATCAGCATCGCGTCGCCGAACGAGTAGAAGCGGTACCGCTCCTCGACGGCGAGGCGGTAGAGCCGGCGCGTCTCCTCCACGCCCGCGAACGCCATCACGAGGGCGAGGAGCGTCGAGCGCGGCAGGTGGAAGTTCGTCAGCAGCGCGTCGACCCGGCGGAACTCGAACCCCGGCGTGACGAACAGCTCCGTGCGCCCGGCGAGCGGTGCGCCCCGCGCGAGCGTCTCGAGCACGCGCACCGCCGTCGTGCCGACCGCGAGCACGCGCTCCGCCGCGCGGATCCGCTCCCACGCCGCCGCGGCCACCTCGTAGCGCTCGCCGTGGATCCGGTGGTCCTCGAGCCGCTCCTCCCCGACCGGCCGGAACGTGTCGAGCCCGACGTGGAGCGTCACCCGCTCGACGTCGAGCCCGGCCAGGAGCTCCGGCGTGAAGTGCAGCCCCGCCGTCGGCGCCGCCGCCGAGCCCGTCTCCCGCGCGTACACCGTCTGGTACCGCGCGGGATCCTCGAGCGGCTCGACGATGTACGGCGGGAGCGGAGTCTCGCCCGCCGGCTCCCCCTCGAGCCGCACGCGCCAGCGCCCCTCGCCGAGGTGCTCCAGCAGCTCGACCGGCCCGTACCGCCGCCCGGCCTTCAGCCGCCGCGTCGGCCGCGCCAGCGCCTCCCACTCGTCGCCGCCGAGCCGCTCGAGCAGGAGCACCTCGCCGCGCGGCGACTCGATCGGGATCCGCGCCGGGACGACCCTCGTGTCGTTGACGACGACGAGCTCGCCGTGGAGCTCCCCGGGCAGCTCGGCGAACACGCGGTGCCGGACCGCGCCCGTCGCGCGGTCGAAGACGAGCAGCCGCGACGCGTCGCGCCGCTCGGCCGGATGCTGGGCGATCAGCTCCGGCGGAAGGTCGTAGTCGAGCTCGCCGACATCCATCCGGCTCGCACGGTAACGTCGTTCCCGTGGACGACGCAGTCGACCGCGCACGGGAGCGCATCGAGGCCGCCGCAGCGGGCCGCCCGGAGCCCGCCGCCGTCGACGCCGCCCTCGAGCGGACGCGCGAGCAGGTCGAGGCGCTGGCCGCCGCGGCGGCCGACCTCGAGGCGAGCCTGCCGGCGCGCGTCGGCGACGCCGTGCAGGATGGCCTGCGAGAGCAGGTGCTCCCTGTCGCGCGCAACCTCGCGGAGATCCGCGGGCTGATGAACCAGGTGATCCGCCGGCTCGAGCGCGTCGAGGGCGACCTCCTGTCGGAGCGGCACGCGCGCGTCGACGACCTCGCCCTGCTCGTCGACCTCGTCACCGCCGGCTGGCGGAGCGTCGAGCACCGGCTGGCGCGGATCGAGGAGCGGCTCGGCGAGCGGCCCGGCGCCGTCGTCTACCGGATGGAAGAGCGCCGGCCGACGACCGGCTAGCCCGGCCCCGGCAGGAGCAGCTCGAACCGGCTCCCCCGCCCCGGCTCGGTCTGGAGCACGATCCGCCCGCCGAGCGCCAGCGCGAGCTCGTTCGCGATCGCGAGGCCGAGTCCCGTGCCGCCGCCGTCCCTCGACCAGAACGGACGGAAGATGCGGTCCCGCTCCTCGTTCGTGATTCCCGGCCCGCTGTCCGCGACCGCGACCGAGACCGACCCGTTCGAGGCGGACAGCTCGAGCCCGACGCGTCCCCCCTCCGGCGTCCACCGGAACGCGTTCGAGAGCAGGTTCGAGATGATCTGGAGCACGCGGTCGCCGTCCGTGACGATCACCGGATGCGCGCGGAACTCGCGCCGGTAGTCGATCGAGCGGCGCCGCGCCTCCTCCCCGAACGCGGTGTACGCGCGCTCGCAGAGCTGCTCCATGTCGACCTCCTCGTGGAGCACGGTGAACCGGTGCGCGTTGAGCTTCGCGAGGTCGAGCACGTCGCCGACGAGACGCTCGAGCCGCAGCGCCTCCTCGCCGATCACCTCGAGCGACGCGTCGCGCGCCGCCGGATCGTCGAACACGCCCTCCTGGAGCGCGGCGACGTGGCCGCGGATCGCGGTCAGCGGCGTCCGCAGCTCGTGCGAGACGGACATGAGGAAGGTGCGCGAGAGCTGCTCGGACTCGGCGAGCTTCGACGTCATCTCGCGGAACCGCCCGGTCACGTGCGCGATCTCGTCGCCGCCGCGCGGCTCGGGGAGCTCGACGTCGTAGTGCCCGGCCGCGACCTCGTCCGCGGCGGCCGACAGCCGCAGCAGCGGATCCGTCAGCCGCCGCGAGACGTACACGCCGAGAAGGCCGGCGACGATGACGCCGCCGCCGAACGCGAGTGCGAGCCGCTCGGCGAGCGTCACCCAGCGGCTGCGCAGCTGCGACACCGGCTTCGCCACGACCATCGCCCCGAAGAGCGCGTTCCCGAGCTTGAGCGGCCGCGCGACGGCGAGGTAGCTCTTGCCCCGGACGGTCAGGTTCACCGTTGCAGGCTTCCCCGCCTTGAGCGCCGACACGTCGACGGCCGTCCGCGGCAAGGCCCGAAGCGCCCCGGTGTAGAGCGAGACGCCGGGCGCGATC
>Ga0335069_10014552_pt1 | contig 11009 bp, 6 predicted proteins | sample Lox_Sample_11_FD_206714 | JGI IMG/M metagenome (GOLD analysis project Ga0335069, IMG submission 206714) | Soil microbial communities from Loxahatchee National Wildlife Refuge, Florida, United States - Lox_Sample_1.1 | ecosystem: Environmental > Terrestrial > Soil > Wetlands | place: USA: Florida... | reverse complement strand
TGGTGCTCTCCTACCTGCTGGCGAGACGCCACGACATGACCGCCGCCCGCGACGTCCTGGTCCGGGCGCGTGACGCCACCCGCGACGCGGGCTACCGCTTCGTCTGCGATTACCGGCTGGGGCAGTTCCAGGGCTACACGTCGACGACGAGCGAGGCACGCGGCCGGCTGGTCGACCTCGAGTGCCGGCGCGACGGCAGCCTGCGCTTCTCGATAGCGATCGGCTCGGGGCGACTGCAGCTGTCGGCGGCCTCCCGGCGGAGCGTCTTCGTCCGCGGGCCGGCCGACAGCGAGGAGCTTCAGCTCACGTGCGGGGCGCAGGACCTCCCGGTGCGGGTGCGGTTCGTGCCGGCGACGGAGCTCGGCCGGGACGGCACCCTGCTGACCCTGGACGCGGTCAACCCTTAGCTGCTGCCCACCTTCCGCGGCAGGCTGGTCTTGCCGAAGCCGTGGGTGTTGGTCGCCGACTTCTTCCAGGGCTGCCGGGTCTGGTGCTTCGGGCTCCGTGGTCCGGGGCCGGCGCTCGCCTCGCTCTCCGCGGCAGGCGCGGCCTCGGCTACCTTCGCGCGCTCGGCCCTGGCCTTCGCCTCGTCCGCGGCCAGATGACACTGCTTGTACTTCTTTCCCGAGCCGCAGTGGCAGGGGTCGTTACGTCCCAGGTTGGGTCCCACCTCGAAGCCTCCGTCACCAGACTCTACGCTGCTCGGAACGGCGATGCCACCGTAGGGCCGGCCGTCTCTTCGCGGGGCAGCGCGGAAAACCCTGCGCTGATGTGGCTTCTGTCGTCCACCCTCTTGGGCTGGCGCACACCCTGCCATGCCGGACGTCGAGGGCTTCAGCAGGAGGGCGAAAACTCCGCGCGCCTCACGCGAGCGTGTCATAATCGTCGCGATGGCGCAGGAATTGCCGAAGCGCGACGGCGGCGCGGATGGACGGACGGAGACCCGCCGGCCAGGGATCTCAGTGCGGGTGCGCGACCTGGAGCAGGCCGTCCTCCGGCGGGAGCGGGAGCTGGCGGTACTGGCGGCCATCTCGACCCGGCTGCACGGGGAGGAGGACATCCAGGCCATCCTGGACGCGACGCTCGACCAGCTCCTCGACGGCTTGGGCCTGACGACCGCCTGGATCTTCCTCGAGGACGAGAAGGACCACCGGCTGCGCCTGGCCGCCCACCGGGGCATCTCCCCCAACTACCTCGAGCTGGTCCGCGAGCGCGGCCTGGGCCAGTGCCTGTGCCTCCAGGTGTTCGAGAGCGGCCTCGGCCGTCAGGCCCTCAACCGGACCGAGTGCCCGCGCATGCCGACGATCGGCGTGGGCCTCGAGCAGCCGGTGGCTCACGCGAGCGTCCCCCTCGCCTTCAACGGGACGAGCCGTGGCGTGATGAACGTGGCGGCCCTGCCCGGGCGCAACTTCGACGAGGCGGAGCTGCGCTTCCTGGAGACGGTGGGCCGCCAGGTCTGCCTGGCGGTGGAGGGGGCGCGGCACCTGAAGGCCGAGCGCCTCTACAACCAGGAGGCCCGAGCGCTGGCGGCGCTCAACAAGGGCATCGGCGAGTCGCTGGACCCCGAAGCGGTGCTGGCGGCGGTGGGCCGCACGGCGCTCGACATCATCCACGTCGACCGCGTCTACATCCTGCTCGGCTCCGACCCGCAGCGGCTCTCGGTCGCCCACGTGGCCGGCCTGCCGCACCCCGTGCTGCGCAAGGGCGACACCATCGACCTCACCTCGATGGGCGAGAGCCTGCACCGGCGGGCGCTCGAGGAGCAGGTCCGGCTGGAGACCGAGGACTGGGCCCGCGACCCGAACGTCAACAAGGACATCGCCCGCCGCTGGGCCGGCGCGGCCGCCCTCATCCTGCCGCTGGTGGCGCGGCGCGCGACGCTGGGGCTCCTGGTCCTGAGCTGCGCGCAGCCCCACCACTGGACCGAGGAGCAGGTCGACGTGGCGGAGGCCCTGGCCTCGCAGGCCTCGGTCGCGCTGGAGAACGCGCGCCTCTACGAGAAGGCGCGCCGCGCCTACCGCGAGCTGAACGAGGCCCAGGCCCGCATCATCCAGAGCGAGAAGATGGCGGTGGTCGGCACCTTCGCCTCCGGCCTCGCCCACGAGGTGCGCAACCCGCTGAACTCGATCGCCCTGCAGCTGTCGATCCTGGAGCGGCGCGTCAACCCGCTGCCCGCCGGCGTGGCCGGCGAGCTCAGGGAGCTGGTCGGCGTCATCCGCGAGGAGGTGAAGCGCCTCGACAACCTCGTCGGCGACTTCCTGCAGTTCTCGCGCAGCAACCGGGTGCAGTACCGGCCCGCCAGCCTGGACGCGCTGGTCGACGAGGTGGTGCGGCTGCTGCGGGTGGAGGCGCGCGCCGCCGGGGTGACCCTGCTGCGGCAGCGGATCGGCGAGCCGATGCCGGACCTGCGGGTCGACCCCGAGAAGATGAAGCAGGTGGCGATCAACCTGGTGCAGAACGCCATCGAGGCCATGCCGGGGGGCGGCGTGGTGACGCTGGAGAGCGGGCTGGTGAACGGCCGGGCGGTGATGGTGGTGCGCGACACCGGCCCCGGCCTGCCCGAGGGGCTGGACGTGTTCCAGCTGTTCGTCACCACCAAGGCCCAGGGCACCGGGCTGGGCCTGTCGATCGCGCAGCAGATCGTGCTGGAGCACGGCGGCGAGATCGCCGCCGCCAGCGAGCCCGGCAGGGGGGCCACCTTCACGGTGAGCCTGCCGGTCGAACGGCCGGAGGCGGCCGCGGGAGACGAGGCATGAGTGTCAAGGGACGCCTGGTCGTCATCGACGACGAGGTCAACGCGGCCACCGCGCTCGAGATCCTGCTGAAGGAGGACGGCTACGAGGTGGCCCGCGCCAACGACGCGCGCAGCGGGCTCTCGCTGCTGGAGAAGACGGAGCCGGACGTGGTGCTGACGGACCTGCGCATGCCCGGCATGGACGGCCTCGATCTGCTGGCCAAGATCAAGGAGATCCGGCCGGAGACGATGGTCATCCTCATGACCGCCTACGGCACCGTCAAGACGGCCGTCAAAGCGATGAAGCTGGGCGCCGAGGACTACCTCAGCAAGCCGATCGACGTGGAGGAGCTGGAGGTCGTGCTGCAGAAGGCCCTCGAGCGCAAGGGCCTGGTGGAGGAGGCCCGCTCGCTACGCGAGCGGCTGGAGCACAAGTACCGCCTGGACAACCTGGTGGGGGAGAGCCCGGAGATGCTCTCCGTCTTCAAGACCATCCGCCAGGTGGCGCCCTCGTCCGCCTCGGTGCTGCTCCTCGGCGAGAGCGGCACCGGCAAGGAGCTCTTCGCGCAGGCGCTGCACCAGAACAGCCCCCGCCGCAACAAGCCCTTCGTCAAGGTGGCCTGCGCGGCGCTGCCGGAGACGCTGCTGGAGAGCGAGCTGTTCGGGCACGAGAAGGGCTCCTTCACCGGCGCCGTCTACACCCGCGCCGGACGCTTCGAGGCGGCCGACGGCGGCACCCTGTTCCTCGACGAGATCGGCGACATCACCCCGACGGTGCAGGTGAAGCTGCTGCGCTTCCTGGAGGAGCGGGAGTTCGAGCGGGTGGGCGGCAACAAGACCTTCAAGGTGGACGTGCGCATCGTGGCGGCCACCCACCGCGACCTCAAGAAGAAGCTCGACGAGGGCAACTTCCGTGAGGACCTCTACTACCGCCTCAACGTCATCGAGATCCACATCCCGCCGCTGCGCGACCGGCCCGGCGACATCCCGCTCCTGGCCCACCACTTCCTGCGCAAGTACGCCGACGCCAACGGCAAGGAGCTGAAGGGCATCTCGGACGAGGTGCTGGGGCTGCTGCTCTCGCACCCCTGGCCCGGCAACGTGCGCGAGATGGAGAACGCGATCGAGCGCGCCGTGGTGCTCTCAGACGGGCCGCAGCTCACGCCGGCCCACTTCCCCACCCTGCGCCGGGCGGCCGCTGGCGACGCCGCCCGGCCCCAGCCCGGCGTCGGTGCGCTGGGCGTGCGGATCCCCGGAAGCACGCTCGCCGACCTCGAGCGCGAGGCCATCCTGCGCACGCTGGAGGCCGTGGGGGGCAGCACCTCGAAGGCCGCCACCATCCTCGACATCAGCGCGCGCAAGATCCAGTACAAGCTGAAGGAGTACCAGCAGGCGGGCGTCCTCGCGGCCCGCCGCCCGGCCGGCGAGCCGGTGCCCGCCGCCCCGGAGTAGGGCCGGGCGGATGGAAGCCCGCCTCATGAGGCCCGCGGTCGCCACCGCCCTGCTGACGCTCCTGCCCTCCGCCGCTCTCGCGCAGCGCGTGGAGCTGACACCGCTCGCCGGCTACCGCTTCGGCGGGAGCCTCACCCTCGTCGACACGGTGGACGGCGTCGACCAGTACCGGGAGCTGGAGGTGGCGGACCACGCCGCCTGGGGCGCGCAGATCGCCGTCCGCGTTTCGAGCGACAGCGAGGCCGAGGTCCTCTACGCGCGGCAGGACACCCGGCTGCAGACCAGCGGGCTGTTCACCGGCCAGCCGGTGTTCGGCCTCGCCCTGGAGACCTGGCAGTTCGGCGGCAACTACCTCTTCGGCGAGGAGAGCCAGCGCGTGCGCCCGTACCTCGGCGTGGGCCTCGGCCTCACCCGCCTGTTGCCGAAAGCGGAGGGCCTGCAGGACGAGACGCGCTTCTCGGCGTCCTTCGCGGGCGGGGTGAAGCTGTGGCTGGCAAGGAACCTCGGTTTGCGCTTCGAGGCTCGCGGCTTCCTGACCGTGCTGGAGAGCGACCGGGAGACCTTCTGCACCTCGCCCGGGACCTGCCACGTCGACACCCACGCCGCCGACATCTTCCAGGCCGAGCTGCGCGGCGGGGTGGTGCTGCGGTTCTAGGGGTCAGGTGTTGCGCTTGAGCATTCGGTCGCGTGACGGACGGCTCCATCACCGGGCGCGGCCGTGATGCTAGACAGCAAGACCTGACCCCTGCCAGCGGACGGACACCACGGTGATGTCGTCGGACTGCTTGGCGCCTTTGGCGTGGCGACGGACCGCCTCGACCACGCTGCGGGTCGTCTCCTCGGCGGTGCGGCCGGGCTCCTTCTCCAGCTGCGCGAGCAGGCGCTCCTTGCCGAACATCTCCTGCTTCGCGTCGAAGGCCTCGCTCACGCCGTCGGTGGACAGCACCAGCGTCTCGTCCGGCCTCATCTGCAGGCTCTCGGCAGTGACGGGGTTGTCGGGCATCAGCCCGATCACCCGGCCGGTGGAGTCGAAGACGGTGCGGGGCGGTCTTCCGGGCGAGAGCAGGACGGCGGCGTCGTGGCCGGCCGTCGCACAGGCGACCTGCCGGGTGGCCGTGTCGATCAGCAGGCACTGCAGGGTCACGAACATGCCACGCGGGTTCTGGTCCAGCAGCTCGTCGTTCACCCGGCGGAGGATGGCGTCCGGAGACTGGCACTGTCGGGCCAGGCTGCGCAGCAGGGTCATGGTGACGCCCATGAAGAGCGCGGCGGGGATGCCCTTCCCGGAGACGTCGCCGAGGGCCACCATCACCCGGCCGTCCGGCAGGCGCAGCACCTCGTAGAGGTCGCCGCCCACCTGCTGCGCCGGCTCGAGCAGCGCGTGGACGTCGAGGCCGGTCCCGCGCACCCGGGAGGCCACGTCCGCCGGCAGGATCCCCATCTGGATCTCGCGGGCGATGCGCAGGTCGCGCTCGGCCGCCGCCTTCACCGCGTCGGCGTAGGCCTTGGCCTTGAGCAGCGAGCGGGCGCGGGCCTTCACCTCCAGGACCTCGAAGGGCTTGGTGACGTAGTCGTTCGCCCCCACCTCGAAGCCGCGGGTCTTGTCCTTCACGTCCTCCAGCGAGCTCAGGAACATGATCGGCAGCTCGCGCGTCGCCTCCTTCGCCCGCAGCCGCCGGCAGACCTCGTAGCCGTCGATTCCCGGCATCATGATGTCGAGCAGCACCAGGTCGGGCAGGCTCTTCTCGATGCTGCGCAGGGCCCCTTCCCCGTCGATGGCGACGGCGAGCTTGTACTCGTCGCGCAGCGCTCCGACGAGCACGTCGACGTTGGGCTGGGCGTCGTCCACGATGAGGACCCGGCAATCGGACAGCTCCTTCACGGCTCCTCCTGTGCGTGTCAGTCGTCCGCCTCGAGGGCGACCTCCAGGCTCGCGTCGCCGGCCTCGACGGAGACGAGCTCGGGCAGTTTGTCCCGCCACCAGGCAGAGGCGCGCTCGGCGGTCCAGGGGTTCGGAAGCGGCAGCTCGCCCAGCTGCCGCCCGAGCGCGAGCGCGCTCGCCGGACGGCGCCCGGGAGCCTTCTCCAGGCAGGCCATCACCAGCTGCTCCAGCTCCTCCGGCACCGGCTGGCCGGAGACGGCGGACGGCCGCTCGGGGGCGGTGCGCACGTGGTCGAGGATCATGGCCATCGGCTCGCCGGTGAAGACCGTGCGCCCCGCCAGCATCCACCAGGCCACGCAGCCGAGCGCGTAGAGGTCGGAGCGGGCGTCGCCGGGGCCGCCGGCGGCGCGCTCCGGGGGCATGTAGGCCGGCGTGCCGGTCAGCGTGCCCTCGGCCGTGAGCTGCGCGTCCTCCTCGCCGCCCGTGGACTTGGCGAGGCCGAAGTCGAGCACCTTGACCACGTCGCATTCCAGACCGAGGCGGCAGAGGAAGAGGTTGTGCGGCTTCACGTCCCGGTGCAGGAGACCCGCCTCGTGCGCCTCGGCCAGCGAGCGGCAGGCCTGGCCCAGCACGTGGACCACACGCTCGGGCGGCATCGGCCCGAAGCGCTTCACCAGGGCGAAGAGGTCCAGCCCGAGCAGCAGCTCCATGACGAAGTAGAGGCTCCCCGACTCGCTGACGCCGTAGTCGTAGAGGCGCACCGTGTGCGGAGAGCTGAGCCGGGCGATGGTGCGGGCCTCGCGCCGGAAGCGCTCGAGCGTCGCCTCGCGGCTGCGCAGCCCGAGCTTGTCCGGACGGATGAGCTTCACGGCGCAGGGCCGCTTCAGCAGCTGGTGGCGGGCGCGCCAGACCTCGCCCATGCCCCCTTCGCCGAGCTTCGAGACCAGGCGGTAGTGGCCGAGCGGCAGGCCCTCGTCGAGAAGGGCCTTGTCCACCTCGAGGACCGCCTCGCGCGCGGAGAGGACCGAGCGCTCGATCACGCTCTCCAGCTCGCGCAGGTTGCCCGGCCACCGGTACGCCCGCAACCGGCGCTCGGAGTCGTCCGACAGACGCTCGACCACCGCGCCCGCCCGGCGCGCGTGCCGGTCCAGGAAGAAGCGGGCCAGCTCCGGGACGTCCTCCGCCCGCTCGCCGAGCGCCGGCACCCGCACCGCCCCCGTCTCGAGCGCCGCCAGCAGCCGCGGGCGCAGCCCGGACTCGACGGAGGTTGCGACCGTGGTGCTGGCGATCACCCGGACGTCCGGGTCGGCCGCGGCGCCGCCGGCGCGGGCCGCGGCGGCGCTCTCCAGCAGCTCGGCCAGCCGCACCTGCAGCTCCGGCGACAGCAGGTGGACCTCCTCCAGGTACAGGGTGCCGCCGCCCGCCAGCTCCAGAGGGCCGAGGGGGGCGGCCGCGTCCGGCGGCGCGGAGCCGCCGAGCCGTCCGTGGACCTGCCCCGGTGCGAGCAGGGCGCAGTTGACGTGGATGAAGGCGTGGCCGCCGCGCGGGGACAGATGGTGGACCGCACGTGCGACCGCCTCCTGGCCGGCGCCTGTCGGCCCCGTCAGCAGCAGCGGGTCGACCGAGGCCGCCCGCTGCGCGATCGTCTCCCGCAGCGCCCGCACGGCGGGGCTCGAGCCGAGCAGAGCGCCCTCCACGCGCCGCTGCGCCTCCTCCAGCAGCTGCTGGGCGACTTGCAGCTCCCGCGCCAGCTCGGCGTTGCGGCTCTCCAGCTGCAGCTGCAGCTGCCGGACGGTGAGGTGGGTGTGCACCCGCGCCACCACCTCCTCGGGCTGGAAGGGCTTGCTGACGAAGTCCACCGCCCCCGCCTCGAGGCCACGGACCTTCTCCTGTGCTTCGGCCAGGGCCGAAAGAAAGATGACCGCGCTCCCCGCCGTCTCGGGGTCGGCCTTCAGTCGGCGGCAGGTCTCGAAGCCGTCGATGCCCGGCATCAGCACGTCCAGCAGCACCAGCGAGGGTCGGGCGCGGCGGGCGACCTTGAGCGCGTCCTCGCCGCTGGTGGCGACCAGCAGGCGGTAGCCGCGGCCGTCCAGCGCCTGGCGCAGGAGCTCGAGGTTCGCCGGCTCGTCGTCGACGAGCAGCACGCGTGGGGCCGAGGCATCCGGGACGGCGGTCGACACACCCGGAGTATATTGGCGCCCGCGCCCGCCGCGGCGGGCCTTGAGCACGGAGGACGGAAAAAATGCAGCACACCGCCCGCCGCCGACCCGCCATCGCCACGGCGTTCGCCGTCGCCGCCGTCGTCCTGGCGACCCTCGCCGCGGTCTGGGCGGTGGACCGCCAGGAGCGCTCGGCGCTGGAGAACCGCCTCCGTTCGAACCTGCGCGCGATGGTGCAGACGCTCGATCTCTGGGCCAGCGACCAGCTCGCCGGCGTGAAAGCGGTGGCTGCCGACCCTCGGGTCCACGACGGGGTGGCCGCCCTCGTCGCCGGGGAGCGCGGCGAGGTCGAGGGCTGGGCGCGCACCGCCTCCGCCGTCCGGGGTTACACCGGCTACTTCGTCACCGATGCCGACTGGCGGGTCGTCGCTGCCGACGAGCCGGGACTCGTCGGGCACCCGGCGCACTTCGCTTCGGACCCGGCCTTCACCGGCCGGCTCCGGGCCGACGGCGCCGCCCTCACCCACCCACTGCCGTCGGTGACGCCCCGGCTCGACGCCAAGGGGATCCTGCGCTCCGGCGCGCCCACGCAGTTCGTCTGCGCCTGGGTGAGCCCGGCCGGGCGGCCCGGCGGCGCCCTCTGCTTCCGCCTCGACCCGCTGCGCACGTTCAACGCCGTCCTCGAACACGGCCAGACCGCCGCCACCGGCGAGGCGTACGCGATCGACCGGGAGGGGCGGTTCCTCTCGCCGAGCCGGTTCGAGGGGGACCTGGCCGACGCCGGCCTGCTCGAGCCGGGAGCCTCGTCGATCTTCGCCGTGCAGGCGCGCCGGCCCGAGGAGCGCCTTTCGCACGGCCGGGTGCGGCTGTCGGTGTCTCCGACCGCGCCGCTGACCGCGATGGCGCAGGCGGCGGTCTCCCGCGCGGAGCCGACCGTCCACCTCGATGGCTACACGGACTACCGCGGGGTCCCCGTGGTCGGCGCAGCGCAGTGGCTGCCGACGCTCGACGTCGGCCTGGTGGTCAAGCAGGACGCCGACGAGGCCCTGGCCGCCCAGCGGTACGCCCGACGCGCCATCGTCACCCTCGGCCTGGCCACGGTGGCGCTGATCGCCGCCACCGGGTTCGTGTTCGCCCGCTCGCGGCGGCAGGCCGAGGCCAGCGAGCGACGCCAGCGCTCCATCCTGGACAACACCTCGGCGGCGGTCGCGCTCAAGGATCGAGACGGCGTGTATCTGGTGGCCAACCAGGCGTGGCTGCGCGTGCTCCAGCGCCCGGAATCGCAGGTGCTCGGCCGCCGTGACGACGACGTGCTTCCCTTCGAGGCGGCGACCCGACGCAGGTCACTCGAGCGCCGGGTCCTGGAGGAGCGCCGCCCGCTGGAGGCGACCGAGGACTGGACCGTCGACGGCACGGTCCGGCACTTCCTGACCGTGGTGTTCCCCGTGCGCGGGGAGGAGGACGCCCTGGCCGGCGTCGGCGTGATCTCGACCGACGTCACCACCCAGGTGGAGAGCGAGCGCCGGCTGGAAGAGCTTTCGGGCAACCTCGAGCGGCTGGTCCAGGAGCGGACCGCCGAGCTGGCCGTCTCCGAGGAGCGGGGCCGGCTCATCCTGGGCGCCGTCACCGACGGCATCTTCGGCCTCGACAGCACCGGCGCCGTCACCTTCGTCAACCCCGCAGCCTGCCGGATCCTCGGCCTGACGCCGGAGACCACGATCGGGAAGAACTCGCACGACCTCTTCCACCACTCGCGTCCCGACGGCAGCCCGTACCCGCGCGAGCAGTGCCCGATGCGGGCCGCCTACCGCGAGGGAAAGGCCGGCTCCATCGACGACGAGGTGCTCTGGACCAGCGACCGGCGTCCGATCCCGGCGGAGTACGGGGCGACCCCGATCCTGAAGGACGGGCGGGTCATCGGCGCGGTGATCTCCTTCCGCGACATCACCCAGAGGAAGGCCGCCGAGGAGGCGCTGCGCCAGGCCAAGGAGCTGGCCGAGGAGGCCTCCCGCACCAAGGCGGACTTCCTGGCCAACATGAGCCACGAGATCCGCACCCCGATGAACGCCATCATCGGCATGGCCCACCTCGCGCTCAAGACGGCGCTCGACGCCAAGCAGCGCGACTACGTCTCCAAGATCCAGCGCGCCGGCCAGCACCTGCTGGGGGTGATCAACGACATCCTCGACTTCTCCAAGATCGAGTCGGGGCGGATGAGCGTCGAGGCGGCGGAATTCGAGCTGGAGCCGGTCATCGCCAGCGTCACCGACTTCATCGCCGAGAAGGCGACCGCCAAGGGACTCGAGCTGATCGTGGACGCCGACCCCAAGCTGCCGAACGACCTGGTGGGCGACCCGCTGCGGCTGGGCCAGGTGCTCATCAACTTCGCCTCGAACGCGGTGAAGTTCACGGAGAAGGGCTCGGTGGTGGTGCGGGCGAGGCTGGCGGCCGAGGACGACAAGGGCCTGCTGCTCCGGTTCGAGGTGCAGGACACCGGCATCGGCCTCAGCGCCGAGCAGATCACCCGGCTCTTCCAGTCCTTCTCCCAGGCCGACACCTCCACCACCCGCAAGTACGGCGGCACCGGCCTCGGCCTCGCCATCAGCAAGAAGCTGGCGGAGCTGATGGGCGGCGAGGTCGGGGTGACCAGCGAACCGGGCAGGGGCAGCACGTTCTTCTTCACCGCCCGCCTGCGCCGGGGCGAGAAACGCTCGCGACGCCTCGAGCCGGCTCCGGACCTGCGTGGCCGGCGGGTGCTGGCGGTGGACGACAACCCGCTGGC
>Ga0335069_10014551_pt1 | contig 11009 bp, 11 predicted proteins | sample Lox_Sample_11_FD_206714 | JGI IMG/M metagenome (GOLD analysis project Ga0335069, IMG submission 206714) | Soil microbial communities from Loxahatchee National Wildlife Refuge, Florida, United States - Lox_Sample_1.1 | ecosystem: Environmental > Terrestrial > Soil > Wetlands | place: USA... | reverse complement strand
CCGGGTGTGCGGCGAACGTGCGCTTCAATGAGGGAGACCTCATCTTCCACGAAGGTGAAGAGGCAGACAGCTTCTATCTGATTCGCCAGGGACAGGTCGCGCTGGAACTCTTCGTTCCCGGTCGCGGCAGTTCGACGATTCAAACCGTCGGGGAAGGCGACGTCCTCGGATGGTCATGGTTAATACCGCCATACCACTGGAGATTCGATGCACGCGCGACGAAGCCAACCCTCGCGATCGTGCTGGATGGTAAGTGCCTGCGTGCCAAATGCGAAGAGGATCATGAGCTCGGCTACCAGCTGGGGAAGCGAATCGCCTCAAGTCTGGGTCAGCGCCTCGATGCGACACGACTGCAGTTGTTGGATCTCCTGCGGTATTGAAACCCGCCTATCTCATTGGTCCGACTCACGATGGAAAAACCTGCCGCCCGACGCGACGTAAGCTCCCGAGGGGATAGGACCCGTCTCGGCACTCGATCCGACCCCCCAAAGCCGGATGTTCAGCCGGGTTCCGCGATTGATCCGCTCGGGGGTCAGCGTAGACGTACGCTCGGCGGTGTGGCTGAGGTCGGTTGTCCGATCAAGCGTATCGCCGTGTCCACCGGAGGCGGTGATGCGCCTGGGCTCAACGCTGTCATCCGGTCGGTGACGCTTGCCGGCCGCAACCAAGATTGGGACGTCGTCGGCATTCGGGACGGCTTCAACGGCCTAATGTTTCCCGAGCGCTATCCCGAGGGCGGCGTCGTCCCGCTGACCCAAGATTCTGTGCGCGGCATCCTTAACCAGGGCGGCACCATCATCGGCACGACCAACCGTGGCAATCCCACGGCGTACCCCGTCGTGCAGCCGGATGGCACCCACGTCGAGGTCGACCGCACCGAGGAGCTGGTGCAGTTGTTCAGGGCTCGGGATATCGACGCGCTGGTGACCGTCGGAGGGGACGGCTCGATGGCGATCGCCTACCGCCTGTCCAAAGCGGGGCTGCGCGTCGTCGCGGTCCCCAAAACGATCGACAACGACCTCGACAAGACCGAGCAGACGTTCGGTTTCGACACCGCAGTCAGCTTTGCCTGCGAGTGCATCGACCGGTTGTTCTCGACTGCTACCTCGCACGGCCGCGTGATTGTCGTCGAGGTGATGGGTCGCTACGCCGGATGGATCGCTCTGGAGGCGGGGCTCGCATCGGGTGCGCATGCGATCCTCATTCCGGAGATCCCTTTTGAACTGGAGCCGGTAGCCGAGATGATCGAGGACCGCGAGCATCGCGGCGCCAAGTTCTCCATTGTCGTCGTCGCCGAGGGGGCCGCGGCGCGCGGGGGGCAGCCGTCGGTGCTGACCCGCAAAGTGGGTGAGCCCGAGCGCCTGGGCGGCATAGGCGCGCGCGTCGCTGCCGGCCTCGAGGAGCTCACGGGCAAGGAGTCGCGCACCGTTGTGCTCGGTCACCTTCTGCGCGGCGGGTCACCGACGGCGTTCGATCGGGTGCTCGGCTTGCGCTTCGGGGCCGCGGCCGTACGAGCCCTAGTTGCGGGTACCGACGGGGTGATGGTTGCGCTTAATCCGCCGACCGTCGACTACGTCCCGCTGGCGGAGGCGACGCGACGCATGCGAAAGATCCCTCTCAATTGTGACGCGATGCTCACTGCCCGCGAGGTCGGCGTGAACTTCGGCGATCGCACACCGCCAGGGGGCGGGGGTTTTCCTTGACCCGATCGACGAACTGGTCCTACCTAGCGGCCGCGCGCCCGTAGTCGCGAAGGACAGCCGACAGGCTTAGCGAGGACGGCTTTAGCTCGTGGGGACGACACGTGGGCTGTTAGTGGAGGTCGGCGCATAGCAGAACCGCCGAGTGGGCGTCCGCTCGGTATATGGGGCCATGGACTGGTGATGCACTGTCAAGCGTGGCGATGTCGTCGGGGGGATCGAGGGCCGTGTCGACGACGCGGCGCCATGGCAGCGTGGGTTTGGCGACCGGGGGAAGCTCGAAGTCGAGGGGTTGCTCATAGCTGTTGAGGATGACGTGCACCATGCGCGTCTTGATCACGCTTCTGACGGTGACTGCCAGGGTGTGGGAGTCTGCCGACCAGTCGGGCCGGTGCAGTTGGACGCCGTGGAACTCCACCAATGAGCGGGTCAAGAACTCCGGCAGTGAAAGTCCATGCATGACGCTGGTCATGTCCAGTTCGAGGCGGAGCTCGATCAGCCCCCGTACGAAGCGGCGGATGCCGACGTACGTTTCGGTCAGTGACCAGTCGAACCAGCTGATCTCGTTGTCCTGGCAGTAGGGGTTGTTGTTGCCGCACTGGGTGCGGCGCACCTCGTCACCCATGCCGATCATCGGCACCCCCATCGATATCAGGGTGACGGCGAGCAGGGTTTTCACCCGACGGGTGCGTATCGCCTCGATCGCCCCGTCATCGGACGGCCCCTCCACCCCGCAATTAGTGGAGTAGTTGTCGTCGGTGCCGTCCCGGTTGTTCGACCGGTTGGCCTCGTTGTGCTTGTGGGTGTAGCAGACCAGGTCGTTGAGGGTGAACCCATCGTGGCAGGCGACGAAGTTGATGCTGTGCTCGACCTCGGCGGGCCGGCCGCCGAACAGGTCGGGGCTGGCCAGCAGGCGGTTGGGCAACAGACCCACGGTGCCGCAGTCACCGCGCACAAAGCGGCGGATGTCGTCACGGAATTTGCCGTTCCACTCGCGCCAGCGGTCGCCGACGAACGTCCCGAGTTGGTAAAGGCCGACATCCCAGGCCTCGGCGATCAGCTTGGTACCCGCCAGCACGGGGTCGCTCTCGACCTGCCAGAGGACCGGGGGATCGGCCATCGGCGCGCCGACGGCGTCCCGCGCCATGGCCGAGGCCAGGTCGAACCGGAAGCCGTCCACGTGCATCTGCTCCACCCAGTGGTGCAGCGCGTCAACAATCATGCGCCGCACCACGGAATGGTTGGCGTTGACGGTGTTGCCGCAGCCTGTGTAGTCCAGGTATGTGGCCTGGTCACCCGGGTCGAGCAAGTAGTAGGCCCGGTTGTCGAATCCGCGCCAGCAGAACGTGGGTCCCCCGGCCCCACCTTCGGCCGTGTGGTTGAACACCACATCCAAGATCACCTCGATGCCGGCCCGGTGCAGCTCCTTGACCATGGTGCGGAACTCGTCTAGGGCGCCGAGCGGGTCAGCGGCGCAGGCGTAGGAGGGGTGCGGGGCAAAGAACGACACGGGGCTATAGCCCCAATAGTTGACGAGGCCGGGGGGGGCGTCTTGCGGATCGAATGCCTGCACCGGCAGGAGCTCAACCGCAGTAACACCCAACGACTGAAGGTATGGGATCTTGGCCACCAGTCCCGCATAGCTGCCGGCCAGGCGGCGGTCGACGCCGCTGCTCTGGTGGGCGGTCAAGCCCCGGACATGAACCTCGTAGATGACGGTGCGCGCAAAGGGCCGCCCCAAAGGCATGTCGCCCTCCCAGTCGTAGGTCGACAGGTCGGCGACCACACTCTTCATCGCCGTGCGCGGATCCCGGCCCGGGCGCGCGCCGGCCATCCGGTCGTAGTTGGCCGGCACCGCCACCGCAACACCGTACGGATCAAGCAGGAGCGCCGACGCGTCGTGCCGCAACCCCGCGGCCGGATCGAAGGTGCCGTGGACGCGCCAAAGATAGAGTTGTCCCGGCTCCACGTCAGGCACAAGGACATGCCAGAAATACGACGTGCGGTTTTGCAATGGCTCCAGCTGGATCACCCGAGAAGGCCGCGCGTCATCGACATCGTCGAACAGCAGCAGATCTACTTGCGCTGCCGTGCGCGACCACACCGAGAAGTTCGTGCCGCCGTGGGCGCGGCGGGCACCCAGCGGAGAAGCCCGACCGTGGGCCTCACTCCCACCGGGGTCGATGTCCTTCGACCAGAGACGCTCTACGGAGTCCGCGTCACGACCCCCCGACTGGTACCGAAACGGCGCCGGCTTGTTGCTCCACGTGCAGGACGCGCCCGGTTGTCTTGACCACGGTGTCGGGGTTGAGGCTCATTGAGTCGATGCCCAACTGGACCAGGAACTCGGCCATGTCGGGGTAGTCCGAGGGTGCTTGGCCGCACAACCCGGAGTGGATTCCGTTGCGGCGACAGCCTTCCACGGCCAGGCGGATCATCTCCTTGACGCCATCATCGCGTTCGTCGTAGTCGAAGGCGACGATCTCGCTGTCGCGATCGACGCCGAGGGTGAGCTGGGTGAGGTCGTTGGAGCCGATCGAGAAGCCGTCGAAGCGTTTGGCGAACTGGTCGATGAGGATCACGTTGTTGGGGATTTCGCACATCGCGTACACCTTGAGCCCGTTGTCGCCGCGCCGGAGACCGTGTTGGGCCATCGCCTCGAGGACCAGGTCCGCCTCGGCCACTCGGCGCACGAATGGGATCATCAGCACGACGTTGGTCAGGCCCATCCGTTCGCGGACGCGTTTCATCGCCTGGCACTCCAGGGCGAAGCCCTCGGCGTAGGCGGGATGGGCGTATCGCGAGGCGCCGCGGAAGCCAATCATCGGGTTGCTCTCGTCGGGTTCGAACGCTGCTCCGCCGATGAGGCTGGCGTATTCGTTGGTCTTGAAGTCCGACATGCGGACCACCACGGGCTTGGGCCAAAAGGCTGCTGCGATCGTGCCGATGCCTTCCGACAGCCGCTCCACGAAGAAGGCGCGCCCGTCGGAGTAGCCGTGGGTGAGCCGCTCGATCGTCCGCAGAGCGTCGGCGTCACCGACCTTTTCAGGGTGCAGCAGGGCCATCGGGTGAACCTTGATGTATTCGCTTACGATGAATTCCATCCTGGCCAGTCCCACACCATCGTTCGGCAGGAACGACGTCTTGAAGGCGAGGTCGGGGTTTCCGAGGTTGATCATGATCTCGGTTCGCGGACGCGCCAGGCCCGCCACTTCTACGCGATCGACGTGGAAGCCGACCTCGCCCCGATACACGCGGCCGGTGTCGCCCTCGACGCACGACACGGTGACGGCCTCGCCATTAGGGATCCTCGTGGTGGCGTCGCCCGCGCCGACCACGGCCGGGATGCCCAGTTCGCGCGCGATGATCGCCGCGTGGCACGTGCGCCCGCCGCGGTTGGTGACGATCGCGGCCGCGATCTTCATGACAGGTTCCCAGTCCGGCGTGGTGGTGTCGGCGACCAGCACCTGGCCCGGCCGGAAGTCCGGTAGGTGCGCGAGGTTGTCTATCCGCTTCGCCACACCCGACGCGATCTTCTCGCCCACCGAACGGCCCTCGGTGAGGACCTCACCCTTTCCCTCGAGCACATAGGTCTCGATCGTCGTGAGGCTGCGCTGGGAAGCCGCCGTCTCGGGCCGCGCCTGCACGATGTAGAGCCGCTCGTCGAGACCGTCCTTGGCCCACTCGATGTCCATCGGCCGCCCATAGTGCCGCTCGATGGTGCACGCATAGCCGGCCAGCTCGAGCACGTCCTCGTCGGTGATACAGAAGCGGGCACGGTCGGCCTTGGGCGCCGGGATGTTTCGGGTGGTCTGCTTCGTCCCGCCCTCGACGAAGACCATCTTCACCGCCTTGTCCCCGATCAGGCGGCGCAGCACGGCGCGATGCCCGGCGAGGTAAGTCGGCTTGTGGACGTAGAACTCGTCGGGGTCGACGGCGCCCTGGACCACGTTCTCGCCAAGGCCGTAGGCGCCCGTGACGAAAACGACGTCGTTGAAGCCGGATTCGGTGTCGATGGTGAACATCACGCCCGACGAGGCGAGGTCCGAGCGCACCATCTTCATCACGCCGATCGATAGCGCCACCTTGAAATGGTCGAAGCCCTGGTCGATGCGGTAGTGGATCGCCCGGTCGGTGAACAGGCTTGCGAAGCAGCGGCGGCACGCGTCCAGCAGACTCTCGGAACCCTTGATGTTGAGGAAGGTCTCCTGCTGGCCGGCGAAGCTGGCCGTCGGCAGGTCCTCGGCGGTCGCCGAACTACGGACGGCCAGACTCACATCCTCGCCGTACTCCTGCTGAAGCCTGCGGTAGCCGTCGAGAATCTCCGCGGCCAGATCGTCGGGAAGACCTGCGCCGTAGACGATCTCACGGGCGCGCCTGCCTTTCCGGGCCAACGCGGCGACGTCCTCGGGGTCAAGGTCGTCGAGCTCCTGGTGCAGCAGGCCCCAGGCGTCGGCTTGGTCCAGCATGTAGCGATAGGCCTCGGCGGTAGTGGCAAACCCGTTCGGGACGCGGATGCCCTGGTCGGACAGCTTTTGATACATTTCGCCCAGCGAGGCGTTCTTCCCACCGACGAGCGGTACGTCGTCGATGCCGACCTCTTCGAAAAACCGGACGTAGCGCGATGTGCCCATAATCTCTTCCTCGTAGTATCAAGCGGTCGGGCGGCCGTTGAGCCCGGCCACGATGGGGTTCCCTGCAGGCGAGGGCTCTGGAATTGGCTCGAGCCGGTTGCCGGACGCGAGCGCGTCGAGCGTGTTCACCGCCCCGGCCCGATGCTCTCGAGCGGCGTGCCGCCGGCGTACCAGTAGAACGGATCATCCTTCGCCGCCAGCGCTGCGGCCTGAGCCGGCGCGCCACCCGGACCGGGATAGCAGCCTGTCGATTGCCCTGGTGCAGTCATCGCGCTCCTTATCCGTGGGCACTATGTTTCCGTCCCAGGAGCCCCTGCAATAGGGACTTTGGACCTGCGATGCATGGCCCTATCGCTGTATGTCCTCAGGACACTATTTTCTCGTGGGGAGATGCTTGACGGTTATTTGTGTTTGTTCCTGCGCCGGTGACGTGGAACCCATTGAGGTGTTTGAGGTTTGGTCGTGGTCGTAAGGCGATTTCTTTCTCGCCGTGCAGGATGCGCGTGCGTGTCCTCGATGACGACGGTGACGGTTTTGCCGATGTGGCCGCAGCCGAGCCCCAGAGTTCGCGCTGACGTCGGGTAGCGCACCTAAGCGATTTCGGTGGTCGAAGGTGGTATGCCAATCACTACCCGGTGAACGTAGAGCCCCCCGACGGCGCCGGGATCATCGATGACCGAAGCCGGCGACTGGGTCTGCACAGCCGAATCAGAGGAGGGGATTCGCTCACGTACAAGATCATCCGTGGACACGCGAAATCCGACGACGATCCCGAATCGTTGGACTGGGCGCGCGGATGGGTGAACAACAGGGGCTGCACCAGCCGACCTGCGGCCGCCATCAGCCGAGCCCCTGGGGGAACCGCCGCCGGCCGGTCGATTCGGATGAACGCGTAGCCGAGCCGCCGCGCAAGCATCCCATCCGTGGCGACCTGATCGCCGATTACCACCCCGGGCCGGGGAAAACGCTGGTATGGGGTGGTTCGCAGCGGCTTGCCCGCCGAGGTGATGTAGACCACCCGCACGCCCGCGGCGCTGGGCACGACGGACGGGCGACGGAGCGAGTTGGTGGAGAAGCACACGACTTCGACGGTTGGTAGCTTCGCGATCTCGCTGAGCACCCGCGCAATTCCCTCGTCCAGGTCGTTCTGTGTGCCATTCCAGTGAGCCACCAGCGGCTCTACGTCGAAGATCACAGTGCGGGCCGACAGCTCTCCGGCCCGGCGGACCGCATCGTCAAGGTCGGTCGCACGCTCGAAAACGGTTCTCACCTCGTGACCTCAGTGGGCTCCCGCCAGTCAACGGCCAATTGCCGCAGCCCGGCCCAGTTCACCGGCGGCGTGGGCGCGGGGACCAGCAGCCCCTGCAGCGCCTCGATATGCGTGCCATCCACCTGTGCGGCCAGCCGGCCTCCGCTGTGACCTTGCAGCCCGTCCGGGAGCAGGTCCAGCGTCGTGCCAACCTTGTCGCCACGGTAGGCCGGGCTCTGCACGATCTCGGTGTAGGCGCCGAAGGAGGCGTTGTTGACGAGCGTCTGCCCGTTGATCAGCCCTAGGTCGACCCACAATCTAACACCGTCGGCTAGCGCGCCCAGGCACGCGGTCGGGTCCTCCCTCTTGAGCCCGAGGTCAAGGGCGAAGTGATTGCTGGTGCCCGCGCTGATCACCAGGAACGGCAGGCCTGAAAGCACGACGCTCAGGCACGCCAGCCACCGCTGGGCGGGCGTTCTCTGCGCACTCGCTGCAGGCGCCATGGTCATAGCGTCGCATGTCGAGGGCTCCGCACGTCACCCTAAAGTCGGTGCGCAGAAGTTTGGCTCGTGCTCCGGGGCCGCTGCGGGTTAACTTATCTGCTTCGTCGTCATCCACTGCATCAGCGGCCACCCGATCAAAATGCGCACCCTACATGTGATTACATGTGATTACCGGTACAACAGCAGCGCTGGCATGCCGACGGTTACGGGCAGGCCGAACGCCGCGAGCCCGCCGATCATCGCCGCGTCGACGGTATCAACGCCGCCGGGCGCGGGGGCCGGCGAGGCGAGCGTTTCGCCGACCATGGTGACGATGGTGACGGCATGAACGTGCGCCGCCGTCGGACCCGAGCACACTGGCCCAGAATGCCCCCGCATTGCCGAGTTGTTGTGGCGCAACCGAGGACGATCATGGTCAGCCGCTAAGGTTCGGGGCGAGTGCCAGGCCCGCGACCAGATACGGCACCGTTTTCTCATGTTCGGCCCGATCAGCTCGCTGTTCGACTTGCTGACCTTCGGGCTGATGCTCGGTGTGCTGCACGGCGGGGAGGTAGAGTTCTACACCGGGTGGTTCCTGGAATCCCTTGCGACACAGACTTTGATTGTTTTCGCGATCCGCACCCGCACAGTGTGCCGTTCCTGCGCAGTCGACCCGGCGTTGTTGACGGCGATGGTTCTGTCGGTGGTCGCCGTCGGCCTCATCCTTACTGTCGTCCCGTTTGGACGAAAACTCGGATTCCCCCGCTGTCGTGGCAATGAAGCGAATCTTTTGCAGCGAGCCGATGCGGGTGTTTCGGTGAGCCAGACCGTACCCATGGCCGCAGATATCGCATCTAGGATCTAGCGGCGCGCCGCGCGCTTCAGCCAGTTCGCCAGCACCCGTCAAAGGGGCATGCAAACCGCGTAGCCCAAACCATTTGCGGCCGAAGATATTTCACTTTCACAGGTGTTGTCGGCACCAGCGCAGCGATAGTAGGTCGTAGTCTGGGTGACGCACCAAGCCGGGCACGCGACAGCGTGCCACACCACAGATCGCACGCAGCACCAGCGGGCATACAACCTATTCCGCCGCTGCTTTGATGGTGATGGTTGTTGGTCCTCCGAACGACGTTTAGAGCGGCTTCTTTCGCGCAAAAACGAGTCCGTTGAGGTGACTTTTTACCCTAGGCCGCGCTGCCGCACACGACACACACTCCTGGTAGCTAACGGATTCGATCCTTAGGAGTCGAACCATGCAACCGTTGTCAGAGTCACTGTTGGATCTGGCCAACCGGTTCGAAAGGCTCAAGGATTCAGCCGCCGCCGTTCGGGAAAAGAATCGCGCGAAGCTACAGGCACGCCGCGACGAGCTTGAGGCTGCCATCGATCGTGCAAGAGATCAGCTCCAAGAGGCCACGATCCAGGCCAAGATGCGGGCAAAAGGGGCGGCCCACACATGGTGGTCGGACACCCGGTCCTCGATCGAGCGGCAGTTCGCCCAGATGCGCGCCGAGTTCGAGAAGTGGCAAGCCGAGATGAAGGAGAAGAATGCCGAGCGCGCCGCCAAGAATGCTGAGGAGGGCGCGGTTATGGCGGTCAATTTGGCCGCCCATCGCGTTGATGCTGCCGAATGGGCCGTCGTGCGGGCCAGACTCGCCCGGGACGAAGCCGACCAGCTGGTGAAAGGAGTCTGAGACATGACTACCACGAAAACGCCCACCACAACCTTTGAGCAACTGTGGAAAGCAATGCTCGTCTGGGGATTGCTAACCGTGGCCCTCGGTGTCGTGGTGCTGGTCTGGCCCGGCAAGTCGATCGTGGTCGCATCGGCACTGTTCGGGGCGTACCTGTTGATATCTGGGATCGCCGAGGTGGTGCTCGCGTTCACCCTCGACACGTTGGCGGGCGTCCGACTGCTGTGGTTCATAGGCGGTGCGCTCTCGGTGGTGCTGGCGGTGCTCGCCTTTCGCCACTTCGGTGAGGGTTATGCAATTTTGTTGCTGGCCATCTGGATTGGGGTCTCGTTCGTTTTCCAGGGCACGGCTGAGACCGCGACGGCGATCAGCTACCCCGACTTCCCCGGACGGGGATGGTACATCTTCCTCGGGATCATCACCGCCATCGCCGGCGTCGTGGTGCTCGCATGGCCTTACGATTCCATCATGGCGCTGGCACTGGTGACCGGCATCTGGCTGGTAATCGTCGGGATCGCAGAGATATGCGCGTCGGTGGACACCCGCAAAGCGACCAAGCAGGCGGAACGAGGAATCAAAAAGATAACCCCCGCCGCCGCTTGATTGGGTAGTTCGAAATACGGGTTCGGGCCGCTGTCGCGCAAAGAGCTCAAAGAAGCGGGTGCCGAGTTGGAGCAGCGACCAAGCGGCGTCGATCATAGCCGGGGAGCCGACACCTTCAAGAACACGGTCGATGCGACAACTGATGAGATAGCTTCGTGAGTTGCAGGGTGCCGTCACAAGCTTAGTTGCCTCCCTCGACTTGCATTGGGTTGAAAAAAGACTCGTCATCGGGAACCACCTGTGATGAACCTCGGGAACTGAATCGAAGAAGGGATCTCCATGTCAGTGTTGGGCAAACTCCATGAACTCGCGGCTGAACATCATGAGCACGCAGCCCGCCACCACCGCGAAGCCGCCAAGCTTCATGAGGCCGGGGAAATTCTGGCGGCCGCGCATCAGGCGCATCTAGCGCATGGCCACGAGGCACATGCTCTGCACCATGCGGCCGAAGCTGCCAAAGAGCATTCAGCAGCGCACAAGGCCAAGTCGAATTAGAAGCATCGTGCGGAAGATATGTCTCGGTTAGAGTCCAATGGCGCTATATGGCCAACTCAGGCGCCTTTCGGCTCAACCAGATGGGCTCGTAGGTTCTCCTGAAAGGGCGAGGCGGATCTAAGCACTCAGTTTCAATCGATCTGCAAGAAAGC
>Ga0335069_10014550_pt1 | contig 11010 bp, 7 predicted proteins | sample Lox_Sample_11_FD_206714 | JGI IMG/M metagenome (GOLD analysis project Ga0335069, IMG submission 206714) | Soil microbial communities from Loxahatchee National Wildlife Refuge, Florida, United States - Lox_Sample_1.1 | ecosystem: Environmental > Terrestrial > Soil > Wetlands | place: USA: Florida... | reverse complement strand
ATAGCCCGACCAATCTGGCGTTTGAGGCAGGAAGTATTCCTTCCGGAATGGTTCGCCGTCGCGCAATTCCGTGTGCCCCCACCACTCCCCAGCCAACTGTATTCGACATATAGGCTCTCCCTTTGCAGCGCTCGACTCGTTTCCGTCGAGTCATAGCATCAGTAGCATCACGCATCAAGCAGAAATGCGCTTGTATCAAACCACATTCTGCATGTCAATAGTTTATTTCGTTATCGTAGCTTACTCTCCCACCTAAAGGCGAACGCTCGGGCTATTTACAACCGCTACTGATGCTATATACCAAACCAAAACGCTGTCGGGTAGTATCCTAATTTGAAGTAGCGCCGCCCTTCAGGGCGGCATTTGCCGATATGAAGACGCTAAATCCTTACACCACGAGAGTTCAGGCTCGCGCCTGATATTCCCCGAGAAACCCGCTCACGTGAGACGGGGACAGGTTAGAATCCTCCGCTGGGGCGCGCCGAAGAGGCTCGGAGCCCAGTTTGCAGACCCATCACTTCCTGCCGTAACGAAGAGGAACACGTGAAAAGAATCAGCCTATTCTTGCCGGTCTGTTTGGTTCTGCTTTCAACGTCGCCGACGGTGGCACAAGAACTTCACCACCCGTCGGATTGGACCATTTTCATCGCGAACTTCACTTGCCCAGACTACACCTGGGGGTTTTCAGAAGAGCAAACCCGCCAGAGCTTCGCCGACCTCGTCCGCGCGCACTTGGACGAGATGAACCGTACGGACAGTGAGCAACCGGAAAATCAGGACCATTACAATCTGGCGGTCACACAGGAAGCGCTCTGCTTCGTAGAACGGTATCCGAACCGAAAAGACGAACTGATCCGCCGCGTCAAAGAGGGAAGGATTTCCGTCAGCCCCTTCCTCAACAATTCCCTGTGGGGATTGCAGAGCGTCGAAGCTGCCATTCGCACGCTGTACCCCGCGCGCCGTCTGGAAAGAGAATGGGGAATTCCTATCGACGTCGCGAACCACATTGAACTTCCCTCCCTGCCTTGGGGCGCGGCGTCCATCCTGGCGGGAAGCGGCGTCCGCTGGGTGCTGGTTCCATTCCTGGATTACGACTCCACCTTTGCGGGACTGGTAAACCCATCGATATTCTTCCTGGAAGGTCCTGACGGCGAGCGCATTCGCGTTCACATGGATTCTTGGGCTGCTCTCCAGGGAAACTACGCGCAAGGCGCGATGCTCCTTAAAGAGCCCAACCTCATCCTCGGCAACTGGCTGCCCCATTACGAGGGATTGGGGCGGAGATATCCGGCACCGTTAATCCTCGCCAGCGGAACGCACGGCGACTACTCGCCGAAGAGTTGGAGCCAGGCAAGATGCTTTACCGACGCCATCCTCAACTACAACCGGGAAGCTGGCGCGCACCCTAGAGTGGTCAATGCAGCTCTGCCGCAGTTCTTTCAGGCCATCGATGCGGTGGAGGAGAAAGCCCCGTTCCTGCCAACGGTGAAGGGCTCCTTCGGTAATTCCTGGGAGCTCTGGCCTGTATGCCTGGCGAAATATGCCGCGGATATGCGCGAGGGAGAACGGGGGTTTCTCGCGGCAGAGACGCTCGTCGCCCTGGCGGCGCGGCAGAATCCCGATCTCCTGCGGCGCACGCGCAGCGAACGCGAGCGGGCCGAATGGCTTTGGGCTATGCTCGCCGACCACGCCTGGAACGGCACGGATGAAACTAACAAGAAGGTGAACGCTCAACTCCGCCGCAATTGGAGCGCCGAGCTTCTACGCCTGAGCGCCGATTTGGCGCAAAGAGGTTGGACCGCGATGGGGCTTCAGCAAAGCCGGCAGGACGTGGCGATCTTCAACAGCTTGGGCTTTCCGCGCTCCGGCTTGGTAAGCCTGGAGGCCCCTGCCGGAACTGGCAGCATCGCCGCGGGGACGACGGCTCTCAGCAGCCAACTGGTTAAGGAGGACGGCCACTCGCGGCTGTATTTTCTTTCCCCGAAGGTCGAAGGCTTCGGCGCGCAGGCCCTCCAGTTCCAAACGAAGAGTGCGTCCAGATACCGAGGCGGGAAGCTCCATACGGAAGCAACTGTCCTGGAGAGTCCCTATTACCGGCTCAAGGTGGACGAAAGAACTGGTGGCATCTCCAGCCTGATTCACAAAGCCACAGGGACTGAACTCGCATCCGGGGACGGCAGCCGTACCCTGGGCGAGACGATCTACTTCGACGGGGAAGAACACCGGCTGAGTGACACCAAATCGGAAGTCGTTGCGACCGGGCCTCTCTTGGCGCGCCTCAGAGTCACCGGGGCCGTAGCCGGAATCAAGATTGTAACCCTGATAACCGTGTATGCTGCGTTCGACCGCGTCGATATTGAGACGCGCATCCACAAACCTGTCACGACCCACGAGCAGCGGCTGACACAGGTATTCCCAGTGATGCGGCCTGGCGCGCGTATTCAGATCGAGACGACGGGCGCCGTGATTAGGCCAGAACCCCAGCCGGCCGGAGATCTACTGCCCGGCGCCGACACCCGGAGGTTTGCCGTTCAGGGCTTCGTGGATGTGTCCTTTCCTAGCCGCACGGGGCTCACGATCGCGCCTCTGGATAGTTACGCCTTGCGCCAGGATCTCGGCGCCGTGACATTTGAGGACCTCGGCAACGACCAAAACTACAAGGAGGTAATCAGAGACCAGGACGGTGTCGTTGACTTTCACTTTCGCTACAGTCTGCGAGCTTACGCCGGGGATTTTGATCGAGCCCAAGCCTTTAAGTGGAGCCGCAGTGTAGCTACGCCCTTGGAAGTTACGCTGGGCCGTTTGCCCATGGACCGGACGGCGCGCCCGCCGCTTGAGATCGACTCGAAGCGTGTCATCGCCACTACCCTGAAGCCTGCCGACGACCCATCGGCGGGGGGGGCGATTCTGCGCCTCTGGGAGACAGCGGGCCTGACAGGCCCAGTGAAAGTCCAGGTGCAAGGATACAAGCGCGCCATCCGAACGGATCTTCTGGAGCGTGACCAGGAAGAAGTCCCCGTGGTCAATGGCACCATTTCGCTTAACCTACGAGCGCTTGGGTTCGGCTCGGTGAGGTTGCTGCCCTGATGGTATGTCCGCGGGCGAATCGGCGCCCCTACGATGGCGTCTGCGTCCCCGCGGCGGCAGACCATAACGGAGCCCGTGGCCAATGCCGGCTCGGGAGGGACACGAACTAGACTTTCAGGAATATCTTGTTCCGGTAGAGGTAGTAAAGGAAGAGCCAGGCAACCGTGATTCCGCCTACGGTTGTGGCAAAGGGCTTCCACCCACCCAGGTAATCCACAAAGCCGTGGATGAAGATATCACTGATCGAGCGGAAATCGAAGAAGCGGTTGATGAGATAGATGGTGATGGGATTTGCTCCGATGACGGTAAAGAAGAAAGCCCATCGCCGGACCTTCCAGATGTCGATCACCAAGTAGAAGAACGCCAGCAGCAGGATGCTCCAGCCGCCTGCGAACAGCACGAAAGAACTCGACCAGATGTTCTTGATGATCGGGAACCACAGGCTCCAAAGCAGCGCAAGGCCCAGACTCGTTACCCCGGCCGCAGCCAGGCCGAGCAATTTCTTCTTCGGCGAATACCGCGAGCGCAGCCAGTGTCCCGCCAGCACGCCCAGCATGCAACTGGCAATCGCGGGAAGATTGGAGATAATCCCTTCGTTGTCGCCAAAGTCATAACAGCAGAGACGTCCGGGGAGGACGTGCCGATCGAGGTACGCGGCCAGATTACCTTCCGGGGTGTAAACGCCGTGGCCAAAACCGGGCACCGGAACCCACGCCATGATCAGCCAATAGCCCAGCAGAATGCAGGCAGTGGCAATCGCTTGGCCTCGCACCCGGAAATTCATCACCAGGAGCGTGGCAAAGAAATAGGCAATCGAGATGCGCTGCAAGACACCGAGGATGCGAAGTTCGTGGAAGTTAAAATCGAGCAACCCGTTGTAAACCAGCCCCAGCAGGAACAAAAGCGCCAAGCGCCGGAGGGCGTGCAAGTAAAGCTCGCGGCGATTGCCGCCCGCTTCCAGCCGCCGAGTCAACGAGAATGGCAGGACCAGCCCGACAATGAACACGAAGGTTGGGAAGATCAGGTCATAAAACCGGAAGCCCTCCCAGGCCACGTGGTGGAACTGGCGGTCAAGCACAGCCAGCAGCGGGATGGGCAAGGCTTGGAACAGGGAATGAATCAGTTCCTCGCCTCCGCTGATCCAGAACATGTCGAATCCGCGCAGCGCATCGATAGAGGCGATCCGCTCACGCACAGGTGTTGTTTGCGTCTGCTGCCCTGCAGCGACTGCTACCGAGGAGTTTTCAGCCATGTGTTCCCTGCCCGTATCACCGAGTGCTGGAGTATAACCGACAATTCGGCCGGGTGGCAACACAGCTCATAGACGAATTTGAACTAGGGTTGTGAGGTTCCTCACCGCCGTGTATATTATCGGTCGGAAGGACGAGGCAGCTATCTAGGGTGTGGCCGCGAATGTCGGGCTCCGCGCGATTCTTCCCTCTTTCCTCCCCAAAGCCTCTTTCCCCAGGGAAGAGCAACGATTGGACTTCAACCATGAAAACTGCATCTGTGCAACCGATCCGGTATTTAACCCACGAGGAGATGGGCGCTATTCACCAGGCTGCCTTGCACGTCCTGGAAAACACCGGAATGTGGATCGACCATGCCGGAGCGCTGGAGTATCTTCGCGCCGCGGGCTGCCGCGTGGACATGGATAGCCGGAAGGTGAAGTTCCCTCCCGAGATTGTCGAAGCCGCCGTAGCGCGCATGCGGCGTAACTTCCAAGATCCCGACCGCTGGCCCAAGCGCATGTCGGTCCGGTATTCGCAGGTTCGCTTCGATACTGAGCCGCTCCGCGTGCACCCGGACTTCACGGTCAGCGCCGGCGGATTTTGCGTGTTCATCTGGGACCTGGAAGGTTGCCGCCGTTATGCCACGCTCGACGATGTCCGCGCTTCACTGAAGCTTGCCGACCAACTGGATCAGATTGCCTACACCGGCCTACCCTGCTCTGCCCAAGAAATACCGGCGCATCTCCGCCCGGTCGTGATGGCCGCAGAATTGGTGAAGACGACGCGGAAATACGGAGGCATTGAGACCTTCCGGCGGGCCGACGTCGCTTACGTCGCGCGCATCGGCGAAATTGTGGCGGGTGGCCGCGAGGCGCATCGACGGAATCCCATTCTGGTCGGATATGCCGAGGCTCGCTCGCCGCTGTGCCTAGACCATGCGATGGCCGACGTGATGCTGGCCCACCTCGAGCTTGGACTACCTCAAAGTCTCGACACGATGCCCAGCGCGGGCGCCACGGCTCCCATGTCCACGGCGGGAGTTCTCACTGTGGGCGTCGCAGAGACTCTGGGAGGGTTGGTACTGGGCTACGCAGTTGACCCCAACGCTACGATGACGGTTGATCTGACTCCGGGTTACTGCGACGTGCGTTCCATGCACTTCGGATATGCCGGCGCCGAGCGCGTGCCCCTGCTCGCGGCACGCGTGCAAATCATCTCCGAGTATTACGGTTGCCCCTCCGGCATCCATGGCGGCAAAACGGACTCCTGTGTGCCGGGAATCCAAATGGGTGTTGAGAAGGCCCTCTCGATGTATGCGGCCGTCATGGCCGGAGCCATCGGGTTCGGCACCGTGGGCCAGCTTGAAAACTGTGTCACCTATTCACCGCTGCAACTCGTGATCGACAATGAGATTGCTCGCTACGTACGGCGCGCCATCCGGGGCATCAAAGTCAACAAGGAGACTCTCGCCCTCGACATTATCGAGGCAGCCGGTGTTAATGGCCACACGTATGACCATCCCCACACCGTTGAGCACTTCCGTGAGGAAGAGCTGCTTTCGCCATTCTTTGATGCCTGGACCTGGGGCGTGAAAGATAGTCTGGACCGGAACGCGTTCGAAAAGCGCGCCATTGCCAAGCTCCAGGAGATAGCGGCACGCGAAACTGAACCTGTGTTGACTCCCGAGCAGGAAAGCGCAATCAATGAAGTGGTGAAGGAAGCGGAGCGTGACCTCAAGCCGTAGAATCACGGTTGTTGCATCATCTACAGCGTAGAACGCCCGCGCACGTAACTCTCCGGAACATTTGACCAAGTGTTCCAGAGATCACATCGGCCGTTTCTTTCGAGCAGCGTCGGATGCCAAGGAGGCTTGGGGAAAATGGTACTGCTCCCCCTATTTCTCGCCCTCGCGACTTCCCCATCCCTTCCCCAGCAAGCCCCCGTCGAGGATGTGCGTGCTGTCTTCGAGCAGGCACAGCAAGCACTGGTGAGGGGAGACTACGCCGCGGCAGAAAAGGGCTTTCAAAAGGTCCTGAAGGCGAATCCCCACTCCATGGCGGCCTATACCGACCTGGGCGTCGTTTATCTGCGGACGGCCAGGTATGACTCGGCCGTGCGGGCTCTTCGGGAAGCGAAGAAGTTGAATCCGGCCCTCCCGGGGATCGACCTGAATCTGGGGTTGGCCTACTACCGTAAAGAGGACTTTGCCCAAGCCGTTCCCCCCTTTCGACGCGTGCTCCGCGTGCAAGCCGGGAACTACCAGGCGCGTTATCTGCTGGGCATGAGCTACTTCATGCAGGACGACTATCAGCATACTGTCGATACGCTCGGGCCCCTCGCAAGCAGCGAGCAATCCAACTTGGACTTTCTCTTCGTGATGGGAATCTGCTATGGGAAGCTAAAGCGAGACGACGAATCGACCCAGGCCTTCGATCAGATGGTGCGGGCCGGCGGGGACACGGCACATATGCACTTCCTTCTCGGGAAAGCATATCTGGATCTTTACATCAACCCGCGTGCGCGTGCGGAACTGGAAAGAGCGGTGGCTCTCGACCCTAAGTTAGGTTTCGCGCACTACAACCTGGGAGTCGTGTACCAGCGCCTGGGGATGCTTGACGACGCAACCCGGGAATTCGATACGGAAATGACCATCACCCCCCAGGAACCCTGGAGTTATGAAAACCGCGGGGAAGTTTGCCTGGAGCGCGGCCAAGCCGATGACGCTATCCGTTTCTATCGGCAAGCACTCGCGCGCCAACGGCAGCTGCCCAAATCGCTAGCGGGTTTGGGAAAGGCTTACTTCCGAAAAGGGGAGATGTCCCAAAGTATTCAATACCTGCGCCAAGCCATTGCCCTTACCCCCAAGGAGGCAGGTTACCATTACCAACTGGGCCAAGCCTATCTCAAGAACGGCCAGCAAGCAGAGGCCAAGATCGAATTGGCCACTGCGCAGAAACTCCAGGCAGCAGCGGTCAACAAGCAGGCCGAACAGTTGTCAGGGAAGTTGCCAGCTCCGGCCCCGCCGCAATCACAGCCCTGAGGGCCATTGCCCAGGTACCCTGCTCCGTCGTCCTCACCGCTCTTTTTGGCGATCACCCTCTTGCCGCCGCCGGACGTCGTTGTCCTCGATACGCTGCATCATGGCGCCGCGTTCGCAAAAATAGGATCTGACAGCCCCGCCCAACTTCGCCGGCACGACGACAACTTGGTTATACGCCATTCCCCGCCAGTAAATGGGCCCGCGATGCGGGACAAGCCCGGTTCCCCATTGGAAGATGAACGCCAGGTTCCAGGCGACCAGCACGCCAATAACGACGCGGCTCGCAACCCACGCCGTTTGTGCTCGCGTGAACCACCGGCCCGCTTCCTGGAGCATCACTGACAAACCCAGCACGAAGAACGGAGCCAGCGAAAGGAAGAAACGGTTTCCGTACGAGGAAAGGCCATGCCACTCGGGATGACACGCCACGTTGTAGTAGAAAAACACCACGACCGCGAGGGAGTAGTTCGCCAGTTCACGATCGTAGCGCCGAAACAGCGCCAGCCCCACGAGGGCCGGGATGATGATCGGCGTCCAGGTCAACAATCCGTGGTTCGAGGAAAGAAGCGGCTGCCAAAGAGCCGGATGCATCCAATGTGACGGGCCAAAATCTTCATAGCCGAATCTCAATGGTCTGCCGTAGATCAGCTGGCGCGTGATCATTGTGGGCAAAAACGCTGCCAGTGTCGCACCGGCACAAGCGAGGTTTCCCAGGAAAAAACTCCACAAGGCTTTCCAATCGCGCTCGGGCTTTCGCCAGCCAATCCAATAGCCTCGCAGCGACTCGAGAAGCGGCAGCAACAAGACAGCGACATTCAAATAGTATACGTCCAACACTACACCCGAAATCAGGCCGAGGACCATCCATTGCGCGATGGTCCGCCGCGAGCGGGTTTGGCACCAATACCAAAGGAAGACAGCGACAGAAAAAAACGAATGCGCGTGCGAGTAGGCTGGATCAAAGTACATATAGACGGGAAGTGAACTGGCGAACCAAATTCCCAGCGTGGCGAGGAAAGCCCAAGGCGCCGGAACGTAACGTTTGGCAAGGCCATAGGAAACGCACAACCCGAGGAATCCGTATAGCGCCGTCGCCAGCGCCATCGTCACAAGGTAAGGCGCGGAGAATCCATCAGCCGGCGCGCCCACGCCCAACCGGTTGAGCCCAACCACAATAACGTGCACAGGAATCAGGAAAGGGGCCCAAAGCAGGGAGGGACCCACCGCGTAACGATTGTCCAATTGTCCTGTGCGCGTGTACGCGTCTGGAGAGATGCGCCCTTCGCCGTCCACGCTGTACCTGCGCAGGCCGGGGTTCGCGTGGCGCCAGTCGTTCTCGAAACGCAGGTGGCGTTCCACCAGTAGTGAGCGGACATAGGCGTAGTAACCCACGCCGTCACCACGCACCCACGGATTAACGAAGGGCAACGTCAGGAGGAAAAGCACGACCAGTATTCGTAGATAGGTCGAAGACTTCATGCGCGTTTACGCCAGAAGCCATAACGCAGAACGCACCAAAGCGCGCGGACTCCGTCCTTCCAGGTGATCTTCTTTCCCTCGGAGTAGGTTCGTCCGTAATAAGAAATGGGAGTCTCGTAAACTCGCCAGCCGCCCTGCGCAATCTTGATGGTAACTTCCTGCTCGAACCCGAAACGGTCCTCACGTAGGTCGAGACTCTCCAGCACTTCGCGCCGGAAGGCTTTGTAGCATGTCCATACGTCGGAGAGATTTAGGTTGGTTACCATATTCGAAAGAATGGTCAGAAATTGATTGCCCACATAGTGCCAAAAGAGCAAGACTCGATGCGGGCCCCCAAGAAATCGGGAACCGTAGACGACATCGGCCCTGCCAGCCTCAATCGGCGCGAGCAAGCGCGCGTAGTCGGCTGGATCGTACTCCAAGTCGGCGTCTTGGATGATAATGATCTCGCCTCGGGCCTCCCGGAATCCCCGCCGCAGTGCCGCGCCCTTGCCCTGATTTCGATCTTGGAAAAACACACGGAGGTTGTCAGTGCGCAACGCGGTTTCACCGTGAAGCACCGACACTCTTGCGGCAGTGCCGCCGTCACCTCGCACGAGCCCCGCCAGCATGTCGCGCGTCCCATCGGTCGAAGCATCATCAACGATAACAATTTCCTTATCGAAATCGACAGCTTGAACCCGCCGAAGGATCTCCGCCATGGTAGCGATTTCGTTGTAAACCGGGATTACGATGGAAACGCGCATTCAGCTCGCAGCTTCCTTTTCGCTGCTACGGCAAACGGCCGTCGGGCCGTCGTCGTGTCAGCGGGTCGAGGGCGAATCCAAGATCCGCTGGCCTCGTTCTGTCACGACCGGTTACGACTGGCAATGAGGGACTCATGGTCTGGGGGTGAAAACAAATCGTTGTTGCCAGGCCCCCGTTGGCTGTGAAGCGTACCGGCAGCGCCCGGCCGTCGCTACACCCTCTTCGGCAGGCGGAGGCAATCGGCTCCCACCTCAGTACCGCTGTCATCGCCCTTGGGGCCCAAATCGACAAGGAACGCTGCGGCTGACAGACTCAGTATCGGCCCGGCTACATTAAACAGCGCACGAGAGGTATTACCCAAAGCGTTGTTGTACGCACCCATAAACAGGGTCAAGAAAAAGGTCAACGCCGACCCTAGCACCCAGGGTCGCGGCAATCGGGTGAGGCGCAGCCCCCCTAACGGAAGCAGCCAACCGAAAATGTACCAGAACGTGTGATCCAAGCAGCAACCCAAAAAGCCCTTAAGAAAACCTGCGTCAGCCCGCATATACACAGCGAACTGCCACGGCCAGATTATCCCCCCTGCTGCGACGGACATGGTCCCAACAACGGTGGCGAAGCCGGCGACGGCTAACGCTCCAATCCACACCAACCGAGACAGTCGCCACCGGGCAGGCCGCACCTCCGATAGCCACCATGCAAACGCCATCAACACTGAGAACGAGGCAAAGGTCTCCTTCGCCAAAGCCCCTGCTATTCCCCAGAGCGGCAGCAGAAACCACCGGTCGGTCAGCAGCGACCACACGACGGCCATCATCATACAACCTTCACCGGAGTCGATTAACCCGGCCAAGTCAAAATTAGCGACGCTGAAATTCAGAAGATAAACCGTCGCGCCGAGCAGTACCACGGGGAAGGTCAAACCGACGAGCACGCCGGTAGACATCAACAAACAGGCAGTAGTCGCGACAAAAATGGCATTGGACATCAGAAGGCCGACAAAAGCCGGGTCCCATGTTCTCACGTGCCCTCTTGCGATCCAGTAGAAAGGCCGCGCAACGTAAGGGACCAGCACGCGGCCGTAATTCTCTGAGTGAGTAAGCCGGGTCAGCGCGTCACCCGGGGTGCGCACGGGTTCTGCACCTATTACGATATTGCGGTATACGCCAGAGTCGGAAGTTCCAACCACCTTCACAGGATCATACCGGTTCAAGGTCGGATACCCGAGTCCCAAGCACATCAAGAGAAACAATAGCCACAGCAACGCCCCTCGCCTGACTCCGAGGCGCGCACTCATGTCCAAGTCAAAGGTACGATCTACCACGGGCTCTGACATGCCAACAACTCTCCCTCAACGGTCGCCCGGTGGGCCGGAGTATCCCTCGCCCTCCGGCTAGCCCCCTGCTTGGCAAGACGAAGCGCCGC
>Ga0335069_10014549_pt1 | contig 11012 bp, 9 predicted proteins | sample Lox_Sample_11_FD_206714 | JGI IMG/M metagenome (GOLD analysis project Ga0335069, IMG submission 206714) | Soil microbial communities from Loxahatchee National Wildlife Refuge, Florida, United States - Lox_Sample_1.1 | ecosystem: Environmental > Terrestrial > Soil > Wetlands | place: USA: Florida... | reverse complement strand
TTTCTGCGCTACGCTCTTCGGCGTAAGCTTGCAAGCGGCGAAGATGCCTTCGCCCAATTCCACTCGAGCCTGATCCCCATTTTCGTCCGCAAAGCGTCCGGTTACGACATCGCCTTCCTTGTGTTCGGCCAGATACTCGTCAAGGCCAGTTGGGACTAATTGTTTCATGCTCAGCCGCATCTGCCGCTTTTCTGGTTCGATGCCGATCACAAGCGCCTTGACTACCTGCCCGACGCGGAGCACTTCGGCGGGCTGTCCAATGCGTTTGTCTGGGCTGATTTCGCTGACGTGAATCATGCCTTCGACTCCGTCGGAAAGCTGCACGAACGCTCCAAACTTCGTGAGACTGGTGACCGGGCCTTCGATGCCTGATCCAACGGGAAACCGCTGCGGCACGTCTACCCACGGATCACCAAGCGCTTGCTTCAGGCCCAGCGAGATCCGATGTTCCGCGGCGCTCACACCAAGGATGATGACTTCCACGGTTTCGCCCGACGTCACAACGTCACTGGCTTTGCGGACCTTTCCCTTTGCCCATGACATTTCCGAAATGTGAATGAGGCCTTCAATTCCGCGATCAAGTTCAACGAAGGCGCCAAATTCCATCAGACGAGTTACCGTGCCACGTACCCGATCGCCAATTTTGTACTTTCCGGGCACGCTCTCCCAAGGATGCGGTTGCAGTTGTTTCAGGCCAACTGAAATGCGTTTCTTGCCGCCGTCTTCGGCGAGCTTTAATACTTTGACTTCGAGCTGCTGCCCAATGGAGAGCACGTCCGCAGGCTTGTTGACGCGTCCCCACGAGATATCGGCAACGTGCAGGAGTGCATCGACTCCCCCAATATCAACGAAAGCGCCGTAGTCGGTCAGACTGCGCACTGTGCCGCTAACGTTATCCCCTTCTTTGATTTGACCGTAGAGTTTGTCCTTGGCCGCGCGTTCCTCTTCTTCGGCGATGGCACGGCGGTCTACTACGACGTCTTCATCGGTGACATCAAGTTTGATAATCCGGCAGCGAATCTCCTGTCCAACAAGGCTTTCCATCTCCGCAGCTTCGCGAACGCCACTGCGCGAAGCCGGCATGAAGGCGCGTACGCCGACGTCAACGCTGAATCCTCCCTTGACCTGTGCGGTAACTGTGCCGAGCACGGCGGATTTCTCTGCAAAGGCTTTTTCCAGCGCGGACCAATCCATCGGACGCTCTACCTTGAAGCGCGAGAGCTCGTAGTATCCGTCCAGGTCACGTCCTTTTACGGTGACCAGAGCCTTATCTCCCGGCTTAAGCGTTTCTCCCTGAAGCGCCGAGAGTGGGAGAATTCCTTCCGACTTGAATCCGATATCGAAGAAAACGGCTTCAGGCGTTAGCGCAATGACGGTCCCCTCCAGTTGCCGGGCATTTTCCGTTTTGCGCGAGTGCGTCTTCTGAAAATTAGAAAGAATGTCGCCGAATGACTCTGTGGTTTCGGGAGCCGGTTGGATTTCTGGGTTGGTGTTAGAAGTCAACGGATCAGCCATGAAAGGTGACAGCCTCGAGGAGATTCAATCAATAAGGATATCACCGCTTAATGATGAGACCATTGCGGGTCTTCTTCCGGATTAACGATCTGCCCATCTCGCATGTGAATAATGCGGTCGCCGTACCCGGCAGCCTCGGGATTGTGGGTAATCATCATCACCGTCTGGCCGAGTTCCTGGTTTGAAAGCCGCAACATGCCCAAAACGACTTCGGAGTTCTTGGAGTCCAGATTCCCCGTCGGCTCGTCTGCCAGCACCACAGCCGGCTTGTTGATAAGTGCACGAGCGAGCGCGACGCGCTGTTGTTCGCCGCCCGAAAGTTCTGATGGACGGTGCTTGAGGCGTTGGCTTAACCCGAGCAGATCGGTGATACGGGTGAAGAATGCAGGATCGTAATTGCTTTTACCTGCAATTTCATGAGCCATAAGGATGTTAGAGCGCGCATCCAGGGTCGGCAAAAGGTTGAATTTCTGAAACACGAATCCGATCTTCCGCTTCCGCATGCGTGTACGCTCAGCGTCTGACAGGTTTGCCAGATCGTCTCCGTCCAGAACTACGCTGCCCTGATTGGCCCTGGTCAATCCTCCGAGCAAGTAAAAGAGGGTGGATTTTCCGCTACCCGAGGGCCCGACCACGCTCACGAACTCACCTTTTTGGACGGCAAACGAGATACCTCGTAGCGCCTCCACCTCAATCTTCCCGATGCGATAGGTCTTGCGCAGATTCTTAGCTTCTATGAAGGGTTCGCCCATGCTGAAGAAATCTTACACGAACCAACGCAACGCGCGGGCGCGCGGATATCGGCAGGCTTGAGTTCTAAGAAAGTTGAGCCGGTCAGGCAACGACGACTTGGGCTGGCGCAGCGCTTCGCTGCTGCATTCGCTTCGGACCGCGTTTGCGTATCAAGAGCAAACGCACCCGCTCGAGCAAATCTGCCGGCGAGTACATGCCTTTCGTCAGGAATACGTCGGCTTTGGAATCATGATCGTAGATTCGAACTTTACTGGAAATCAGAATTGCTGGAGTGTGTGGTGAGAGATTTTTTATCCTGGCAATCAGTTGCGGGCCGTCGAGACCCGGCATCGCCATGTCGGCAATCACCAGGTCCACGCCGCCTTGAGAGAAACGATCGAGCGCCTCTTCTCCGCGGGAAAAGCTGGCTACGCGATAGCCACGTGTTTCCAGCATGATTTTGCGATGAGAAAGCGACTGCTCGTTATCGTCGACACACAGAATCGTGCGTTTTGGTTTCATGCACCTTTTCGCAACCACGCTGCTCGCGAACCGAATAGTTCGTGTGGAAGCTTTTCTCAGATATGAAGAATGTACAGAGCGAGATGGATGCTAAAAGGAAAATGCGCAGCTGTAAAGTATCGTTGAAGCTAATGGAACCTTTCGGCTATTGCAATTTCTGTGAGTGAATGCTTGCCAGTGTTTTCCGCATTTTGCGCGAAGCGCGTTAAAGAAAAATCTCGCCACGAATTACCTCGACTGCATTGCCTCCGACGCGAACGTTAACTACACGGTTATCGCGACGCGAGGCGCGGACAAAAATCCGGCTCGCTCGCCGCATCTCGATCCCTTGCTCAATCAACACACGCTGCTCAGGTTGGGCGATTCCATGTTGCACCATCCACGCTGCAGCACAACCCGCCGCTGAGCCGGTTGCTGGATCCTCCCCGTTGTAAAACAGCATGCGAGCGTGCAGGCCAGCATGCGGGTCTACGGTTTCCCGGCTCACAAAGTAGAAAAACTTGCCTCCGGACTTCTCCAGATACTCGCTCGCTTCGCGCGAACTGATTCTCAAGTTCTGGATTGCAGCTAGCGATTTCAAAGGTGCGATCGTGAATGGGAGCCCAGTCGAAACTGTCTGGATCGGTAGCGACGGTTCGAAGTCTTCGATGGTCAGTCCGGTTGCGCGAGCCACACTTTCCCGTTCATGCACGACTCCAAACACGGGATCCTTCTGCGTCATCTCTCCAAAATCTGGTTGCCCGTCCTTATGTTCGAAACGAACAGGGACCTTGCCCACGTTAAGTTCCAAGGCGATATCTTGCGCTCCACTATCGCCACGTAGCGCGAAAGCTGTTCCCAGTGTCGGATGACCCGCAAATGGCAGTTCTTCTTCCACCGTAAAGATCCGCACACGCACGCCGCGTTCTTGTTGAACATTTGAGTCGCGCGGCAAAATGAACGTTGTCTCTGAGAGATTGTTTTCCTTCGCGATAGCTTGCATTTCAGAGTCGCTCAAGCCATTGGCATCAAACAAAATTGCCAGTGAGTTACCCTCAAGTGGATTGGACGAAAAAACGTCCCATTGCGCCATTGCGAACCGCCGCTGCTGCATTGCCATGCTGTTCCTCGGATGAAAAAGTCTGCATGCAAGCGATGATGCCGATCCGCCGATCGATGCAGAAAATCATCGTAGAGCCCCTGCCCGGCGGCGTTGACACTAGGATTTGGGGCGCCTATGCTAATCGTATGTCTCGCCCATTTGCCGCCGGAGCGATGTGCTGTTGTTGTCGCCCGATGCCGGTGTGTGGGTAGCATTCAACGAAATCTTCCCACCCACCCGGTAAAGCGGGTGGGCTCTGTTTTCATCCGCTTTGTGAATTGGGGACCAGGCCAGGGCGGACTTCGGAATCTTCAATCGATCTAAATCTTATGGAGGAATATCAATGACGACAGCGACCGCAAGCGAAACCCATAGCGTCCCAAGAATCAATGACGTCGCTCCTGATTTCACCGCGGACACGACGCAAGGCACTATCCACTTTCACGACTGGATTGGTGACGGCTGGGCCGTTCTGTTCTCGCATCCGAAAGACTTCACTCCCGTTTGCACTACCGAGCTAGGATACATGGCGAAACTGCAACCGGAGTTCGCCAAACGCAATGTCAAAATCCTTGGTCTCAGCGTGGATCCGGTCTCGAGCCATGAAAAATGGGAGAAAGATATCGAAGAGACTCAGGGCGCCAAAGTGAATTATCCGATGATCGGCGATCCGCAGCTGAAGGTAGCCAAGCTTTATGGCATGCTGCCCGGCGATGCCGGCGAGTCCTGCGAAGGTCGGACACCTGCTGATAACGCTACGGTTCGCACCGTTTTCGTGATCGGCCCTGACAAGAAGATCAAGCTGCAGATCAGCTATCCGATGACGACCGGCCGCAATTTTGATGAAATCCTGCGCGTGATCGACTCCATGCAACTTACATCCAAGCACAAGGTTGCAACACCAGTGAATTGGAAGTCTGGCGAAGATGTGATCCTCACAGGGGCCGTCTCAAACGAAGAAGCACAACAGAAGTTTCCAGGCTTCAAGACGATCAAACCGTATCTAAGGACGGCGCCGCAGCCGAAGTAAGTACATTCGACGAATCTGACTGGCGCGGGTGCTAGCCCGCGCCTTTTTCGTCTCCATTAGAATGACGTAAGCTGCGGAAGCGCATGCGGTCCGGTGATCGTCCCGGTCTTCAAAACCGACGATGGGTGTCTTACGGCATCCATGATGGGTTCGACTCCCATTCGCTTCCGCCAGATTCTCTTACTTCCCGCAGGTTTTTTGGTTCGGATTTTCTAAAATCCATTCAGAATTGGGCTCTCGATCCCAGGCGCCTGTCACGAACGCGTTCCTTCCCCCACCGTACTGACGTTCGAGGGAAGCGTTAAAGATTCTTCCGCGTGCACCGATATCTCATAAAGAAACTTACCGCTCGTTGACACGGACCTAACCGGGGTCGGCGCTGCAAAGGACGACATTCATGGGGAACATTCGGGTACTGATCGTTGATGACTCGTCGGTGATGCGGAAAATCGTAGAACGATCCTTGCGACAGGCGAACCTCAACCTCTCACAGGTATACGAGGCCGGCAACGGAGAGGAAGCTCTCTGTGTGCTGGCTCGTGAAAAAGTGGACTTAATCCTGTGCGACATCAATATGCCTGTCATGGACGGTCTGGAATTTGTTAAGCATCTGCCCACCGTTGAGAATGCAAAGGGCACGCCGGTGGTGATGATCACAACCGAAGGTAGCGAAAACCATGTCGTGCAGGCGCTCTCGGCTGGCGCCCGCGGCTACATTCGAAAGCCTTTTACTCCCGATCTTGTCAGCAGTCAGATATCGTCGGTTTTGGAAGGGAAAAAATAATGACAGGGCAAGAAAACCAGGTTCCATCTGAAGCGCATAAAGCCTGGGCTCCAGTCCTTGAACTGTCCGCCCGCGAAGTTTTTTCGCTCATGTTAGGAGCAGAGCTGACACCAAGTTCCGAACCAGTGTCTGGGGACGGACTCAATATCACCTCAATGGTCGGACTTGCTGGATCCGTGTATGGGCTTCTCAGCTTGCGCTGCAGCAGCAACTCGGCCAGCCTGATGGCCTCGAAGATGCTTGGGGAGGATCTCGGCTGCGTCGAGAATACGAGGCTGGACGCGGTCGGCGAGGTTTGCAACATGGTAGCTGGAAACTTCAAAGACAAGATCGCCGGTATGGGCAACGGATGCAAGCTTTCCGTGCCGACCGTTATCGTTGGGGAAGACTATAGCTTGCGTGCTCTCACAAACGACTGTTCGATTGATGTCACGGTTCTGTTCGAAGGATTTCCCATCATTTTCTCGATTCAGCTGAATCAATAGGCGAAGGCGGCAGCATCGATGTACGTTTGTGCTTTACGCCTGATCCATTCTCGCCGCGAGCTTGGAACCGGATTTTCAGACTGAGAAACTGGCAATATCGCTAATCAATTAAATTGCGGTTGAAACACGGCTTCGACCAGCGCAACGATGTCTCCCATAGCACCATCGATGTCCATCGTTAGTCGCGCGAGATCCATGTCGGCCAAGGCAGGAAAGTTCTTTACTAAAGAGGCCCATGCCTGCTCTCCGGTGAAGTCAATTCCCATCACTTCGTAATATCCATATCCCAGGGCACGCAAGCGGCAGAGTAGGTCACTCAGATGAACCAGCGACACGAGCGGGCCCCGATCCTCCACCATCACAGGATCATGATGACCTTCGATGACGGCGAGAACATCAGCCGAGAACTTCCACCGTTCACCGAGTATCTTGCCCGTGTGGCAGTGCGTAAAACCGAGCAGGCGCTCTTCAACCTGATGAAGGGCAACGCGCTCGTCGCAAGCCTTCTGTAGGCATGTGCGGTATTCGTCCGCGCAGGTGATTGTATTGACCAGAATCCCAATGTCATGGACGAGGCCCGCGAGATAAGCTTTTTCCGGATCGGGATACCGAATCATCCCCGCCATTTTCCGGCTGACGAGAGCACATCCCAGGGAATGGCGCCAGAATGTCACCGCATCGAAGACCCACTTGCCGACAGGAACGATGCGATTGAGACAGCAGCCAAGAAGGATAGATTGAACGCGCTTCAGTCCAAGCGCCAGAATCGCGCTGCGCACCGTCTCAGTCTTGCGGCGGCCGAACAGCGGAGAATTCGCCATACGCAGGCATTGTGCAGCAATCGTGGAATCGTAGGAGACAAGTTCGACTACCTTCTCCATGTCTACCTGCTCGACCGGAAGCTGCAGCATAGTGGTGAGCGGTTGAACAATAGTGGGAATAGTTGGAATTTCTTCCAATTGCTGGATTTTCGGTAGGAGTTCTTCCAATCGGCTCACGGTTTGCCTCCCGGTGCCAGGCCAGATGATTTCAAATAACCGAGCGCTCCCGGAAAGTGCAGCAACCGGAATCTTTCGTCGACCTGATACAACGACTCAGCGTGTCCCAGGAATAGATACCCGCCCGGAACCAGGTTCGAATAGAAATGCTGCGTGACTTTCCGCTTCGAATTCAGGTCGAAGTAGATGAGGACGTTGCAGCAGAAAATTACGTCATAACCCTTGAGGAACGTCATCTTGCTATCGTCGCTAAGATTGACGCGCTCGAACTGGATGATGGATTTGAGTTGATCCGTGGCCTGCAGGCGCCTCTCGTCATAAGGCTTGAAATACTTTTTGCGGAGTGCTTCGCTGGTGTTGCGTAGGGCGTATTCTCCGTAGATGCCAGCCTTGGCCGTAGCGACAGAGTTGTCGTTCAAGTCTGTGGCCAGAATATCGAAGGTCCAGCCACTGAGCAGTTTTGCGCTCTCCTCCAACAGGAACATGGCTAAGGTATAGGGCTCTTCCCCGGTGGAACAACCGGCGCTCCACAGCCGTAGCTTTTTAAAACCCATTGCGCCTTTCGCTTGAACCACCTGGGGAAGAATGACGCTACGCAGCGCTTCCAGTTGGGCCGGGCTGCGGAACATGTAGGTTTCCCCAATCGTGATTTCGTTGAGCAGCAGGCGCAATTCCACCTCGCGGTTTCCGCGCAGCGTGAGCAACTCGAGATACTCGCTAGGTGTTTTGGCGCCAACTGCGCTCATGCGTCGCGCACAGCGTGAGGCCAGAAGGTACAGTTTCTCTTCTGGCTGGTAGATGCCGGAAACCAGGTAAATCAGGTCGCGAATCTTGAGATACGCGGGATCCTTCAGCTCATCGACATCGGGTTTCGGGACTGTATGGACAGTACTCATCGTGGAAAATCCGCTGCAAGCCGCAGCTTGAGATTCAGCCTCGATGGGTCGCGGCCGCAGCCTGATTCCGAGCCACGCCCACGCGGCGAATCACCTCCTGGCTGATCTCTGGAAGCGGACAAATCTTGTCAGCCAGGCCTGCACTGACAATCGCTCCCGGCATGCCCCACACGACAGACGTGGGCTCGTCTTGCACAAATATTTCGCCTCCGGCTTCGTGAATGTGCGCCGCGCCGCGGGCTCCGTCTGATCCCATCCCTGTCATCACGACTGCGAGCGCATTGGGGCCGTAAGCGCGGGCCACCGATCGGAATAGAACGTCGACTGCAGGTCGGCACGAGTTCTCCGGAGGATCCTGGTTCAGAGCTAAGACGGGTTGAACTCCCCTGCGCGCCACCGTCATGTGACGGTTGCCGGGAGCAATCCAGACTTGCCCCGCTTCAAGCGGGCAGCCACTTTCAGCCTCATTTACGCGAACTTCTGATTGGGAATTGAGCCTCTCCGCCAGCAGACGAGTAAATAGTGGAGGCATGTGCTGGACAACTACAGTAGGCACGGGAAAGTCCGAAGGCAAACGTGGAATGAGCTCAGCCAGCGCTTTAGGCCCACCGGTCGACGTGCCAATCGCCAAAATTTCGATTGGCGCGCCAGACAATTTGTGCCGCTTCGGGACTGCAACCCGCGACGGGCGCACATGTTGATCACGCCCGACGAGCGAAAGGATCTTGGAAGTCAGCTCACTCCGCACATGCTCCATGGAACTGGCAAGGCTGCCGCTATTGGTCGGCTTGGTTAGATAGTCCGACGCGCCCAAAGACAGCGCTTCGAGCGTGATCGCCGCGCCCTGTTCTGTCAAAGTACTGAACATGATGACGGGAAGCTTCGGGTAGAGCTTGCGGATCTCGATCAAAGTCTCGATTCCATTGAGCCCGGGCATCTCGATGTCGAGGGTGACGACATCCGGATTCAGCTGCGGGATTTTGGCCAGAGCGATGGCTCCGTTGGACGCCGTGCCGGCAAGCTGAAGCTGCGGGGTCGAAGCAAGTGCTTCGGACAACAGCTTGCGCACAACCACCGAATCATCGACCACCAGAACGCGGACCGGAGGCATAAAGTCCTCTATTGATCAAAAAAGCAGATACCGCCCGGAAGCGGTATCCGATGTTAGGGGAAACTAGGCTCCCGCCTTTGCCATTCGGTGCTTTGGGCTCGCAGCGTTCGCAGGCTGGGCTTCGCCGTCTACCTTGAAGCGCCCAACCAGGTCGCGCAGTTCGGTCGACATCTGGGCTAGTGCCTGGGAAGCCTTGAGCGAGTCATTGGCGCCATGGCTGGTGCTCTTGGCTGCGTCTGCCACGCCGCTGATGTTCTTGGAAATTTCCCCAGAGCCCTTCGCGGCTTCACCGACATTGCGTGCCATCTCGTTCGTCGTAGCGTTCTGCTCTTCGACTGCAGTGGCAATCGTGTTCGAGATGTCGTTCACCTGCTTGATGACAGAGCTGATCTGCCCGATGGCGCTGACCGCGCTCTTGGTGTCGCCCTGGATGGCCTCGATCTTACGGCTGATATCTTCTGTGGCTTTCGCCGTTTGCTTCGCCAGTTCCTTGACTTCATTGGCGACCACAGCGAATCCCTTGCCAGCCTCGCCGGCGCGTGCCGCCTCAATCGTGGCATTCAAAGCCAGCAGGTTCGTCTGCTGCGCGATCGAAGTGATGACCTTGATGACTTGCCCGATTTCCGTGGAGGAATCGCCCAGCTTGGAGACGATCTGGTTGGTTTCTTCCGCAATCTTGACCGCGCCGGTCGCGACCTTTGCCGATTCGTGAGCGTTCTTGGCGATTTCCTTGATGCTGGCGCTCATTTCCTCGGTGCCGGTCGCCACGGTCTGCAGGTTCTTGTCGACCTGCTCGGCGCTGGCGGAAACCACATTAGCCTGGGCGGAGGTTTCTTCGGCGTTGGCGCTCATCTGTTGGCTGGTGGCCGTGAGTTCCTCCGAGGCGGTGGAGAGGGAGCCGGCATTCTCGGAAATCGACCGCATACTGGTGCGCAGAGCCTCGGTCATCGCGTTGATGTCGTTCTTGATATCGGCGTGATCACCCTGGTAGTTTCCCACCACCTGTGCGGTGAGATCCCCGGCGGCAATTTTTTTCAAAATGGCGCCAGCTTCCTGTACCGGGCTGATCACGGCGTCGAGAGTCTGATTCACGCCTTCGACAATCTTGCGGTAATCACCCTGGTGCTTGGAGGCGTCCGCGCGGGTAGAGAGCTTGCCTTCTACAGCAGCCTTCGCCAGCATGCTGGCATCGGCGACCATGGCGTTCACCGCCTTGATGCAGGTATTGAGATTGGTCTTGATGACATTGAAGTCGCCGTTGTAGTTGTCAGTAATCAACGAGGGAATCTCGCCTTTACTGATCCTGTCCACATAGTCGGCGGAAACATTCAGGGGGCCGATCACGGCGTCCAGAGTCTGGTTTACGCCCTCGACCACTTTGCGATAGTCGCCATGATGCTTGGTGGCATCGGCCCGAGTGGAAAGCTTTCCGTCTATCGCCGCCTTGGCCAGCATGGCGGCATCAGCGAGCATGGCATTGAGAGCTTTCTTTTGCGGCGTAACGTCAGTCGCGTATTTGACAACCTTGAAAGGTTTCCCATTGAGGTCGAGAATCGGGTTGTACGATGCCTCGATCCATACTTCCCGGCCGTTTTTGCCAATCCGTTTGTATTGCGCTGCTTGATACTCGCCTCGATTCAACTTGGCCCAGAATTCCTTATATTCGGGAGTGGTGCGGAAGGACTCCTCGACAAACATGCTGTGGTGTTTCCCTTTGATCTCATCCAACGTATAACCCAGTGCATTCAGGAAGTTTTGATTCGCTGTGATGACCGTGCCATCTAGCTGGAACTCGATTACGGCTAAGGCTTTGTCAATCGCGTTCAGTTGTCCCATCCGCTCTGCCAGCCTAAGATTT
>Ga0335069_10014548_pt1 | contig 11012 bp, 11 predicted proteins | sample Lox_Sample_11_FD_206714 | JGI IMG/M metagenome (GOLD analysis project Ga0335069, IMG submission 206714) | Soil microbial communities from Loxahatchee National Wildlife Refuge, Florida, United States - Lox_Sample_1.1 | ecosystem: Environmental > Terrestrial > Soil > Wetlands | place: USA... | reverse complement strand
CCGAGGGGCCCTTCGGGGACCATACCGGCTATTACAGCCTGGCCGACCAATATCCGGTCTTCCATGTGACCTGCGTGACCCGCCGCAAGAAGCCCATCTATCCGACGACCATCGTGGGGAAACCTCCCATGGAGGATGGTTGGCTTGGCAAGGCCACCGAGCGGCTCTTCCTGCCCTTGATGCGGAAGGTATTGCCCGAAGTGGTCGATATGGACCTTCCCGTGGAGGGCATTTTCCACAACCTGGCCATCGTGGCCATCGACAAGCAATATCCTCAGCACGCCCGCAAGGTCATGTTCGCCCTTTGGGGCCTGGGCCAGATGATGCTCAACAAGATTTTGGTGGTGGTGGACAAGGATACGGACGTCCACGATTACAACCAAGTCCTCTGGCGGGTGGGCAATTGCATGGACGCCAAGCGCGACACCTTGATCGTCGAGGGCCCCCTGGACGTGCTGGACCACGCCTCGCCCCAGTGGGGCTGGGGCGGCAAGATCGGCATCGACGCCACCCGCAAGTGGAAGGAAGAGGGCTTCAACCGTGAATGGCCGGAGGAATTGGTGATGGACCCGGCGGTGGAGGCTAAGGTCCTGCCCCTGCTCAAGAAATACGGCTTAATTTAAGAGGGCGACGAATCTGGAAAGTTCGTAAAGGTTTTGGTTCTTTTCTTCCGCTCCCTCAAGGGGAGAGGGGACTTTGGCAAAGGCAATCGCCAAGCGCTTAGTCCTCTTAACTTGGGTTCAAATATTCTTTAAATCCTTTTGAAAAGGCCCGCTTTCCCAAGGGAGGCGGGCCTTTTGTTTTTGGCGGAAATTGGTTATAAAAGTTCCTCGGCTGTCACTCCCAAACGCAAGGAAACCCATGAGCCAAGCCATCCAGCAGATGTTCGCCCGCATCGCCCCCACCTACGACCAAGCCAACCATGCCCTGTCCTTCAATAAGGACATCCTCTGGCGCAAGGACGCGGTGGCGCTGGCGGCGAAGGACGGCTTCAAGCCCCGGCAGGCGCTGGACCTTTGCGCGGGCACGGGGGATTTCGCCCTGGCGGCCCAGGCCCAGTGGCCCGGCGTGACGGTGACCCTGGCGGATTTCGCCAAGCCCATGTTGTCCCTGGCCCAGGGCAAGGGCGGCGCCTCCTTCAACTACCTGCAGGCCGACGCCCTCAAGTTGCCTTTCCAGGACTTCTCCTTCGACGCCCTGCTTTGCGGTTTCGGCGTGAGGAACCTGGACTCGGCCGAGGCCGGCGTCAAGGAAATGGCCCGGGTGCTGAAACCGGGCGGCAAGGCCGTCATCCTGGATTTCTTCAAGCCCACGGGTTTTTTGACCAAGTTGGCCTATGGGTTTTACGTCTCCACGATCCTGCCCGTGCGGGGCGGGGCCATCTCCAAGGATAAGGACGCCTACGATTATTTACAGAAATCCGCCAAGGGCTTTTTGAGCTTGGACCAGTTCAAGGCTTTGCTGGAAAAGAACGGCTTCAGGGACATCGAAGTCCAAAGCTACACGATGGGCGTGGCGGCCACCCTGGTGGCCGTGAGGAAGTAGTATTGGCTTTTAGCGGGTGAACCCTCTCCCCTTGGGGGAGAGGTGGAAGGCTCAAGTCCTATGAAAAAAATATTCGTCGCGGTCACCGGGGCTTCCGGCACGATCTACGCCCGGCGCTTTTTCCAACACCTTCCCTATGACGATTGGGAAGTGCATGCCTGCTTGTCCGCCGCCGCCCGGATCGTGGCCTCCCACGAAGGCGGCCTCAACCTGCCGCCCCATGTGAAGGAATGGGACGAGAAGGATTTGACCGCTCCCGTCGCCAGCGGCTCCAACAAGTTCGAGGCCATGGTGGTGGTGCCCTGCTCCACGGCCACCCTCGGCAAGCTCGCCCATGGGATCGCGGACAACCTCATCACCCGGGCGGGGGAAGTTTTCCTCAAAGAACGCCGCAAACTCTTGTTGGTGCCCCGGGAAACGCCCCTGTCCTTGATTCAAATTAAGAACATGGAACTTTTGACTTTGGCCGGGGCCCACGTGATTCCCGCCACCCCCAGCTTTTACGGCCAGCCCAAGACTTTGGAAGATTTGGCCGACACGGTCATCGCCCGGGTCTATGACCACGCGGGCATCCAGGCTGAGGTTTCCAAGCGTTGGCGGGCTGAAAATCCCACGCCTGCCGCCGGGGAACAAGCCGAAAAATAAGCGGAAAAACAACGGGCCGGGGGTGACCGCCGGGCCCGCTTTTGCCTATAATCTCCCCTCGATTCGCCATCCGCCGGTTTAAGGGAGCCCATGCTCAAGAAACTTAAAGACTGGTCCAACCTGATCGTCTTGTCCCACTCGGTTTTCGCCCTGCCTTTCGCCTTGGCGAGCCTTTTGGTGGCCACCCAGCGGCATCCCACGGGCCGCCTGACCCTCTTGGTGCTCCTAGCCATGTTCTTCGCCCGCACGGCCGCCATGGCCTATAACCGGGTGGTGGACGCGGACGTGGATGCCCTGAACCCCCGTACCAAGGACCGGGAAATTCCCACGGGGAAAATCCCCAAGTGGCAGGTCATTCTCTTGACTTGGCTCGCCGCCGCCGGCTTTTTGGCTTCTTGTTACTTCATTGGGGGTCTGGCCTTCAAGTTGTCCCCCGCGGCTTTGGCGGTCATCTTCTTTTATTCCCAGACCAAGCGCTTCACCTGGCTTTGCCATTTCGTGCTGGGCGCGGCCTTGGGATTGGCCCCCATGGGGGCCTGGATTGCCGCCGGCGGGGGCATTGAGTTGGCGCCCATCTTCCTGTTCCTGGGCGTGATGTTTTTCGTGGCGGGTTTTGACATCCTTTACGCCATCAAGGACCTGGATTTCGACAAGGCCCATGGCCTGCAATCCTGGGTGACCCGCTGGGGCATTCCGGCCAGCCTGAAGGCCTCTCGAATCCTGCATTTCATTATGCTAGCATTTCTTGCCGCCTTCGGAGCCGTCGCCCCCCTGAACCACGCCCTCTATACCTACGGCCTGACCCCGATCGGCGTTTTCTTGATCTACCAGCACAGCCGGATCTTCACCTATGAGCGGGACCGCAGGGGCGGGGCCTTCCAACTGCCGGTGGACGTGCTGGGACTCAACGGCTGGGTGTCGGTGATTTTCCTGGCCATCGTGGGAGTGAGCCTGTGGTTTTAAAGAAGACCATCCAACAATCGCCGATCCGGGACATCTACGAGAAGGTCGAGGCGGGGAAGCGCGTCACCGACGCCGAGGCCCTGCGGCTTTTCGAGACCAACGACCTCTATACCCTGGGCGCCATGGCGAACCTGGTGCGCGAGCGCAAGAACGGCAACCAGACCTTCTACAACATCAACCGCCACATCGATTACACCAACGTCTGCTCCACCAGCTGCAAGTTCTGCGCCTTTTCCCGCTTCGAGGGGGAAGAGGGCGCCTTTGAGTTCACCCACCAACAGATCGTCCAGAAGGCCAAGGAAGCGCTGGAGCGCGAGCACATCACCGAGCTGCACATCGTGGGCGGGCTCCATCCCACCTATGAGCTGGAGTGGTACGAGGAAATGCTGCGGCTCCTGAAGAAAAACGTCCCCTCGGTGCACCTCAAGTGCTTCACGGGCGTGGAGATTAATTTCTTCGCCGACAAGTACAACCTCAGCTACAAGGAAATCCTCACCCGGCTCAAGGCCGCGGGGCTGGATTCCATGCCGGGGGGCGGCGCCGAGATCTTCCATCCCGAGGTGCGCGAGGAGATCTGCCCCGAGAAGGCCACCGCGGACCAATGGATCGAAGTGCACCGCACGGCCCACCAATTGGGCCTCAAGACCAACGCCACCATGCTTTACGGCCACATCGAGAAATACCGCCACCGGGTGGACCATATGCGCCGCCTGAGGGAATTGCAGGACGAGACCAACGGCTTCCAGACCTTCATCCCCTTGGCCTTCCATCCCGACCATACCGCCATGGACCATTTCGCCAGGCCCAGCGGCATGGAAGACCTCAAAACCCTGGCCATCGGCCGGGTTTACCTGGACAATTTCCCCCACATCAAGGCCTATTGGATCATGCTGGGCATCCGGCTGGCCCAATTGTCGCTGTCCTATGGCGTGGACGACGTGGACGGCACCGTCATCGAGGAAAAGATCTATCATATGGCCGGCGCCGACACGCCCGAGATCATGACCGTGCAGGAACTGCGGCGGATCATCCGGGAGGCGGGCCGGGACCCGGTGGAGCGCGATACGCTCTACAAAGAGCTCAAGCCCATGCCGGCGACGGCGGGCGTTTAGGAACAAGCTGGAATTAGCTTCGCCACCAGGGCTGAAGAAAAGGAAACCCTTGGGTTTTCCGGGTGTCTTGGCGGATAAAAAGGTTTGAGCCTGTATATTCTCATCGTGAGGAAGCCATGACCGATACCGTAATCGCCGCACCCCTTGACCCCCCGACGCCCGTCGTCCGCAAGGACGTGCGGCGCCGCAAGATCGGCGTGGCGCCTTTCCTGAACGCCCAGCCTTTGATCTACGGTCTCGCCCCTTATCACGACCTACCCGCCCTGGCCCCCAACGCCATGGCTAAAGCCTTGAAGGAAGGTTCCCTGGACGTGGCCTTGGCCCCCGTGGTGGCTTCCTTCCTGAACCCCGAGCTTCCCATCATTCCCGTGGCGGCGGTGGGGTCCAAGGGCGCGGTGCGCACGGTGCGGATCCTTTCCAATGGGGCGCCCCAGGGCATCAAGCGCCTTTTCGTGGATGACCGGTCCCAAACCTCGGTGCTTCAATCCCGGCTGACCCTCAAGAAATGGTTTGGGGTCAAGGACTTGGAAGTCACGCCGGTGGTGATGGGCGCCTTCAAACCCGGCCAGACCAAGCCTTGGGAAGCGGTGCTTCAGTTCGGCGACAACGCCCTGGTGTCGGCCCCCACGGGCATGACGGTCACCGATTTGGGCGAGGAGTGGCTGCGTTATACCGGCAAGCCCTTCGTGAACGCCGTCTGGTTGGCCCGGGACGCCCAAACGGCCGAGGAGATGAAGGACCAATTGGCCGAAGCCAAGGCCGAGGGGCTCAAGCACCTCGATGAGATCCTAGCGGGCTACCACGGCATCTGGCAGTTCAAGCACGCCGACGCCAAGTCCTACCTGGAAACCAATATCCGCTACGACTATGGGGAAGAGGAACAGGCCGGGCAGGCCGAGTTCCGCAAACTCTTGAAAGAGGAAGGGCTGCTCGAATGACGACCGCCACGCTGGAAACCCTGCAGGAAAAAGTCCTGGACGGCCATGTGGTCAACCGGGAAGAGGCCTTGGCCCTTTACCAGGGCTCGGAGCTTAACGACCTGGGCGCCATCGCCGACACCCTGAAGGTGCGTTCCCGCGGCGACAAGATCGCCACCTACCTGATCGACCGCAACATCAACTACACCAACGTCTGCGTGACGGTCTGCAAATTCTGCGCCTTCTACCGCGAGCCGGGCAGCCAAGAGGGCTATGTGCATGAGGCCGACAAGATCGTCCACAAGATCACCGAGGCCAAGGAAAAGGGCTGCACCCAGATCCTGCTGCAGGGCGGGCACCACCCGGACCTGACGCTGGACTGGTACCTGAACATGCTCTCCAAGATCAAGAAGTCCCACCCGGACGTGACCCTGCACGCTTTCTCGCCCTCCGAATTGGTGCATTTTTCCGAGGTCTTCCGCATGCCGGTGCGGGAGATCCTCGTCAAGTTCCGCGAGGCGGGCATGGATTCCATGCCGGGCGGCGGGGCCGAGATACTGGTGGACCGCGTCCGCAAGGAAATCGCCCCCCTCAAGGCCAATACGGAGGAGTGGCTGGGCGTGATGCGGGAACTCCACGGCCTGGGCATGAAGTCCACCGCCACCATGATGTTCGGCCACGTGGAAACGGTCGAGGAGCGGGTGGAGCATATTTTCCGTATCCGCGAACTGCAGGAAGAAACCGGCGGTTTTTTGGGCTTCATCCCCTGGCTTTACCAGCCGGGGAACGAAAGCTTGGGGCTCAAGAGCGCCAGCGGGCAGGAATACCTCAAGACCCTGGCCTTGGCCCGCGTCATCCTCAACCACTGCCTGCCGAACCTCCAGGCTTCCTGGGTCACGCCGGGCAAGAAGATCGGGCAGCTCGGCCTCAAGTACGGCGCCAACGACCTGGGCAGCATCATGCTGGAAGAAAACGTGGTGGCCTCCACGGGCCTGCGGTACCTGATGAGCGTGGACGAAATGCGCCGGCTGATCACCGAGATGGGCTACGAGCCGCACCAACGCGACACCTTCTACAACCTGGTCAATTAAGGAACCCATGGAAATCCGAGGGGTTGATCTCATCGCCTTCCAAGTGGGGGACCTGAACGAGGCCACCCGCTACTACGAAAACCTGGGCTTCCAAACCCAGTTTCGGTCCGCCGAGCTGGGCGTGACGGTCTTCAAGGTCGGGGAAGAATTCCCCAAGCTCTTGTTGACCACCGAGCCCCAGCCCGTGATGCCCGGCACGTCCCGGCTCTGGGTGGAAGTGGAGGACGTGAAGGCCCTGATGCCCGAGATCAAGGCCAAGGTGGCCCGCGTCAGCCGGGAACCCCTGCTCATCGCCACGGGTTGGTTGGCGGAGACCGTCGACCCCTGGAACAACGTGCTGGGGTTCCGCGACTACACCGCCCAACCCGATTACGGCCGCCCGAAAAAATGAAAAAGGAAAGACCCCGCGTGAAAGACTACAACGAAGCCCATGCCAAGTCCGGACTCACGGTGAAACTGCCGGCGGTCGAGACTTTCCCCAACCAATACCCGGGCTACACCATCAAGATCGAGATTCCCGAGTACACCGCGGTTTGCCCCAAGACCGGCTTGCCGGACTTCGGCACCATCATCCTGGAATATGAGCCGGTGAAGGACGTGTTGGAACTCAAGTCCCTTAAGGGCTATATCCTGGCCTACCGCAACATCGGCATCTTCTACGAGAACGCGGTGAACCGCATGCTCCGGGACTTCACCGCCGCCGCCCGCCCCAAGTGGTGCCGGGTCACGGGCGTCTTCGCCACCCGCGGCGGCATGCATTCCACCATCACGGCCCAGTCCGGCAAGGTTCCCCCAAGGGATTGAGCCGCTGGTGAGCCGTGCGAAGGCCTTGGGGAACCCTTTTCCCGCCTTTAAAACCGCGGGACCTTTTCCCCCGAATTCACAAGACGCCCAGGGCCTTTTGTGTATAATCCCACCAATTTAAGCCCTCCCCCCCGCGGGGATGCCGGCAAAGTTTAGGAGACCCCATGCCCGTCAAGACCGAATGGACGACCGATACCTTTGGCCATACCTACAAGGGGCGTTCCCTTTACCGGGGCCAGACGCCCTTCCAATCCATGGAAATTTTCGAGAATGAAACCTTCGGCACCCTTTTGTTCCTCGACGGCAAGATCCAGATCAGCCGGGGCGACGAGAACCGCTACCACCAGTACCTGGTGTCGGCGCCGCTGTTGGCCCATCGGGACCCCAAAAGCATCTGCGTGATCGGGGGCGGGGACTGCTTCGCGCTCGAGGAGGCGGTGAAATTCAAGTCCTTAAGCCGCATCCTGATGGTGGAGATCGACAAGGGCGTGGTGGATTTCTGCCGCAAGCATTACCCGGAAATCGAGAAGGTCCTGAAGGACAAGCGGGTGGACCTGGTTTATGAGGACGCCCGCAAAAGGCTCGAGACCACGTCCGAGACCTTCGACGTGCTGATCATCGACCTCACCGAGCCCCACGGCCCTTCCAAGATGCTCTACACCCGGGAGTTCTACCAGACCTGTCAGAAGAAGCTGAACAAGGGCGGGATCATCGCCATCCACACGGACAACTACTACCTGTTCCCCGAGTCCTTCGCCACGATCTACAAGACCTTCCACTCGGTTTTCCCCAACATCCTCACCGCCCGGGTGGACATGCCTTGCTTCGGCATGGGCTGGACCTACCGCATGGCCTCGGCCAACCCGCTGTCGATCAAGACCATGGAAAAGAACATCCTCAAGATGAGGCGCCGGGGGATCACCTTCGACCATTTCACGCCGTCGCTCTTCTTGGTCCAGCCCACCAACGAGGAATTGAAGGTGCTGAAAACCCGGGGCCGCGTTTCCACCGACAAAAAGCCCTATGACAAGTTCGAGAAGATGAAGGGTTACGTCACGAAGTAAGGCGGGTTCAGGCCTTCAGGCCCGCCAGGTAGTTCTCCACGTCCCCCAGGATTCCCTTCACGTCCAGCGACGCGAAACAACGGATGGTCCGGCAGGTTTTGGCCATCTTATTCACGCAGGTGATGTTGCGGCAGGGGCTCTGCGACACGTAGGTCTTCGACAAAACATCTTGATAAGCGGCGGGGAAGAGCGGGTCGGTGGAGTCATAGCCCGACATGCGCGCCGGCGTGGCCCCGAAGACCGAGAGGACGAAGGTCTTGTTGCGGAACTTTTTTTGGCCCGACTTGGAAACCTTGCGGGCCGCCGCCATGTGCAGCGGGCCGGTGTCCCCGGATAAAAAGACGTCGGTGAAGTCGATCAGGGCCGAATAGGCGTCGATCGGCAGGGCCGTCGGCACGATCTTGACCATTTCCCTTTCTGGCGCCGTCAAGGCCGCCATCAGTTGGTCCTCGATCCCCTTGGCGGTAAAGGCCGCCCCCAGGAGCACCAAGCCCCCCGTGCGCGTAAAGCCCTTGAGCAGCTCCAATTGTTGCTCGAAAGGGATGCGGGTATAGGGGGAAGCGGTGTCCGGGTTGAGGAACAGGATCGGTTGGTTTTTCCGGGGGCCGGCGGACTTGAGGAATTCCTCGGCCGCCTCATAGGCCTGGTCCGACAGGGTCAGGGGGACGCCTTTAAAGGGGTCGGTCCTCACCGGGGCCGCGATTTGGGAAAGCAGCTGATGGGGGAACTCGTAGGACTGGAAGAGGAAATGGTTGATGCCCGTTTGGTCCAGGTCGTTGCGGATCATTTGGGGGGCCACGGTCATGAAATTGAGGATGGCTTGGCCCGGGGGGAATAGGCTGGCGTCCTCGAAAAAGGGGCTGCAATTAAAGCAAAGGTCATACCCGTTTTCCGCCACCAGCTTCTTGACCGCCGCCACGTCCGCCTCATTGGGATAAGGCGCCCCCGTGAAGACCGGGTAGAGGTTGGAAACATCGGGGTTCCCCTCCATCAGGCAGGCGATGGACTTTTTAATGACATAGTCGACGCGGGCCTTGGGGAAGAAGTCCCGGAAGGCCGAGACCGCCGCCTGCATCATGATGGCGTCGCCGATATGCACGTCCGGGATGACCAGGATGCGCTCGAATTTTGGGACCTTCCTGAGGCCCGCCAGGTTCTTCTGGTGGGTCCGCGAGACCAAAAGCCGGTTGCCCAGCAGGGGCGGGATGGCGTGGTTGAAGAACCAGGCGCCCCCCTTGGGGGAAATGTTGGTGGCCACGCTGGTGAGGTGGAAGAGAAACTTCTGGAATTTATTGTCGAGCATGGGTTCCCGGGGATCTTTGTTTAGGCGGCGACCGTTATTATCACAACCTCCCCGGCCAGAATCAAGACTGGGCGCGGCGGCGCGGCCCATGATACCCTGAGGGACATGCCATCCCGCCTCGTTTTATTCGCCAAGACCCTTTTGACCATGGACCGCGCCCGTCCCCTGGAGGATGGTTTTGTCCTCGTGGAGGGCAGCCGCATCCTGCAAGTGGGGCGCCGCCGCGATTACCGGCCGGCGCCCTCCAAGGCCACCCGGGTTTTGGACCTGGGAGCCACGATTCTTTTGCCCGGGCTCATCAACGCCCATTGCCATTTGGATTTCACGGCCTTCAAGGGCAAGGTCCCTTTTAAGGGGAACTTCCGGGAGTGGCTGCGTGAAATGGCGGGCCGCACCCGCGCCTTCACGCCCCACGATTTTCAGGGGTCGGTCCGGGCCGGCATCCGCGAAAGCCTGGCTTACGGCACCACCACGATCTGCGACATCTCCACCAGCGGGGAAAGTTTCCGCCAACTGCCCAAGTCGGGCCTGAGGGCTTTCGCCTTTTTGGAACTGCTGGACGTGGCCCAACCCGATACCCAGGCCGTCTGGAAGCGCTTCCAGCAAAGGCTTAAAAGCCTTCTGGCCGAGTCCCCCGAGGCCGAAACTTTCCGGTGGGGCATTTCCCCCCACACGCCCTTCACGGTCTCCAAGGAGCTCTTGATTTTGGCGGGCCGTTACGCCGCGTCCCACCGTGCTTGCCCCACCACCATCCACGTGGCCGAGAGCCGGGACGAGGCGCGGTTCTTCAAAACCGGCCGGGGCGCCATGGCCAAGCGCATGAAGGCCCTGAACCCGGACTGGACCCTGCCCCACGGCACCACGCCGGTGCAATATTTGAACGACTGCGGTTGGTTGCCCAAGCTGGACCTGGCGGTGCACGTGAACCGCGCCGACGACCGGGATATCCGGCTTTTGGCCCGCAACCGGGTGAGCGTGGCCCATTGCCCCGGAAGCCACGCCTTCTTTGACCATTCGTCCTTTCCCTATGCCCGCCTGCGCCAAAAGGGCGTGAGGGTCTGCCTGGGGACCGACAGCCTGGCCAGCAATCGGTCGCTGTCGATGTTCCGGGAAATGAGGCTTTTCGGCTTGAGGCATCCCTCGGTCCCGCCGGAGGAGATTTTGGCCATGGCCACCGTGAAGCCCGCCCAAGCCTTGGGGGAGGGCCGCTTAGGCCGCATAAAGCCCGGTTATTTCGCCGATTTAATCGGCATCCCGGCCGGGCGCAAGGACCCCTATGGCCAGGTGCTGGGACACTCCAAACCCGTCACTTTCTCCATGATCCACGGGCATTTAAGGCTGCGCTAGGCGCCATTCTGTTGTTGACAGTACCCCCAAAAACCATATAATTCAGGCCCCTGTATCTCCATTAGACAGAAACGAAGGTAATTGCTATGACGCTTCAAAAGACGATGTTGCCGACCGTTGAACAAATCGACCGCAAGTGGTGGATCGTGGACGCCAAGGACCAGGTTCTGGGCCGTTTGGTTTCCCGCGTGGCCTCCGTGTTGCGCGGCAAGCACAAGAGG